>Ga0315288_10005270_pt1 | contig 16444 bp, 18 predicted proteins | sample YL17G11_20_MG_FD_203454 | JGI IMG/M metagenome (GOLD analysis project Ga0315288, IMG submission 203454) | Sediment microbial communities from Yellowstone Lake, YNP, Wyoming, USA - YL17G11_20 | ecosystem: Environmental > Aquatic > Freshwater > Lake > Sediment | place: USA: Wyoming | collected...
TCTTCAACAACGCCGTCACCATCAGCTCGGTTGCTGCCGCTGTCGCTGCCTACGAGGCTGCGAAGCACCTGTCGCCGAAGAGCCGTCCGTTCGCGGGCGCTCTGCTCATGGGTGGTCTGGCCGCTGCGTTCGTTCACGCCGCTGCGCGCATCCAGATCAAGAGCAAGGATGCCAAGGGCGTCGAGACGTCCAAGAACCTGGGCCGTGTCCTCGGTCTGCCGATCGGCCCCGCCGCCGGCGCTGCGCTTGCAGGCTTCGTCGACATCAACGGTCGGCAACTCGCGGTCGATGGGTACGGCATGATGCACGGCATGGGCGACTACATGGCGCTTTCGGGCAACAGCCTCACGGGTTCGAGCCTCGGCGACTACATGGCGCTCTCGGGCAGCACCCTCACGGGTTCGAGCCTCGGCGAGTACATGGCGCTCTCGGGCAGCACCCTCACGGGTTCGAGCCTCGGCGAGATCGGGCAGATGAGCGAAGGACGTCAGGGCGCTCGTGCGCTGAACTCCCCTGGTGACGTGCCCGTCGAAGACTTCCTCGAAGAGGACGAGGACGACGAAGGTTCGCTCTCCGGTTCGATCTTCGACGACTGAAACCCACCCGCAACCCACTACTGAAAGTTGGAGATTCACATGAAGAAGAAGAGTTCTCGTCGTTCAGCCAAGGTCAAGGCACCGAAGCGCCGTCGCAAGGCCAAGGCCAAGGCTGCGCCGAAGCGTCGCAAGCGTCGCGCCGCCAAGGGCAAGGCCAAGGCTGCGCCGAAGCGCCGTCGTCGTCGCGCCACCAAGGCCAAGGCCAAGAAGGCGTCGAAGCGCCGTGGTCGTCGCGCCGTCAAGGCCAAGGCCAAGAAGGCTCCGAAGCGTCGTGCTCGTCGAAATGGCCGTGGCCGTCGTATGCGCAAAAACGACCCCGGCCAAGGCAAGATGGGTCTGTCGGCTCGTTGGGCTCCGACCAAGAAAGCAGCGAAGGCACTTGGCTTGACCAAGCGCGCTCGTAAAAACCCCGGCAGCATCCTCGGCTTCATGAAGCAGGAAGCCTCCGACTTCATGACTTTGGCTCCTTCGATCGCCGTCCAGCTCGGCACGATAGCTGCCATCGGCTTCGCCTCATCGAAGATGAGCGAGCAGATCAAGAAGATGGTTCGTGGCTTTGAAACCGACGGCACGACCCCCAAGGCCGAGCCGAAGGATTCCTTCGTCTACAACTACGCCGGCGCTCTCAGCTCCGGTGCCCTCACCCTCGTGGCCTTTGCGGCCATGAAGATGATGAAAAATGAGAAGGCCAAGCAGTTCACCCTGCCGGTCCTCTTCGGCGGTATGGCCGCGACCCTCGTGCAGGTTCTCGCTGCCGTGAAGGTGTCGAAGCCTGCGGCGAAAGATGCGCCTGCTGGTACTCCGGCTGTGGAGATCAGCCTCGGTCAGCACCTGGGCCTGCCCATCGGCGAGTACACCGCTGTCAGCGGTTTCCTCGACGTGCATGGTCGCCAGATCGCGATTGACGGCTTCGGTGACTACGTCGATCAGCCCCTCGGGGCCCTCGACATCCACCGTGGTCGCTACGACGAAGGCACCGTGGTCAGCATGGGCGACTACGTCGACCAGCCCCTCGGCGAGCTGACCTTGCGCGAAGGTCGCTACCAGGAGGGAACCGTCCTCGGCGAGATCGGCCAGATGAGCGAAGGTCGCCAGGGCGCTCGCGCCTTGAACAGCCCCGGTGACGACCGCGTTGAGAGCTACATCAACAGCGGTTCGCTGTCGGGTTCAGTTTTCGACTGAGAGCTTGACTTCGTCGGAGACATGCTTACCAATAAAGCACGTCTCCGACGAAGGTCCGCTGACACCAAAATGCTGGTGTCACCGGACCTTCGTAAGAAGGTGACCTTCGGGTCTTTGACAACCGAATAGTCAAAAAACAGCCTGTGCAGAGGCTTCATATCTGTGGCTGCGTGTACAGCCCGTCGAAAGACACCCCCTCGACGACAAACAACTCTCTCACAGGGCGTGGTGCCCTGTGCGGCAGCCGAGGCATGAAGCCTCGGTTATCAAAAAACGATACTGCGACAAGTGCTCTTGTTGTAGTCACTTAGGAGAATACAATGGCTCGTCTTCGTGATGTTCGTGAACGTGTCCACCAGCCCCGCTACGATACACTCGTGCGTGGCATCGGTCGGTCTTCAGTCAACAACGGCGCTGCGCTCTTCGGCAACGCCAATGTCGGCAACCGCTCGTTCACCAACCTTCAGGTTGCCGGTCAGCTCGCTGCTGACGCGACCTATGTCCTCAAGGCGCTGCGCTGCTGCATGTGGTTCCAAGGTCTGAACGATTCAGACTTCACCACGGACTTTGGCAGCATCATCGGCCTTGCCACCACCAACCCTGCTGGTGGTCCGATCGGCTCGAACAGCCGCGCGGAAGACCTGTACAGCCTGTGCGCCTACGGCGCGACGTTCACGCTTGTGGTCGGCAACAAGCCCATGCTGAACGCGCCCCTTTGGTACATTCCCGCTGGCGGCGGCCCTTCCGGTTTCACCACCGAGAACAGCCGTCATGTGATCACGAACGGCCTTGCGACTCAGGAAGCGATCCTCAACTAGGGGACACCAGGCGGTAACGCCTCGGTGCAAATCGGGTGAACTGCTGGGAAGTCTTTAGAGCCCCTTTGCCACAGCGTGGTCCGTAAGGACGAGCGCGACGGACAAAAAGGAAGGGGATTAGGCAATCAGCAGCCAAGCAGCCTGCGGCGCCCTTCGAGGGAACCAGGTTGACGGTTCAACGAGCAGGTGGTGAGCGCCAGCAATACTCCACCCACGAGCGCCCGACACCCTTGAGATGACAAGGGTGATGATGTGCTCTGTACCGCATCGAAAGTTGCGGAAGGTTGGGTAAAGAACCAACCGATAACAAAATAGGAAGTTGGCCAAGGACATCCCGATCGTGGTCCGTCAGAACTTCAGCGTGACGATCGACTTCTTCCCCTTCACCCGCACCGGCACTGCCGCGAACGGTGGAACCCTGAACGTCGACCTCGATCCGCTGCTGTACCTCAATCAGTTCGACGGTGCGAAGCTGATTCAGGTGCATCTGGATGGCGTGAAAGCTCCAGTCGTCGACGACAACGATGTCGTCGTCGAGAACGCGCCCCTACGCCTCGCGGCGTAGTGCGAAAATCGGGTGAAGTGCTGGAAACCCCCGCAAGCCTCCTCTCCACAACGTGGCCCGTAAGGGCGAGCGTGATGGGGTGAAAAGCAGGAGGACAGGGGCAATCAGCAGCCAAGCGACCTGTGGCGCCGCGCAAGCGGAGACAGGCCGAAGGCTCAACGAGCAGGTGGTGAGCGCCAAGCAATAACCCACCCACGAGTGCCCGACACCCCCAAGGGGTGATGATGTGCTCTGAGCTGTGTCGAAAGATACAGAAGTCGATCATAAACAGGTCGACGGTAACAATACTGGGAAACCCGCGACGTGCAGTGAGTCATTCAGTCGAGAACTAGTTTTGCTAGCCTCTTGACTGGACTCTTGAAAAAGCCCCCTCTCGCGAGGGGGCTTTTTCATTTTCAGCACCCTCGCAGGAGCACCTCGCAGGAGCACCCTCGCAGGATGTTTGCTTTCCACGATGCGTGACGCTAGGTTCGTCGCTCAGACAAGCGGTTTGTTTGCGCTTCGCGAACGGACCTCGATAACGATGGAGCTGGCGACGATGGTCGACCGCGATCTCAACGACGTCTACAAGAAGCTCGCCGAGTTGCCCCTTCGACGCTTCGCCGAAGTGTTGAGGAACAAGGCGCAGGATCTTGTCTCGCAGCTTGGCCAGCCGGCGTACTATGACCAGTACCCCAGCAAGCGTGTGCCCTGGATCTTCTCGCGCACCTACGGCCCCATCCCCCTCACCTCGACGCGAACCCTCGCGCCCTCTGAAGTTCTTGCCGGCGGCACAGCTACGGCGGGTGGCGCTTTCACGCTGACCGACGCCGCGCAGGCGTGGACGGTCGATGCGTTCGCGGGCTTCACCGTGACCATCACGGGCGGTACTGGTGCAGGGCAGACGCGCATCATCGCGTCAAACACCGCCACGGTCCTGACGACGACGACCTTTTGGGTAGCGCCTCCAGATGCCACGAGCACCTACCAAGTGCTTGGCTCAGGCTTCAATCAGCTCGCCCAAGTGGCGAACCCCAGCGCGTTCTTGCTGCCCCGTGAAGGCACGATCAAGACGGGCCGCGAGGCCGCGTTCGTCTGGTGCTCAAGCAACGCCTTCGCCTACGTCAACTGGACGTACACCAAGTCGCCCGGAGAAGAGTTCCCCACGAGTGTGCCCATCGCCGCCGTCGGCGCCGGCGACATCCTCGATCCCGTGCTGTCCATGAACGGCGGCGCGGTCGTGATCCCAAACATCGCCAACGCGAACCACACGTCGCCGCGCGTGTGCTTTGAGCTTGCGCTCTACGACAAGAAGCGCGGTCGCTTCCTCACCGACGGCTCCCTGCCTGCCGAGGCTTTCGTCGGCGGCGCGTTCTCGAACAAGATGACGCCGAAGCAGACGCGCTTCAACGTCGACACCGAGATTGAGCCCCGCCTGGTGATCACCGAGGTGAACATGGGGCCGGTCCTCGACGGCGCCTTCGCTTACGCCGCAGCCAGCGTGGCTGTATACGTCAACGTCGCCTTCATCGGCTACAACGTCCTCGAAGAGAAGTACAACGAGGCCGACACGTTTTCCGCCATCAAGAGCGGAGGGTGATCATGGACGACATCGACCAGATGGAATGGAACGAGTACCAGCGCCTGGAGCGCGCCATCGAGGCGCGACGCAAGCGCATCGAGGCCCTGGAGAAGGGCTCACCTCTCGTGCGCCAGCGGAACTTCCGCTACGTCGTCGACTTCAACTTCGACTACACCGAAATGGCCGGCTTGATTGAAGGCATCGACCCGTTCGTGGGTGTATTCCCCGGCGTCGCGCCACCATCACCCCAGACGCGCTCGTTCATCGTGAAAAGCGAAGCCGAGGCGCAACGCAAGACGTGCTTCTACGTCAAGAGCATCGAAGCGAGCTATGCGGTCTTGGCGAGCCAGCAGTTCATTCCCACCCCGGAGCCACCGGCGCCGTCGGAGGGGTCAGGCCAGCGGTTCTTCATCGGCCCTGACTACCGTCGGAACTTCTTCGACTTCACTTGGCGCATCCGGGACACGGGCTCTGACCGCGAATGGCAGAACACGTCCTTGCCGAGCCAGCTCTTGGTCACGGGCAACGTGAACCCGCTGCTGTTTGGCAACGGCCACTGCATGTTGTCGGGCGGCACCGAAGTGCTCGTCGAGATCACGCCGACCTTCTCAGGCAACCTGCTCTCTGAGGCAAGCGGCGAGTTCACCGTTTTGCCGCCGCTTACCGCCTTCAAGTCGCACGCGCTTCAAGTGTGCTTTGTCGGCGTCGAGGTGCTGCTGTGAAACTGGAAGACGCAATCGTTCGAGTGAAGAAAGCCTCGGCGACGTTGCAGAGGATCGAAGGGGCTGTCCGCAAGCGCCTTGAACCCCGCATCGCCCAAGGCCGGCAGATCCCCATCGTGTTCACGCAGTCGTTCGTCTTCACGCCCACGGTGGTTCGTGACGGCGAAGGCAACGTGTCGCGCGTGACGCTGCCCATGAACTTGGTGCAGCTACCCATCGTCAACGGCGCCGAGGACTGCCTCCTGAAAGAGGTCAGCTACACGGCGACCTTTGGCGCAGCCCCCGAAGTCGAAGAAGCCGTCGACTTCCCCAACGTGCTCGGCACGACGCTGCTCAACGTCAGCGGCGGGTCGGGGCCCTTTGCCCAGATCCAGCCCGCGTTCGACTTCCAGTGGAACGCGACGCTCATGTCGACTCAGGCAAACTACCTGTCGCAGGCGAACAACGCCCAGTTCCTCTCCAGGCGAAGCCTGGGGCACGTCAGCCGGGGCGTTCGGCGCCAGCTCTACTCCAACCTGCTCTTTCGCGCAGGCGACGCCCTGCTCGTTTCTGTGCAGCCGACGTGCTGGGGTCTGCCCTTCCAAGGGTTCGGCTTTTTCAGCCCTGCGCTCATCGAACCGCAGGCACCCGTCCAACTCACGATCTCCTTCTTTGGTACGCGCGGACCTGACATGGTCGAGCTTGCTGAAGACGACTCCCTCGACCCTTGATCACCCTCGTCGCATCACCACCCATCGCGGAGCCCGCATGAGCGAGCTGAAGAGCTTCTTGAAGACGAACCGGGAGCTGCTGCGCGTCCTCGACGAGCAGCTTGCGGCCTTGGAGCGAGTTTCGCCCGAGTACGCTGAGACGTTCTCGGAGAAGCAAGCCTACGTCTACCTGTCGACATACACGCAGGGCGACACCGAGGCGCGCATCCAGATTGACCAGGACGCCACCTACGTCGCGGACAAGCTGATCGTGCTCGAAAGCTCGGCGGGCATCCCAGAGCCAGGCAGCTTCCCGCCGTCGATCCCACCGTCGAGGACGTTTTCCCTTGTCGACGACAACAGCGGGCGAGAACTGACCATCTCGTCTGTGGGCAAGCAGCCCGTGTCGAGCGGTGCTGTGCCGACGTTCGCCGTGCCATTCATCAGCACAAACATGGCGACGGCGTTTCAGATCAACAGCTACACGCCCTACACGGGTCAAACCGAGTGGTGGTTGCAGCTTCGCGACGAGTTCATCATCCCTCGCGGCGCCGTACTTCGCATCCGGTCGACAACGCTCGACGGCGAAGTGAAGCCGCAGGACTTCGGTTTTTCGGTGGCCTTGGTAGGCTACAAGGTCTTCGGCTGAAGCCGCTCGCGCTTCGAGGAACGCATGGAAAAGCTCACGGTCGACAGTCTCATGAAGCAAACCACGGCGATCGACAACTTGTTGTCGAGGGCGTTTCGTGTCCACCGTGACGGGGACCGAGTGCCCTTCGTCATTCAGGGGCGCGCGGCCTTCGTCGTGGGCGCAACACAGACGACGGAAATGGTCTTCAACGTCCCGACCGACGCCGACTTCGAGGGTGAATACTTCAACCTCTTCCTCGAAGCTCGCGTGATCTCCCTCGACAGCGCGACGCCCAGCCAGAAGACCTTCCGCCCTGCCGATTGGTTTCACGCTTCGTCGCCTTTCGTCGTCGACGGCAAGGCGGGCTGCCTCTTTGAGATCCGCGACAGCATCAACGGCTCCTACCAGAACGTCGCAATCGCTATCCCCTCGGCGTTCTCTGCCGCCGTCACGGCGCCCATCGGCAACCGAAACACGGGTCTGCCGCAGTACCCAGGCGCGCTCTGTTTCCACGAGCCCTACCAGCTCCGTCGGGGTTCGACGCTGACGTGTCGTGTGACCCCTGTGCAGACGGCATCAATCCAAGGACTTCAGACCTCCGAGACGTTGGAGTTTGAGATCCGGGGCCTCCTTCACGGCTACAAGCGCACCTTCGGCTTCAAGTGATCGGCCAAGTGATCGGCCAAGCGATCGGCCAAGTGATCCTTTTCGTTTTCAGAGGCCCGCAATGAAACGCCCTACCCACGTCCCGCAGACGAACCCGCTGAAGAAGAACCAAGCGTCCTGGTGGACGGGCTGGACCAAGCCCCTGCACGACGTCATCCACACGCTCGAAGCCGACATCGCCGGCCTTCACGCGCGTCTGCGAAACCCCGTACAGCAGGGCCGACCTGCGTCCTACGTCGGCATCCGCGACTTCCTGCCCGAGTCCAGCATCGTCCAGGTGGACACTGAGCAGACCGGCGAAGGAACCAACCCCTGCAACTACGTCGTGCGCGACGGGCAGGACTACGACATCCCGATCATCATGCCTGGACCCGGCGTGTTCATCGCTCAAGAGCTGGTCGTCTCAATCTTTCAGCAGCAGTACGCTCCCATCAGCGCATCGGTGACGACGGAAGGCCCCACGGCCCTGACGAACGTCAACCTCGTTGCGATGAACGCCGAGATGCGCGCGAACGCTTTTGTGTTTCCGTCGTCGGAGACGCCGTACTTCACGACGAAGTTTTCGATCTACCCGCAGCAGACGAACCTCGCCTACCTCGGGTACACGGGTGCTCGAAGGTTTGTGATGCCGCCCCAGGCGCAGCGCACGATCAACTTCCTGTGGAACATGGTCGACACCAAGAGCCAACGTCGTCTGGCCGACGCCTACATCAGCCAGATGGTGCTGACGCCGCCCTCGCTGCCCGAGACGCACACAGGCGCCTTCGACAACTACGCCTTTGAGAGCTTGCCCGACGGAGACTTCTTCAAGTTTTGCACGCCGTGGGTCTTCGAGCGCGACGGCCAGGCCAACTTCACGTTCCGGCCCATCACCCCCGTCTTCCAGTTTGATTCTTCGCTTGCTGGCACTGACGAAGCCGTCGGCCTGCCTTACGACGACCGCGTGAACGGCAAGCGGGATGCGCGTGTGCGCGTCCAAGTCGAGCTGCACGGGTACCGTTACGAGACGGACCAAGACCTCATCCGCGCCGGCGCCCTCACCCGCTGAAAGGTTCGCCATGACAAGCAGCACGCTCATCGACCCACGGTACTTCATGCGCGACCCCGAGGCGCAGCCGTTCCTCTCGGACTTTCGCGTCGACCTCACGGCTCCCGACGTGGTGCTGGAAAGCGGCACGGCGGGCACCCCGAGTGCTCGTTACGTCGTCACGCAGATCCGTCCGCCTCGCGGGCAGATCCTGCTCATCAAGGCGTTTCAGCCCTACGCGATGAGGCGCACCGACATCGGCACCGCCGACGAGAGCTTCGTGATGATCGACCCGCGTGAGGCTGGCGGGCACTTCAGCTTTGAGCCCCTCGTCGGCGGGCTCTCGCCCATCGTCGCCAACTTGAACGTCAACGCAGCCCGCAACCTGGCGGGCCCCCTGCTCAACACCGACAGGGTCGTTGGCAAGGGCGTGAGCTTCATCAGCGACACCCCCTACTCCGACGTCATGCGCTCAGGCTTCAACCAGAACTTCACCATCGAAGTGCCATCCGACAGGCTCTTCACGGTGGTGTTCAGCCTCATCGACGACACGGCCTTCGCCGGCGCGTTGTCGAACCCGTACCAAGTCACGACCGACCCAGCCGTGACGAAGCGCGTGGACTTCGCAGGAACCGTCGTGTCTGGCATCATCATGTCCGACCAGCGATTCCAGCAACTCACCAAAGAGATCAGCAACAAGGGCGTGTACTGATGAGCCACTACCACCACATGGGCGCCGTCACGAGCAGCGTCCCCTTCGTAGACACGCCGACCGCCGAAAAGGACGGTTTCGCGTCCCTCCTGGCCGCATACAAGAGCGCGTTCCCTTCCGGAACCTTCTCTCCCGTACAGCTAACGGCGGAAATGGAGTTCGCCAAAGCAGTCTGCGCCGCGAACGGTATCCCTTACACCATCACAGCCGTCGAAGACTGGATCTTCGGACTGTCGGGAAAGCGACACCCCTTCGTCAAGAACAACAGCCCTCAGTATTGGCTATCAGATAAAAACACGAATCCGTCTCGGGTGCCCACGCGCCTCAGGGGCGTCGGATGGGCATACTTCGGCGCTGGCAACAGGATCAAGCTGCCAAACATCCCGCGCCCAGGCGTCAACCCGCCGGCGGGCGCGCCCCCGGTCGACCCGGTCCTCCCCGTCGACCCGATCACGCAGCAGTCCGCCGAAGAAACGCCCTGGTGGAAGTCACCGTGGGTGATCGGCGCCGGCGTCTGCGCCGTCATCGCGGTTGTCTCCATGTCTAGCGACGAAGACGCCAAGACGTGATAGACGGGCTGAACCCCCAAGGAGATTGAAATGGCCGACCTTTTTGACGACATGGAAGAAGAAGCAGAAGAGCTGGCGGGCGTCGACGACGCCGACGACGCCGACGACGACGAGGACGTCGAAGGCCAAGAGGACGTCGACGAAGACGACGAGCCCGAGGAGCGGCCTTCCAAGGTCGTCTTGGGGTCCACCATCGAGCCCCAGGGCAAGCAAGGCGTCTTTGCCGACCGCGACTCTGTCTTTGACAGCGGGCGCAAGGTCGACCATCGCAACCCCGTCGTGACGAGGGCCGAAGAGACGGCCAACGAGCTGATGCCCCTTCGTCGTCCTGTGACGACTATGGCGCAGCTCGTCGCCGTCTTCGATGCCCAAGGCCGACCTTTCGTCGCGTACCACCAGAACGGTCGTGCGCTCGAGAAGTTCCGGCTGCCCACGCCGCAGGAGTTTGAGATCCTGCGCGCCCGTGGCCAGATCGTGAAGGGTGGCCTCGGCGACGCGGCCCCCGCGACGACGCCCCCACCACCGCCGCCGCCGCCCCCGCCGGCAGCGAACCGCACTTGGCTCTATGTCGGCGCAGCAGCCGCCGCCGTCGGCGTCGGTGCTTGGTGGTACATGAAGAAGCAGAAGGGCGCCGCGCCCAAGATGCCCCGCGCCAACTACGACGCCGACTCCGACGACTCCGACGACGAGGAATGACCATGAAGCGACGACGACGCAACGGCGGACCACCTTGGGGACTCATCCTCGGCGCAGCCGTTGCTGTCGTCGTCGCGGTCATGCTCGGCAAGAAGGCCAGCGACGCGGCGGACGCGGGTGCTGCGGGGTTGAACCCGCCGGGTTCGCCCAAGCGAACCGCCGCGCTCATGAACTTGCGCCTCCTTCGCCAAGCGGACCCCGCTTGGTCCCGCGTGCCCATCGGCAACTCGACCTCGACGCTCGGAAACGTGGGCTGCTTGCTGACGTCGCTGACCATGATCAGCAACTTCCTGCGCGGCACGTCGCTCACGCCCCCCGACACCAACGACATCGGCAAGCGCACACCCGGTTCGTTCCAAGGCGCAAACACCGTCATAGACACCTTGGCGGCGGGCATCGGCCTGACGGCGCCCGAGGGGCTCCGCAAGCGCGCTGGAACAGCGCACACAAACGACGCACTTCGAGCACTCATCGAAGCCACCCTGCTCAAGGGCGGCGTCCCGATCCTGCACGTCGACCACGACGGGTCGTTCAACTCCGGCGAGCACTTCATCGTGTGCTTGGACCAGCAAGGCGTGGACCCCAAGCTCCGCGTAAATCTCCAACAGAGCCTGAACGACCTCACGGCAGCGCGTAACGCGGCCAAGACGCCCGAGGCGAAGAGCGCGCTGCAAGGCCCCATAGACCGATTGACCGCAGACCTGTCGAAACCAGGCGGTGCCTTCCTTTGCGCCGACCCCGCCACGGGAAAGCTGACCACCATCGACTACACGTCGCTCACGGGGCCCGGTTTCAGCCGCAAGACCTACAAGGTGATCGGTGTCGTCCCCGTGTTCCGCAAAGGCGAAGCACCCGCTACGCTCTGATCCGCCACCCCTTCGTCCAGCTCGCGAGGCCCACCATGACCACCTTCGTCCGACGAGTCCCTGCCGATTATGACACGGCGTATTGGCAAGTGGCCCCAGGCTACATGGAGCGCGAGCTGGGCGCCGTCGACGCCACCGAGGCCGAGCGCCATGAAGACCCCAAGGGCTTCGTGAACACCGCCGGCGCCGCCGACGGCCAGCGCAAGGACCAGCCCTACTGCTTCGCGCCATACGACGGCCTGCGCGGCCTTTGCATGGGTGACGTCACCGCCTACGAGGACATGGGCGACGCCGCGCCCATCGTCGCGCCCATCGTCATCCCAGGCCCAAGCGGCGCCCCGAGCGCGCCAGGCGGATCGGGCGGCACGGGCGCCCCCGGCGCCGCGAGCGAGTCGGGCTTGGTCCGTGCGATTCCCTACGTCGTCGCCGCCGTCGGCCTGTACTTTTTGCTTCACCAGACGGCGAAACAGATGACGCCGCCGAGCCCGCGCCGTCGCTTCGCCCGCTGAAAGGTTTACCAACATGGCCAGAGTATCTCTTGACAACTTCGCTCGCCCCTCGTTTGCCGTTGTAGACAGTACGGGCTCTGTGTGCGCGCGCGAGTCTTCTTATGAGGAGGGGCTGGAACGAGTAGCTTACGAAGCAAACCGCGCTGGCGCCGTGGCGTTCGTCGACGGCAACGCGACGCCTCGCACAAATCCCGCAGACGGTGGGGGCGAAGCTGCGTTGACTGATGCGCGAGCCGCGCTGCGCGCCTCGCGCATCCCGCCCTCGAAGGGCGCGTGGGAAGGCATGGCGTGGAAGAAGGCCCGAAAGACGCTCATGGACTCGGCGAGAGAGTTCTACCCAGAGATCCTTGAGGCGACGGCGCCAGGTACGGAGCACGCCGTTCACCGAGGGCGCAAGGGCGGTATCTCAGGAAAGTTGAGTGCGTCATGGTTCAACCCCCGCGCGAACCTCGGCATCATGCGCGAGAACCAGAAGACGAAAAAGGTGCTCTCCGATTCTTCGATTCAGTATGCGTCGCGCGGCGTTTCTTTCTTGCCGCACTTCGCTGGATTCAAGTCGCCGTTCGACATCAGCCTCGATCCGCTGCCAGGGAATCCGACGTTCTGCTTGGGTTCCGTGCCTGAGTGCCGTCAGACGTGCCTTGTGTTCACGGGCCAGCGGAAGATGGAGTCAGGCGCGTATGCGTCGTCGTGGTTGTTCTCGAAGCTCCTGCAACGACACCCCGACGAGCTTCTTTGCTGGATGCGAGAGTCGATGCTCACTTGGTGTGAGAAGGCGTCTGACGTGCGCTTGTTCTTTCGGTTGAACGTCTTCTCCGACATTCCATGGGAGTTGTACGCCCCTGGCTACGTCGAGAACGTAGTCGAGTCCCTTCGCGACATTCACGGCCTCCCCGCAGAACCTGAGTCGGGCTGGATGCTGTACGACTACTCAAAGCTGCGTGGACGCCCCGGCATCGAGAACGTCTACGACATCACTTTCTCGTTCACGGGATATAAGCAAAATACAAGTGAGTTCGTCAGCATCCTCAACGACGAGCCCGGTGTCGCGAAGCGATGCGCCGCTGTATTCCTGAAAGACGAAGGTGGCTGGTACCAGAAGGAACCTGGCAAGGCTCTTCGCAAGTACGTCGCTGAAGGAAGGGACGACGAAGAAGACCTCTACTACCCGTTTACGTTTTTCGACCACCCCGTCTTCAACGGAGACAAGTCCGACATTCGTGCGCTCGACCCTGAAGACGTCCGCGTCGTCGGGCTCCGTTACAAGCCGTCGAAGTACAAGGTGCTTTCGGAAGAGGGGAAGACCTTCGGGATGAAGGACTTTGTGCCCCCCGAGGAGCTGGACTCAAGGATGCGTATGTTCCTCGTTCGCGTCATCCAGCCAGACCCCGAAGCACCGCCAGTCGTCTGCGCTACTCAGGATGCGTCGAACCGCACCTATCTGCCGCTTCTCGACACCGCAGAAGACGACTGAGGTAGCCATGCTTCGCAATCCACACATGCCGAGGCACCCGCGTCCCCGAGGCCCCCACGGGGGCACGTCGGAGCCGCAGTCGATCCTCATGCCTGTGGACGTCTACACGCTCGCCCAGGCGAAGGCTTGGATCAAGGAGCACGGCTACGAGGTGCGCGGGCTCGGACGCGGCGAGGCGAGCGCCGCGAGCGCCGCGAGCGCCGCGAGCGCCGCGTACTACCGCTTCCGCCAGTTCGACCCAGACCACCGACACGACTACCGCACCATCCCCTTCGGCAAGAGTGGTATCTTGGCCGTCATCGAAGTTCCGAAACGCCGCTGAGAGGTCCACCATGAGCAACTACGTCTACATGGGCGCCACGCCCCTTGTGCTGAACCGAGCGGGCCTGTTGCCGCAGGCCGCGTTTTCGCAGCTCCGCGCGTTCACGCCGATCAAGCCGTTGTCGCCCGAAGACCTCGACGCCGCGCAGATGAAGGCGCTCATCGCGAAGAACCGTACGAAGATTACCGAGGAGATCCGCAAGAAGGGCATGGGGGACAAGGTCACGGTTCTCGCAGACGGGTCGCTGCAACTTCGCAATCCGATGAACGACCTTGACGCAGGCATCGCAAACCTGCTGAAGCAGAATGTGCCTGTGTGGGGTATCGACTTCCAGACGGGCAAGTTCACGCAGACGGGGACCGCGTCAGCGGCAGGACTCATCGACAGATTGCCGTTCCTCAACGCGACACAGAAGACTCAGCTCAAACGAGCGCCTCTGAGTTTCATGATGAGCGGCTTTGACCCGCTCATCGACTTCTTCGGTGACGCCTTCACCGAAGTGATGGAGAAGGGCCTCTCGGTCAGAGAGCGCGCAGAGAAGACGGCGAAGGACAAGGGCTTCGACAAGGGCGGCTACGTCTACGACCTTTCAGGTTTTCCCTTCTTCATGGGAACCAAGGGCCGAGCAGTGAACATCGCCTTAGTGCAGCCTGGAGATGATCTTTTTGAGCCCGTGAGCCGACGTCAGATCAAATCCTTCCGCACGGTGTTCGCGTTCATCGTTCTCTACTTCAAGAAGTGGTTTGAGCTGCACAAGTGCTTTGCACTCAAGTTCCTCGACTTTGTCGCACCCGAGGAAAAGTTCATCATGACCTCGACGGAAGGCAAAGAAAACAACACTCGTGCGACGGCACTTGTTGTCGACGAGCTGCCTTATCGCACGGATCTTCAGATCCAATCGGAAACCCTCAACGATCGCCTCGGAGAAATCTGGAGCCTCGACGGGGGCACGGGAAAGAAGAAGACCTACTACAAGTTCTCGCCACGCGGGCAGTACGACCGAAACAAGGCGCTTCAGGAAGACTGGGACGACAAGTACGGTGAATACGAGAAGGACTTCTGCTTCTGGCACGTCGACGCCGCCGCGCGCGTCAACTGGCTGAAGCTCACCAAGGGCATGTCCGAGAGCGCAGCTCGACGCCAAGTGGCCGGCGAGTATGGACTGAAGCGCAGGTTCTCGACGGAGCGCAACCTCCCGACGCGCTTCCGCGTCAACATCGACGTGCCGAAGCGTCTTGCAGGCGGGGAAGCGACTGTGTTGAACGGCGATCGCCCCGAGGTGCGAGGCCCGCGCCCCGCCCCGCGCGCACCCTTGGGCAACTGCGACTGCGTCTCGGGATACGGCGTCTCGGGCTACGGCGTCTCGGGCTACAACGTCGTCGACGGCTTGTCGGCACTCGGCTCCTTCGGCGGCGGCGGTTACGTCCACACGCGAAGCGGCCTTGGTCTTGTGGGCGTCGATGACGCCGCCATCCCCGCCGCTGTGGCGGAGAAAGAGGCCGAAGTCCTCATTTTAGGTATGCCTGTAGCCGCCTTTGTCGGCTTGGTTCTCGGCGTCGTTACCATCGTCGTCACCGCCGTTCTTGCCGTCATTTTCGCGGCGCTCGGTTTTTGCGGTGATGCTGATCTTTCCAAAGGAAAGATTGGATGGAGACGGTGCGACCCGCCACCGCCGCCCACGGTGCCTCCGTCGCAACCCCCGCCACCGACACTGGTGGGTCCGCCTGACTCAAGTCCGCCAGGCGGCGGCGGCGGCGGTGGCGCAGGAACCCAGAGCGAAAGCGCGGCGGGCGGCTTCCCCGTGGTGCCCGTCGCCTTGGCTGCGGGCCTTGCTCTTCTCTTGTTGTCACGCCGCTGATACATTCCACGAGGCTCTTGTAGGGGCCGTCTGAAAGGTCGACATGCACTACGATTATTCCCCAGGCCTTGGCGCCCTGCCCGCCATGCCGAGCCCCGAGGCCGCTGCTTTTTCGCCCTTCATCCCGCAGATGCAGGATGGCATCACCAAAAAGTACACTCCGTACCAAATCTACAACCTGATCCGGTTCAACGACCCCAACATCGGCGGACCAAAAGCGGGCGTGTCAGGCTTCCCTCGCCTGACGCAGCGCATGAAGGCGAACACGCCCCCTTTCGGGTACGAGATCGGGTTTTTCGGCGTGCGCGAAGCGTTCAAAAAAGCCTTCATGCCAAAGAAGTTCAAGAACTCCGACCTGAACAGCAAGCTCTACAAGGACTTCAAAGCTGCTTTGGGTGTTGTGCGGTTGCTGCCGTTGCCTGGAGGCGCCTTGCCACCTCCTGGGGCAGGGGCAGACACGAACGACAACGAAAACATCGACGAAGGCGCCAACACCCAAGGCACCACGCCTTCGGCCTTCCCCGTCGTGCCTGTTGCCATTGCCGCCGCCGGCCTTGCTGCCATCCTCCTGATGCGAAAGAAGTGATCCCATGAGCCACCACACGAGCCACCACTACGACCACGTTGGCGCGTTGCCGATCAAGCGGCCCCCTCCGACCGCCCCCCTGCCGCCGCCGCCCAAAGCAGTGCTGCCTCAGTCCCCTGAAGACGTGGTACTGGCGAAGGCGTTCGTCGAAAAGCTGCTTGCCGACGCCAACAACGACCTGAAGCCAGATGAAGTCCAAGCGGCGCTTCTGCTGACCAAAGGTCAGATCCTTGCTTTGGTTGAAGAGAAGGAGCGAAGGAAGTCTTCGAGAGCCCCTATTATGCGTGCGGCCTTCGAGCACGCGCTCGCCGTTGTAGCGAGCATGGCGGCTGGCGCCGGCGCCTCCGACGGCGCCGCACACGGCGACGGCGAGAAGAAGTTCCCCATCGTGCCCG
>Ga0315288_10005271_pt1 | contig 16443 bp, 11 predicted proteins | sample YL17G11_20_MG_FD_203454 | JGI IMG/M metagenome (GOLD analysis project Ga0315288, IMG submission 203454) | Sediment microbial communities from Yellowstone Lake, YNP, Wyoming, USA - YL17G11_20 | ecosystem: Environmental > Aquatic > Freshwater > Lake > Sediment | place: USA: Wyoming | collected...
TGCCGCACGTGGACGGCCTGGAGATTCTGCGGCGCGTCCAGAAGGAGAGCCCGGGGACGGCGACCGTGGTGATCACGGGTTACCCCAGCATCGACACGGCGGTGGAGGCGATGAAGCTCGGAGCGGCGGATTTCCTGCCCAAGCCGTTCACTCCCGACGTTCTCCGTCTTACGGTACGCCGGGCGTTGAACGGAGCGCGGATGGTCCGAGAAAACCAGCTCCTCTGGTCGCAGGTGGAAGAATGCCGGGGCAGAAATTACGAGCTGATAGGCCAGAGCGCGGCGATGGGGCAGATACACGACCTGGTGCAGCGCGTCGGCCCAACCGACAGCACGGTGCTTATTACGGGGGAGTCCGGCACGGGAAAGGAACTCATCGCGCGCGCGATCCGCAACCACAGCCCCCGACGCGACAAGCCTTTTGTAACGGTAGACTGCGGGGCGCTGGTGGGTACTCTTTTCGAGAGCGAGCTTTTCGGTCACCTCAAAGGGTCCTTTACCGGCGCTACGAGCCTGAAACATGGCCGCTTCGAGCTGGCCAACGGCGGGATGATCTTTTTCGATGAGATCGCCAATGTGAGCCCCGAAATCCAGGTGAAATTGCTGCGCCTGATCCAGGAGCGCGAGTTCACGCGGGTCGGCGCCACGCAGGTTATCCATATCGACGTGAGAATTCTCGCCGCCACCAGCCGGAATCTACCCGACGAGATTCGGGAAGGTCGCTTCCGGGAGGATCTGTTCTACAGATTGTGCGTGGTGCCAATCATCCTTCCTCCTCTGCGGCAGCGCAGGGAGGACATCCCACTGCTGGCCGAACACTTCCTCCACAAGCACAGCGACCGCGGAGGCAACAGGATAGGCGGCTTCAGCAAGGCGGCTTTGGAATTACTGGTCAAGCACGACTGGCCGGGCAACGTCAGGGAGCTGGAGAACGCTATCGAACGGGCGATTATCCTGGCCCGCGGCGATGAGATTACGCCGGCCGACCTGCTCTACTACGGTCCCCTTTTGAAGCCGGAAGCGGTCGTGAACAATCTATCGCCGCTCGCTGAGGTCGAGAAGGAACACATCGCCCGGGCGCTTCGCCATCACGCAGGCAACCGCAGCGCCGCCGCGAAAAGCCTTGGTATTGACCGCAAAACCCTCTGGCGAAAAATCCAGGTTTACGACCTGGAAGACTCGTAGTTGGCTGTAGCGTATCGCCACAGGAATGTGGCGAAATGCCTCGGGCAGCAACCGCTGAATTAAGCGCAACTTCTCGACAGTTACAGAGAACTTCCCCTGGAACTTTACCTGCCTTGGTGCCCTTCCGTAATTCCTTATAGCTCAACGACAAAGACATTGGCGCTGAAGCCTCGCGGAAGCGCGCTGGCCTGGCCTGGAAGGAGCTGGGGCTTTCGGTCCGGCACGCCGTTTGCATAATAAAGATCGCTTGAGGCTTTATTAATGCAGAATGCCAGGCTGGTGGTGCTATGCGGGAACGCGGAAAGACGGGAGAGCTTCATCGCCGCCCTGTCAGAGGCAGGGTACCAGAGGATCCTTTCGGCTGCCAGCATGTCCGAGGCGGCGAGAATAATGCGTGACGCTCCCAATGCCTGCGTGATCGTAGACGCCGAACTCGAAGACATTCCGGGGCTGAAGGCGATCCCGATCCTGCGGAGTCTCTGCGATCAGATAAAAATCGTATTCACCGCGCCGCGGAACACGCGCGGCCTGGAGGCGCGGGTTCGGACGCTGGAAGTGTTCTACTACTACATCAGCTCGGCGGACAGGACGGAACTGGTCGCGGCGGTGAAGGATGCCATCGGCGCGCCGACACCTGGTAGGACCGGGCGCCCGCCGAAAGTCCTGATCGTTGACGATGACCCTGACTTCCACGCCACTGTCCAGTCCTTTCTCAGGTCAGCCGGCTACTCTCTGTTTTCGGCGTACTCGGAGCATGAAGGACTGGAATTGGCCCGCCGGGAGAGGCCGGATGTCATCCTGCTGGACATCATCATGCAGACTACCACGGACGGCTTCGATTTCTGCCGGGAGGCCAAGCGCGACCCATCCATCAAGCACACGCCGATCCTGGGGATCTCGGCGATTGAGAAAGTGATCGGAGTTCATTTTCCGCCGGATATCGATCGCGACCTCTTTCCCGTGGATGCCTACCTCAGCAAACCCGTGACCCCGGATAAGCTCCTTGCCGAGGTGAAAAGGCTGATCGCGGTGGAGGTGTAGCGGATGGAAACCCATCAGGACAAAGGTCTACGGCCCGAACCTTCCCCCAAGGTTCTGGTCGTGGACGACGAGGAGTGGATGCGGGATGCCTGCGTGGAAATCCTCCAACCGGAAGGCTTCGAGGTGCTGACCGCCGCCGATGGGCCGGCCGGTCTGGACCTGGTCAGACGCTGCTCGCCCGATCTCATGCTGGTTGACCTGAAGATGCCGGGTATGGACGGCATCGCCTACCTGGGATCCGTGAAAGCCTTCGATCCAGACATCGTGGCGATCATGATCACAGGCTACGCGACCCTGGAGGTGGCGGTCGAAGCGATGAAGACCGGAGCGTACGACTTCCTGCCCAAGCCTTTCAAACCCGCCGACCTGCGCGGGGTGGCGCGGCGCGGTCTGGAGCATCGCTCGGCGGCGCTGCGCTTTTCAGCGCTTCTGCATGGCGAAGCCCCATCGACAGAGCTTCACCTGGCCATGCTGGCCCACCGCTTCAAGGCGCCATTGGTCGCCATGCAGCAATGCGTGAGTGTGGTCCTGCAAGGCTACGCGGGGGATGTCAGCACCCGGGCGCGTGGCATGATCGAACTGGTAGCCCAGCGTACGGACCAGATGATCCGCTTCGTGGACGACTGGCTTACGCTATCCCGCCTGGAGCAAGGCGAAGGGATCAAGAAGGCGACAGAGGTAGATGTCGAGGAGATCGTGAAGGACGTGGTGCAGCGGGCCAGACAAGACCCCTTTGCGCAGAAGGTAACGCTCCACCTGCAGTCCGTGGCGAGCCCGGGGACGATCTGCGCCGACCCGAGTTCCCTGGACGAACTCGTTGGCAATCTGGTAGACAACGCCGTGCGCTATACCCCGGCAGGCGGAACCGTCACCGTGGAATTGGACTCGATAGGGGATGACGCGACGGTGACCGTGCGGGATACGGGGCCCGGCATCAGCCCCGAGGATCAAGAACACATTTTCGAGACCTTCTACAGGGGACAGGCCCAAAAGAACATTCCAGGAACAGGTCTTGGGCTTCCGATCGTGAAGCGCATAGCCGAGAGACAAGGCGGGAGAGTGGAGGTGCAAACGAACCCCGGCGGGGGTTCCGCTTTTCGGGTTTTCCTGCCACGCGCTGGAAAGAAAGAAGCCGCGGAGGCGCGGAAAGTGCCGGAAGCGTGTGGAGAGCCCAGATGAACGGGAAAATCGGAGCGCTGCTGGTCGCGGGCAGCGGTATCGGCGGAATGCAGGCCGCCCTTGATCTGGCCGAGTCCGGATTCAAGGTCTACCTGGTCGAGGAAGGACCGGCGATCGGCGGCACGATGGCCCAACTCGACAAGACCTTCCCGACGAACGACTGCGCCATGTGCACACTGGCCCCACGCCTGGTGGACTGCGGCCGGCACCCGAATATCGAGAAACTTACCTACTCCGAACTCCTGAGCATCGAGGGCCAGCCCGGGCATTTCCGGGCTCGGGTGAAAAAAAAGCCGCGCTTCGTGGATCCCGCCAAATGCACCGGCTGCGGCGAGTGTGCTGCGGCCTGCCTGGTACGCAACCGGGCATATTTCGAACCGGTCGAAGCCGAAGCGGCTGAAGCCGAGACGTTGGGTTTGGACGCGGTCCAGCTGGCGGAAGTCGACCGGATCCTGGAGCAATACGGGACCGAACAAAGTTCGATCCTCCCTGTGCTCCAGGACATCAACGCCAAGTACCGCTACCTGCCGCCGGGCGCGGTGAGACGCGTTTCCGAAGCCGTGGGTCTTCCGCTGGCGCGGGTCCTGCGCATCGCCTCGTTCTACAACATGTTCAGCTTCGAGCCGCGAGGCCAGCACGTGATTACGCTCTGCGACGGCACCGCCTGCCACGTCCGGGGATCCAGCAGGCTGCTGGATGCGGTGAAGCAGGAATTGGCCATTGCTCCAGGCCAGACAACGAGCGACCAGGTCTTCACCCTCGAGGTCGTGAACTGTCTGGGCGCTTGCGCCCTGGCCCCTGTGGCCGTCATTGACGGGGTGACTTACGGCAAGCTCACCCCCAGCCGGCTCTGCAAGCGCCTGGACGAATATCGCCAGGCTGAACCTGTAAAAGCCGGAGCGGCCGCAGAACAATCCGCTCAGTCAGGATCGCCAAATGCCGCGACTTAAGGCCATCGGCGAACTGGAAAAGCTGCACGGCGCGATCACGGCCGAGCGCCGGGGCCAGCGCGAGACAATCGGCCTCTGCGGCGGCACCGGCTGCCTCGCCGCCGAAAGCTCGAAGGTGAACCAGGCCTTGCGGGCGGAGATCGAAACACGCGGTTTGGCGGACCAGGTTGAGCTGCGCCTGACCGGCTGTCGCGGCTTTTGCGAGGGCGGCCCCGTGGTCGAAATCCGGCCGCAGGAGATCTTCTACGTGCGCGTGAAGCCGGAAGACGCCGGAGAAATCCTGGAGGGCATCCGCACGGGCAAGCCCGTCGAGCGGCTGCTCTACGTTCACCCCGTCACGAAGGAAGCGATCGTAAACACGAATGAAATCCCCTTCTACAAGAAGCAGCGGCGCCTGGTATTCCGCCACAGCGGCCTCGTGGATCCGACGAACATCCGTGACTACCTGGCCCTCGGCGGCTATGCCGCGTTGGCCAAGGCGCTCCGCGACCTGACGCCGGGCGAGGTCATCGCCGAGATCGAAAAGTCAGGCTTGAGAGGGCGCGGCGGCGGCGGGTTCCCGACGGGACGCAAGTGGCGCTCCACCAGGGAATCCCAGGAAAAGGTCAAGTATGTCATCTGCAATGCAGACGAAGGCGACCCCGGAGCTTTCATGGACCGCAGTCTGCTCGAGGGCGACCCGCACTACGTAATCGAGGGGATGATCATCGGCGCCTTCGCCATCGGTGCCGCTCAGGGTGTCGTATACGTCCGCCAGGAATACCCGCTGGCCGTCAAGAACCTCAGCGTCGCGCTCCAGCAGGCGCGGGAGTACGGCTTGCTGGGAACGAACATCCTGGGAACGGACTTCGATTTTGACATTCGTATCAGCCGGGGCGGCGGAGCGTTCGTGTGCGGCGAATCCAGCGCTTTAATCGCCTCGATTGAAGGCAAACCCGGGGAGCCGCGGGCGAAACACGTCCATATGGCTGAGAGCGGCCTCTGGGACAAGCCCACCTGCCTGAACAACGTCGAGACCTGGGGCAACGTGCCGCTCATCATCGAACGAGGCGCGGATTGGTTTGCCGCCATCGGCACCAAGAAAAGCACGGGCACCAAGGTCTTCTCTCTCGTCGGCAAGATCCAGAATACCGGGCTGGTCGAAGTGCCGATGGGCGTCACGCTGCGCGAGATGATCTTCGAGATCGGCGGCGGCATCCCCGGGGGCAGAAGATTCAAGGCCGTCCAGACCGGCGGGCCTTCAGGCGGGTGCCTTCCCGAATCGGCCCTCGATCTGCCCGTGGATTTCGACAGCCTGTCCGAAGCGGGCGCGATGATGGGCTCCGGCGGGATGATCGTCCTGGATCAGGACACCTGCATGGTGGATTTCGCCAGGTACTTCCTGAACTTCCTGCGGGATGAATCCTGCGGCAAATGCACGGCCTGCCGCGAGGGTCTGGATGTCATGTACCAAATCGCGAGCGATATCTGCGCAGGCAAGGGCCAGGCGGATCACCTCACGCAGCTGGAAGAGATCAGTGAAGCGGTGAGGGACGCCTCCATGTGCGCGCTGGGCACGACCTCGGTCAATCCGGTCATGAGCACCTTGCGCTACTTCAAGGAGGAATATGAGGCGCATATCAGGGAACACCGCTGCCCTGCCGGCGTGTGCAAAGCGCTGATCACGTATCGCATTGATCCTGAAAAGTGCACAGCTTGTCTTCTCTGCAAGAAGAACTGTTCCTCAGGCGCCATCACGGGCGAGAAAAAGAAACCCCAGAGCATAGAGCAGGAGAAGTGCATCAAGTGCGGCGCCTGCCGGGACGTGTGCAAGGCCGAGGCGGTAACGGTCCAATGAACTTGACGATTGACGAGCAGAAAGTAAGCGTGGAGCCGGGCCAGAGCGTGTTGGCAGCCTGCCGGCAAATGGGGATCAAGATTCCCGCGCTCTGCTACCACCCCGCTCTGCCTGCCTACGGGGCCTGCCGGCTGTGTCTCGTGGAGGTCCAGGAACGCGGGCGGACGAAAATCACCGCTTCCTGCCTGTTCCCGGCGCGGGAGGGCCTGATTGTCCGGACCAACACCGACGTAGTCCTCAAACGACGCCGGATCATGGCCGAGCTGCTCCTGGCTCGCTGCCCTAACTCGCAGAAGGTGAAAGCGGTAGCCGCGGAAATGGGCGTCACCGAGTCGCGCTTCCCGAAGAAAAACGAGGATTGCATCCTCTGCGGGTTGTGTACCAGAGTCTGTTCCGAGCTGATGAAGACCGGGGCGATCGACTTTGTGGGTCGCGGGAACCGGCGGAAGGTACAACCGGCCTACGACCAGCACTCGCCCATCTGCATGGCCTGCGGGGCCTGCCAACTGATTTGTCCCACCGGGGCTATCCTCCTGGACAAAACCTCCTCGCGGGAGCCGCGGCCGATCCTTTCGGAGTTCGACGCCGGACTTGCGGGGCGCCCTTCTATTTATATACCGTATCCGCAGGCCATCCCGAAGGCGGCGGTCATCGACCGCGAGACCTGCGTGCACTTCCGCAAGGCAAAGGAACTCGCAGCCTGCAAGGCCTGCGAGAACTTCTGCGAGGCCGGGGCCATCGACTACAACCAGCAGGAGGAACTGGTTGATCTGGACGTAGGAGCGGTAGTGATCGCGCCGGGCTTTGAGCTCTGCGACCACACGCTGCGCGCGGAATATGGGTTCGGCCGGTACCCGAATGTCATCAGCAGCCTGCAGTTCGAGCGCGTCCTATCCGCCAGCGGGCCGTATCAAGGAATTGTGCAGCGCCCATCCGATGCCAAGGTGCCAAAGCGCGTCGCCTCCCTCCAATGCGTCGGCTCGCGCGAGGAGGAGGCCAATTACTGCTCCTCCGTCTGCTGCATGTACGCCGTCAAGCACGCGCTCATGGCCAAGGAACATGTGCCCGGAATCGAATACACGATCTTCTTCATGGACCTCAGGGCCTTCGGCAAGGGCTTCGACGCCTATTACCAGCGCGCGCAGGATGAAGGGGTCCGCTTCGTGCGGGCCCGCCCCGCTACCGTCGAGGAGGTCGGGGAGGAGCGGAATCTCCGCATCAAGTATCTGAACGAGCGGGGCGAGTTCAAGGATGAGGAGTTCGACCTGGTCGTGCTCTCCTCCGGCATGCGTCCCGCTGCCCGCGCCGTTCGACTCGCCCGGCGGCTGGGCCTGGAACAGGGCGACAACGGTTACTGCCTCACCCGCCCTCTTGAGCCTTTGGAGACCAGCCGTCCCGGCGTCCTGGTGTGCGGGACTTTTACCGAGCCCAAGGACATCCCCGAGACGGTCATGCAGGCCAGCGGCGCCGCCGCTCGGGCCATGGCCCTGCTGGCGGAGGCGCGCGGCACCCTGGTCGAGCCCAGGCGGTATCCCCCCGAAAAAGAGGTGTCCGGTGAGGAACCCCGGATCGGGGTTTTCGTCTGCCATTGCGGCCGCAATATCGGCGGGGTGGTCAACGTGCCTGAGGTGGCGGAGTATGCCCGCAGCCTGCCCAACGTCGTTCACGCGGAGGAAAATCTTTACACCTGCTCGACGGACAGCCAGGCGAAAATGCGCAAGGCGATTGAAGAACATCATCTCAACCGGGTTGTGGTCGCTTCCTGCACTCCGCGCACGCACGAGCCGCTGTTCCGCGATACGCTCCGGGAGGCGGGCCTGAACCCTTACCTTTTCGAGATGGCCAACATCCGCGACCAGTGCTCCTGGGTGCACATGCACGAACCGCAGGAGGCCACCCGGAAATCCAGGGCGCTCGTGCGCATGGCCGTTGCCAAGGCCCGCCTGATCGAACCGCTCGCGGAGCGCTCACTGCCGCTGAATCATGACACCCTGGTCGTCGGGGGCGGCGTCGCCGGGATGACCACTGCCCTCGCGCTGGCCGATCAGGGATTCGGGGTTCAGCTGGTTGAGCGCGAGTCCGAACTGGGCGGCCACGCGAAACACGTTCGGTACCTATTTAACGACCAGGATCCTCAGGATTTCGTAGCGCGGCTGGTCCAGAGGACTCTGGTCCACCCGCGGATTTCTACCCATCTGGGCGCAACGGTCGCCGGGGTGGACGGTTTCGTGGGCAATTTCAAGACGCGCCTGGCCAGCAATGGCGACAGCCAGGAGGTCGAGCACGGAGCGGTCATCGTGGCCACGGGCGCCGAGATCCACAAGACGGCCGAGTACCTCTGCGGCCAGAACGATCAGGTGCTAAACCAGGTCGAGTTCGAGCAGAGGCTCTCGGCCGGTGAGGTTGCGGCGGATACCGTCGTCATGATCCAGTGCGTGGGATCGCGCGACCCAGAGCGCCCGTACTGCAGCCGGCTGTGCTGTAGCCATGCGATCCGCAACGCCCTGAAGCTCAAAGAGCTGCGGCCTCAGGCGAACGTGTTCGTGTTGTATCGCGACATTCGAACCTACGGCTTCAGTGAGCAGTACTACCGTCTGGCTCGCGAGAAGGGCGTCCGTTTTATCCGCTACGAGCCCGAGGCGAAGCCGGAGGTTTCCGCCACGGAGGGCGGGCTGCGCGTCGAGATTCGCGAGCCGATCCTCGGCAGGAGGCTGGCCATCGACTGCGACCTGCTTGTCCTTTCCACGGCGGTGGTGCCCAGGGCCGACGGGCAGGAACTGGCGCAGATGCTGAAGGTGCCGTTGAACCAGGACCGCTTCTTCCTGGAAGCGCACCTTAAGCTCAGGCCGGTGGATTTTGCGACCGACGGCGTGTTCCTATGCGGACTGGCTCACAGCCCGAAGAACCTGGAGGAGACGATCATGCAGGCCACGGCTGCGGCGTCGCGGGCTACGACGCTTCTGGCCAAGGAAAGTCTTGTTCCGGAGTCGGCCATTTCCCAGGTCGTTGACGAGAATTGCGATGGCTGCGCGTATTGCATTGACCCCTGTCCGTATCACGCGCTGACGCTTATCGAGTACGTGCGCGGCGGGGCGATCAAGAAAACCGTCGAGGCCAACGAGGCGCTCTGCAAGGGCTGCGGCGTCTGCCAGGCCACCTGCCCCAAAAGCGGGATATTCGTGAAGCATTACCGGCTGGATCAGATCGCGGCGGTGGTGGAAGCGGCCCTGGTGCCGTAGGGAGAGAGTGGGGGCATGAGCGAAGAACAGTTTGAGCCGATTATCGTTGCCTTCTGTTGCAACTGGTGCTCGTATGCCGGCGCGGACCTGGCGGGCACCTCGCGGCTGCAGTACCCGCCGAACGTGCGCATCGTCCGCGTCATGTGCTCCGGGATGGTGCATCCGAAGCTGGTGATGGACGCTCTGAGCAAGGGCGCCGACGGGGTGCTGATCTGCGGCTGCCACCCGGGCGACTGCCACTACCTGGAAGGCAACCTGCGGGCCCAGAAACGCGCGGAGGCCATCGGGCTCTTGCTCGAGGACTTCGGCCTGGAACCCGAGCGCTTCCGCCTGGAATGGGTCTCCGCCTCGGAGGGCCCGCGCTTCGCCCAGGTCATGACCGACATGGTCCATGCTGTGAAAAGTCTCGGACCCAGTCCGTACAGGGCCGCCTAGCAGGAGGAAGGTTTGGCGCCGCAAGATATGCGTTTTTTCGACCGTCGGAAGTTCATGTGGGACGGCGAGGCCTACGAATCGCCTGCCGCCGCCGAGGCGAAAAAGAAGGACTACGAGACCCAGGGTTTCGAGACCCAACTGCTCGAGGAGGAAGGCCACCCTCTGGTGTACACGCGCAGGGTTGTGAAAGAAATCGTGATCGAAGGCGAGCCCCCGTCCGGCTAACGAACGGGAAGAAACGCTGATAAAGGAGGATAGTGGAATGCCGGCTAAGGTTGCGGAGGAATGGTTGAACATTTGCGGCGGCTGCGAGGTGAGCATCCTCGACATCGGGGACCCGCTCCTGGGTCTGTTGCCCCAGCTGCAGTTCGTGCACATGCCCGTGCTCATGGATCACAAGTACTTCGGCCAGACCGGAGAGGGCACGGTGATGGAGATCCCGCAGGCGGAGGTCGGGATCATCAGCGGCGGGGTCCGCAACGAGAAGGAAAAGCACGTGGCCGAGGCCATGCGCCAGTCCTGCAAGACCCTGATCGCCCTGGGTTCGTGCGCCTGCTTCGGCGGAATCCCGGCTCTGGCGAACATGTGGAAGCTGGAAGAGCTATACGACAAAGTCTATCGCGGCTCCAAGACCACCGAAGCCGCCGCGACCCCGAACGATAACCTGCCGCCGCTGCTGGATTCGCTGAAGGCGGTGGACGAGATCGTTAAGGTGGACGCGTACATCCCGGGTTGCCCGACGGCTCCGGAGATCATCGTGCAGGCGCTCACGGCAGTGCTGGAGGGGAAGCCTTTCACCCTGCCGGAGCGCTCCGTGTGCGACGAATGCCCGGTCAAACGGGAGAAAAAGGCCTCCGGTGGGACGCTGAAGCGGCCACTGGAGGATATTGCGGTCAAGCAGGGGGAACCCTGGGAAAACACCCGCTGCTACATGGAGCAGGGATTCCTGTGCCTCGGGCCCGTGACTCGAGCGGGCTGCGCCACGGGGACCGAGGCCGAAGGCTACACAAAGGTACCCCGCTGCATTAAGGGCCACATGCCCTGCCGCGGCTGCTTCGGCCCGATTCGCCAGGGCGCCAATCCCCTCGTCGATATGATGGGCGCGCTGACCTCCATCGGACTTGACGCGAAAGAGGTCTTAGATCGGCGGGCATTGCTCAACCGCTACATCGGTGCGCAGAACCGCCTACGTCCCCTTCCTCAAAAGCCTGCGGGCGGGAGGTAATCTGCAATGAGTAAGACGATAACCCTGGCTCCAGTGACAAGAATCGAAGGCCATGCGAAGGTCACCATTCGCCTCGACGACGCGGGGAACGTGGCCGACACGCAGGTCAACATCGTCGAGCTGCGTGGCTTTGAGAAGTTCTGCATCGGGCGGCCGGTGGAGGAACTGACCCGCATCGTCACCAGCATTTGCGGGGTGTGCCCGTGGTCGCACCACCTGGCCTCGGCCAAGGCGAACGACGCGGTGTTCGGCGTGACGCCGCCACCGGCCGGGCGGAAGCTGCGCGAGCTGTGCAACGCGATCGCGTTCACGGAGGAGCATATCCTTCATTTCTTTTTCCTGGCCGGCGCCGACTTCATCATGGGGCCGGACGCCGACTACGCCGTTCGCAATGTCATCGGGATTGCGCAGGCCAACCCGGAGATCGGCAAGAGGGTCGTCCACAACCGGCACCTGGGCGCCAGGATGCTGAACATAGTTTCCGGGAAGTCGATCCACCCGGTGACCGCCGTTCCGGGCGGCTTCAGCAAACCGCTGCTGGAAGAGGAGCGTAAACAGGTGCTGGCCATGGCCAGCGAAGTCCTGGACTTCGCCAAATTCGCCATGTCCTTCGCCAAGGAAAACATCTTTCCCAAGTACCTCGAGGCGATCAAGTCCCTCGGGGTCATTCGCACCGGCTTCCTGGGTACGGTTACTGACGACGGCGCTCTGAACCTCTACGACGGCAAACTGCGCCTCATGAAGCCGGACGGCTCCTACACGGACTTTGCAGCCGACAAGTACACCGACCACCTGAGCGAGAAAGTGCTGCCCTGGTCGTATCTCAAATTCCCGTACGCCCAGGTGTGGGGTGAAGGGTTCGACATGGACCTCTCCGCCCCGAAGGGCATTTACCGGACGAACACGCTCGCGCGCCTGAATGTGTGCGATAAAATAGCGACGCCGCTGGCCCAGGCCGAGTTCGAGGAGTTCCGGAAGGCCTTTGGACGCCCTGCGCAGCAGACCCTGCTTTACAACTACGCGCGCCTGATCGAGCTGCTCTACAACGCTGAATTGGCCGTGCAGCTGCTGAACGATCCGGAGATTACCGGCAGGCAGACCCGGGTGCCCGTCAAACCGCGGGCCGCGCGCGGCGTCGGCTGCGTGGAAGCGCCCCGCGGGACGCTCATCCACGACTACGAGACGGATGCCGCGGGTATGGTCACGAATGTGAACCTGATCGTCGGCACGACCCACAACAACGCCCCGATCAACATGTCCGTAAGACAAGCGGCGCAGGACCTCATCAAGGACGGCAAGTACGACCAGGGCATCCTGAACCGGGTGGAGATGGCTATCCGCGCCTACGATCCCTGTCTGTCTTGCGCTACGCACACCCTCGACGGGAAGCTGCCGGTCGCCGTGGAGATCCGCGATCACAGTGGAGCGCTGTTGAATGCCATCGCGAATTGCTGACGGAGCGCAGCCTGACTGCGAGGTGACTCTGGACTACTGCCGGTGCGAAACGCTGGTGCTGGGTTGCGGCAACGTTCTGTTCGGTGATGACGGCTTCGGGCCCGCCGTAGCCAATCAGCTTCGTCGCCGGCCCGATCTGCCTGAATCCGTGGTTGTCTTGGATGTGGGTACTGGCGTCCGCCGGGTGCTCTTCAATGTGGTCTTAAGCCCTGTAAGGCCGCGGAGAATCATCGTGGTGGACGCCGTGGATATGGGCCGCGAGCCGGGTGTGGTGTGGACCATCGAGGCGAAGGAGCTGCCTGGGGTCAAGTGCGATGACTTCTCGATGCACCAGCTACCGACCTCCAACCTGCTGCGGGAATTGAATGAACTGGCCGGAGTAGAGGTGCAGTGCGTCGTAGTCCAGGTAGCGGGGCTGCCTCCCGAGGTCAAGCCCGGCCTCTCCAGGCCCGTGCAGCAAGCCGTGCAACGAGCAGAGCAGCGGATCCTTCAGGGATGCAGCGTCGCGAGGGGGTAGCACGATGGCGGATGACGAACAGATTCTAGCGGTGAAGGACCTGGACCTGTCGTTCTGCGAGGAGTTGGCCTCGCAACCCGGCGGCGAGCACATCCGCAGGTGCTTTGCCTGCGGCACTTGCGCCGCCGGCTGCCCGGTCACCGAGGTGGATCCTAACTACAACCCCCGGAAGATCATCCGGCAGGTCCTCTTCGGCATGCGCCAGGAGGTGCTCTCATCGCCGCTGATCTGGTACTGCCTGGTCTGTTATCGCTGCTATGCGCGCTGCCCGCAGAAAGTGAATTTCACCGACGTGATGCGGGCGCTGCGCTACCTGGCGATCAAGGGGCGCTACGCTTCCAGCGACACGCTGAAGCGCCTGGAGGAGGTCGACCGCTTCGCGCAGATCCTTCGCCATGATCTGATCGAGTACGGCTTCACCAAGCGCGCCGAGCTTCTGGAGGCTTTTCGCGGCAAGGTCGAAGAGCGGCTGGGGAACATGAAACCATGAGCTCCGACGTAAAGGGCTTTCGCGAACTAATGCAGGAAGTCCAGCAAAAAGGCATTTGCGGCAAGTGCGGCGGCTGTGTCGCTTTTTGCTCGGCGGGGGAGTTCAATGCCTTGTCCGCGGGCGGCGATGGAACGCCTGTCATGATGGACGAGTCCAGGTGCCTGCATTGCGGAATCTGCTACCTGATCTGCCCGCAGATCAAGGCGCTCGACCAGGAGCTCAGGCAGAAGATGGGCTGGAAGGCGCCCATTGGAATGCACCGACAGATGCTTTCCGCCCGCGCTCACTCCCGGAAAATCCGCAATGTGGCCACCGACGGCGGCGTGGTGACCGCGCTCCTCGCCTACGCCTTGAAAAAGCACCTGATTCAGGCGGCAATCGTCTCGCGACGGGCAGGACCGTTCTCCCGAGAAGCGATGGTGGCGATGAACACGGAAGATCTGCTGGAGGCCGCCGGATCGCACTTCGACGAATCCCAGACCGTCCGCGCGTTCGGCGAACGATACACGACTTTCTCCCCGGGTGTGCGGGAAGTGAAGTCGCTCGGAAAGCGGGATCTGCACAAGGTTGCCCTGGTTGGTACTCCCTGTCAGATTTTCACGATCAAAAAGATGCAGTTGCTCAATGTACTCCCGGCGGACAGCGTGGTCCTGACGATCGGCCTTTTCTGCATGGAAAACTTCAGCTTCAATACCAAAACACGGCGGGCGCTGGAAAAGAAACTGTCCGTCAGACTGGGACAGATCCATAAGTTGAACATCAAGGATGACGTGGTTGTAACGACGTCAAAAAGAGAAGTGATTCATGTGCCTTTCAAGGTCATGGATGAGTTCGCGCGACCGGCCTGTTTCGCCTGTACGGATTTTGCCAATGAATACGCCGACATTTCCTGCGGAGGCATCGGCTCGCCTGACGGCTACACTACCGTCATCCTTCGTTCCACTGGCGGGGAAACCCTCTACAACCGCGCTAAAGAGGATCAGGCCATCGAGGAACTCGGCTTCCGCAACCCCGGACAGCGCCGGGACGCAGGCACGGAGATGATGGCCAAGATCGTCGCGGCCACCCGGCGCAAACAGGCCCGCTGCGCCAAGAGAACGGGAGTGTCCACGTGATCAAGAGGGCGCTGGTCATCGGCGGCGGTATCGCGGGCATCCAGGCCTCGCTCGACCTGGCCGAGGCTGGGACTGAGGTCTTCCTGGTCGAGCGGCGGCCGAGCATCGGAGGCCGCATGGCCCAGCTCGACAAGACCTTCCCCACGAACGACTGCGCGATGTGCATCCTCTCTCCAAAGCTCGTGGAGGTAAGCAAACATCCCAACATCACGCTTCTCACCAACGCCGAGCTCTTGTCTTTGGAGGGCGAAGCGACTGCCTTCACCGCCCGGATTCGCAAGCATCCGCGCTATGTGGATGAGACCAAGTGTACCGGCTGCGGGATCTGCACGACGAAGTGCCCGGTGCGCCTCCCCGATCCGCACAACAAGGGGCTCTCCAAGACGCGGTGCATCCGCATTCCGTTTCCTCAAGCTGTCCCCGCGGTGCCGATCATCGATGCCGCCTCCTGCCTGTACAAGACACGCGGCAAATGCGGCGTGTGCCAGAAGCTCTGCCAAGCCGAGGCGATTGACTTCGAGCAGAAGCCGGAGGATGTGGAGCTTCCGGTCGGAGCCGCGATTCTCGCCCTTGGGTCCGAGGAATTCGAAGCGACCCTCAAGGACGAATATGGCTACCACACCTTCCCGAACGTGATCACCAGCATCGAGCTGGAGCGCATCCTGAGCGCCTCCGGTCCCACCCAAGGTCATGTGCAGCGGCCCTCCGATGGCCAAGAGCCCGCCCGGGTGGCCTTCCTGCAATGTGTGGGCTCGCGCGACCTGCAGATCGGCAATGACTACTGCTCCGCGATCTGCTGCACCCAGGCCGCCAAGGACTCCATCATCCTCTCCGAGCATCTGCATGGCGTGGAGAGCACCATCTTCGGCATGGACGTCCGGGCTTTTGGGAAAGGCTTCGACCGCTTCGTGGAGCGGGCCAAACAAGAGCACGACGTGCGCTTCCTCCGCGCCCGCGTCTCCTCCGTGGAAGTGGAACCGGATACCGAGAACCTCACCGTTCGCTTCGCGAGCGAGGATGGACGCCTACTCGCGGAGTCTTTCGATCTCCTGGTGCTTTCCGTAGGAATGTGTGTTTCGGCCGCCATCAAGCAAACCATCCGGCGCCTCGCCTTGAAGACGGACGAACACGGGTTCGTGTCCACCTCGGTTTTCAATCCCCTCCAGAGCTCCCGACCAGGAGTATTTGTCTGCGGCACGGCTTCCGGGCCCAAGGACATCCCGGAATCGGTAATCCAGGCGAGCGGCGCCAGCTCCGCGGCGCTCGCCCTGTTAGGCGGCTTCGAGTCGAAACACGTTCGGGTCGAATACCCGCGGCCCATCGACCTGCGCGGCGAGCCCACGCGCATCGGGGTGTTCGTGTGCCGCTGCGGGATCAACATCGCCTCGACGGTCGACGTCCCCGCGGTGGTTCAGTACGCCTCTACTTTGCCGAAAGTCGTCCACGCCCAGGAATTCCTTTTTGCCTGCGCGCAGGATTCGCAGAAGACCATCGCCCAGGGGATCAAGGATAAACGGCTCACGCGCGTAGTCGTGGCCGCGTGCACGCCGCGCACCCATGAGTCCTTGTTCCAGGGGACGCTCGAAGCTAGCGGCCTGAACCCCTATCTTTTCGAATTCGCCAATATTCGGGAGCATTGCTCCTGGGTCCACCAGCACGAACCGGACAAAGCGACCCAGAAGGCCCGGGATCTCGTGCGCCTCGCGGTGGCGAAGGCCTCCCACCTTGAGCCGCTGCAAAAGAGCAAGCTCGCGGTCAACCACGCCGCCCTGGTCA
>Ga0315288_10005274_pt1 | contig 16441 bp, 19 predicted proteins | sample YL17G11_20_MG_FD_203454 | JGI IMG/M metagenome (GOLD analysis project Ga0315288, IMG submission 203454) | Sediment microbial communities from Yellowstone Lake, YNP, Wyoming, USA - YL17G11_20 | ecosystem: Environmental > Aquatic > Freshwater > Lake > Sediment | place: USA: Wyoming | collected...
GGTGCTGTTTTACCGCGTGGAGTTCAAGCCCTTGGAAACTATTGACACCTTTAACAACAAGATCGTCAAGTTCATCAACTTGGCCGATCGTGGCGTCGGCGGCAAAATCGCGTCTTAGGGGTTTCAATGTGACGGTTATTGATATCAAATTCAAAAAACACGACCGCGAGTCAAAGCTGATGGTGGAATCGTCGAACAAAATCGACGCCATCATTGAGCATATGCTCCTTCACGGCCTAGACTTGAAGATTGTCGTCGGTCTGCTGGCTCACCGCGTTGGAACCCTGGTAGCTGCCTCAGACGACCCAGATCGCCTGGCTGATGTAGCATGCACCGTGCTAACCGACCGCGCCAAGGCTATGAAAGTCGGCGACTAGCCCAGCTGCAGTGCGGCCAGCAGTTTGCTCTCTGAGAAGTCTCTCAGCATATCAACTACCAGCGAGTTAGAATCGAACGTGTCGAAGTTGGCTTTATAGGCCTTGTGGAACACGCCGACTTCAGTAACTCGATTCTCGATGTAGTTGACTGCGAAAGTAATCTTCTCCTGGGAGTGCCCGGCCTCAGTCACTGCCTCTAGTAAGGCAGTGTTTCTATCGAAGTCTTCTTTGGAAGGCGTGAGGGACGGGTCAAGCATGACCTCTACGGCCTTGAGTTTCGCCCTTGAGAGTCTTGAGTATTTGCTTTTGTACTTGCTTCTCAGTAATCATACGCCTCTCCAGGAATACCAGGCCGGCGACTCTGGTGGTTCGTTCTGGTGAATCAGCCGCATCAAATAGGTCCTCTCGACTGACCTAAGCCACTCTCTTAAGAGACTCATAGTCGTGGACTCTAGGGTTATAGGTGGTCCACTTGACGTACACGTGCTTGCATTTGGGGCAGTCGTATACCTGGCACGGCGGAAAACCTGTGGGAACACTTCAAACATTGGAACGATTCCATATCTTATTTTACTGCCAGGCTACGTAGGTGGTTAGCCCGTAAGCTACTTGATCCACGAATCACAATGTAGTGTTTGCAAACAAGTAGCGGCATGATGAATAGGTGGTTTTTGTCTCAGCATCCAGTCATTGCTTGGTGGCTTAGATACAATCCACTAACGCAGAAGCCGAAAGCTCTAGAGCCGTTTAAACTATGGCACTGGTATTCGTACTACGGTCCGGACCCCAGCGCAGGCGTTTCTTACGGGCAATTCGTTGATGAAGACTCCGGTACTATCGTTCTTAGTGAGGCCAAAACGGTGATCTACTCACCGGTCAGCGGCAAAGCGATGAAGATGGTTGGAGAAATCCCATACGAAGAACTAGAGGCGGCACTCAGTGAAGCCAAGTCCAGTTGTGAATCGATGTCGGTAGAGTGTACAGCCTGTAGAGCTAGTCACAAAGTCATGGCGACTGAGAACCCGGTGTTTTGCGTTGGCTGTGGATCTAAGACTCTGAAGATTGGTTCTGATACTGCCACTGCAAAGGAAAGAAAGATCATGACTAAGGACGAACGGATCGCGGCGATGAAGGCTCGCATCAGAGCGAAAGTGGCTCTAGCGAAGAAGAGCAAAACCCTTGAGGAGAAGGCTTACGCCAAGATCCTCGCTCGCAAAAAAGCGTTGGCCGATAGCGCTGACGGCGACGGCGATGAAGGTTTTGTCCCTCTTGACGACATCGTTGATGAAGTCAATAAGGCCCAGGATGAAGAGGGCGACGAAGGCAAGAAGGACAAAAAAGACAAAAAAGAAGCCAAGGCGGACCCGCTGGAAGGTTTTAGTCCTCTGATCGGCGGCGGTGGCGGTGCGGCCAAAGGCGCAGCCGGCGACGACGAGGAAGAAACCGAAGAGCCGGCTGAGGAGCCAGCGGCCGAAGACGAAGGTGGCGATGAGCCGGCCGAAGACGAAGGTGGCGACGAGCCAGCAGCCGATGCCGCACCGGCGCCAGGCAGCGAAGAAGAATTCATGGACCTCGACATGGTTCTGTCTATCGCCCGCAAAAAGGATGCCCTGCGCAACCTCAAGCGTGCCCGCGTCAAGGCGAAGATCCGTAAGCTAGCGGCGGCCCGTAAGGCTGCAGCGGCGGCACCCGTTGCTCCGGCGGCGACCAAGGATCAAGCCCGCGCCAAGCTGAAAGAGCGCATCCGCGCCAAGATCCTGGCCCGCAGGAAAGCTGCGGGCATCGACCTCGGGTCGGTTGGTGCTGATAATGAAGTTGGTGTCAAAGAAGTTCCAAACAAGCCGGCAGAGGAGTCGCCTATGCCGACCCCGAAGACTGGTAAGCCTGCTGAACCCACTTCGCCAACCAATAGCCTCCCGGTTCCGGTAAGTGATGGCGAAGGCGGCGGCGCCGCAGCTCCGGCCCCAGGTGCAGCGGAAGCGGTCAAGTTCGAACCTCTGGCCTCCCTGGACAGCGTCAAGGCTGCCAAAAAGGACGAGATCGACATGGCGCTGTTCGGCGAAGATAGCGAGAACCCGACCTGGAACATCTCGGTCGCTGGCATTCCTGCCTGTCGTATCGAACTGAAAGACCAAGCGGCTTCAGAGGAAATCCGCAAGGTATTTTGTAGCGATGCATATGCGCACGAACTGCTGGAACACTGCGACAAGAGCGGTTTCCTTGACACCATGCAGAAGGTCAATGCGAAATTTTGGGCCAATGAGTACAGCAACTCAAAGGCACTCGCCAAAATCCGCACTGAAGTCAATGCTGGCGCCCAAGTTGAGCGCAAGAAGTATCTGGCCAGCTATCAGAACGAGTTCCTCAACTGCCTCAGCGTTGCCACCAGTGGCATGAACAAGAATTTCTACCCAGGCGGCAATCCGCTGAAGGAGCAATTCTTCTCGGCCATGGTAACGGTTGGTCTGCCAGAGGAGACCGCCAAGTCGGTTATCGAGTCATCGTTCGCGAATGCGTCACCAATGTACTTCAAGACGCTGTTCGAAAAAGCAACCGAATATCTGAATCTGGCTCCTGAGACTCGTCGTGAGATCGCGCAGGCGATCACCAGCTCGCCGACTCTCAACCACACAGACTTGGCTGACTGCGCCCCAGCCACCCTGGCTGACCGCGTTGCTCAAGCCAGTATCCCGGCCCAACTGGCACCTAGCTCTCCGCTAGCGGTTCGTGGTTCAACCATGGACTCGGACAGCTACAAAGAGAGCCTCCGCCAGTCATGGCGCCAGACTCGCCGGTAATTGACTGTAAAAATTCAATGACGGGAGGGCCGCTCAACCTGGGCGGCCCTCACTTTATCTGGGGGAAATAGAGTGAAACCAGCGGACATTTCGGTACATCTGCGACGGATCAAGACCAACCGATTTATCGCTAAAGATGTTAATCATAGCGAGCTAAGAGCGTACTACGATGGTCTTGATTTAGACAATAAGAAAATCAACATGCTGACGTTGCTGTTTCTGCTCTCATCGTCAGGGATGTTCTCGATTGAGGAAAGCTTGGAGTATGTGTCCAACATCAACAACGGCATCATGCCAGACACGAACACCTTTCTAGAGTTTGCTGATTTAAGCTACGAGCTTCTTGAGGAACATCTGTTCGACTCGGAAAAGAAGCACGCCAGCGTCGTGCATTAACGCCTAAGTGGAACGCCTCTGGCGTTCAAACCAAGCACTGGACAACTGTTACTGTTCAGCAACAAATCCTCATGCACACCAGGCACGGATAGTGCTTCTGACAGAATAGCCCACATGACGGACAAGACTTGTGTTCTATAAAAGGTTGCATGGGTTTTCAATCTTAAATTGTTACCCTAGGTCTACCAGGGCTTGCCGAGGCCGAGATTTTGCACTCTTGGCCTGCTGTTAGAACCCTCTGAATCTGCCTAGTTTGTCCCGCCGCATCCGCCCGAACGTTTGAATCACCCTGGAAAATTGACCCCTGACGGCTCACTGCCGTCAGGGTCAGTGACCTGCCAAACGGCCTTCGACTCCTCAAGCAGCTTCTTGATCACAACCATTCCCGCCTCAGCGGTGTAAACAAACGTGGTACCGGCAATCTGGCGTACCAGTGTAAGTAAGTCGCCAACAGCAGCGATAGGTGCAGCGCCCAGGTGCAGAACGGCTTCATCTCTTAGAGACCGCGCTTCCTCAGCAGCCGGAAATTGAACCTGCATTTCCTCGATGGCATCGTCAATGTCGTTGTTGTATTGATTGATGGACGACAGGTCCATTTTGCTATTCTGCAGTTCCCAACGAATTGAGTCGAGCAGATTTCCCCATGAATCCAGTTGATGTGTAGACAACTTAATCAGCATTAATACTCCAGAGAAGGGTGACGAAAACACTTACCGGCGTTCTCAATCACTTGACGATGTGCCCACTGAGAGTGTTGTAATAGCAAACCGTGTTGCAGACGTCGCCGTCGATGGTGTAATCGAACGACAGTTTGTCCACATCGCCAACCGGCTTGACGGTCTCGGTAACGTAGCCCGGCAGATCAGGCTTCCACTCTGGCCTCTCCAGGGCGGTGCCACGCAGATCAGCGATATGAATGTTCCATTTTCCAGCCGTCCATCCCTCAGGCGCTTTGATCTTGAACCGGAAAATGATGGTGCCAGATGGCGAATACAGATGGCTGGTGTCAACCGTCACCTTCGGCGCGGCATCCGCATGAGCAAACGTGCTAAAGCACACGGCCAGACTAAGCAGTAGCCTCCGTAGTTTCATCACTGACTCCTTTGGGCTTCTTCGGTGGTTTGGTCTTTTTGGGAGCCTTTGTTTCCTCTGCGACCACTGGGTCTGCCGGTTTCGTCGTAGCTAAGTTGCCAAAGACAATGGCTTTCGGCCGCTCCAGGACCGCCACACGCTCTTCTAAAGCCGCCACCTGGCCTCTCAGGCCACTGATTTCCAGATTCTGAGACTCGATATGCTCAATGCACAGCGCGATTCGCTGCTTATCGGAAACGGCGTGCTCGCCTGAAAGAATGGTCTTGGTGGTCTTCATTGCTCGCCCTATTATACCAGAGGTTAACGCACTGTGTCAACTATAGCCCATCTTCTATCACAAAGTCAAACTCGTGGCCGCAGTTAGGGCATCCGGCACCTTTGATTGGGCCACCCTTGGCTACTGTGGGCAGATGTTCGAACCCTATCTCGCTGAAATGATCGGTCTGGATATAGTCGAACTCCTCCAGGCAAATCGGGCATTCGACGTCAATGGATGCCGACCAACGACAGGTAATAGTCATTCGCACCCCAGCACGTCTCTTATTGTAACGTGTAATATCATGTACAGCACGCTGACCACCATCACAGTTATCAACGCGACAGCTATCAAAAACCATGTCATACTCCTGGCCCACTCAATCGGATCTGACAGCGAGTAGATAATCATCTCAACTTGCCCTCCATTTGATGATTGACAGTTTGGTCATAAACTCGTTATACGTTAATGTCCCCTGAACGAGTTAACACCATTCAAGCACCAAACCACGTTATCAGCTGTGTAACCGACCGAGGGACTAAGCTTATCCAGCGAGGGGGAGTCCCATCTGGCAAATCCTTAAAGTCACGACGCCATACATATTAATCCCCTGTTGACCCAAAACCAGACGTAGACCTATCTGAGTCTACAGACACTTTGCCCTCTACCATGGGTCGCTGCACGGTTCTAGCTAAGATCATTTGGGCCAGTCGTTGACCGTGCTTGACTGGGACTGGATAGGTGTTATGATTGGTGCACTGCGAAAACAACCAGCCTCTATACCCGCAGTCAATAGTTCCCTCGATAATCCTCAGCCGACGCTTATGTTCAGTGCTGCTTCTGTGGCTGATGCGCCCCCATATCCCAGGCGGAAACTGCATTTTCATTCCGGTGGGCAGTTTATGGCGCTCATTTGGGTAGATGACGATACCATCCTTCCGATCTTCTGGGGGCAAACAGACCCGGAGATCCATACCAGCATCATCATTTTTGGCGAATGTGGGTAGGCCTAATCGTTCGGACTCCTCATTCTCAAACTCTACTTTGATAGGCATTGGCAAATATTGGTCTAATATCTCGCCGACGCACCCAAGCAAAATGTCCCTTGGATCTTTGTCTGGTAGCAGTCCCTGTGTTTGGCGAGTCACAATGTGCGCTATCGCAGCATTAAAAAACGCTCTGGACACGTAGTCATCCTTCAGATGTTCCAAGCTTTTGACTCCTTCCGCTTGGTGATTTCATACATCGCCAGGCGAAACAGGTTCCTGAAAGCCGAAATATCCTCATTGAATGGTTGAACGACGTTGGCCAGTTCCTCTTTGAACGCAGCCAACTCTGCGGAGACCAGCTCTTCTTTCTTTTGCTTGAATTCTTCCTCAAGCTTTTTGTACTCAGGGTTCTCTTTGACCTCAGCGTTGATGTCCGCGATTGACCTTTTAATGCGGTCAATCGACGGGTCATCCTTTTTGTATCGCTGAGTGGCGACCCAGTTCTTGTACTCTAAGTGGGCTCGATTGACGAGGTCCGTGTTGGACAGTTTGAAGATTTCATCTGCTTTGTCTGAAGGAACGTTGAAAGAGTTGTTAAACTTCTTACGTGATTTGCCCTTCTTGAAGGGTAGTCCCTGGAGCATTGGTGCCTCGATGCGTTAGGATGACGGACCGCAAATACTGGTTCTTGAGGTCTGACTTTTTTAAATTACAGTATTTTTTAGCGCCGTTGACCAAAGCACCGAAGTTATTGGTGTTGACGTTATTCTCTTTGACCCAGACGTGAAACCCGTCAAGGTCATCTGACTGCTTGCTCGTCACTATCTTTACGAACGATACGATGCGGTCATTCACCTTCTTTTCATGGGCAGCCTTTTGCAGCTTCTCAATGATGCCATTCACCCATAGGTCGTCATCAAGGACGTCACGTGGATTTTGTTGGGAGTATGCGCTGAAATTGCTTTCGGCATCAGTAGCTAGGTCGTCCCCGCAGAACTCCCGTTCATGGCCGGTGTCCTCATCTCCGGAGTAATATTTCATTGGAACAGCAATTGAGTGATAGTCTGTGCTGGTGCAGTTCTTGATATTAAACTCATTGACGGCCCAAGCGATTCCCTGTGGGGACTTAGAGGCCGCCATCTGAGCACGCTCTTTGACTAGCTTCTTTTTCTCTTTTTGTAGAAGCTCCATTTCCTCGGTGGCGCCAACCCGACGACGGGACTCGCAGGTAAAGTAGCCCTTGATGCCACTAACTTTGTAGTTGAGTGAACTCTCAACATACATCTGGATAGCCAAATCGACGTCGAATTTGCCTTTAGGCAAATTCTTTGCCAATGACCGTTGGTAGACGTTGTGGATACGCACCACCTCAGCAGCGAGGTCCTGTGCGAAATCCTCTAGAGACAGCCCTGGGTCATACTTGGTAAGAAACGTCAAGTTTTTGATCTTGGATTTGACGTAAGCTTCTAACTTGCGTTTTTGGTTCTGGCCGGTTTCCCATGTGTTCAGGTCAATGTGGTCCAGATTGAAATGCTCGTTGGTCTTGATTTCCTTGATGTTTATGAAATCGGCATCTTTCAGGAATCCCTGCATATAAACGATATCCATCGCGACCGGGGCACTGGGTGGGACGTTGTCCCGAAAATATTTGACCGTCTCTATCCAGAATACCCGATGCAAATAGTAAGACACATCCAGAAATATGGACTTGAAGAACGTAAACTCCTCGATACACCCCAGCTCGAAAGCCAAACTGCGGAGGTTATTAGGGCCATCTTTTTCTATGTCTTGGTTGGACGTAGCCATGACGCTAGGAATCCGCAGGACATGGCGAATTATTTCTGCAATGAGTAGTCGTTTTTGTTGTTCACTGATAGGAATGGTAGAGGTAAAATTGTCTAGTTTTTGGGACAAAGATGTAGAATACGACATAAGTTCCCTTCCAACAGAGAAGTCAGCTATCAAATTTAGGGGCGCATGTGGAATGTTATCGGTCTTGTGATTGCTCGGAAACAGGAAACCACAGGCCGTGGCGCGGCGCAATAGGCAGATGAGAACGCGCCTCGCAGGCCGCGACGGACGCGGGCTCTGGAGTTAAGGTTCTGTTAAACTGAATGTTTTTTGCTCAAGGACTTGACGATCTGTCGTTCATCTACAGGATTCACTCCGTGCTTTCTGAGCAAGTCTTTGCATATCAGCCCACGCAGATAATCTTCCATGGAAACACCGTGGTCTCGACAATGAAATCTAACAATATCTTTGTGTTTGCGTCTGAGTGTGGTGGATATTTCAACAATTGTGTTTGGGTCCTGCGTGGACTCCTTGGCCAGAATCATTTCGTTTCTTACTTGAACCGCCAACTCTAAGCATACCTTAATGGCTTTAACATTTTCTTTGTATATCATCTTTACTGAGTCTACAATCGCTGTTCCGTTGGCCTTGCGGTTAAGCATTTTCAAAGCAACGTTGTGTAAGATTCCGTGACATTCGGAGCAGATGTCTATCAGATTGGAGGGGTCGTTGCTGCCGCCCAATGCTCTAGGCACTCTATGGTGAGTGTGCTTGTTTAATTCGTTTGTCAATTTTGAGCAAACGCCGCAAGAGCAAATTGAGTTCATACAGGCGGAACTCTAAATACACCGAATCTGACAATGGGGGTATTGAGTGACGTGTTGGCCATACTAAGTGACCCAAGGATTGGGTCGGCCACCGTTTGGTTTATTACTACCACCTGCGGATGTGAGGAAATTAGAGCGTTGTTGATATAAAACTTAATGTTGTTACCATCAGCAAATACGCCGTAAATAACTTTTTCTTCATCATCCAAACTGAAAGAAGCACTCATTTTGCTAAATATCACTGATCCCGTTGACGACAATTGTTTCAAGAACAGCGTGTCAGCAGATGCGTAGAATTGAATGCCATTCTTCAGAGCAGTGGTCGTGTCAAGAATGCCGCGAATAGAGTTAGCGTTTTTATGGTGTGTTTCTAACGCAATATAAAATGGCAGATTAATATCAAAACTGCTAGGTGTGGTATAAACATCGGCCACCGGCCTAGACACCAAAGTTCTGGACGACGGTTCATTAAGGGTTTCCAGCTGCGGAAAGTATAACAACACTACAAAGTTGTCAGTAGACTCCACTGGCCCTGAGGTCATTGACACTTTAACAGTGTTGGCAGATGGTGGAATTTCAGATCCGGTCAGCGTCGAGTGCAATAACTGCCACTCATCTAAACCACTTACATCCACCGTTTTGGCAACACTCCCTACCAAAGCCGCGTCGTTGAAAAACTGCCAAGTTAAAGAAAACAGTGAAAAGGGAAACACTAGCGCGTCAGACTTATAACGAGCATAGACACTCCAAGTCCAAACATCAGATCCGGTAGGGACAGCAGCCGAACCAAATGAAACATCTAACGAGTTAAACGCGTTGAACGTATTAGGATTAGATGCTGAAATGCGCCAAATGAAAGTGTCTGTAATATCACCTGGTTGAATGGTTGAGTCGATAATAAACCCTGGTGCAGATACCCCATACCCCTGCGGAACAAATATCATGCCCATTCGCTGGGTGGTGCCAAAACTCGGATTGGGTGCATAATTAATAACCGGGTCCTCTACAAACCCATCATTAAACTGGTCTGTAAATCCATCAGACCCAGGTAGAATCTTAGTCTGTGGATTTTCTGCAACAAAACCCTCCTCGACGACGGGTGCAACGACATCCTTCATTACTGAAATATTATCGTTAGGTGCTTCTACTTGAATTGCTGGCACATTTTCCGAGAAAGCGTGGTCTTTAATTGGATTACTTGGTGTGGGGGCCGGGTCGTCTAGGTCGCTAGCAACAAGGACTGGGACGCGCTCAGAAAATACCGGAATTGACTCCCGTATTTCTGACGACTGAATAAATAAACCTGCTGCATATCTAAGATTGATGACAGCGCTGGTGATGGTGTGCTCAACAGACCCGTCAACAAACCGCCGCACCTTAACATAGGCAGCTGGAATGATGATTGTCTTTAGAAGAATTGACTGGTTATCAAAGTTAGACGACTCGTAATCGTGATAAACCTTGATAGACAAATCCACCGGAGTTGCGTCTTCCGATGGGTCGAAGTCGTGTTGGTATCCAATCTCGATGGTGTTGGATACACTATTTGCCCAGAGTGAAATTCCCATATTGACCCCTAGTCAAATTAATGATTGAAGGCCGCTCTGAGCATCCTAACTTGTCTGATCAGGTCTGCAAACTCGCAGACCGTCTCTGGCTTTTTGAACCAGGCTTTGCCAACAGCAACTGAGTCGTTGTACACTTTGACTTTGAATTGCTTCTCAAGAACCTCAACAAATCGGTCAGGTGCAGGTACCCAGTCCAAATCCTGCAGGTAATATATTGGGTCAGCCCCCTCAAGCAGGACTTGAGGTTGACTTGGGTCCAAGACCCTCATCAACCGATAAATATCACCAGACACAGTCTTCACCTCATCTCCAACCTTAGGTTCCCAAAAGTTTTGAAGATATTTGGTGTCGATTGTCAGTTGGTCCTGCAAATCCGTCGCGGTAGGGAACACCAGTAACCTCCTCAAAAATGACTACCAAAATAGCCTTGGTTTCAGGACTACAAATTTCGATGTTTTGAATAATCAGCGAGTGGACTCTCTCAAGTCTTTCGCGTGCCAACATAGGTCACTCCACACATTAAAACTAGACTGAAGATAAGAATCTAGTGACTTATGTTTTAACTTGGGTAGCCATCTAGCGTTTCCATTCACCTGCGAGAACTGTCGATGAGTACAAGATTTTCTGGAATCCTGGACATTTCCGCAGTAACGGTGCTAACCAACCCATACACTGTAGTCGCCACCTTCTCGGATTCACGCAGCCTGTATGCTGCCAGCGGGGTATCAATAGGTCAGATCGTCGTCGATGCTAACCATAACCGCTACAAAGTCCTCAGCATCATAACCGTTTCGCCCCTGAAAGTCCAGTTACTGTGGGACGATCTTGGTTCAACGGTGACACCATCGGTGGGGACGGGTATAATTGGTGCTGCTAGTGCCAACAAAAACCTCATGGAGGTCACGCCAGACGCCCCTGAAGACCTATCCAGATATTCAGTCAATATTGACTTTGTTAAAAATCTTGACTTACTGCCAACGGCTACAGGTCCCCAAGGGGCTCAGGGGACTACCGGCCCTATTGCGATTGGCACGCAAGGACCAACTGGTATCAGAGGCGCTACAGGGACTCAAGGGACTCAAGGTACAACCGGGTCAATCGGTGTTGCTGGACAAAATGGTGTTACGGGGTTGGCCGGCCCTGGCGGCACTACTGGAGTTGCTGGTCCTACCGGCTTAGTTGGTAGTCAAGGACCAACTGGGGTAGCCGGTACAAACGGGTCCACTGGTATTTCAGGCACCCCAGGTGGGCAGGGCGTTACTGGTCTAGTTGGCTTGATGGGATTAACAGGTGTTGGTCAAATTGGTGCTACAGGCATTCCCGGTCCTGGGGGTCAACAAGGTAGCACTGGTTTACGTGGACTCACTGGCTTGGTTGGGTTAGCCGGCACCCAAGGACCAACAGGTGTGCCAGGTCCAGTCGGTCAACAAGGTGCCACCGGTACTGTCGGTTCCACCGGTGTCGGTGTCACCGGTATCATAGGCCCTACTGGTTCTCAGGGTGAAACCGGTGCTTTAGGAAGCACTGGTGCTAGAGGCGTCACTGGTATTGTTGGGCCCACCGGTGTTCAAGGTATTGCTGGTACTACCGGTGGCTCGGGCCTTACTGGTCTCCGTGGCCCCACAGGACTGATGGGTCCCACAGGACTAGGTGGCGGTGATGGCACTCCCGGTGACACCGGCCCCCAAGGCGAAACTGGTGTTCAGGGTATACGCGGTTATACTGGCATCCAAGGCGAAACTGGTTCTGATGGCATAACTGGTCTGGTTGGCGCTACTGGTGTTCAAGGCCAACAGGGAATAGTCGGCTCAACAGGTATTCGAGGTACGACAGGCCTGAATGGCGTCACTGGTTTGACTGGTGGTGTTGGCCAACAAGGGTCAACAGGGCTGCCTGGCAGCAATGGGGCCGTTGGTTCGACTGGTGCAGGTACTCAAGGCGTCACCGGCAACCAAGGGTTAATTGGCAATACTGGTTTAGTTGGTACCACAGGCCTGAGAGGCCTGACTGGAAGCATGGGCGCTCAAGGCGTCACCGGGGTCCAAGGTGATGTTGGGTCAACAGGTGTTGATGGACCGCTGGGTGTTACTGGAATCAGAGGCATCACTGGTCAGAGGGGCGCTACAGGCCCTAGGGGCGCCACTGGAATTCAGGGTAACCTTGGTGTTACTGGTATTAGAGGAGGCACGGGTGTTGGCCCTAAGGGTGCGACCGGTGTTCAGGGAGCAACTGGAAAAGGTGCGACCGGTGTTGCAGGGGTTGCTGGAGCCACTGGAGTAAAGGGCGTTACAGGTTCAGAGGGCATTGGTCAGCAAGGGTACACAGGGCCGCAAGGCATTAAAGGCGACACCGGTCTGCGCGGGCCAACTGGTGGGCAGGGTATTCCAGGCTCAGTCGGTTTGACAGGTCTTCCTGGTCCAACAGGGACTCGCGGATTCACTGGTGCTATGGGTATGACCGGTGTTGGGTCGGTCGGTCCAGCAGGGTCGGCCGGCGCCACTGGTTTGATGGGGCCTACTGGTGTTCGCGGCTTCACTGGTCTTAGCCTATCAGGCCCGACCGGTCTGCGCGGTACTACGGGTCTTCCAGGCCCGACAGGCATTATTGGTCCAGCCGGTACTACTGGCCCCACTGGGGCCGCAACGTTAGCCTACGACTGGACCACCAATTTGGCTGGTGGTTTGGCGATCGGCCCCTATGTTATTTTCAGGGCGTTACAGGCATTCACCATCACTCAAGCCTCTATCACGATGCTAGACAGCGGCTCTGGTGGTATCGGCGCAACTCTCTGGGAGATCCACGTTCTGCCGGCCGGCGCATTGCCTGCCATCCCGCCAGTTGGTGTGGGCGACGTGTCGCTGGCCGTGTCGGCAGCCGGTAGCGGTGTGATGAATACCGCAGCCTTGACTGGTCTATCGAGGGCAGTGCAACTCAATGGTTTCATCGTTGTGACGATCCGTAATCAGCCGTCCACTCTCGGTAACTACGCCACCATCTCCATCAGAGGAACCTGAAATGGCAATTGACAAGGCTAGACTAAAAGCCAACCTAAGAGATGCGAAAGTTACGCCACCATCTCCATCAGAGGAACCTGAAATGACAATTGACAAGGCTAGACTAAAAGCCAACCTAAGAGATGCGAAAGTTACCGTCAGCAAAGACAGCGCATTCCGCGACATCGTGGCGGTAAGGGACGTCAAGACTGCTATTTCAGTGATCAAAGGCATGCACAAGGCGGAGGCCTTTGGATTCGGCAAGACGAAGATTGAGGATCAAGAGAAGCTCACCAAGTCCATGGACGTCAAGTCCCATAAGAGGAATTTGGACTCGCTGGTGAAGTGGATGAAGCAGTCACTTCACCTAAATCTGTTCAGCAGACCTGTTGAAGCTGGTGGATGCATCGTGGTGGAGTTCGGTCTAGATTTCTCTGCTGTCAGTCTGTGGCTAGAAAAATTTGTGGTCAAGGCGACAGACGAAAAGGGTGCCTGGGCTGAGGCCTACATTGGTACCGCGAAATCCGAGAATAAGATGGTCGGGAAAGTCAGAATTGGATGCAACTACTTGGATGGCAAACTGGTCCACTGGAGTATGAGCAAAGAGTCTGAGAACGTCATCCAAAAGGCTGTACATCAGTCCCAATCCAAGCATCGAGGGTAACCACATCTGCCTCAGCGGCTAGAACCGCTTTCGAGTTTCTCTGGTGTTCTTAATAACTACCTGCGTGTAAAGAAAGAGGGTAGTGAATGGGTCGTGATTTGGTTCAAAGACAAACGTCGCGATGAGGGTAAAACCTACTACGCCGCCGACGAGCAAGATGCCAGAGACACGATGAAACACACGGCTGAACAGATCAAATCAGGAAAACAGTCTATGGCCGCAGTATCAACAGAATCTAGAGAATACTTAGCCAAAGTCAGCCGCAAAATGGGCTGGGAGTTCGTTGACAACCAGATCGTTGTGCCGGTCCAAGGCGACAACGCGGCAATCGCTGCTAAGTACGGTATGACGGTCGAGATCAAGGGCGACAAACTGCACGTTGATCCGCTCAAGTTTCATGGCAAAGAGTTGAGTTTCCCTAAGAACCGGAAAGAAGTTGATAAGGTGATCGACCTGGTCACAGCGATGCAGAAGAAGACGGCTGTCAAGAAGGCAGAGGAAGTATCAGCCCTTGACAAATCGGTGTCCACTCAGTTAGCTACTGAACTCAAGTCTACCCCGAAAGCGGAGCAGCAGACCAAACTTGAAGAATTCGTAAAGAAGCACGAGTTCAAGGGCGACGATCTCAGCGATCTGATGTACGACCTGGAGCGCATGGGGTTCCCTGGTCTGAAAAAGCCTGGAGCACCAAAGCCGGCCGCACATGAGAAGACCAAGATTAAGAAGTACGCAAAGGACTTCCACGACGATGCAGATATCAAGTGGATCGAAGGCCTCACCTGAGTCAGAAAACCAAAAGTCTATTTCTCAAGGCCAAGTATAACTTGGCCGATCTTTTGTCGTGGACTTACCACGCCAACCGCACGATGTTCGACGTTCTGGTTGAGAGAACGCCGTCAGAGCTGCTCAAGCATGAACTGCTGTCGAATTACTATCACGAAGGCTACCGCAACGTGATGCTGCAGGCAGCTGGCCAGCCTGCAGACCGTGTTGGGGACCAGGCCGAAATCAACACAGTCTTCGCTGACATGGCCAAATACTGCCACAGTCTGCTGGACCAGCCATCGCGAGACTGGCTGCACGGCCGTGGTGTGACCGATGAGCAGATCGACCGGCATCAGATCGGCTGCACCAGGGGGTATAATCCATTCATTGTGCTTCTGGAGAAGTTGGCTAGCGGAGTCAGGCGAAACTGTTGCTTCTATCCGCCGTTGGTAGCCATGGACGCTGTCAAGACCCACTTCAGCAAAGAGGAAATGGTGCTAATCACCGTTCCGTTTGTCGAGCGCCCAGGCTCGGTTTCAAACCTGTGTTGCCGCGTGACCGACGACGACTATACAGAGGTCTTTAAGTTCTTTTTCTCGCACGGCCCGACCGCGCTGTTCAACCTAGATAAGATCGATGCCTCCAAGCCGTTCTTTGTCTTTGAGGGCGTCTTTGACGTCCTGGCCGCTGAACGGCATGGCATTCCGAGTGTCGGACTGGGGTGTTCGACGCTCTCTCAGGAGCAGTTGGCGCTGCTGGCCCCCCACTACGGTAAAGCCGTTCTATGTCTAGACGGCGACGTAGCTGGCAGAAAGGGCATGGACGGCATCAACATGCCTAAACACGTCCTACCACCCGGCGACCCAGACGACATCTTGACCGCGACCCCTAGTTACGCCGCTACATTAAGAGACTGCCTGCTTTCTCATCGTTAATTTCCCGCCAGACTCTCACAGTTATTTTGACAATATCAATGAACAACTCAATCAAATTCACGAAGCGTCAGCATGCCGACGTGTTGACTATTGGTGACGAATACGAAGAGTTTCTGCCAAGTGGCGCGACGGTCCTAAAGCGCGTCACGACCATCAATGGCGAAGACTTTGCGGGTGAACTTATCAAAATGATTCAGCTCTATAAACCAGCCGCGCCTGGCTACCGACACCCGCTTGAATTCTACGTCCGCAAAACAATGCGCGGCCCACCCAAAAAGAAGTGAACCGCTCCTCAATCAGAGGAGCGGTCCCATCAGTCAAACGTAGTCTAAAAGCGGACCAGGATCATAACACGGCGCGTTTAGACTGGCAACTCTTGACTAGTTTAACGCCACGTGTTAGGATGGCCAGCATCTTCTGTTTGTGGTGAAGGCGGGTTGCTCTTTGGGGTGGCCCGCCTTTTAGCCCGACCTAACTTGCATTCCAGAGTCTAAGTCGTTGACTGTGTCTTTGCAGTGCCCGCAGATACGGTTAGCGACGTCCTGCGATGTGAACGGCTTCCGGCAGCGTAGACACACACGCTTCTTAACCTCCGAACCTCGTCTCTTTGTACCCACCCGATCCTCAACGTTTATGCACATACCAAGATGGGAACAGGTCTGTCTGGGTGGACATGACCTCTACGCCACTAAAAAACTTGTCTACCACCGACTTCACATTGTTGGGTACGTGAACATCAACTTTGTCGTTCTTCAGGTGTACAAACCCATCGTAATAGTCGTGGCCTGCAAAAATGCCGCCGACCTTTACCTTCCGAAACCAGGCGTGCAGATCGTTACGGACGTTGACGTCGTCGTGTGCAGCATCGATGTAGACAAAGTCCAACGACCGGTCATTAAACAGGTCGGCCGCTGGCTCTGACAACTCTTTGATGATCACAGCTCTGTCGAAGTGGAAGTAAGTCGCCTTGAACGTCTCGGCCAGATGATG
>Ga0315288_10005275_pt1 | contig 16440 bp, 18 predicted proteins | sample YL17G11_20_MG_FD_203454 | JGI IMG/M metagenome (GOLD analysis project Ga0315288, IMG submission 203454) | Sediment microbial communities from Yellowstone Lake, YNP, Wyoming, USA - YL17G11_20 | ecosystem: Environmental > Aquatic > Freshwater > Lake > Sediment | place: USA: Wyoming | collected...
TTCACTTTGGGCCAGACGGCAATTATTTTTGATTATGCCGTAAACATACCGCGTCTAAAGCAAAAAGCCCCGAATTTACGCCTTGGTATCGCTCCGGTTCCTCAACTTACCGGCGCGGCCAAAGTCGTTAATTATGCCGATTTTTGGGGCTATAGCGTTCCCTTAGTTTCGCAAAACAAGGATGCCGCCTGGAATTTTTTGGTATTTCTGACAACCAAGGACATAAATAAATACTTTTCAAATATTGTTTCGCGGCCCGGTTCGAGGCGCGACGTTATCGGCGAGGAACAAACCGACCCGAATATCGGCGTTTTTTCAGAAGAGATGCTTGCGGCAACCAATTGGTATCGCGTTGACCCGGCGGCAGTTGATAATGTCTTTAAAGATATGATTAACTCCGTAGTTTTAGAAAACGCCAAGCCGGCCGACGCTATTTCCGATGCCGCAGCAAAAATTACATTTTTAATGAGAAAACAGTAGTTCACGCAACATAAAACATGAAACTTGAAACATATAACACAAAGCTGATTTTTACCGCCATTCTTCTGTTTTTCATCTTTCTATTCTCCACGCCGGTTTTTGCTGCGGGTCTGGTGCCTTGCGGCACAACGGCTAACCCAAAAGCCTGCACGGTTTGCGATTTTTTTGTTCTTATCCAGAATATAATTAATTTGATTCTTATTATTTTTGCATCTTTAGCAACGCTGGCGATAATTTATATCGCTTTTATTTTTATGTTTTCCGGCGGCTCGCCGACTAAAATCGCCGATGCCAAAGGGAAATTATGGCTTGTAATTATTGGTATTTTTTGGGTCTTAGGTTCTTGGCTGGTTTTAAACACAGTTTTAAATTTTATGGTTAATAAGAGAGTTTTTCCCTGGCCTTGGAATCAAATCAATTGTTCGGTTAGTAAACCTTCAGAACAAACTCCTTCAGAACAAACTCCTTCAGAACAAACTCCTTCAGAACAATTTCCTTCAGGGCAAACTCCTTCAGAACAACCTCCTTCAGAGCCGCCTACTGGTCAATCAGTTGGCGATTGGTTTCTTCAGTGGAATATTTGGGTAGATATGCAGGGGCTGGATAAAATTCCACAGGACGTTCAGCGGAAATACGAAGAATATAAAAGAACTCATCCTTCTAATTGATCGTCTGGTAAGCCATGGCATGTTTATAGTATAATTATAATTATGAAAAGTTTATTGATACATTCGACGAGCTCAGTATCAATCCTGAGGATATCGAAAGGATTGATTTTTGTGTTATTTTTTGTTATATTGGCATTAAGCGCGCATTACGCAATGGCGCTTACGATTCCCAATCCTTTAGGAAGCGGCGGGAAAGACATTCCGACCTTGATTAATACGATCGCCACCTGGCTTTTGGGAATTGGCTCAACTATTGCGGTTATAGTGGTTCTTTGGGCAGCGTTTCTTTTTATGACGAGCGGCGGCAATCCACAAAAGGTGACCCAGGCGCGTCAAACTCTGTGGTATGCCATAATTGGATTAGCGGTTTTGCTTTTAGCCAAAGGAGTGACGAGTATTGTCCAAAATTTCTTAAGCGGCCGATTTTAATAATAATTAATAATTAAAATTAAATTATGAATAAAAATATTTTTAAAAAAGCAAGCATAGGGATTGCGCTGGGCCTTACGCTTCTTCCGTTTCTTGCATTGGCGCAAGCGGGTCAGGTGCCGGGGCCGCTTATTACGAGCCCGACCCAAATTAGTGATATAGTTCAAAGAGCATTGAATTGGATTGCAGGCATTGTTATGACCATTTCCTTAGTTATGCTTCTTTGGGCGGCGATTCTGTTTCTTACCGCCGGAGCAAGTGAAACAGCGCATAGCAAAGCCAAAAATGTTCTAATTTATGCTATTGTCGGTATTGCGGTTGCTATCTTGGCTTTTTCAGTTCAGCCGCTTCTAACAACAATTCTTGGCAGGAATTTTTAAGCGGGAAATTAATAAATCAAAAAAACACCCCCCGGGGCTTGCGGGGGTGTTAGCGCGCCCGTGGCGAAACTGGCAGACGCGCAAGGTTTAGGGCCTTGTGTCGCAAGGCGTAGAGGTTCAAATCCTCTCGGGCGCACCATAACAAAAATCCCCTGAAAGGGGATTTTTGTTATTCTTCGTGGTGTTTTATTTCTATCTTTTTTGTCTTTATTTTTTCCGATTTTGGCAATCTTATTGTAAGCACTCCGTTTTTTAAAGTGGCAAGCGATTTGTCCGTTTGCACGTCAACCGGCAAGATTATTGAACGCGAAAAAGATCCCCAATAGCATTCTTGGTAGAAATAATCGTCTTTTTTTAATTCTTCATCGGTCTCTCTCCGGCCGCGAATAGTCACCATATCATTGGTAATGGCAATATCCAGATTCTCCGGCTTAACTCCCGCTATTGTTGATTTAATAACAATATCGGCTGGCGTTTGATAAACGTCGATAGAAAGCTGCCCCTCTGTCTCGCTCGGCGTCCAATCAATATTTTTTGATTCACCTTCCATTATTTTTGAATCTGGCGTAATTTTATTTTTATCTTGTCCTCGGTTTAGGGGACCGGTTAATTTTTCTAAAAAAGACATATATAAAAATTATACTTTATATTCTCTTTCTTCGTCAATGATTACTTGTTGATAAGTTTTATAATGTTTTAAGCGGTTGAACAAAAAGATTACTAAAACCGCAGCCGCTCCGAGAATAACGCCGGTTAAAATTAAAGGAATATATTCGTTGTTTTTGACTATCAGAAAATTATATATCCCGTGAAGGAATGCGGCTAAAAACAGTCCCCAGATAATCAAGCGGGCATCTCTTTTTATAAAATAAAATTTAGCAAAATAATAGCCGGAAATTCCGGAAGCCAAGCCATGTAAGGCCACAGCGCTGATAAATCTCATTGAGATGAAATTAAAAGCAATATTAAAATACTCCGGAGCGCCGATCGGAACAAAGGAAAAAATAGCAAAGACATTTTCAATGGCGGCAAAACCTAAGGCCGCGACAATCACGTAAATCATGCCGTCAACCGGTTCGTCCAGAACCGGATTTTTGTTTAAAGCTAAGTGGACCACGCCGTATTTCGCCACCTCTTCAACTAACGGGGCGATGATAAACATTAGTAGTCCGCTTCCCAAAGGAACGGCAATAAAAAAATTAAAAATCTTGTTTAGAACCATCTCTAAAGAAATAACAAGAGGCGCCAAAGCTATTCCTATAAGAAAAATAATAAAAAGCCAGTAGCGCGGTTCCGGATGAGGGTCTTCTTTTAAATAAAAAAACAGCCAGATCAAACTCGGTAAAACCGCGAGGATTGATACTGATATTAGAGAATGATATTGTGAGAACATTTTATTTAGGCCAGTTTTCAACCAGAATTAATTTTTTTGATTTATTTAACTTTCCGAAAGTTTGCCAAATTTCTTCAGTTATAAATGGCAAAAATGGATGGAGCATTCTCAAGAGATCAGAGTGTACGTTCAAAAGAACGTTTTGAGTATTGGCTTTCGATTTATCATCGGCTAGTTGCTTTTTTGCCGTTTCTATATAAATATCGGCGTATTGATGCCAGAAAAAATCGTAAAGACGATGGAGGGCTTTCCCAAACTCATATTTTTCAATATATTTTTTCGTTTCTTTTTTTAATTTTTCAAGCCCATTAAGTATTTTTTTATCCGCCGGTGTTAGATTTGTATTTTGTATTTTGTATTTTGTATTTTGTATATTTAAATTTATGTTTTGTAATACAAAGCGGCTCGCATTCCAAATTTTATTGCAGAATTTTTTGCCGGCCAGAATATCTTCTTCTCCAAAACGCATATCTTGGGCTTCGGAAATTTGCCAAGCCAGGCCGAAACGCGTGGCGTCGGCGCCGTATTTTTCTACCATCTCCAGCGGATCAGTCCCCGTACCCAAGGATTTAGACATTCGCTGGCCTTCTTTAGTGATGACCGTGGCATGAATAATTACGTCTTTAAAAGGTATTTTTCCGGTCAAAGCTATTCCCGAATAAGCCATGCGCGCCACCCATAAATTTATGATGTCGCGGGCCGTGCTTAGAACATCCGTTGGGTAAAATCTTTCTAAATCGCTTGTTTTTTGTGGTTTACCCGCCGAAGCTTTAGCGGAGGCGGGCCAGCCCAAAATCGCGAAAGGCCAGAGTGCAGAAGAAAACCAAGTATCTAATACATCGGCCGATTGTTCCATTTTGCAATTCCCGCAAAATGGGCATTTGGTTGGTTTTTTAATGGAAATCACGAATTGTTCAGCCGATGAATTTTCAATTTTCAATTTTGAATTTTTAATTTTTTTAGAAATTAGAAATTGAGAATTAGAAATTCCAATTTGGTTCTGACAGAACCAAATTGGCAATCGGTGCCCCCACCAAATTTGGCGTGAAATACACCAGTCGCGGCTGTTTTTTAACCAATCCAAATAAACTTTTTCCCAGCGTTTCGGATGAAATTTAATTTTGCCGTTTTTAACCGGCGTCATGGCCATTTTTGCCAGTTCATCCATTTTTACAAACCATTGCTTTGAAGGAATCAGTTCAACTGTTGAATCGCAGCGATAACACTTCGGAACTGAATGGATATAATCTTCTATTTTTTCCACCAAATTCAACGCGCTTAAATCTTCCACGATTTTTTTTCGCGCTTCTTCAATTTTCATATTTCGGTAAGCTTCGGTGGCGTTGGCATTCATCCGGTCGCGTTCATCAATAACTGAAATCATCGGTAGATTATGAGTTTGGCCAATTTGCCAATCAACCAAGCTGTGCGCCGGCGTTACCTTAACCGCGCCGGTGCCGAAATCAATATCAACTAATCTGTCGGCGATGATCGGAATTTCCCGGTTCATCAGAGGCAATAAAACTTTTTGTCCGACCAGTTTTTTATAGCGTTCATCCTTTGGATTTACTGCGACGGCCGTATCACCGAGCATAGTTTCCGGCCGCGTTGTTGCGACAATAATGAAATTATTGTCGCCCTGCCGTTCGAGGCCCTGACGGGCCCTCAGACCTTGGAAGGGAGCTTGTCGAAGGGCTATAGGGTATTTAATATACCAGAGGTGAGTTTTTTCGTCTTTGTGCTCAAGTTCTAAGTCGGATAAGCTTGTTTGACATCTTGGGCACCAATTTACCACGCGTTCGCTTCTGTAAATCCAGCCATGGTTATAATATTGAATGAATGCTTCAAATACTGCGGCGCTGTAATCTTTGTCCATCGTAAATCTTGTGCGTGACCAATCGCAGGAAGCGCCCAGCCGCTTTAGTTGGCCCAAAATTTTGCTGCCGTATTCATTTTTCCATTTCCAAATCTCTTCCACAAATTTTTCCCGGCCCAAATCAAAACGAGTTTTTCCTTCTTTTTTTAATTTCTTTTCCATAACGCTTTGGGTTGCGATGCCGGCATGATCAGTACCCGGCGCCCAAAGAGTTTTGAAACCTGCCATTCTTTTAAAACGGATTAAAATGTCCTGGATGACGGCGTTTAAGGCGTGACCCATATGCAAAGAACCCGTCACGTTGGGCGGCGGAATAGCGATAGTAAATGGTTTTTTAGCGTTTTTTAGGTTGTCTGGGTTAAAAAAACCCGATTTTTCCCAGAGCTTATATATTTTTTCTTCTGTTTCTTTAGGATTATATGGCGAATCAAATTTCATAATTTAAGATTAGCATTTGCTTCTATTTTTTTCCAGGAGTTTTGCGCAGGTTTTTTCATTAGATAATTGAAATAACCGGCAGCGGCAACCATCGCGGCGTTGTCAGTGGTGTAGGCGAAATCCGGAATAAACAGTGGAATTTTATAAGGGTTGGTTTTCCCAGCCATTTCCTCGCGCAGTTTTTTATTTGCCGAAACGCCGCCGCAGATCATCATAGTTTTTGGGTTTAGATTTTTTATAGCTTTAACGGTTTTGGCTTTTAAAACATCAACTATGGCATTTTGAACTTCGGCGGCTATCGCCGGCCTGATTTCTTTGGCTGGATATTTTCTTATTAAATCATTATATAAATATAAAACGGCGGTTTTAAGCCCGGAAAAAGAAAAATTATAATCCTTTGAATTGAACATGGGACGCGGCAAATTAACTTTGTATCTTGTATCTTGTATCTTGTATCTCGCGGCTTCGGCGGCAATGGCTGGCCCGCCGGGGAAACCCAATTTCAAAAGCCGCGCGGTTTTATCAAAACACTCACCGGCGGCGTCATCTAATGTTTGGCCGATAATTTTATATTTCCCATAATCTTTCATTAATATTAATTCGGTGTGTCCTCCGGAAACTACCAAAATTAAAGCTGGGAACCCTATTTTTTTATTTGTCAGCCAATTACTGTAAATATGCCCTTCAATGTGATTAACGCCGATTATAGGTTTCCGAAACCTATAAGCAAGGGCGCGGGCAATGTTGACGCCGATTAAAAGCGAAGGCAACAAACCGGGTCCGCGCGTCACGGCAACTAGATCTATATTTTCTGGTTTTTTCTTAGCGATCTTAAACGTTTCTTTGATTGTCGGGATAATTTTTTCTAAATGAGCGCGGGAAGCGAGATTGGGCACGATACCTCCGAATTTTTTATGAATAGCAACTTGCGAATAAGAAGTATTGGCCAAAACCGAAAAAGACGGCTTAGCAAGCCCGCCTTTAGCTTCTATAACGGCTGCCGCGGTGTCGTCGCAGGATGTTTCTATGCCTAAAATATACATATAAATCTAATCTTCAAGTCCTCCCGATTTAAATTTCATTGCCAAAAATGTTCCCGTCGTAATGCCTAAGGCATAAGCAATTATCGTTGATATTGTTTTGTTCGGGTCAAGCTGAGTAAGGATATTGTACAAAGCTATTAGATTTACAATCGTAACAAGGAAGGAAGTAAGAACTGCAAGAAAAACTTTGTTTTTAGCAACATATCTCAAATTTACAGTAAATAAAAAATCCTGCAACACGCCGGCTAAAAAGTAAATAAGAAAAATTAAATATAAGTTCATAAAATTATTTTAATAATATTGAATTAGTAGCCCTTAAAGAAAATTCAGGCTCCTGTGGTTTAGAGTAGCATAATTTGTATTGCCTTTCTACTTGCTGTGCGCAAATTTGACAAATCGCACAGAAATGTGCGATTTTTGATTAACAGAACTTTGGATTCTTGGGTCTTTTACAAACAAAACAGAGAAATATTTTCAGTCCTTTTAAGGTTAATAATATACCGGGGAGGTATTTATTATGGAAAAAAATGATCAGCTTGTCAGTATTGAAAAAGTGATTAGAGAAACAGAAAATCCAGCAACGACCATAATGATTTTAGCCGAAAAAGTTGGGCGATTACTTGAAAATAATCTGCCGGGAAAAGAAAACCTTTTGAAATTATTTGAAATAGGTTTTTTATATCTTATGGAAAAATATTTCGCGCAGATTGGACTGGGATTATACAATTGGAGAGACGAACCATTGCCTGAAGCGCCCGAAAATGAACAGCTCAAAAGAAAGCGCGAGAAACTTGAAAGAAAAGAGAAACGCATGGGACAAAAGCGTTATAAAAAAAGATTTTGGTGCACATGGTATAAAGAATGGGATATCGAACAGAAAATGCCACTATGTGAATTTGACAATGAAAAATATCAATTTCAAATGGACAAAGTCGGGAATCAAATCAGAGCGTTAAAAGAAGCGGAAGAAAACTGCAAAAGACAATACCGAGCAGATACCATGAAAACCAAGCTAGAAAAACTATTATCAGCCATACTTTGCGGCTTTGAAGCTAGTAGCAACATTCGACATCCAGTTGTTTCCTATATTCTCCAAACCGCCAATATTGAGTATTTTCTTTCATTCATAAAAAGGGCTTGCTCTATGTTGGAATTGGATGTAAAGAAAAATAGTGACTGGTCAGAAAAAAATATTGTTCTAGCGGGTTTCTTATTTTCCCTTAACCAAAAGACTAAAGATCTTGTTTCACATATACAAGTTCAGGACAATTCCGCTCTAACAAGATTGGTAATGCTTCAAGATATGGCCTTGGCGGCAGAATCCTTCGTTACTGAAATAAATAATTCGATTGTCGCCCAAAGAAAGCAAGAACAACTTCAAGCGCGATTCCAAGATGCATTGGAATCCGGTTTCAAAAAAATAACGACAAAGCTAGAATCTATAGATAATGGGGTGACATCATTGAACAATCGGATTTCTGGCATCGATGGACGACTCATAGATATTCTAAAGGTGAATGAAAAAATTCTTGGTGGCGTTCTTCAAAATGGTCAGTTAATTGGTTCCCTATCAGGCAAATTAGATGACATCTCTAGCCAAATCTCCAACCTTGGCGAAACAATGTGTAATATTTTAATGGAGAAAAAGTGATTAGTTGTTAAAACAAAACAGCTCTTGACAAATCGCACAGAAATGTGCGATTTTAGTTTATCAAACATAGTTCGCGAAATCATAGAATTTCGCTTTAAAAATACAAAAGGAGGTGTTTATGCCCAGTTCAAAAAATCCGCATGAAGCAATTTTTGTACCAGATGAGATAATAGCTCTTGCAGCAAAAAGACCGGAAATTGTATGCAATTTAAGACCGAGCCAGAGACCAATTAAGGAGAATGAAACAGAAAAAGAAGAAAGATTAAGACGAATTGAAGAAGCATTATTTGATACCTGGTTTTTTTACCGCCCATTGGAAGATTTTTTTAAGGGCGTAGAATCCGGTGAACGGCTGATTCTTGTTTGCCAAAGTTTTAGGGAAGACATTTTCACATTTATAACTGATATCGAAAAAATCTACTGGGCAGATAATCATTATCCTCGAATAGATTTTGAAAAAAGGCCGCGCATTGTTTGCAAGTTTTTTGGTTACGGCAACTTATGGGGAGGATTTCTTTTGGCCGCTGCCAAGGTCGGCCGCGTTAAAAAACAGGCAAAAATTGGATACGACCTTCTTCTTGAACTGGCAAACAGGCCAAGGGGGCTAAAAAATTAATTTAATTTGAGAATACCTATAAAAGCCGTATGGTTCACCCTGCGGTTTTTTATTTTCAAAAAATCTTGTAGCCCTAGCGGGAATCGAACCCGCGTTTACACATTGAAAGCGTGTCGTCCTAACCACTAGACGATAGGGCCGTAATTTAATTTTCAAATAGTCTCTTGAATAATTCTTCTTTTTTACTACTATTACGTTTTAATTCTATTTCTCTTTTTAATGCGGCTGTCTTGCTGCTGTATGTTTCATAGTATATCAGATTGTAAGGCTTTCTGGCTTTTGTTGATTTCACTTTACCCGAATTATGTTCTAAAAATCTCTTTTTTAAATCAGCACAAGAACCGACATACTTCCAGTTATATTTTTGACTTTTTAGAATATAAACATAGAACATATTTGAACATTGCCACCCTTCGGGTGGTCACCCATAGGGTGAAAAGCGTGTCGTCCTGACCACTAGACGATAGGGCCGTAATTTATGTATTTTATTGGATTTTTTAACTTTTGGCAACTTTCGTGTTATAACAAATGATAAGTAATTATGGAAAAAAACTTTTATTTAAATATCGGTAGAGCTTCGGAAATAACTGACAAAAAAGAGCGGCGATTTTATCGTTTCTTGGAAATTTTCCCCGGGTTTCTGTCCTGGCTGACGCTTTTTCTGGTTGTTTCTCTTTCTTGGCTGCTTCCTTTTTGGATGGCTATTTTTATTATAGCTTTTGATGTTTATTGGCTTTTAAAGACGATTTTTTTGTCACTTCACATGCGCTCGGCTTTTTTTAAGATGAAAATTAATTTAAAAAGAAATTGGCTAAACGAGCTGGGCAAAGTTAATATTGGTTCAGAAATTTTGGCGGGTACTAAATGGCAAGATATATATCATTTGGTGATTCTTCCAATGTATAAAGAGCCGCTTGAAGTTGTTAGGCATACCTTTTTAAGTTTAACGAAAATAAATCACCCATTAAATAAATTAATTATAGTTTTGGCGATTGAAGAAAGAGGCGGCGAGACGGCTTCAAACATAGCCAAAGAAATGGAGAGTGAATTCGGAAATAAATTTTTCAAGTTTTTAATAACAAGACATCCCGCCAACGTTGCGGGGGAAATTGCCGGCAAGGGCAGCAATGACAGTTGGGCGATAAAAGAGGTGAAAAACAAAATTATTAATGAACTCCAAATCCCATATGAACGGATTATCGTTTCCTGCTTTGACGTTGATACTTTAGTCCACCCCGATTTTTTTGGTTGCTTAACTTACAATTATTTATCATCACAAAAACCGCTTCGTTCATCGTTTCAGCCGATTCCGCTTTATATAAATAATATTTGGCACGCGCCGGCTTTTGCCAGAATTTTTTCCTTTTCCACCACTTTCTGGCAGATGATTCAGCAATCGCGTCCGGAACGCCTGATAACTTTTTCTTCGCAGTCAATCGGTTTTAAACCGCTGGTTGAAATTGGTTTTTGGCAGACCAATGTGGTGAGCGAGGATTCAAGAATCTTCTGGCAATGCCTTTTGAATTTTGACGGCGACTGGCAAACCGCCCCACTCTTTTTCCCGGTTTATATGGATGCTAATGTGGCCCCGACTTTTTGGCAAACCATGAAAAATCAATATAAACAAATTCAGCGCTGGGCTTACGGCGTTGAAAATAACTCCTATTTTCTTTACGGCTTTTCTAAAAACAAAAAAATTTCCTGGAAGAAAAAATTGCATTTCGGTTTCAATATGATAGAAAGCGCTCATTCTCTGACGACCAATTCTTTGATTATCTTTCTTTTGGGATGGCTGCCGACTGTTATTGGCCGCGGTCTATTTTCAGAAACGCTTCTTTCTTATAATTTACCGTATATTACCCGCTTGATTATGACACTGGCTATGGTTGGATTGGTTTTTACCGCCGCCATCGCGACAAATCTTTTGCCGCCCCGGCCGCCTTATTATGGCCGTTTCAAATATATCTGGATGGTTTTGCAATGGCTGTTATTCCCAATCAATATGATTATTTTCGGTTCTCTTCCGGCTCTTGATGCTCAAACCCGCTTGGCGCTCGGCAAATATCTGGGCTTCTGGAACACCCCAAAAGCGAGGAAATAAAAAACCTCTTGATTCAGATCAAGAGGTAAAGAGTTAAATATCGCATTTTAGAATTCATGAGAGAATATACGGAGGTCCTTTTCCCATAGTTTAGGATGATGAATATAAATGGCATCTACAAACCATCCATTCTTCTCTCTGACCCAGCGGATAAATACCACGCAAAGATAACCATTAAAATCAGAAATGTAGAATATATTTGGTAAGCCGTTGTTAAGCAATATCCCAATTTCTCCATTTTTTTGGCGTTCCATTAATACATACATTTGCGAGAGGAAAGTTTCAGTGGTATAGCCTAATTTCTTTATAATGTAATTATCTCGGGCAGGACGGACTAGACGTGAATATCGAAGTATCATTTCTGGGATTGGCTTTTCGATTTTTTCGAAAAATCGATCTTTGAAGTACGGGTCAATGTAGGCGATTTTAACTCGAGCATTTTCGCTGATATCTTTTATGAATCGTTCATGTGCGATGAACCGTTCGGTTGTTTCTGGAATTGTGATTGTATCCAGTGATTCGAGAAGAGGAGAAAATGGTAATTTTATTAATTCTCGAAATTCATCCCGCTCAATCTCAGCAATGTTTGCGTCGCGTAAGCCAGTGAGAAATCCGGAAGCGAGGAGCGCCTGAAGTTGTTCGTTTGGTGTATCTTCAAATAGTTCAAGAATCTTCTTTGCCTGTTTTAGGGTTGCTTTCATAACAAGTCCTCCTTTTTATTGTGGCGTCGCTTTATCCTACCCCATGCAGGAATTCGGCGGGCCGATTAATTTTTTAAAGTTCACTACTTTAGTGGCAGTATCTTATCCATATAACCCAAGTTTGTCAAAGTCGTTATTCCAAATGAATTTGGGATTGGAATTCGGAAATCCGCGACGCAAGGAGCGGATATTTTTTTAGCGATTGGTCTTCGGTTAGGATTTTTTTGGCGGCTTCGCGGGTTTGTTCAATAAGTTTTAAATCGGTTAAAGAGGCGATGACTAAATCCGGCAGTCCGGACTGGCGGACGCCGGCAAAATCGCCGGGGCCTCTGATTTCCAAGTCGCGTTCAGCCAAATCAAAACCGCTTTGGGCCGATTCAATAGCTTTCAAACGCTTGTTGGTTTTGGCGGCCGGAGAATCGGTTAAAAGAAAGCAGTAAGACTGGTGTTCACCCCGGCCTACTCGGCCCCGGAATTGATAAAGTGAAGCCAAACCGAATCTGTCGGCGCCTTCTATCATCATTACCGTGGCGTTGGGGATATCAATGCCCACTTCAACCACTGAAGTGCTTACCAAAATATCAAGATTTTTGTTTAAAAATTCGGCCATTACCCTCTCTTTTTCTTTTGGTCGGAGTTGGCCGTGCAATAACCCGATTTTCAGTTCGGGAAAGATTTTTTCCTGAAGTTTTTCTTTTTCTTTTTTCGCTGCTTTGATTTCTATTCCTTCAAGAGATCTTTTAGACAACTTTTCCGATTCTTCAATAAGAGGACAAATCACAAAAGCTTGCCGGCCCTTTTTGATTTCGCTTTTTATAAATTCATACGCCCAATCCCGTTTAAACGGAGACACAATTTTAGTGATGATATTTTTCCGGCCCTTGGGCATTTCTTTTATCAACGATAAATCAAGGTCGCCCCAAATGGTTAAACCCAGCGTTCTTGGGATCGGAGTGGCTGACATGCTTAATAAGTGCGGCATATAACTTACAGCGTTTGGCTTATAGTCAGCTAAAACGGCTCTTTGGTTCACGCCGAAGCGATGCTGTTCATCAATGATGACGAGCGCCAGATTTTTAAATTTCACATTTTTTTGGATGAGAGAGTGGGTGCCGATAATTATCTGAATTTCGCCGTTTTCAATTTTTTTTATGAAATCTTTTTTGGTTATTTTTTTATCGCCGGTTTTAGCTTCGGAAGAAGTTAAGAGGCCGGTGACGATGCCAAATTTATTTAACATTGGCTGGATTTTTTCATAATGCTGGCGGCTCAAAATTTCCGTTGGCGCCATAAAAGCCGCTTGAAAGCCATTCAAAGCGGCAAGGTAAGCTGCCATAGCGGCGACAATAGTTTTGCCGCTGCCGACGTCGCCTTCCAAAAGGCGATTCATTGGCTGGCTTTTTGATATATCCTGAATGATTTGCCAGGCGGCTTTTCTTTGGTCATCGGTTAGTTTAAAGGGCAATTGGTCGACAAATTTTTTAGCCATTTTTTCGTCAAATGCCACTGCTGGCGCTGTTTGCTTCTGAAGTTTTAGGCGCTCCAGTCCCATAAAGAGCTGTAAGATAAAAAGTTCTTCAAAGGCAAAACGTTTTCGGGCTGTTTCGGCTTTTTCAATAGTTTCGGGAAAATGAATTTGCGACAAGGCGCGCCCCAAATCCGGCAAGTGATAAGTTTTTTTCAATTCGTTTGGTAAAACGTCGGGGATTTGGTTTACAAAACGAAGTAAAGGACTGATGCCCAGTCTTAACCAGCGGGAGGTAAGGCCGAAAGTTTCGGGATAAATCGGCACCAGCCGGCCGGTATGGAGAGATTCTTTTTTATTATATGAATTTTCACCGTAACCCGTGATTTCATAGGCCGGGTTGGAAAAACAAAGTTGTTTTTTGTTCAAAACAATTTTGCCGGAAAGATTCAGCTGGCGGCCCGGCTTGAACTGATTTAAAAGATAGGGCTGATTAAACCAAACGGATTTAATGGCGCTGCTGTCATCTTCAACAATTATTTCAGTTAAGACCAGGCGTCTTCTGAAGATTCTGATGTTTTTGGCATTCAAAATTGTTCCGCGAACCGTGGCCTGGGAATTCGGTTTTAAGTCGGCAATCGGGGAAAAATTTGAAAAATCCTCGTAACGGAAAGGGAAATGGTAAAGTAAATCGCGGGCAGTTTTTATTTTGAGTTTAGCCAGTTTTTTAACTGCTGCCGGCCCGAAATATTTTATATTTTGAATTGATGCGTCAAGAATAGATGCCATATGCCCCCTCGGTAGGAATCGAACCTACATTGCGAGATCCGCAATCTCGCGTCCTGTCCATTGAACGACGAGGGGATTTTTGGCCTATATTATACCCCGTTAGAAGTCTTTTAGCAAAAATTTTTAAATATATAAATTTAAAATTAGCTAAAATAAACGGACTTCTAACGGGGGTGTACCTTAAAAAAATCTTTTTTTCAATAAATCTATCAATGACTCCTGCTCTTCGCTTTCCGGCAGATATTCACTTAAAATTCTCCTTATTTCCGGTTCGTCATTGTTATAAAAGGGTACTATTAACAGAGGCACTAGATGCCGATTGTATCGCAAAGCCAATTCGCGTTCTTCATCAATTTGAGCTTCTCCTCCTTTGGGGGACCCGCCTCTGGCGGGAAAAATCCAAAAAGATTCAAAACTGTCATAAGGATAGAATTTGTCTTCGATATACAGCCCGTCATTGTCTAAGCGGAAATTAATATGCTCCAATTTTTTGTTTTTACTGTTGTAAATAATGAATGCCGCTAAAGCCAAAATAATAGTTAAAAGATAATTTTTCATTAAAATAGAAAAAACAATGAGCGCGAACGCCAAAATTCCTAATGCCCAAAACCACTGAGTGGTTTTGGGCGTAAAATTCGGCTCCTCAATTCTCCAGTTCATTTCATCGGAATCGGTTCTTGCTTCCGAATCGTTATTTTCATCTTTTATTTTAATTTTTACAGTTTCGTTTGTCATTTTTAAATTCTTGGCGGTGTTTGTTGGACAAAGTTCGAAACTATTTCGAGCAAAATCCAAATGATTAAAACTACTAAAAAGGACTCGGCAGGGCGAAACAATTTGTCTGGGGTTTTGGATTCGCCCTGCCTCGACTGATTTCCCGCCCGCAGGAGGGGTCTGGGGAGGAATGCGGGCGGGTTTCGGACTGGGGGTTTTCGGAAAAAAATCGGCGGCTACAAAATCATCAATCATAATAATTTGAAAAAATCTGTGATTTATGCTATCCTTGTTTTGTGAGCAAAGAAAGTAATGACTCATATTTCTATACTATCAATAGTAGCATACTATGTCAACAATATCACAAAATATAAAACGCGTGCGAACAAAGCAAGGTTTAACGCAGGACGACTTGGCGAAGAAAGCCGATATTAAATACTCCACACTTACCAAAATTGAGGGTGGTGTCGTTACAAAACCAAGTGTTCAAACAATCCAAAAAATCGCCAAGTCGTTAGGCGTTTCTATTGAGGAATTATTAAAATAAAAAAATAAATCTATGCAACAAAAAACTCAACCGAATTTTATAGTTATCATTTTAGTAACAGCACTCGTTGTGGGACTCGGCGTTTATTTTTTGGTTAATAAATCTGAACCAAAATTGTCAATAAATAATGATTCTTCTTTAAAAACTTCTTCTAATAAAGAGAACTTTGATGATTATATTTATGCTTTAAACAGAATAGTAGAAGCTAAAAATATTGCGATGAAAGATATGGCGGAGACATATCGCAAAATGGATTTTGAAAACACCAATAAAACATCTGCGGAATTTAAAAAATCACTAGCATACACTAGCGAGCTTATATCAGAATACAAAGAGATTAATGTTAAATATCAATTAGCAAAAAATAAATTGGACACAATAAAAAATCTGGAAATGAAAGATTCTATATTTGATTTAACTCAAGCATTGATTTTATATACCGAAATAAATAATGAAACGATAAAATTTAACCAACATCTTTATAGCGTTTATATTTTGAATCAAAAAGATGATTATCAGGAAGGCAACAAACCAAATGTTAATACTGCTTTTTCCTTGCTAGGAGATTCCTTCACAAAAATGGACAAAGTAATTTCTGGTGATTTAGGCACTTATTTAGACAGTAAAAATACAGATGATTATCGAAATTTTAGAGATATAATTTTAACTGTCAATTAGTTTTTATTTGTAGAAAAGTATGGAAGGCAAAGAACAAATAAAGAATAATTTAAAAAAGATGTTTGGAGTTGAGCTTACGCCCACTTCTGATTTTACTAAACTACCAGATGAAATATTGGCGAATGCTCATTTGTACGATTGGTATGACAAGGTTTCAATCCAAGCAAATGTAGAAATGTCTCGCAGATTAAAAGTTGCAGTTCAGAGTCTTGAAAAGACAATTCTAAATCTTGATAGTAAAAATGAGAAATTACAGAAACGGATTTTTTGGCTCACTGTTGTTGGTCTCATTTTTACTGCAACACAAATTGTTCAAGTTTTGGAAATTGTCAAAACTTGGTTAAAATAATTGATAGCCGCCGATTTTTTTCCGAAAACCCCCAGTCCGAAACCCGCCCGCATTCCTCCCCAGACCCCTCCTGCGGGCGGGAAATCAGTCGAGGCAGGGCGAATCCAAAACCCCAGACAAAT
>Ga0315288_10005278_pt1 | contig 16438 bp, 12 predicted proteins | sample YL17G11_20_MG_FD_203454 | JGI IMG/M metagenome (GOLD analysis project Ga0315288, IMG submission 203454) | Sediment microbial communities from Yellowstone Lake, YNP, Wyoming, USA - YL17G11_20 | ecosystem: Environmental > Aquatic > Freshwater > Lake > Sediment | place: USA: Wyoming | collected...
AGACACCCCCTTCAACGAGAAGGTCTACTTCAATACGACTCGATCCGTCGCCTTCAAGGACGCGATGGTGGAACTCGGCGCGGTGGACGGCGACCATGCGTGGGTCAAGGACCGGAAGGTCACCGTCGAGCTTGTGGTCACGCGCGGCAAGGACTTCAACGACGAGGGCATCAGGCTCAACGTCAACGGGAAGACGTTCGACCTCGGTCACGAGGCTTACGTCAAGATGAACCCGAAGGCGATGCGGTTCATCTTCGGGGACTACCACTACCCCGACTCGAAGAAGGTCCTCACGCGGATGCCCAAGGCGAAGGCCATCCTGGAGTGGATGGTCAAGAACCTGGATCTTGACGCGACATTGAAGGGACTTCTGGAAACGGCGGCAGCGCAGGCGAAATAGGGATCGGAGACTTGGCCCATGGCGGCGAAGCAGGGCAACCTCGCCGCCATGAAGATCCGAATCGTACTGGATGTGGATGCCCCCGATGACGCGCTCGCGCAGGACTTTGTCACCAAGATGAAGCGCCTGAAGACGGCGATCCGGTGGCTGCGTTGGATGCCCCTCTCGATGAAGGTCGTGATTCCCTGATGGTGTAGGACGCCAGCATGCACACTGGCGTCCCTGCAATCGACGACTCGCAAGCTCGCTTCGTCCTCGGAACGGATGAGGCCGGATACGGCGCCTATGCCGGTCGATTGTACATCGGCGGTACGGTCGTCCCGCGGGAGTGGAAGGGGCTCAAGGGTCTCACCGACTCGAAGGACCTCACCCACAAGGAGCGCGAGAAGCTCGCGTTCGACTTCCGTAAGCTCATCGACGGCAAGGGGGTGAACCCGTACCTCGCGTGTGTCGTCTTTGCCGAGCACAGTGAGATCGACAGCGAAGGCGTGTGGAACACCCTCCACCGCCTTCACCGCGCGTGCATCAAGACGCTGCGGGACACAGCCAAGGAGCTTTGGGGCGTCGAGCCCCTCATCGTGGTCGATGGCACCTTGAAGCTCGGGGACGTGGGCGCGATCAGTCTCCCCAAAGCCGACCTCCTCGTCCCCGCGGTGTCGATGGCGTCGGTCCTCGCCAAGGTCGATCGGGACGCGACGATGGTGGAGGCCGAGAAGCTCTACCCAGGCTTCGATTTTGCTGGGAACAAAGGCTATGGGGGCGCGCCGAAGCACCAGGCGGGGCTCGACAAGCTCGGACCCTGCCCCATCCATCGAAGAAGCTACGCCCCCATCGCGCGCCTTCTAGGGCTCACCGTGAAGTCGTCAAAGGCTGCCGCAGCCCCCAGCGATGGCCCGGACACGTCGATCGACACGTTCATGAGCTTCTTCGACGACTGAGCACGATCTGAAGAAAGAGCTGGGCGAAGAGCAGAAGGCGGTAAGGCATCTATTTTCCGTGGTGTAGAGGTCCACACGTGACAGCCGCTGCCAATGCACTCCTCACCGTTCCCCGCGCCAAACCCTTCGTGAAGTGGGCGGGAGGCAAAACCCAGATCCTCGACAAGATCGTGGGTCGTCTTCCCAAGAAGATGGGCACGTACTACGAGCCCTTCCTGGGCGGCGGGGCCGTCTTCCTCTCCCTCGCGAACGACAAGCGCTTTGCACAGGCCGTCGTGAACGACGTGAACCGGGAGTTGATGGACACCTGGAGGGTCGTACGGGACTTCCCCGACGACCTCATCGCGGCGCTCAAGGCCATCCCCCACTCCCCCGAGGAGTTCGAGCGCTTGCGGAAGGTGAAGCTCGACGAGCTTGCCCCCATCGAGCGCGCGGCGAGGATGATCTACCTCAACAAGACGAGCTACAACGGCCTCTACCGGGTCAACTCGAAGGGTGGCTTCAACGCCCCCTTCGGCCGTTACGAGAAGCCCGCGATCTGCAACGAGGACAACACGCGGCTGCTCTCCGAGCTACTCGGGCGGACGCCGACCTCATTCATGCACGTGGGGTTCGAGGCTGCCTGCGAGGGCGCGGGGCCGGGTGATGTGGTCTACTTCGACCCGCCTTACCTCCCCGTCTCGGACACGGCGAACTTCGTATCGTACACGAAGGGCGGCTTCACGTTCGAGGACCACCAGCGGCTGGCCACGCTCTTCCGCAAGCTCGTGGACCGTGGTGCCCACTGCGTCGCCTCGAACGCCGGGGTGCCGGAAGCTCGGGCACTCTACGAGGGCTTCGAGATTCATGAGGTGCGCGCTCGCCGCGCCATCAACTCGAAGGGCAACCTACGAGGTCACGTGACGGAGATCGTGGTGGTTGGGAAACCCTGAACTCGGTGTAGGGCGTAGGGAACCATGGCGTTCCCGAAAGACCTCTTCCGAGTCACCAGCCACCAACCGCCGCGCTTCCAGCTCTATCAGCCTGGGTTCAACCCATCGAACTCGTGCTGGCTGAACGGCAAGTGGCTCACGGTCCCGAAGGCCGAGTACGAGAAGCGCAAGGCGAAGCACCAGCGCATCTACAAGGGCCTTCGGGATGCCGTGGCGACGCAGCACCACCGGAACAAGAGGACCGCGCTCAAGGACATGACCGAGGCGCAGCGGCAGGCCTACGAGTTCTTCAGCGGCGAAGAGACCCTCACCGTCAAGCAGGCGGACGGCTACGGGCTGGTCAGCGTCGAGATGGGCGGGACCAAGGTGAAACCCCACTGCATCGAGTGGATCCGCGCCAAGGGCTGGAAGATCCCCCGCCTCATCGTTCGGGACAACGGGGAGAAGACCTACGATCAGACCCGCGGGCGCGGCATCCCGGACGACCTCATCGAGGTGACGAAGAAGCCCGTCGACACCTGGAAGGAGATCGTGAAGCAGAACAAGGAGAATCAGCGCGAGCTGTCGCGCGGCCTCCTCCAGTCCTCTCTCGAAGAGGCGCAGCCCCCTGGCATGATCATGGGCTGCGACTTCAAGACCTTCGCGCTCTCAATGTCGATGCACGGCCTTCTGGAGATGGAGGAGGAGATCGTTCGCTGCGAGTTCAACGCGACGAAGGGCAAGAAGGATCGTCTCTCGGACCTGGAGGATGAACGGGCGGAATACGTGAAGCTACGAGGCGATCTGTCGAAGCACCCGCACTTCGAAGAGGCGTACGACCATGCAAAGGCCGAGCACAACGACTGTGCTCGCGCGAACCTGGACAGCTCCAAGGGCACCCTGTTCGATTGGGTCCTTCCGAAGTTCAGCCCCGATGGGACGCATGAACCGTGGGGGCCAAAGGATGTGCCTTGGGCTGCGAAGGATGTGTGGTAGGCAAGACAATCCGATGAAGCAATCGTGGTCCAAGCTGACGCCAGAGGAGCAGAAGAGACTCCAAGGTATGATTTCCGCTACCGGCATGGATGCCGTCGCGCGAGCCCTTAGGTCATCCGCGGTAACCCTGGACAGCCTGGCTCACGGAGGGACCGTCCGAGCCTCCGTGGCGACCAGAATACGGGAAAAGCTGGGGGAGATCATTGTGCCTACGGAGATCAGCCCGTAGACTGAGAAGTGCGACGGGCGGAACGACTCTCGTAGTTGTCGATCTCCACGTAGGAGCGAGCATCGCACCGAGCTATTGCGTGGGTACGGGCCTCTAACAGAAGTCGCCCGCCCGTCGCCTCCTAGGGGGACGCGTAGAGTGGCTGCCCCACTTCATCGAGGCCCACGAACGATCGGGTGTTGCCCGCGACGTACGTCTGCCAGCAGTCCTCGATGAGGACGAGCAGGTGCTCGCTTCCTTCCAGGTCGCCTGCCGCTCCGGGCAAACGAGGTCGAGACTCCGGGGGCGCGGGGACGGGGCCGTCATTCGACACGAGCGAATCGTGAAGTCGAAGGAGAGGGTGGTTGTCGTCGAACGTCTCGATGTTCACGGCGCGTTTCACCCACCCGTCCTCGACGGGGATGAAGAGACGGAACCCGTCCTCGACGACGTAGGCGATGGGCCTGTGACGGCGCGAGAAGGCATCGCCCACCCACCCCGTGATGAGGTTTAAGGGGAACGGACAGGCCCAGTTGCCGGTCCGGGAAAACACGTCGACGAACACGACCTCCGGCATCATGGCTCCGAGCATAGGTTGGGAGTACACCGACATAGTGCTTTGCCCGACAGAACGTTTAGCGCACCCATTTGTCGGGCAGCCGGTGTATTTAGCGGGCAAGTGAAGAAGTCGCGACAACTCTACGTCGCTGAGCATCTACCTGCGCAATCGCCTCGCGCGGGGCTTCCTCGAAGGAGCACGTCCGCACGGTCCGAGTGTAGGCACGCGGCCCCAAGTCCTTGAGGGCAGATCCTGCGACGATCCCCGTGTCGATGCAGATGATTTCCAGGTCGAAGACGTAGAGCGCCCGCGAACGGAAGCGTGTGGCGCGTACCGCGGGCGGATCCTTCGCGAAGGTCCCGGCCACGCAGGACTCCAGGAGGAGAAGCCGAACCTGAACGGTCCGATCCTCGCGAGGGTTGTTCTTTTCTACCTGAAGGTTGGGGAGGGATCCGCCTAGGGCCATGGATCCGGGCGTACTATTCGGGAAGGCGGAGGACAAGACCCTCGGCTGAAAGAGCTGGCGCAATCAACGTGTAGCGGCGGTGAACCTCCGCCCGCTCGTGAGAAGTCAGGCCGCTCAAAGCCGCCCGCAGCAGTTGCCCCTCACGCACGATGGCGTCTGGCCGGGCGTTCACCACCTTGAGCAAGCCGACATGCACGGCCTTCCGCACCGCGCGTTCCAAGGCGTGTGACGACGCGCCGCTGCTGCCCGCCCACGATGGTATGCGCGGAGACCCAGTTTCACTCATACGGTCGTACCCTCCCTAGGGCGCCCCAGTGTACTGATCCGGGCCGCCCACTGCAAAATAAAGTCCAAACGTGTGGGCTCGTGTGCGGCGGCGGTGGCTGACCGAGTTGAGCCCTAGGGCTCTTTTGCTTCTGCGGTGATTGAACTCCTTTCCCCGCGGGGCGCGCTGACAATGGGCATTGGTCTTACCGATCTCGTCGAACCGTTGGGTGCGTTCCCTATCGCAAGGGACTCCGACCTTCTCGGGTCATACCGCTCGGTCGCGGACACGACGGAGCGTGACAACATCCCGTCCCAGCGGCGCAAGGAGGGGATGCTCGTGCGCCTCACGGGCACGGGCCAATACTTCGTCCTCGGCCCCGGGCTCTCGAACGGCGACTGGGTGGAAGAGACTTTCGGGGGCGGAGGCGGGGGTGGCAATCCTGAACTCGCACGCCACGCGGGCCTTCTTACGAAGGTCGGAGTGCCCGGGACCGTAGGGGCTGGCATCACGAACGTAACGGCAGGTCTCCAGCGCTTCGTTGTCGTGGAAGGAATCGTATTCACGACGAGCTACGTTCCTAGCGCTCCGAACCCGGCGCGGATCATCTGGCTCGATGTCGCGTCGGGGACAACAGGCACCGCCCTTGATCTGCCCGACCTCGGACCGACGAACTATGAGGTGTTCGCCTTCCGATACCAGGGGGCGCTGCGGCTCGGCATAATCAACCCGAACGAAATACGTATCTACGACGTTACGATCACCTGGGACAATGGCAATGCAGTGCCCAATGTCGCGGTGGTGGCTGTGGGCCCGGTCATTAGCCTGTCCGTCACGTCCTCATCGTACAGGACGTGCTTCCACGGCCTGTTCTTGTATGTGACGGCGCTCGGGTCGAACACGATCCAAGTCGTCAACCTGGCGAACTTCACCGTCGACTTCACCACGACGGTGAGCAGCAACGCATTCGGTATCGCCAGCGGCAACGGGAAGATCCTCGTGTCCCTGGCGAACAACACCGTCGTGATCTTCACGGCGGACCAGAGCGGCTTCCCTACTCAGGTGGGCACGACCAACATCGGCACCACGCTCTACGACCTGGTCTTCGACGGGTACGTCTTCTGGGGTCAGAGCCAGTCCTCGATTCTCGCGCTCGATGAGCACGCGACGATCTTGGACACCATCACGGGCGTCACTCTCGACATCGAGTCGAGGCTCGTTCCCGATGGGATCGGCGGCGTCTATGCCGCAGGCGGCAGGACAGACACTCCTGGGTCCGGGGCTCTTTACAGGGCCACCCCCAAAACGACCGTGCCTACCCTCACGCTCCCGTACACGGACACGGACGCGGCAGGCCGAGCGATTGCGGTCACGGACAACGGTGATATCGCCGTTGCCACACTCGTCGCCACGCAGCAACTCAGCGGGTCGACCGATACCTTCCTTGCGGGTGAAGGGCTGTACGACTGCCAAGCCGTCAGCGGGCCCTTTAACGTCACGGTTGCAGATACCGACGTGTATGGATCTGTCGTCATCGACGCACCCGTTGACGTACCCGGTACGGGGGGTTGGATAAACACGGCTTGGGTCGAAATCGTAGTCAATAACCCCACTGTTGGGGGCACGGACTTCGCCCTCTCCCTGCTCCAAAACGGTACACCCTTGAACGTTTTCAACCCGTTCTCCGAGACGGGCACCGGGACGTTCTACCTGGCGAGTTACGACAACAATACCCCCTTCAACTACGGGACGGACACATTCGAGCTGCAAATCGAAAAGGACCCGCCCACCTTCGGCGAGTCCATGGACTGGACTGTGCGCTGGGGTCTTGCGTGGTCCAATTCGGCCCTGTCAAACTTCGGGAACATCACAAGCTCACCCGTGACATTCGGCATGGCGATGCCGGTTGGGTGGGTGACCATCCAAGATATCCGGTTGGAGGTCACGGTAAACAACCTCAGTGCCGCCACGAACCCCTACACCTTTGAAGTCACAACAAATGCTGGAGTCCTGGGCGTCTCCAACCCCTTTTCCGAGACAGTCCCTGGTGTCTACGAAGTCATCATCGGGGTCTCCCCAGCACAGGGAGAGTTCGACTTCAACGCGGACAATCTAACCCTCAACATCTACAACAGCGTTGACGATCCAATCACCATCGATTGGAACGTGACCGCAACCGTCTTATACCAAGAGAGAGCCTTCCGGTTCGGCGGGGGGACATTCACGCAAGACGGTACGGTCACGGATGTGGCCGTGGACTACACGGTCCTCAAAAACATAAATGACACACCAGGCAACCTCTTCGATCTGGTCTTCTTCGTGGATGGCACGCGGTACATCGCGAGCAGTAGCAACAGTGAGGTCGTAGCCGGATCATCCACACAGGTTACTGGAAGTCTTGGGGTTGGCGTCAGCGCAGGCAGCACCTACTCCTTTGGCATCCAGACGACGCAACCCCCACAATCCCAATTCCTCACGTGGGGCGGTGCATCCGCAACGGCCACCCTGGTTGCACCGAGGTACACGGTTCAGTCGTGGCATCGCATGGCCCGCGAGGACAAGGAGGTAGGGGACTTCAGCCGACTCCTCGTCAATGTCCCGGATGGCTACCTCCAGGTCACTTCAAAGAGGGTCCGCAGCACAGCATCGACGCTGAGCTTCCCCGGCGAAGCCCAGGGTGACGTAGTCTTCCGGGACGCTTCGACTTGGACGCGGCTACCCGCGGGCACTAACGGAGAGGTCCTTCGCACGAGTGGGCCGGGTGCTGACCCCGCTTGGTCCGATCAGATCGTCATACCCAATGAAGCACGGGGCGATATCGTCTTCCGCAATGCGACGGAGTGGACTCGTCTACCTGCGGGTACTGACGGAGAAGTCCTTCGCACGGGTGGACCGGGCGCTGATCCCGCTTGGTCCGATCAGATCGTCATATCCAGTGAAGCACAGGGCGATGTCCTCTTCCGCAACAGCTCGACGTGGACTCGGCTACCTGCGGGCACGAATGGTCAGCTTCTCAGTACAAGCGGACCGGGTGCTGACCCAACCTGGGTGAATGCTCCAGTCATTCAGTCGGTTTTGAGTGGAGATAACGGAGCACCAAAGCGATCTGTCCACAGTGACATGTTCGCGACGCCGTTGATCAACTTGGAGGCTACTACCACCCCCTTCACGATTCAAGATGCGCAATGGATTCGTAGCACACTCAACGGGAGCCCTAAGGAGGGCGTCCTGTTCTTGGGTTCGCATCAAAGCATCGCGAACCAGTTCGTGTGGTTCCTGAAGGACGGCATTGCGACCACGGTAGCTTTGCTCGCGAACGCCCCCCTGAGCATCGTTGTGTATGGCGAGCGCTACTACGCTTTCGCAGCCTTTCAGGTCTGGAAGGGCGACCTGTCGGGGGCGACAACACAACTAAGCGTATCAGGTGGAACACAGGGGTTTGGCACCGTCGCGTACTACTTTCCTCTCGGGGTGGCTGAAGCAGGGGTGTTCTTCACATCCCCTGGTCAGAACAAGGTCTTCGTTCTTAACACCTCGAACGACGCGATTAGCACGGTTCTAACGGGTGTCACGGGCGCCCGCGGGATCTGTCGGGGCCACGACTTTACGTTTTGGGTGGCTCTCAGTAACAACACGATTCAGCAATACTCCTACGGGACACCCGCATCCCCGCTCGGCACCCCGACGCTCCTGCGTACGGTGAGCACGGGCGGTAACAGTATCATCTCGAACCTTGTCTTCGACGGCAAGTACGTATGGGGGGCCACACTCAATACCCTGCACCGAATAAGCTCGGACGGGACGATTCAGTCCCGTGCTCTGACGAGCAATAGCGCGGGGGCAGGGGTTGGCTACGGCGTCGATAGGGTCTCGAAGATCGCTTTCGACGGGTACACGATCTGGATCACGGGGGTGGGCCGACTCACAAGGGTCGACCCTGAATCCTTCGCATTTATCCTCAACGACACGAGCACATTCTCAGGAAAAGAGATGGGTGCCGTGGCCTGTAGCTTCGACGGCGACAGTTCGATCACATTTGCCGCTTCCTCGGGGTTTAGCGGCGGTGACTCCTGGTACCAAGTACGAACGCTTCCTAATGCCACAGCCTTTACGACCGTAGCCAACCTCTCAGCTCTCGCCGCCCTGAGTATTGCAGGAATGAGTGAGGGATCCCTGGTCTACGTTCAAACCCTGAGAGATTATTTCTCTCTGCGGAACGCGACCACACCCTCGGCGGACGGGATCACGATCGTAGCCGCTGCCACTGGGGGTTGGACATGGGTGCGAAAGAACACCGGAGACTCCTACTGGCAGACTAGAACCAACTGGTACATGGGAAGCGGGACAACCACCGCCAGCGACGAGAATGACGGGCAGTCGAGCACGACACCTCTTGCTACCTGGCAGGAACTGAACCGTAGGCTCGCGGGAATCTACTCCGCAGACATGACGATCCAGATGCAGGCAACCCCTGGTAGCCCAGGGGTTGTGAGCACATCCGGACCAATCCAGTTCTACGCGGTCCCGCACAAGAACACGGCCTACAACCACACCCCCACGGTCACGATTCTGGGGCCCACTCCGGTCACGGCCTTTACCGGCACTCTGACGGGAGCCGCGAACGCAAGCCCAGTCTCGAATACGGCCCCGACCGCATCCGATACCGGTGTAGCAAGTTGGACGGCTTCGGTCGGGAAGATGATTCAGATCACCAGTGGGCCCGCCATCGACACCACGGCCTGGATTGCGAAGGATGTGGGATCAAACACGGCACGAATCAGCGAGTGGATGGGGACCAACTTCTACGCAGCCACTCCAGCCGCTGGGGCCACGTACAAGGTTGTAACCATGGCCACCGGAGTGACGGGAGTCGACATCCCTTACACCGGCTTTAGCAATTTCGTATCTGCGGGGATCCTCCCTGTCGTCAGCATCTGGCGCCTAAATATCTTGAATGGGGACAGTACAGCAGGACAAGGAGTGCGCTTCGTCAACTGCGTGGTAGTCCCAAGTGCAGCGCCGGCGGCCGGTATGTGGCAGCTATACGGGTGCCGGTTCACGTCTTCGGGCCTATTCAATACGGGGGACGACTTCACTTACTATCAAAGCGATGGGACCAGCTTCTCTTTCCACGCCATTGCATGCCTAATCACATCTTCCGTGAGTACGGCCATCCTCTTCAACAACGTCGCCAACCATGGACTCTCCAGGTGCCTGTTCCAGGGGGCCGGGTTGAATGTTGCGAAGGGGTCCGCGACGGTATCTTCCTGTGGTTTTTTCGACTGCACCACAAGCCCCGGATATGCCATTAGCGTATCCGATGCTGGGAGGTTGTACTCCCCTTATTACGAATATGGTTTTGCAGGGAGGATCTATGGATCGGGTAACACCGTTGGGTTGGCAATGTTCGGCGGCGGCAACTTCTACGCAACCATCAACGCCCCCACATTGACGGGCACAACAGAGATACAAGCGGTGGGTGCCTTCATCAAACCACTTGTCGCGGGCGCGGCCGTTCCAGCAACAGCAACCCTCAATAGCTGGGCGACCTTGAGTTCGAACTTCGCGAACCACTACTTCGACTACTACTACGGCACTGTCATCCGGCTTGGTTGACCCGTGCCAGCTAGGCCTCTTATCGGGAGGTGGGTTGAACCCCTCCTCCCGATGAGACCCCGCCGATGCCCGTTGGACTTACCGACTACGTAGCGCCGCTCGGCCTTTTCCCCATCGCGCACGACGATGACCTCCTCGGGGCGTACCGCTCCGTCCCTGCTAACCCTCGAACGGGCCAGCACTTCGTGATCAAAGACATCGCGGGTACGGCATCGACGAACACCATCACGATCAGCGCGGGTGGAGGCATGACCGTTGACGGGGCAGCGAGCTACATCATCGCCACCAACTACGGTTCCATCGGGCTTCGTTGCGTCTCCAGCACCCTGTGGGCGACTCTCTAACTGATCCTGACCCAGTTGCCGCCATGACGAACGAACGTCCTGGTCTCAAGGTTGGTCGGAAACACATTGGTGGCAGCACCGTCGATGGTGCTGCCGTCCGTCGTGTTCACCGTGAGTGACCCGCCATCGCGCTTCACATAGAACGTGTAGCTATCCGGCACCCTCTCCGGAAGAGTGTAGGTACCACTGACGCCGAGAGCACCGGCACCGGTTGCCAAGACAAGAGAGTTGGTGATGTCGAGGGAACCTACGGCGCTATCGGTCAGTTCACGAGAGCACACGAGGGCTCTAAAACCTGACTGCGTTTCCTTGTAGTAGGTCATGATCGCTGGCACGCGATCCCCTGGGATTACCCTGAAGTCGGCGTACTTGCCGTTGGCGCCTCCAGCAGTCCCCGACACCACCCTCTTCGTAACCGGATCAAAACGCATGAATACGTCTTGATTTGAAAAGGAAGTGGCGATCATAACCCAGATATACTGACCGTCATAGACGGTCTCCAGCATGTTTCCAGTTAGGCCGCTGCCGTCGATGGCCGGAAGAATGTGCGACGATACGAGCGTCAATGTTGCCGGATTGTAGGCACGCATGGTATCGGGGGACTGTCCGATCCATAGGTACCTCCCATCATAGGAGAGGCACTGCCCGCTTACAGTCGCGCTGGTCACTGCCAACGTCAACTGATTGATCTTGTACAGCTTGCCGGCGAAGGTCAGCATGTACGTGAATAGACCGTCAGTCGCGTAACAAGAAGCGCGACTGAAAGTGCTGGAGTGACTGCCGTAGACCGTGGGGTCGAGCGCATAGGAACCGGCGGTCCCAAAGAAGCCGGTTAGGCGGCGGACCTCGGTGTTGGATAGGGTCCACATGTGCCGCCCATCGAAGAAGGGCAGGCGCCCGTAACCAGCGCCTACGCTGTCGAGCGTAATGAGCCCTCCCGCAGGGTTCTCCCTAAAACGACCTCCCGTGCCCCCGAAGATATACCCCCCAGTTGGGCCAAGCGAGGAGTCGTCATTGAAGTGCGATATGAAACTCCCCTGTGTAAAACTTGTAGCGGTATTTACAAGGTGGACAGGAGTGGAGTTGGGGTTCAGCACTGCCGTGGAGAAGGCGTAGCTGGTAAACGTACTGGTATTGTTATTTACAAGCCCGATTCGAGCCCTGCTCGTAGAGCGCGTTGGCATGGTTGTCCTGGGGTCGTCGTAGAGATGCCCCGTGGTGAACCCTGCCTGTAGACGAAGGAGGACGTCTTCGTAGCTTCTACGTTGCTGCGTTCGATCAACGCTTCGCCGCCATTCACCCTGCACCACGGTTGCGTCCACGGGTGGAGGGGCGGCTTGAAAGACCTGCTTCGCCCCATCCCAGGTTAGGATGTGCCCCGCTGTCGATGGTTTCCCAAGAAACGACATGAGCCCCTCTCAGAGACGGTACCACCAGGCTAAGGAAGGCACACCGATGGACATCAGTGTGACAAACCCGTAGTTGGTGTTGATTACGTGAGGACCCACACCATCGACGGTATTGGTGATCGTGATGTTCTTGGTCGCAGCCACTCCGTCGAGGTCTTTGATGGTGACGATGTGGCCTGCAACTGAATCGGGCAGAGTGATGCTGGGCCCCGAGGCATACGTGTTTGTCTCGACCATGTAGATCGACTTAGAACACTCCAACGTGATGGGGCTCGGATGCGTCGTGGTGTTCAATGTCCCCGGGCGGCGCAGGAGCGCGCCCTCGATCCACAGACCACCTACGGACTGATCCGTCAACTCGCGGACCATGTAGATTTCACGGATCGACGTGGCGGTGCGGAGATAGTAAACGTTCCCCGCCGCGCGGTCCCCCGGGACCACTTGCAGGCGGCTGTACTGGTCCCCTGAAGGTCCGACGATCGCGTTCGGAAAGACCAGACTCACGGGGTCGAACCTGAAAAGGACGTTCCGCGTATTAGCGCCCTCACTGCCGACGCCCACGATGAACTCGCCGTCGAAAACAATCTCCTCGATACTCGTGAGCAGCGCGCCACGTAAGGTAGGGGCGGCCACGGACGTCACCACAGAGAGGTTTGACGGTTCAATGGCGCGCAGGGATCCGTCGCTTCGCGACATCCATAGGTAGCGGCCGTCGTAGGCGATGCCCGTCATGTTGTTGTTGGGGCTCGCGAACGTGCCGGAAGACGAGACGTTGCCGGTCACGACATCCATCTTGTAGATGATGCTGCTCGTCGTGCCCGTATCGAGCACGTACGTGAACAGCCCGTCTGTCGCAAAGTGCTGCCTCGCCGTGCTGTACGTCATGCCGGTCGCCTTCGAGCTGACCGTGATGCCGGAGACGCCGTTGTACCAGACGTTCGTGTAGTAAAGTTGCCCGGTCCCGGAGCCTCCTGCGATCGTCCAGATGTTGAAACCGTCGAAGTACGCCTTCGTGATGGACGTGCCGATGGTGAGCGTGTCGAAGATCGTCCCGTTCGAGTCCATGCGAACGAGCTGATTGTCGGTAGGCCCACCCGTCACGAAGATCCACGTCTGAAGAGCCGCAGAAGAGGCGCCGAAGCGGACGTCGTTGTTCGCGGCCGTTACGAACTTCCAACCGCTGCCCGTCAGGTTGTACGAAATGAACCCGAAGGCTCCGTTCAATGCCGAGCTGGTCGATCGGACCTGACCGGAGGAAACCCCGCTGTGTACGAGGAGAAAACGATTGAAGTGCCCTACCGAGCTTCCCGTCAAACTGAACTGGTAGCTGTAGTCCGTTGGGATGTCGGTCAGAACATTCGGGTTCTGCGACACCGTGAGGAACGGTGTCGGGGTGATCGGACGGGGCAGTGTTCGATCGACGAGACGCTTCCACTCTCCCTCGGGCTTAGCCCCACTGGAGGATGAGACAGCCGCCCATACGAATTTGGCACCATCCCAGGTGAGAACCTGTCCAGAGGCAGTGCCTTTGCCGGGGTTGAACGACATTTCGCCTTACACACACACATAAAAGGATGGGAGGGCCCAGCCCGAGCGCGTTGAGAGGGTTCGACCGATGTAGGCCATCGATCAGTGGCGGACGATAAAAGGAAGCGCCTGCCAACACTGGCGGTGCAAGGCACCCGAGTAGCCCTCTTATCAGAAGGGAGGTTGAACCCCTCCTCCCGATGAGACCCCGCCGATGCCCGTTGGACTTACCGACTACGTAGCGCCGCTCGGCCTTTTCCCCATCGCGCACGACGATGACCTCCTCGGGGCGTACCGCTCCGTGGCGGACGTGACGGCGCGTGATGCCATCCCTGCACCTCGACGGAAGGAGGGCATGCTCGTCCGTACGAACGGGACGGGGGAGACCTGGGTCCTCGGTGCCGGCCTCACCAACGGTGACTGGACCCTCTACACCACGGGTATCGAGATCGATACGTACCCCGAGACGTACTCGAACGTATCGAGGATTATCTTCCCGTACCAGACGCGCGTGCGCGGATCCACGAGCGTCTCGATCGACATACCCTCGTTCACGAACGGAGAAGCTCGCAGGATCATCGCCCGCGCCGCCATGAAGGCGCCGATGGCCGTGTCCAGTGTGTCGAGCACGGGGTCCTTCGGGGACGTGGTCTGGTACCACTCCTACGATGATGGCAACGGGGGCTTCAAGGATCTCATCCTCTTCGAGACGCAGGTCGCAGGCCCTACGTACCAAATTCGGTCGCACGTTCCTGGCAGCGCCCTCACGTTCGCGCCCGTAGCCAATGCCCCAGGCCCGGGGAAGCTGTTCGTCAGCGGCGACTGGACATTCTACGTCACGGCAACAACCGTCGAAGCTTACCAGCGCATCGACGTGAGCGGCCCCACGCGGACGTACACGGCTGGAGGCGGGGGGGCCGGCTTCGGCGGCTACATCGCGTCGGGTGGTCCCGGGGGGGTTGATCCGTTCAGCATTGCGCGCGGGGGTGGGGAGTGGATCTACGTCACGTCCGTCCCGGACGGGCGGATCTACAAGTTTCGGCCTGGGGACGCGAGCGGTGCCATCTCGGTGGCGTACAACATCACGCCGGGATACGAGCCGAGAGGCATTACGTGCCTTGACTCCGGTGAAGTCGCGCTCGTTAGCGTAAACAACATCTTGCAGGTCTCCGTTGGCATCCTCTTCGTGGACGAAGATGGCGTCCTCGCTGCCCTAAACGCCTTGCAAGATGGCGGATCGGGAGACTCGACCAACGCAACGACGGATGGGAAGTACATCTTCTACCTGGCACTCGGGCAGGGACTCTACCGAGTTGATCGGTCCGGCAACCCCAACTTCGCGCCCGTGCCAAGCCCCGCGACCATCAACTCGACCTCTCGCGTTGCGTTCGACGGTTCCACTATCCTCGTCACGTGCTCGAACGGATACCTCTGGCGCGTGAACCCCAACACGCTGGAGACGATCTCGCTCCAGCAAGTGGCCTTCGGAGTGGGGGTAGGGGTCAGCGGGATTGCCATACCGCCCAGTGTCGATGCGGGTTTACTCTACCTAGGGACCACGGGGCTCGCGAATGACACTCTTGTACGGTTGGAGACCAAAGATCACTCCCGCGAGTTGATGGTCTACGACGCAGTCGGCTATGTGGGCAGTGGTCGAAAGTTGACCTTCGACCCGGGCGCCACGGTCTCCTACGATGCAAGCAGCAACAGCGTCAACGTGGCGGTCGTTGGCCGACCCAACATTCTGCGGAACGGGAGCGCGGTAGGCGCTCGTCCAAGCCTAAACCTCTTGGGCGCAGGTGTGGCCTCAGCGGTCGACAACCCCGGCCAGAACCGGATCGACATCACGTTCTCGGGGGGTGGCGGAGGGGGCACTGGAGACAACGGGAGCGCTCTTCGAGCCACCCTCAACAGTGACCTTGCGGCCATCGACTCCGGGGCATCTAACACGGATGTCCTGGCGTGGGGTTACCCGGCCATCGTCACGGTGGATGGCTTCGCGATTACGGCTCGGAAGAACGGCGCCGACTACGACATCGTCTACTACGACGCCAGCGCAGCGACGCCCCTCGGCGTGATCCAGACCGTTACCAGCACGGCCACGGTCTCAGAGATCCTGATCCGCCCGAACATGCTCCTCGTCGCAGAGGACAACAGCGTCCGCCTTTACGATCTCTCGACGGCGATCTTCCAGGGCACACCCGCACTATCGACTACATTCCAAATAGCCCTCACCCCGTCTGCACCCTCCTCCCGCTGGAGGGGCTGCATTGCGGGAGACCTCGCATACTTCGTTGGCGGGGCCACGAACGTCAAGGTGATCAATCTCAACGCGCAAACCATCACAAACGCGTTTACACACACGGTAAACCTCACTGCGATCTGCGCCGGCCCAGGCGCGAGTATGTTCGCCTCGGATGAAGATGGGAACCTGCTCACCCTGCTCCGAGGCACGCCTCAAGCGCAGAGCACCTCGGTTCTAAGCACGGCCAACGTTGGGCAGACGTTCTTCGACTTGAAGTTCGATGGCAAGTACGTCTGGGGTCTTCACCAAAACGCACTTTACGTCTTCGACCCTGCATCCAGCACCCTGAGTTCCGCGTTCGTCATCCAGTGCACGGACGATGCGCGGCTGCACTTCGACGGGCTCTCGATGCTCGTCGGCCAAGGGTCCATAGCTGCGCCCTCGGACATCACGATCGCTCGCTATACGTACGACGGATCTGCGATCGTCAAGGTCGCCAGCATCCTTACTGGCTCGGGGGCGGGTGACGGCCGAGGCATTGCGGTCACGCGTAC
>Ga0315288_10005279_pt1 | contig 16434 bp, 9 predicted proteins | sample YL17G11_20_MG_FD_203454 | JGI IMG/M metagenome (GOLD analysis project Ga0315288, IMG submission 203454) | Sediment microbial communities from Yellowstone Lake, YNP, Wyoming, USA - YL17G11_20 | ecosystem: Environmental > Aquatic > Freshwater > Lake > Sediment | place: USA: Wyoming | collected...
TGGCCGCGCACACCAGTGCCTCGACCGCGTGTCCGGGATCGCGGCTCTCGCTTACTATCTCCCCCATCTCCTCGTCGGACATCATATCCCAGAGGCCGTCGGAACAGAGTAGCACTCGGTCCCCAGAGTGCACCTGCACGCAAGCATAGTCCGGCCGCGGTGACCTCTGCCCGCCGAGACACTCAGTGAGTTGGTTGCGCAGGAGATGCGTCCTGGCGTCTTCGGGCGAGAGGTCGCCCTGCTCTGCCAGGAGGGCGGCGACCGAATGGTCCCGGCTCAGGAGTTGGGATTGCCCGTCGCGCACGAGATAGGCGCGGCTGTCGCCCACGTTGGCGACGTGCAACGCCGAGCCCCGCAACACTGCGATCACGCCGGTGCTACCCATGCCGTGCAGCTCCGATCTTTGCTCAGTAGCCCTTCGGATCGCAGCGTCCGCGTCGCGGAATGCCGCGCACAGTAGTTCCCGGGCTGACTCATACTCATCGTTTAGCGATTCCGCTAGCCTCTCAGGAGTTAGGAACGAGTCCACCGCGCGGACCGTGGCGGCACTGGCCTGCTCACCGGCGACATGGCCGCCCATCCCGTCTGCGATGAGAAAGAGGCCGCGCTCGGGCGCGCAGAGATAGGCGTCCTCGTTGCCCTCGCGGACTCTGCCAACATGGGTCGCGCCCGCGGCGTAGGAACCTCCCCCAATCACTTCTAGGGCTTGGGCGGCGCTGGGAGCCTCCCCGCGCCCCCTATCACGCTGCCGCCGCCATCCGTGCAGTCGCTCTCTCATGTCTCCCTCGTCCGCGGCGCTCAGGTCGTCCACTCGGGGATTGCGGCCAGAGCGGCGCGCATCTCACCGACGGTTTGGAAACGGCTATCGGGTGACTCGCTAATGGCGCGGTTGATGACATCGACGAGCTGGGGGGGAAGCGGGACGCCGCGGGTGCGGATGTCAACCGGTTCGGCTTCGACGACGGTGACCAGCGGCTCCTGGTCCGGTACGAAGTTGTAGACGAACTCCCCGGTCAGCAGGTGATAGAAGGTAGCGCCGAGCCCGAAGACATCGCTGCGCGGGTCGGCGCTCTCGGGGTCGATCACCTGCTCGTGCGCGAGGTAGGGGATAGAGCTGCGCACATCGGGGTCCTGGGTGAGCCCTCGGAGACCGGCCGAGAGGTAGTTGCGGGCGAGGCCGAAGTCGGTCACTTTGACGGCGTAGCTGTCGGGGGCGCCCTGGAGGAGGAGGTTGCGGGGTTTGAGGTCGCGGTGCACGACTCCCTGGGAGTGGGCGTACTCGATCGCGTCGAGGGTTTGGAGGGCGATGGCGATGACGTCGCGCGGGTTCATGCGGCCGCCGCTCTGCTGGCAGACGGTCTCGGCGTCCTGACCCGCGACGTACTCGGTAACGGCGAACAACTGGCCGTCGAACTGACCGGAGGTGATGGCCTCGGCGATCCGGGGGTGCCTGAGCCCGGCGGCGAGGTGGCTGGCCTGGAGGAAGAGGTGGGCCAGCCGGGGGTTGCCGGCCAGGTCCGGCCCGAGCAGCTTGACCGCGACGCGACGCGCGGTGCGGACGTCTTCGCCCTGCCAGACTGCGCCCATGCTGCCCTGGTAGATCTGGCTCACCAGCCGGTAGCTAGACAAGTGCTCGCCCGAGGTCTGCATGACCTGGCGACAACTGGGGCAGACGGGGAGGTCAGCGGTGGGCCCCGGGAGGCGCGTTGCCGCGCCGCAGCGGACACAAGGCCGTTCGATGGCGGGAGCCGACGCGGCGGGCGGGCTTTCCGCCCAGGACTCGGCCACAACCGCGGGCCACCGGGCCTGGTCTCCGGCCATCACCTCAGCTGAGGTTTGCTCGACGCGCACGGTGAGCTGGGTGTCGCCGAGGGTGACCACATCTCCGTGGCCGATCTGGGCTTCGATCACGGGGCGGCCGTTGACGAAGGAACGGTTCGCGCTGCCAAGATCGCGGAGGCGGCAGACGGGAGGGTCCACCTCCACGATGAGGTGGGCCCGAGACATCCTCAAATCGTTGCCGAGGCTGTACTGCCCACAGCGATGGGAGCGCCCGAAGAGCACTACCCGGTGGGTGTCGAAGACGAACTCGGTGCCCCACTTCGGCCCGGCCGTGACGCTGAGGATAACGCGCATAGGTAACCTCCGCTACGGGCCGAAAGGCCCGGCCAGATCGGCCCGCGTGGGAGCTTCGGCCTGGTACTCGCCGAGCTGCGCGGCATCGAACTCACGCGTAGGGAAATCCTCCTCGGGGGCCTTGCCGACGCGAAGGACGGTGTGCGGCCCGAGCCGCACTAGGGCCCCAGGCGGAAGCGGCACCCGTTGGCGCGGGTTGACCCTCTGCTCGTGCACCCAGGATCCGCCTCTGCTGTTGGTGTCCTCGTAAAAGGTGGCGTTCCGGTCCCGGATCAGCACCCCGTGCTGGCGGGAGACGTGGCCGTCGAGAACGATGGAAACGGCCGACGCGGGGTCCTGCTTGCGGCCGACCACCACCCGCGGGCCCCGCAACGAGAAGAGCTTCCCCTGATCGGGACCCGAAACGATCTCGGCCTGATCCCAGGCGGTGGCCGGGACCACAGCTCTGACGCGCCGGCTGGTCACCAGGAGCACGATAAGCGCGGCGGCCAGGGCCACTCCGGCCGGGATAATCAGGTAGGAGATCGGGACTCCGTAGGCGGGCCGCCAGGCGACCACGTCGAGGAAGGGGTGTCCGCTGTGGGAGTTCTCGCCCAGTCTGCCGCGCACGTAGTAGGTGGCCCCGAAGCGCAACCCCCGGATGTCACGGGAGGTGCGGCCGAGGGCCATGTCCCCGAAGTCATCGCGGAGGGTGAACACATACGCGCCCGGGCCCTCTTCGGCCTCCACGCGCTGGCCGACGCGGGCCTTGATGGTGGCCTCAGCGTTAGGCCGGAGATCTTTGATCCTGGTTGGCTTCTCCGCCGCCTGTCCCTCGACCGCGAGGGTGCAGACCAGCACGACGACGAATGCACGGAGCGTGCGCCGTAGTGCCATCCCGTCAACCTCCCGTCTCCGTCGAAGTCCTTTGCACGAACTCCCCCTCATCTGCTTGTCGGCCCGGAGCGCGCGACCTAACACCTTACCTCTTCGCCGCCAGCTACCTGCCCCCTGCACAGGCCGGAGGAGAGAGGGATGAAGCACCGGCAGTCGAAAGTTAGGGAGATGGCGATGACGGACCAGCCGGAGAGGCCCGCGTGGATGTCACCACGGTAGGTCCATACGAGATCCTGGAGGAGCTCGGCCACGGTGGGATGGGGATTGTATACCGTGCCCACCAGGCCTCGCTGCACCGCGTCATCGCGCTGAAGGTGCTGCCGCGCGAGCTGGAGCACGACCGGGAGGCCGTTCGGCGGTTCCAAGAGGAGGGTGTTACGGCCGCGCGCCTGCGTCACGAGCACGTGGTGGCGGTGTACGACGCGCATGTAGACGAACCACCTTACTACATCGCGATGGAGTTCTTGGAGGGTGAGTCGCTGTCCGAGCTAGTGCGAAGCCGCGGCCGACTCGGCCCGGATACCGCCGCGGATATCGCGGTACAGCTCTGCCGCGCCCTGGATCACGCGCATTCGCGCGGTATCATCCATCGGGACGTGAAGCCGGCCAACGTGATCGTCAGCCCCGGGGGAAAGGTCACGCTCACCGATTTCGGGATTGCGCGGATGCAGGACCGGACCCAGGTCACCTCGGCCGGCGCGGTGCTCGGGTCCCCCCATTACATGGCCCCCGAGCAGGCGCAAGGGAAGCCGGCCGATAGCCGGAGCGACGTATACGGCTGCGGGGCAGTGCTTTACGCCATGTTGACTGGGACCGCGCCGTTCCAGGGGGATGACACCCTGGCGGTGATGTACCAGATCGTACATCACGACGCCCCGGCCGTCCGGGAGTCGGTCCCCGAGGTCCCGGCAGAGCTGGAGGCGATGGTGGCGAAGGCCTTGTCGCGAGACCCGGAGGCCCGCTACCAGTCGACTGCGGAATTCATGGCCGACCTGGAGTCCCTCCCGCGCGGACAGGGCGACCGCCCCGCCCGCGTACTGGACGAGCCGGCCACCCTCGTCGGAACCGTGCCCCCGACCTCGGAGGCGGTCTTTCCCATGCAGGGACGGAAGAGGCCCTGGGCCCGCCTCGGAGCTGCAGCTGTGGTGATCTTTGCCGCGGTCGCCTTCGCCCTGTACGTGGCGTTCCCCCGGGCCGTGCCCAGGCAACCAGTCAGGACGAGGAGCGGGCCGGCGGTTTCGCCGCGGGTGGAGGGCACGCGCCTGCCGGACAAGACACCCGCTACGGCAACGACGGCTCAGGTGCCCGCGGTCCCGGCCGCGTCGCCGACTCAGAGCCCACCGGGCATCGGGGCCGCCCAAGTGCCCGATCTCTCCAACCGCACCGAGCAAGAGGCCGGAGACGCGGTGAAGGCGCTGGGACTGACTCTGGCCGTGGCCGGCACGTCGCCCCATGATGTCATCGCGGAGGGCCGCGTCATCTCTCAGGACCCCAAGCCCGGCGAGACGCGGAGCCTTGGCGAGAAGGTGACCGTGAAGTTCAGTTCGGGACCTCCGAAACCAGCGCCCCGGCCGGCTGGCACCGCCGGATCGCACCGCCCGCGCCGGACCACGCATTCGAAGGCTCGCCCTAAGCCCCCGCCCAGGCCGGCTTCTCCGCCGAAGAGCACGAAGCCGTCCGGCGGGACGCTCTTGCCTCCGTAGGCGCGGTGCGGAGAGCGGGAGGAGGATCGCGAATGGATCGTACGTCAGCGCATGTGCCCTGGTGGAGCGCCCGTCTCTGGGTGACTGCCGTGGTCGTGGCGTTTGCGGCCGCGGCCGCGGTCGTGACCCCGGGCCTCTGTGTGGCGGCAGGCAACTTCGCCGACGTCCCCCTGCTGGAGCTACCGCAGACCGGAGCCATCCCGCGCGAGCAGACGACGCTACGGGCCGTGGCGGAAAAGTACCGAACCGGGTTTCAGGCCGAGTCTCTGATCATCTATTGCTGGGGGGCCAGCTCGGAATGGACTCCGCCAGTGCAGGCCGTCTTCACGCAGGAACTCCTCCAGCTTGACGAACTGGCCTGGGACCGGCGGATGAGCACGAGGATGACCCCGATCTCGGTGCTGACGGTGCATGCCCCATCGGAGGCAGCGCGAGACAGCATCTACCGCGCGGTGCAGCAGGCGGCGAAGGCCAACCAGCGGATTCCGACTTTCGTGGACGTGACCGGCGGGTTCACGCAGGGACTCGCCTCGGACCTGGGAGACGATTCACTGTTCCTACCGGGCCTGCTCCGGGTGAACTCGGAGAGCTTTGCGATCACCGCCTCCAGGGGCGACGACCCGGTCCGCGCCGATACCTGGCTCTCTCTGCTGGACCAGCCGGCTCATCCGGTCGAGGGCGAGCCGGCGACTCCTCCGAAGGGCGCGGAGGCAAGCTGGTACCGAAGGCACATCGCGCGCGTGCTGGCGGCGCACAGGATGGAGGTGGGGGCCGACGGGTTGTTCCGGCCGAAAGGTCCGGTGACGGACGTCGAGTTTCTCTCCTGGCTAACCCGGATCTCGCCCGAGCGCGCGGCGAGCGCGCTGCGGGACGCCGACCCGAAGCATCCAGTCGTGCTCTCTCGCGAGCGGGCGCTCACCGCGGTGGTCCGGTTCCTTCATGGGGACGCCCCTGCGGAAGCCATCGCTGCCCTGGCACCCCCGAATGGGGAGAGCACGCAGGGCTTCCAGGAGGACGCGGGCCGCGCTTGGCGGCAAGCGCTGGCGGGCCTCCCCGGGGCTACTTCTGTTACGTCTGCCGTGCGGCCGTACCTCGCACTGGCCCTCGCGGACGGGCTGCTCTGCAACGAGCCCTCCCTTCACGCGCGGTGGCCGCTGACCCGGGAGTATGCGGCGTGGCTGCTTGACCGCGCGGGAGAGGTCACCGGCAGCGGCAACACCGGGGTGATCCTGGATTGCTCCGATCTCGTGATGGAGCCCGACCGCCGGTTCGGCCAGGGCGGGATCCTCGTCGCCGACGGGGACAGTCCCCGCAGGCTCTACCCCTCCGACGCGCTCGCGTGCCGCCTGCCTACTCCCGCGGCCGGCTTCCCGGCAGTGCTCTACGCAGACGCCCAGGCGGTGGCCAAGACCGGCTCGGCCGAGGCGACCTGGCTCAAGACGCGCGCGGGGGCGCGGCCGCTTGTCCTGCAGCCGGTCCGGGTGATGGGGCGCGGGTCCCTCGGGCGGGAAGTGGTGATCTCGGCGGAGGCTGCCGCTCGCCTGGTGGCGCTCAATCGGGAGGCGGGCGTCCTCGACAACTGGCGCGTGGTCTTCCTCCTGGGTGTGGGCGCCCAGTTGGCGCAGCCGGTGGAGCGGCCGCTGCCACGTCGCGGCGGCGTCTCCGTCTTGTTTAGCGCCCCTATGGATCCGGCCACGGTTGCGCCTGAGGCGGTTCTCCTATGCCGTCACGATACCGGCACCCCTGTGCCCATCAAGCTGACGCAGGGCACAAGGCTTCCTCAGGAGGTTCACCTGGAGCCAGAGGCTCCTCTCGATCCGGGTGTCGCCTATGACGTCGTGCTGAGCACGGCTTTGCGTAGCGTCCAGGGAGAGCCTCTCTCGGTGCGATCCGAAGACTCCCTCCCGGACGGCGTCGCCCGGCGCTGGACGCTCGCGACGGAGAACCTGGTCACGGTCAGATTCGCGTTCTCCGATGCGCCCGATGGATCGAAGATCTACGTGAACGACGAGTTGCGCACCACACTGCCGACTCAGACCGTCGCTGAATTGGCCCTCGCCCCCGGCATGGCGGAGATCCGGGCCGAACTACCGGATGGGACCGCGCGCAAGACGACCTGCCAGATAGACCGGGATGGCGACTACGTCATCCGCTTTGCCCAGCCCGTCCCCACGCGACTCGTGCTCTCCGTCACGCCACCAGAGGTGGCCGTCGGTCAGCCGGCCACCCTGTCGGCTCGGGTTTTTGGGGTGGAAGGCCCGCTGCGCGACCATGCCCCCATCACCGTCTCCCTCAATCCGAGAGGCTGCGAGGTCTCCCCGGCACGGACTTTCACGCTGACAAGCGGGGAAGCGACCTTGTCCCTCACCCCGACTGCTCCCGGCAAGGCGACCGTCGCCGTCCAGGTTTCCGACCCATCCTTGGTGGTCGCGCCGCCCATGCTCGAGCTCTACTGCAAGTACGTCCCGGCGACCTCGTCGTCCGTGTGGTCCCCTGTGGAGGTCTGGCGACTGCCGCGGGCCGGGGAGGCGGCCGATATCACCGTCAGTCCACGCCTCCGGAGATGGTTGGCCCGCGAGCCCAACCGCGAAATCCGCGTGGTATCTCACGACGGCGTTGCGCTCCACAACGTCGTGCAACTTCCCGGCCGAGACGAGTTCGCCGTAGACGCGGACGGCTTCCTTCACTTCCATCGGTCTACGGTGGGCCGCGTCTTCGACGTCTCCTACCAGTACCGGACCGGGAGGTGCGGAGTGCTGGTCAACCAGCCTCCCGGCACAGAGCAGATCGCGGCGCAACTGCAGACGGCGCTCGTGCGGTTCCTGGAGGACCTCGGCTACGTCTGCGTCCCCGCGGAAGAGGTAGTGGCCGCTCTGGGCGAGGTGGAGACGACGGGCGATCCCTCGCGGCAATCCGTCGTCGCGCACACAGTCGCGCTTCTGGCGCTCGACGATCTGCTCTTGGCAACGCTCACCCCGCGCGGTGGGCAGGAGTGGGATCTTTCCCTCTCCATCTGTTCCGACCGCGAACAGGGTCTGCGGTGGGACTCGTACCCGGCCGGCGACCAAGTGATTCAGTTCCGCGCCGCCACAGATCGCCCAGCGCCGGCGCTCGCCGACCAGCTTCAACACCAGATCGAGCACGCGCTCTTCCTATGGTGCGCCGAGGCGGGGTTGTCCCCGAGCGCGAACCAGTCCCGGCCGAGGAGATAGCGGCGTCAGCCACCGCGCCCTCAGGCGCCAGCGGCCGGCACGTGCCCCACCACCCTCGCTGTCACCTGAGTGGAGGTGCTGCCACCAGGGGCGTTCGGCCATCGGGGCACGGGTGGCCAAAGCGTGCTTCGCTGCCGCCACCACCCTGGCCGTCGGCAGTCCACGAGGCGGGAACACGAGATGTGTCAGCGTGCCAGCAGTCCAACGGGGCCAATGTGGAGGTAGGACCCAACTGCCTCATCTACCGATCCGTCTCGCTCCACCCACCCAGGCTAGTGCCATGATGGCAGTCTCAGCGCCGCTCGACACGCGCACGCGGCCCGGGGGTGACTGCGGTGTGCCCGAATCCTCTGGCGTCTTCCACATGGGGAGGGACGCGGCATTGCGCCTCGCGACCTGCGTGATCGGCCTTTCACAGACTGATGCGCTTCGTCAAGGCAGCCCGAACAAGCTTTGGATCAGGTCGCGCAAGAGCTGCCCCCACACCGTGACCGCGCAGATCGCTGCCACCGCCAGGAAGCAGCAGAGAAGGGGGAGCGCGTCGTGCATTTGAACCGATACTTTCACCTCTGCCTCCTCCGACGAGCCGTCGCTCGCCCACACCGCGAATGACGGCCGTCGGTCCTGGGGTTCGGGGAGGCTCGCAGGACGCGCCCTGACGATCAGCCTGCCGTCGCCGTCACCGGCGATGACCTCCAGCCATGCTCGATCCTCCTCGCGGACGCGCCAGCCGACGGCAATGGGCTGGTCATCTTGTCGCGATCTCACCTCCAGAGTCGCCTCCAAGACCTGGCCTTGCCGTCGAAGCCAATATGAGAGATACAAGGCGCGTGGAGACAACCTCAGGTCTCTGCGACTCGCGTCGGCTATCACGCGCCACCGGAGGCCGTCGCGCGGCGCGGCGTTCGACAACACCCGCACGTCGGCCTGGTGGCGGCCCGCTTGCTCGCAGCGAATCGTCAAGGCGAGAGTGGCGTGTCCCCCAGCCGGTACCCGATGTTGGCTGAGCACTCGGGATCGTATCCACTCCGGCGGCGGTTGGTCCGGAAGCTCTAGTCGGAGGGGGGTAGGGCCCCGGTTCTCAATCCGAAAGCAGGCCTCAATCGTTTCGCCGACATAGAGGCGAATCTCATGGCCGTCCCGCGTCACCTCCGCGCGTGGTTCTGTGATGTAGGTGGTAACGCTGGGGAATGCCTTCGCGCACTCGAAATGCGACCGCAGCGCGGTCAGGTTTTCCTCGAGCTCGGACGTGGTCCCGCCCATCCAGTAGGAGCGGAGAGTAATCGCGTCATGTCCTGCCGCTCCCGTGGGAGGTTCCGCGACTCGGCCTCCCGCCTCGCGCGCTTCCCATGGCGTTCCCGGAGCGACGGCGCGCCAATCCAAGGCCTCGGGCCACACGGCCCCAAGCTGCAGGGCGAGTGTGGTCTGGTCTTCAGGGCTGAACTCGCGCCTGTCGGTCCGACGCCAGTGCAGCCCATATCCGATACACTCGGCCGTAGCGGCGAGGCGAAGCTCCACGTCGAAATCGCCGGCCTTACCTAGCTCCCGCGCGATCTCGGTCGGGGCGCGGGGCGGGTCTGAGGTCTGACGCGGCGCCTCCTCCGCGCTCGGCGCATCGAAGGCCTTCGCTACCGCGCTTTCCAGTGTGGAGAGTAAGTGTGCGGCCTTCTTCTCTTGCTCACGCCGGCGCTTCTTCTTCACTGTCTCCTCCGGGGAGGGTCATTACAGGTCACCGCTTCAGCACTAGTTGCAGGGCCGCGAGCAAGATCTGGAAGACGCTGAGAACCAGTCCGATTACCCCTAACGCGCGGGGTCTAAGCCAGGCCTCAAGCCACACATGGATATCGTTCACTATCCCCAAGTGGATCCGACCCCGCAACCATAGTCGTTGCAGGCCATACCCGATCAGGAATACGCACCAGATCCAGTCCCACATCTCCAAGGGTGGGCGGAGCGTCCTGGGTTCCCCCTCGGCAAAGAGGGGAATGGCTTGGCTAAAGAGCAGAGGGGCATCCTCCGCGATCCTGTCAACCAGCCGCGCGGCCCAGGCAAGAAACAGGAATACCAGTAGCGTCCACGCCGGCACCCGGTCCGGCCTCCGGGAGTAGGCCATACCGGTCAGACAGAGACTTCCCGTGGTGGCGAGGATCGCGACGTACCGCGGCAGACTCTGCACCGATGAATCGCACGACGCCCACAGCATCGCCCCGCTCAGAACCACCGCGAATACGTCTACGGTGAACAGCGAGAAAACGGCTGGGCAACATGGTGCGAAGGACGCGCCGGGCGCGATCTCCGCGCCTCGGGCCGCGCGTTGCGCGTGCTCGTACCTGAACACCTGAGACACCAGAGTAGCCGCACAGATCGCCATTAGGAGCCAAGACGGCGATCGCCAATATGCCCCAGATCGCGCGGCCAGTTCCGACACCCATCTCGCCGGGAGGCAGCTGTCGCCGAATGCGCAGTGCAACAGAGCGAGCGGAAGTGCGAAGGGCAAGACGAGGCAACATCGGCGAACCCCAGGCCTCCAGCGGGGATGGTCCAGGCCGTACCACATAACACCGGTGGACAGAAGTACCAGGAAGGTGAGGAGACACACCCAGCTCGCGCCGATGGCAACGCGGCGCGGAGGCGTGAAGGCCACGTTCCAGGGCTGCTTGAGCGCATAAATGGAGGCTCCCCCCTCCCACCATTCCCGCAACTCCCGCCGGAGGGTCCCGCTTGCCCCGGCGGCGGCGGTCCAGCCCTTAGGCCACACGACCCGGACGGGCATCCCCTCCGGCGCGGACCGCGGAATGGAAAGGAGAGAGATACGCACTGGCAGGGGATCCCGGGCGCGGGCGGCGTCCGCCTCAGCTCCCCAGAGACGGGTAACCGGGATCAGGCCGGTATGCGTCGCCTCGTAGCGGATGGAGATCCCGCCGGTCTGCACCTTTCCTGAGCGGAACTTGAGCACGCTGACCGTCGGATCATCTCCTGGGTAGTGGGGCCACTGGCAGGGGCAGTCACCACCCTCACCCGCCGTTTCCTTGCAGAACGCGCAGTGGTGAGCGTGACCGGGAGAGCCGAACCGGACGGACTTAGGATCGTCGCCCTCCACGCCGTGCAGCATGGGAGAATCAGAACCTTTTTTCACCTCGGTCTTCACGAGAATGGAACCATGGGCGAAGTGGTCCGGTGCTCCTTCCCTCTGGCTTGGGCTGGAGGGAAGGAAGCTAAAACGCCAACCGATAGCTAGTCCACGGAAATCCGAGGCTTCACCGGTCACCCGCACCTTCTCCGTCACTGTCACCTGCCAGTATGGGGCCGCTACGGTCTGCTCCGCGGACGGGATCGAGTCGGCGCCCCAGTTCTCGATGACTTGGGCTCTCGTCATCTGTTCGACTCCTATCGAGAGCGCCTCGGTCTCCACCGTGCACCGGCCAGCGGTCTGTGTAAACCGAGCCGGAAACGCTCCCTGCCCTTCGTTCTGAGCGGAGAGCGTCTCGGGGGCAGAGCAGTGAGTGCCCTCACCCCACGGATCCAGGCAGGTAGGGGCGGAGGGCCATTCCGCTTCTTGCTTGGGGCCCTCGCCTTCATCGGGACAAGTCTCCAACCGGGCGCAACTCTGGCCCGACTCATGTCTGCGGTAGGCATCACACAGCAGACGGTCCCGGTTCGCCTGACCTGCCGGAGGAGCCCAGATGCGTTCGGCCCAGAGCTCGTCTTGGGTGAAGCGGAGTGCGTCCAGGGTCCTCGCGACGTCGGGGGGGCAGACACCGGCGGCGCCACGTTCGCCTCGCTGTTTCCGGGCCGCGTAATCGGCGGTGTGTTGTGAGGCCGCCCAGAGTCCATCGGCGCCGCAGGAGCATCGGAGGGCCGACAGGAGGCAGCTCTCCGCTTTGCGCGCCTCGCGCAAGCGGCAGTAGGCTACATAGAGAGGAATATGGAGGAGTTTCGCCAGACGCTTATCACGCGACGCTCTGCGCCAGTAGACCTCCGCAAGCTCCCATCTGTGGGCGTTCGCCAACAGGTAGCCATACCAGGCGTTCGTGGAGGGGTCGGGTTCGCCGTCGACCGCAGCGCGCCACTCTCCCTGCGTGTACCGGGCGAGGACTGCGGGGCTCAAGTCCCTTGCCAGCCACGGCAGCTTTGGAGACCCCAAAGCCTCTGGAGTGATGATCCTGCTAGGTACGCCGAAGTTCGGTAACACGTACCTCTCGCCCCCACACCGCAGGACTGGCATGGAGGCGCGATCTGGGTCTGAATGGGGCCAGGGTGGCTGCTCCTGAGGGTTCTGCCAGATACGCCGCTCCAGGACAACCAAGTGCGGCCTCGCGCCCTCGGGGGCGCGGTGCACCTGGCTCTCTACCAGGTAGACCGCGCCGACCTTGGTCACAAGGAGACAAGAGAGCACATAGACGAACCACCGCCAGTGTCTGCGCGACCACTCTTTCATGCGGCCTAGACGGCCGCCCTGCCCTCTCGTCTGCTCCACTCTGATCCCCCTCAACCTTGCCGCGCCTAGACCGTCGCTTTACTCTCACTATGATAGCAGGCCCGCCGCCTGCCAGCAGGCAAAACTTTACGATTTATCGGCAATTGATCTATCTATAGCTTTTTCGCTACGATACGTGACGCCGGTTGGTCGCTCGCCATCAGGACGGTGGGCCCGACTCAGGAACACGGCGGGGTGTGGTGATAGGCTGCCGGAAACACGATTCCGTACCTGTAATGCGATACCTTCCATAGCGACACTACTCTTTTTCAGAAGGAAGGTAAAGACTGAGGTCTTGGCATGGCATATGCCGGATGTGTAGGCAGAGACCGCTATCCATGTCCTCCTGGCACGCCGCCGCTCGCGCGCTTCGGCGTGCGACAGACACGGATGGCCTCCTCCGCCGAGAATCCCCACGCCACTGCACCACGGGAGGGTCGTGACTTTAGCACTTGCGCCCTCAGTCGCATCACGCGCTTACGATCCTGTCTCGAGGCCGCGCGCGGGCGTGAGTGGATGTCCATATCAACTCCGCCGCAAGAGCTCAACCAGATGATCCGCCTGGCGGATCGCTCCTCGCGCGTCTCCGTCCGGATATGAGTTATACCCGGAAGGCAGCGGCTGACCGAAGTAGTGGGGAGTAGGTGCTGCTGGAGTAGATAGCCCAAGGACAGAGGCGCCACTGACGGGGCCTGCGTCGTCTTCAGCAGTCTAGCCAAAGCCACTGCCCTGAACAGCCCTTCTAGTTCCGCGTAGATCGGGCGAAGCCGGGCAATCTCCTGGTATCTAGTGGTGAAGTCCTGGGCGAACGCAGCGGCTACGGGGTCACTGCGTCCGCGCCCCGCAATCTCCCGCTGCGCGTTGAGGAACTCCTCCTCGGTCAGCAGGTCCACTGGGCAGGCGTCCAGCAGGATCACGTCCTGATCCTCGAGGTAGGTTGTGACCCCCGCGGCGAACCAGAACCTGCTCAGGTACAAGGAAGGAACCTCGGACGCGTGCCGGGCGGGCCCCTCCCGCAGCACCTGCAGTCTCCGCTCGGTCAAGCTTTTGAATCCGTCCAGGGCAAGCTCAGCAGTGCCGTTGCTGACGCGCTTCAGGTAGTAGTCGGCCTCCACCGCGATCTTCGCGAACCGGGACTCGTGAGGCACCCCCAGGATGCGCACGTGCTGGGGGGCCTGTCCGATCTGGCGCCACTGTTCCAGCAGTCGCTCCCGGTCACGCGGGCGGTGCGCGCGGTTCGCCTCCCGCATTACCCGGCGCAACCTGTAGATGACGGCCGGGTCAGGGTCGATCGAGCATCCAGGGGCTTCGTGGTGAATCGTACCATCGTCTCCGGTCTGCGCGTAGCGGTCATGCACGTTCCGCAACGCGACCACGAAATCCTCAAGATGGAGAGGCGGTTGGGTCGGATCGGCCGGGCCGAAGATCACGATATCGTGGTTCTCTCGATCCAAGAGGTACCCCGCGATCTGGGTCATCCCACAGAGGTGGAGAAGATCGTCGGGATAGGCTTCCGGGCCGGCGCACTCCCTCAGTCTGTCCTGGAAAGCCCGGAGAGAGATGGCGCAGCCGTTGGGTGTGATATCGTCGACGGGGGCCCTCGCCGGACGCCGACCATGCGGACGCGCAACCAGGATCCCGGCCACAAGCGCGGCGATGGCACAGATCCCAACTACGCCAGCCAGGAGGCGTCTGCGGCGCGACCGAAGTGGCTTGCCAGGACTCTGGGCGAAAGGCCGACCGCACTTGCGACAGAACCGCGCTGTGGGCGCGATCACCTGTTCGCCGCAATGCCGACAGAACCGTCGCGACGACCCTCCACTCCCTTGTGGCCTGTCACCACTCATCCGCGTTCGCTCAGCCTGCGGGTCACCGCTTTGACGCTGGCAACGCGACCGGCCAGGAGATGGAGTCCTTCGCGGGGCGCGACTTCAGCGTCTGCCGACGCGCTTCAGTTCCTCCGCGGCCAGCCTTCGTCGGTTCCGGCGCAACCGTGACTCCGCCACGATCGCCGGTGCTCGCTGGCTGCGCGGTCAGGAGCCCGTTGCCAACCGAGAACTGCGGCAGGCCGCGGCCGAGCCCGGGCAGGTCAACGGCGCCGCTTGTTGGCAGCGCCTTCCCCTCCGCGTAGCTACGGCGCATCACGTAGCAGCCCCCACCACCGCTCGAGGTCGCGGCGGCTGGCGGGGACGATGCGACAGGCGCTCCGGGTATGCTCCACCCCTCTAGCGGGACCGGCCACACGAGCGCCTCCCGTGACGGCCGGGATCGCAGGACAAGCTCCTTCAGTGCCGTCACATCGCCATCCCGCAGCCGCAGCACAAGCGCCCGCAGCTCCACACCGCCGTCAATATCCAGCACCAGGTTGTGTCCTCCGGCGGCAATGCGCTGGTGGTGCCGGAGCAGAGGGTAACGCTCAGGAGTCTCGACCGTGGCGACGTGGTAGTCGTTGAGCCAGTAGTCCAGGTTCGGCCGATCCGACAGAGTCTCGACGCCCCTCGCGATGGCCACCAGTGAGAAAAGCCGCCACAGCTTCTGCACTTCGGGATAGGTGGCGCTGACCTCGCGATACCGCTCTGTCATTGACGTAGCGAACGCGTCGCCGACCTCGTCCCTGGCCGCTACGCCCTGTCCGACCGGGCGTCCGCCTACGCTAAGCACCTCGGTGAGCACGCCCAGCTTCAAGTTGGCGATGGCGAACACCCCCTCACGCGCCACGAGAGCCGGCGACACCGGGTAGAACCAGAACCGCGAGCCAATGCTCTCCTCTTGCCCGATGCGTTGCACCCGCTCGGCCGACATGGCCGCGTAGGACCGCCCTCCCCACGGATCCGTGGGGAGCAGGCCCAGCGCCATCCGCTTCAGGGCCACATCCGCCTCGATCAGGTCTCGCCCGAACTGCGTCCTCGCGATGCCCCCCTCCATCCGTACCTGCTGTTCGCCCGTGGTCCGGGTCTCCGGCGTCCGGTCGATGCTGACCAGAGGCCAGGCGTGCTGGACGAGGAGCGCGCGCAAGGCCACCGCAAGATCGTCGAGGGTGATCTTGGGCTCGCCACGCTTCACTCGCCCGACCAGAATCAGGTCCCGGTTCGCGGCATCGTAGACCATCCCGGCGAGCTGAGTAATTCCACCGAGGTTGGCCGTCGCTGCCTCGGGCCGGCCCGATCTCATAGCCCTCTCTGCCTCGCCGAGAGAGAAGGCCGCGAAGGAACCATCAGGGAGCGGAACCGTCCTCCCTCGGCCACAACTGGTTAGCACCGCCGCCGCTCCAACACCGCACACACACAGCAGCCATGGCATTACATGTCGCTTGCTCATGCCTCTCTCCTCACGCCGACCGTCGGGTCGGCTCAGGACGTGGCCAAGGCCATCATCCTGTCATCGGCCTGACGTAGTAGGCCAGCCCGGGCCATGTGGCTACCGGCCAGTGGCCGTCGTCTATGTAGGCGCGACGCATGTCCGTACTGACCCCTCCCTGTCTCCCGGAGATGTCGTGGCTCAACGCGTCAATAGTACGCACGTTGATGTTCGTCCGGTTGTCCAGGTGCTGCAGCATCGCGTCTGCGAGCGGGACGTCAAGATCCCTCGCCAGGTTCCAGGCGGGCCGCCACAGGTTGTCAACCCGCCACTGCGCTCCTCTCACGGAGTCAATCTGCCTCATGTTCTGGCCAATGCTGGTGTTCAGATTGTCGAGCTCGACTGTACGGTTCATTGACATGCCCGGGTTGCGCGCGAGTGTCTCCGCGTAGCTCTTGACGAGTTCGAGTTGAGCGCGGCTCAAGCTGACGAGGTTGTCAGCAGCGATGGGAAGGCACTTGGTCGCCCGGCGCGCCTGAGTGAAATCGACCCTGGCCTTGTCCCAGTCGCCCGAGGCGAAGTACGAACAGCCGCGACCGTTCAGCGCGAGGGCGAAGCCGGGCGAGACCTGCAGGGCGCGGCTGAACCATTCCACGGCGCCTTGCGTCCCGCTCTGGCGCTGCACGCTGACCGCTCCCCGATTGCACCACCCATCCGCGAGCGAAGGGGCCGA
>Ga0315288_10005280_pt1 | contig 16432 bp, 10 predicted proteins | sample YL17G11_20_MG_FD_203454 | JGI IMG/M metagenome (GOLD analysis project Ga0315288, IMG submission 203454) | Sediment microbial communities from Yellowstone Lake, YNP, Wyoming, USA - YL17G11_20 | ecosystem: Environmental > Aquatic > Freshwater > Lake > Sediment | place: USA: Wyoming | collected...
TCGACGACGGCAGCGATGCGGCGGAGCAGATGGTTCTCCGGCATCATCTGCTCGAAGAGGAAGTCACCCAAGAGCTGGCGCTGCGGCGGTCGGATTCGAAGCATGGCGGCCCTCCCTTCTGGCCACCATGCTACTGCGATAATTGATCACGCGCTAGCACAGACGACTTTTTCAGAGGTCTCGCAAGCGTTCACAGGTCTCCTCGCACTGGTGGTTGACACGTTGAGCCGTGCCAGATATAATCGCGCTGGTGCATTCTTGTTGGCAGAATCTTTCAGTACTGCGCCGTGCCGAGTGACTGTGTCGCGATCCCGGGGCGCGAGAGGCGTTTCGCCAGAACCCAGCGGGCTGCCCGGCGGCCCGGTCAGGGAGCGTATGCCACTTCGCCCGCAGCGGTCTCGGTTCTAGGCCACCCGTCAAGCCCATGCTTTTGCTGAAGACCTCGGCCACTGATCTGCCAGGTGTTCTCCAGCACACCAAGCGCGCGTCTGACGACGTGCCGGACGCCCTACCGGGTGACTTGGTGCTCCTAGCCCAGACCAAGCCTTCGCTGGCTCCTGACGAGAAACCCATCAGATGGGTCATGACGTTCGTCAAGTGCGTGCCCGACAGAAAGCGGGAGCTAGCTGTCTGGGGTCATCAGTACCGCTACCTCATAGCCGGGCGTGACGTGCGTGAGGTCAGGCCGTTCGACCTCAAAGACGTCCAGGTGAGCATCAAGGACTATGGAGCAGTCATCGAGCACTGCCGCGTCCTGCCAGAGGACGAACGAGCTGTTCTCGACTGGATCGGAGCGGAGGCAGCGGCAGGTCGCGCGGCCGGCGGCGGAATCAATGAAAGACGGAGTGCCGAGCCTACAGATACGGGGGACACGGGAGCCGGCGTGCCATGGGACGTGTATGACCGCTGGAACGAGGCCGTCGCTCAGCGGTTCTTCTCGCCAGCTGCAAGGAAGCGGCCGGTGTACCTGGACGTCGACGACGACACGATACAGGAGCTGGGGGAGGGTCTCGGCGTCCCACCCGAGCGGGCCAAGGATCAGTTCCGTCAGGCCGTCGCTGACACGTTGATCCTCCAGCCTCGAACCAGGCCTCTCCTATCTAGACATCGAGTGCGTCTACGATCCTGGCTCGAGAGCGACAGGGCCGACACCCCACCCTTCCTTGCTCTCCTGGCCCTCTTCTGCAACGTGGCGGAGAACATGAAGAGAACCGGCCATGTCGCTCCACACAACTACTACACGCCGCTCACGCGAGAACTCGGGCTCCCGGTCACGGACGAGTACCGGGATCATGTACAGTCAGGGTTTCGGGAGGCAGACCAGCTGTGGCGCGACCTCAACAGGTGGTTGGAGCATCTCGAGGGAGAGAGGGGTATCCCGACAGCGAACCCACTCGACAAGAGAGTCCACATCGGGTTCCCATTGTCGCAAGCGCTCCTCAGAGAGAAAGACCGACGACGGCTGCCTGAATTCTTCACGCCCTATGGTCTCCGGCCGCAGCAGGAAATGCTGCCCCACGACATGGAGCGCCTCATGGCCGATTGGGTTCCACGGTCGTCGCTCAGCGCCATCGCGAAAAACCTATGGAAAAGGAGCGAGGCCCGTCGGCGCATGGCGGAGATCGCCAGCGTCGAGCTGGCCTCGTGGGACGGCTCGCAGACCGCCATTGCAGGGCCTGGGACGGCCCGGATTGAACTGGTCGCTTCCTTCGTGACCCGTCCGAGGCCGAGGGTCGACTTCGCTGCCGTCGTGCGCCGGAGGGCCGACGTGCCGGAAGGCGTGTACAGGGCCAGCCCTCCGGCGGCTGGGCTCCCTCTGGAGGACGGCTCCGAACTGGACGAGGTCATCCTAACCGCAGGGTTGTACTCGGAGTGGTTCGAAGACCTCCCACGAGTGTCAGTCCCGGACTTGCTGCGCAGACGGGTCGTGCTCACCACCCCCGACGGGTCGCTCTCTGTCGAGTGGGCGCCCCGTCGCATAGTGGTCTTCGAGCGGGACGAGGCTATGATGCGCTTCCGCTCGCAGGCCCGCCTAGAGCTGAACGAGCCGAGCATGCTGTTGGTGGAGGAGAGATTGGCAGGCAAGGTCTACGCGGTTCTAGAAGGGGTAGCCCTGCCAGAGTTGGCGATGTACACTCCAGCGCAAGTCGAAGGGCTGCCAGAAGGCTGGCGCCTCCTTGCCAACGTCGTCCTACTGGCGCTCCCCGACGTTGACGAAGACCCCGACCTTGGCACGCTGGTTCCGTACTCCTGGACGAGCCTGACGTTTTCGGGCGGCCTATCGGTGCCAGGCATCGGGACGTGGCTCACTTCGGCTCTCCCCGTGCTTACCGTGACGAGCGTGTTGGACGACATCGTCGAACTGTCCGTTGAGACAGACGTCGAACATGTCTTGGGAGATGAGAGGTGGCAACCACCGGCTCCGACTGTCTCCCAGTCCGGAGCGCTAGCTGTAGACCTGCAGTCACTGCGGCTCCTCGACGGTGACTACCGTCTGTCCGTTGCGGCGAAGACAGGCAAGCAGGAGTTGAAGGTCGCGTCCCGCTCACTCCGGGCGAGGTCAGCCAACCACCTCCGCCCTGCCGTTGGGCCAACGCAGTGGGTTGGCCACGTTCTCTCAGACGGGAATCCCTGGGGGGCTGTCAGCGCAGAGACCGTGCTCGGGGAACCGGCTGAACACTACGTCCGCGGCGCCTGCATCATCGGGGAGGGTCCCAAGACGTCGACCGCAGGTTCTCCACCACCGGCGGGGTTACCGGAGGCGCTTGGGTCGTTTGAGCCGTCTGAACCCGAAGACGAACGTGGACCTTCGGGTTCCACTACTCCCGTGGCTTCGGGAGACACCAGCTGTCTCCTCGGCGCACACTACTTCGTGCTGCCGCCCGTCACGACCATACAAGGCTTCGGGAGACCCAGCAAGGGGATATGCAAGGACTGCGGCCTGGCAAAGTCTTTCCCTGGGAGGCCAAAAGCAAGTAGAGGCCCCCCTCCGTTACCAGCGTTGAGACAGCCACGCAAGGCAGAAAGGCCCACGCGAGAGACTGTGGACGGCACAGAGGATCGGGGGACGTACGACGACCTGCTCGACGCCACCTGCTACGTGCAGTCTGGTGAGTGGGGCAGGTTCGAGTTCCTAGCCTCACAACTGAGTGACGAGCCTTGGTTTGCCTCGGAGACTGCCAGGTTGTTGTCGGCCCTAGGTCACATCGACATAGAGTTTGACAGGCTTACACTGCGGCCGAAGCGGTGGGCAGTAGCGCCAGCCACGGTTGTAGTGCTGCCGTCGGAGACACCGAAGGCAGTCCTCGCCGGTTTCCGGTCGCGACGGCTCACTTGGAGTGTGGCCGAAGCCGTTCGGGCGTGGGGCGGTCGACTGTATGTGGAGAGATCGGTAGACGGGCCTGCGATCCTAATTGTCGACGGCCTCGAACCAGGTGAGCTAGGTGAGGTCGTGGCCCTGGTCGACGACAAGGTTCCCGGCGGTGTCCGCGTCGGGGGGCCTGTTGGCGCCGCCTTCGTCGGCGCCCTCCCGCCAATCCGAGACGTGTTCCACAGTCTGCCGGAGGTCTCGGCTCCTCTCGACATTGCCGCCAAAAAGTTCGAGCCCTCGTCGGCCAAGTGGGTGCCAGCGGAAGACACCACGGCTGACGGGCTCTACCAGTACGAGACTAGGCCGGTGCAGTTCGTGCTAAGGGCGCACGGGCGCTGTGTCCGTGTGGAGAGCAGGGTGGGCAAGCACATGGCCGCAGCCGCCAGCCGCGTCCCCATGTTGGCGTACGACCGAACCACCGAGCGCCTGGCCTGCCCGATGGGGGCACGGCTACCGGGTCTGTACGAACGGGCAGCCGTGCTGTGCAGCGGCCGGCCACCTTCCACAGACAGGGACGACGGGACGGTGCTCTATGAGGGGGTACCACCCAGTGTGGCGTCCGGCCTTTGGTCACTCCTGTCGGTGCCTGGTTGGTTCACTCCCTGAGCTCAGGAGGTGCAGCGTGGTCACAGGTACACACCCCAAGAGGATCTACGAAGAGCTGGTGGGCGCGTATTTGCGCTACTATGACACCGCATTCGGCCTCCGGGACGAGAAGCTGAGAACGGAGCGTCATGACCTCCTTAGGGCACCCGGTGTCCTCTTCACGCAGCCGCTCATCGAGCCAGTGCTACCCGTCGAGACCGGCCCAACTATAGCGGAGGCCTGTCAAGAGCTGCGTGTCCCCCCAGCCATCGCCAGTGTCCTGTCCGAAGCCCTGTTCGGCGGCGCGCAGGGGCTGGCCCTCTATGAACACCAGGCGGCCACCCTCAGGACAGTCCTCAACGCAGGCGAGGGCCCGCGGAATGCCGTGGTTACTGCTGGCACGGGTGCAGGGAAGACCGAGAGCTTCCTACTGCCCATATTCGTCCGCCTCTTGACGGAGGCCGTGGGCTGGCCGCAGCCTGACGAAACATACCCCTGCCTCTGGTGGGAGCGCCCCCCGGACTCACCTTGGATCCCGTTCAGATCCGGCGAACGGCGTGACGCTGCAGTGAGGGCCATAGTACTCTACCCGACTAATGCCCTTGTCGAAGACCAGATGTCGAGGCTCAGGCGCGGGCTGGACTTCTCACCGGGCCTCCGCTCGATCCTGGGACAGAACCGCGTGTACTTCGGGCGGTACACCGGAGTGACGATGGGCGCAGGCCCTATCCCGTCTCGCCTCGATGAGACTTTGAATGTTCAGGAAGTAGCCTCGGATCTGAAGGCGCTAGGTGCCGACTACTTTGCTCTGCCGAAGGACGATGTTGAGCTCGTATCCCAGTTCTCAGACGCGGCCGGGAGTGAGATGCTCACGCGGTGGGACATGCAGCGCTTCCCACCGGACATCCTCGTGACCAACTACTCGATGCTGAACGTGATGCTGATGAGGGACACCGAGGACATCCTCTTTGAGCGTACCGCCAGTTGGCTGGCGGAGGATCGGGCCCGTGTGCTGACACTCGTGGTGGACGAGCTCCACACTTACCGCGGTACTCAGGGCACCGAGGTGGCACTCGTGATCCGTAGCCTCATCCGCAGGCTCGGCCTCAGCGCTGACTCGCCACAACTACGCTGCATCGGCACCAGTGCATCATTCGAGGGTTCCACCGATGAGACCCTTCAGTTCGCCGAGGAGTTCTTCGGCGTACCGCGGGCGACGTTCGCAGTCATACCTGGCAAGCGCAGGGAGCCGGCGGCCGACGACAAGCGGCTCCCACAGCGGGAGTTCGCCGACCTGGGTAGGAAGATCCGCGAGGACGGGCTGGCTGACCTAACGTTGCAGCAGCTGAAGGGACTGGCGTCGAAGACAGACATGGCCCCTGCAGTGGCGCGGGCCTGTCGTGGGGACGCGGGGGAGATCAGAGCCACCCCGCTCGACCGGGTAGCCACTACTCTGTTCGACACGCTGGAGACCCCCCAGGAACGGGAGGACGCTCTAGAGGCCGTACTCACGGCCCTGAGTCTGCGCCTGGCGCCGCCCGACCAGCACATCCCGTTCAGGGCCCACTTGTTCGTCCGCAACGTGCGGGGCATCTGGGCCTGTTCAAACCCTGACTGCAGCCATGTCTCGGCGGACTACCGGTCTCCGGAGCGCAGGATAGGAAAGCTCTATGGCGTCCCACGGATCTCCTGCGAATGTGGATCACGAGTCCTCGAGCTCCTGTACTGCGACACCTGCGGGGAGGCCTTCCTGGGCGGCTTCTGCGTTGAGGGTGCAGAAGGGGAGGCACCAAAGGAATGGCTGCTCTTCCCATCGGACACATCGTCGCCGTCCGCGCAGTCGATCCTGGTCAACAGGCGGGGATATGGTCGCTATATGTGGTACTGGCCTCGCCCACCTCAAGGCGTCCCGGAACCGTGGACGAAAGGAGTCCCTGAGGAAGCGGAGGTGTCCCTGGGGGCGAAGAGGGCGCAGTTCCGGTTCATCGGCGCATCGCTGGATCCCCGCAGGGGCTCCCTACGCCCGGCCACGGTGGGAACGCCGACGGGCACTATGCTGAGCGTCAGCCCGAGTCCGAAGGACGGATCAGTCCGAGTGCCGGCCCTGCCAGACCGTTGTCCACAGTGCGGCCGCACCGAGTGGAACAGGGATCCCAGGGTCTTCTTCAAGGGTGTGATCCGCAGCCCCACGCGTGGTAGCCGCACCGGCTTCACGCGGGTCAGCCAAGTCCTGGCCGACCGGCTGCTGCGGTCACTCCGGGCGGACGGCGACGAGAGCCGCACTATCGTCTTCACGGACAGTCGCGATGACGCGGCACAGATCAGCGCCGGGCTCGAGCTCAACCATTATCGTACCCTGATCACACAACTGGTCGACTCGTTGGCCGCTTCCGCACGGCCGGTCGCTGAAGTCCTCCGCGCCGCAGCAGCAGGCGAAGAGCTGAGCCCTGTTGAGCAGAGCACTCTCAACGCATACAAGGCGGCGTACCCGGACATATGGGCAGCATACCGCGTCTTGGCCAAAACGCGGGATCCGGACGAGGCGGCCCTTGTGGCGGAGTTCGAGGCGGAGCAGGGTGGGACTGTGGGCAGGTTGGACTGGCGGTCTCTGCTCCTGAGGGTAGAGGAACAGATGGTGAAGCTAGGCCTGAACCCCCCGGGTCCTGAGCCGTCGCTACAGTCCTTCAAGGTCGGCGGTTCAGCCGAGCCCTGGTGGCGGCTGTACGAGCCACCACCAGGCTGCACTTGGGAGCGGCTCGCGCCAGATGTGGTGCATAAGGTACTCGATAACATGCGCGCCCACCTCTCCCTACAGTTGGCGAGGTCTCTGTTCGACCGGACAGCTAGGGACTTCGAGTCGATCGGGCTCGGTTGGATCGAGCCGGCGAAGCACGGGGGGCTCGAGCAGATCCAGCTGCCCCGCGAAGACGCCCTCGAGGTGACCCGGAGCGCGGTGCGGGTGTTGGGGGCGGCGAGGCGCTATCCGGGTTCAATCCAGCAACCGTCGGAGACGATGCCGGCGCCGCTGCGCGACTACTGCAAAGCCGTCGCACGCAGACATGGCGTCGAGGAGTCTACTCTGTTGACCGGCGTGGAACAAGTGCTGCGGGGCAACGGTGCCATTGATGGCGCCTGGACACTGCGGCTGGAAGGCCTCTGCGTAGTCAGAGCAGTGTCATCGGAGACGGTCAGGTGTCAGGTCTGCTCTAGAGTCCACCTACACGGTTCAGCAGGCGTCTGTTCTTTCAGGGGATGCAACTCTAGCCAGCTGGTGAAGGGGGCGAGGCCAGAAGGGGAGGAGGGCTACTTCGAGTGGATGTCGCGCCAGCTCCCCATGCGCCTGCGGTCGGAGGAGCTGACGGGTCAGACAAAGCCACTGTCAGAGCAGCGGCGTCGCCAACGAAGGTTCAAGGGGGCGTTCTTGCCCCCGCCTCACGAGAACCCGCTCATAGACCAGCTGGAAGTGCTCAGTGTTACCACGACGATGGAGGTCGGTGTCGACATCGGCTCGCTGCGTTCGGTGATGATGGGGAACATGCCGCCGCAGAGGTTCAACTACCAGCAAAGGGTCGGCAGGGCGGGCCGTAAGGGGCAGCCTTTCTCCTACGCCCTGACGGTGTGCCGAGACCGGACTCACGACGACTACTACTTTGCTCACCCCGAGCGCATAACCGGCGACCCTCCGCAAGCACCATACCTGGATCTGAGCCGCGAACAGATCGTCGGTAGGGCTGTCACCGCAGAGATCCTCCGGCTGGCGTTTAGCTCACTGCCCCCGGCCGTGAGACCAAAGCCCACGAAGGACAGCACGCATGGGAACTTCGGCAGGACGCGGGACTGGCCTGAGTTCCGTCAAGACATCGAGGGCTGGATCGCCAGGAACGAGAGCGAAGTCTCGGAAGTGGTGGGGGCACTGACTACCAGCACTGGCTCCGAGTGTAGAGCGCGTCTTGAGAGGTGGGTGAAGGATGAGCTCACTGCCAGCGTTACCCGGGCGACGGAGGCCGGTGTATACCAGCAGGACGAACTCAGTGAACTCCTAGCCAATGCGGGGCTACTGCCCATGTTTGGCTTCCCTACGAGGGTTCGGAGCCTCTACTGGCGTCGTCCACCGAGTCTGCGAGCCCTCGAGGCCTCAAAGGTAGCTGACCGGGAGATCGGGGTGGCAGTGTCCTCTTTCGCGCCAGGGGCGGAACGCGTCCGCGACAAGCGAGTACACTTGTGCGTCGGTTTCGCTGCGTGGGACTTCCAGGCCCACCGACCTGTCCCGGTCGACCCACTAGGCCCGCCCTTGAGGCTCGGCAGGTGCCGCGAGTGCCAGTCAGTGGATCGAGTGTCGCAGGACGGAGACAGCGACGCGTGCCCGGTCTGCAAGATGGGGTCGTACCTCGTGTTCGACCTCTACCAGCCCCTGGGTTTCCGTACGGACTATGGTGACCCGGAGGACTTCGACGACGAGACAGAGCGTGGCCCTGTCCTTAGCTTCCCGACGATAGGTACTTCACTCCAAGACCTGGCATGGTCGCACGTCGGCGGATGTCGGGTCGCCGTCCGTCCACAGGAGGATGTCTACATCATCAACGACAATGACGGGGCCCTCTACGAGTTCCGGAGGCTAGGGGACAAGAGCGTCGTCGCCCCAGACCCGAAGCTCTACGGGATCCGAGTGCCGGCTCTGCCCTTGTCCGGTGGGACTGAGGTGGGGCCCGCTGCTATCGGTGCAGTGAGCAAGACGGACGTGCTGCTCGTGGAGCTCAGAGACCTGCCCCTGCCGGGGCCGAACGGGATCATACCTGTTCGCCGCGACAAGATGCCAGCAGGCAGTCCGGCGCTCTGGTCTTTCGGGAACATACTCAGGGCAGCCGCGGCACTGGAGCTGGACGTCAACGCCCAGGAACTGAGGGCAGGGCTTCAGACTGTCGCTATTGACGGAGAACTGACTGCGAGGGTCTTCATCGCCGACGCGATCGAGAACGGGGCCGGCTACTCGACCCACCTCGGCCAGGCGTCCGTCTTCACAAAGCTCATGGCAAGAGTCGTGGACGAGTTCGGGCGATCCTTCGGCGGCGCGCATGCGTCCCGGTGCGACTCATCATGTCCCGATTGCCTGCGGAGCTACGAGAACCGCTCTCTCCACGCTCTCCTGGACTGGCGCCTCGCGCTCGACGTGGCGGAGTTGGCCGCGGGCGTTCCCCTCGACGAAGCTCGCTGGCTCGACCGGGGCGAAGAGCTCGTCGACGGCTTCGCGAAGGCCTTTGGCGTCAGGCCGACCCCGCTAGGAGTCCTTTGGGGCGCCCAAGACCCTCACACAGGCCGCGTGGCCTTCTTCGGCCACCCACTATGGCGCACACATGTAGGAGATTTCACCGAGGCTCAGGCCAACGCGCTGGTGACAGCGGAGGCAGGCGGAGCAAGTGAGGTTCGGGCGTGGGATCTCTACACCCTGTCACGGAGGCCTGATGAGGTCTACACTTGGATGGCCACGGCTTCATGATCCGGCCGGCCCGTCTAAGACCAGGGCGGCTGCCAGCGACGTCCCCGACCCTGAACGAGGTGCTCATCCGCTGCCCGCAGAGGGCCGCATTCTCGAGCGACCGTTCCTTCGATATGCTCGACAGGCCTACCCCGGGCGCCGTGCTGGGCACCGTCTGTCACCGGATAATGGCCGCCGTCGTGCTCGGGGAGTTCGACGGGGTTGAAGAGGACGAGCTCGAACAGCACCTTCGGGAGAGGTGGGAGGAAGAGGTGCAGTCCCGGCTGCAGGAGGCGAGTGCAAAGGGCCAGGAGGTCATCCCACCCGACCCCAGCAGGTGGTCGTACTACCAGGTCAAGCGGGTGCGGTTGATTCACCGGGCAGCGGAGGAGGTGAAGGCCAGGAAGGACGCGGTCGCAGCGTCTGCGGCTGTCCCCCATCACGCTGTCGAAGCGTACTACGAAGGATATGGTGGCAGGCTGAGAGGCCGTGCAGACCTGATCCGGAGTAGTCCAGGGGGTGTGGAGATAGTCGACTTCAAGACCGGGTCTATCACGGAGTGGGACGAGCGCACCGGGGCCGAGGTCTTGCGCCACGCCTACCGCAGGCAGCTCCTACTGTATGCGGCACTCCATTTTGAGAGTACCGGTGAGTGGCCCTTCAAGGCGACTGTCGACGCCCTCGACGGCCGCACCGAATCGTTCGAAGTCGACCCGGATGAGGCCGAGGCCGTGTTGGCGCAGGCCATCGCCGCTCTGGAAGGCTACAACCAGGCAGTGGAGAGAGGACGGGTCGAGGCGCGGCCCGGTCGCGACAGCTGTCAGTTCTGCCCATACCGAGGCGTGTGCGGACAGTTCCTCTCCTCAGTGGACAGCTCTTGGGACTTGTACCACGTCTACCTGAGGGGCAGGGCCAACAAGACCGACTCTGAACCGGGTGGTCGGTACGCGCTGTCACTCTCAGTCTCTTCTGGGAATACTGACGGATCTGAAGTCGTCCTCCACAACGTACCGGAGTCGGAGCTGGCACTGGGCTCTGACAGTCCAGAAGTCTCGGTCGCAGCTGCGGAGCGCACGAGGTCACCGCGAGACATCCGTTTTGGGCCCTATACGCAGCTGTGGTACTGGTAGTGGCCGCGCCAGTGCTCGGCTCTTCCCGCTACCACAGAACCTCGTTTGGGTCGCGCCGGACGTCAGCGACGTCAAACTGATCTCCCGCAAGTTGCCTGACCTTTTCGATGGCCTCCCGGGTGTCTCGTATGCCGGCCTCCGCTGCGAACTGGCGCACCTGTTGGGCCAAGTCACTACCGTTCAGCAGCACCAACGGGTAGGCGTCTTCCGACACCTCCCGTTGAGCTGCGGCCTGGTAGGTCGCCGTCGTCACGAACACACCTACCCAACCTCGCTGGATGCGTGCCGCCAGCCTAGCGAGCGCGCCCGCTGGTAAGCCCTGCTGCGGAGGCCTCAGTTTCGCCTCCCCTATGACGACGAGCCCTCTAGGGCCGAACTGTCTCTCGAAGTCCAGGCGGCCCACAAAGTCGTAGCCTTCGTCTCCCGAACGCTTCGTTACCCACCCAGGACTGAAAGCAGAACCGAGAGCACGGGCCGCGAACCACATCGCGGCGAACTCGAACTCCCTCGGCTCAGCCCTAAAGGCCTGGTAGAGTTCACGGAGCACCCTTTCGTCCATCGCAGTAGCCGGCAGCTGTTGCTCTCTGGTGGCTATGCGGTAGCGGTGTACTTGTCGCCTCAGGAGCGGTATCGATCCCTGCCCGGCTTCCACCCAACGCTTCCATGCAGAAGGTGCCCTTGTGTTGGCTTCCTCATGCGTGAGGGAGGGGTCTCTCCGGTCGTCGACCCAGTCCCAGTCGAACCCTTCGTCTTCTTTCGTGAGGCTAAACAGCGCGAGCTCGACCCGCAGGTTTGTGAACGCGTGGCCAGTCCCGGGTTCCGGCTGGGACACTACCTCTAACCGCGTCGGTACGCCATAGCCGCAGAACTCTCTGTGCCCATACCGGGCGTTGCACCGAGACACCTGGCGGAACACCAGTACTGGGGCGGCCCGCATCCTCTCCTCCGGCCCACCGTGGTACCTGGGGAGCTCCTTCCAGAGGATCGCATTACCTCCTGTGATAGCAGAGTCACTTATGTTCTTGGCATCGCCATAGTAGCGAGCGTAGCCACGCTCCGGGTCAATGTAGTCTACCCAGGGCGTCTCTCTGCGGTTCTCCACGAACGGGTTTGAGAACAGCGTGATCGCCGGACGCCTTGGGCCAGACGGCGATCTGGCCTCTGCCCAGGCGAAGATGCCAGGCACCGGGTCGGCCCGCGCCGGGAAGCGCCTAGTCGTCAGGGCGTCGATGGTAATCGAGTCACAACAGTCCCTGGCGGCCGTCCCCGATGGAACCCTGATGGTGTCACCTATGCGGATCTTCACGCCGATGCCCCTTCAGCCCGGGAGCGACTGGGTTCCTCTGTTGTCCTGGCCCGGACGACAGCTGCCTGCCCGAAGTCGCAACTCCCTAGGAGTGGGCAGTCGCCGCAGCGGGGCCGCACGTAGCGGCAGACTAGCGCCCCGAGGTCGAGTAGTCCCAAGTTGAACTCGCGGTGCTTCTCGACGGGCAGTAGTCGCTCGGCCACCTCTCGCACCAGGGCCAGGTTCGTGCTGTTGGGCATGGAGTCCTGAAACGCCCGCCTCATGATGCGCTCCACATTCGAGTCGACAATCGCGGCTGGGCGGCCAAAGGCGAACGACCGGATCGCCCCGGCGGCGTACGGGCCCAGGTGCGGGACGCTGAGTAGCTGATCCATGTCTTTGGGCATATCGCCGCCCCACCGTTGAAGGACGAAGGCGGCCAACTCCCTCAGCGCCCTGGCCCGCTGGCGATGGAGGCCCACGCTGGCAAGCGCCGCCTCGAGGTCGTCTTGGTGCGCTGCCGCGAGCGACTCGAGCGAAGGGAAGCGAACCAGGAAACCTTCGTAGACACGGGCTGCTGCGGTGGCAGTCGTGCGCTTCAGCAGTAGCTCCGCCACTAGCACCTCATAGGCTGAGCGCCCTGGCTGCCGCCACGGGTAGCGTCTCGCCGCGGTCGGGGCCCAGGCCAGAACGGCCTGCCGTATGTCACCGCAGCGGCGCTGCATCTCTCGGAATAGGCCCTCAGTGGCTGGCGAGACTGATGTTCCCACGGTCACATGTTGTCGTCTAGGAGCATCTGCCAGTCTATCCCGCCCTTACCGTCCCCATACTTGGTGTCTATCTCTGTGGCAAGGGCGTTGATGGTGTCTCGGATGACCTCGGGGGGCGTCTTGCCATGGGCGTTCCTATGGGTCGTGGCCACGGCGACAGCTACGTCAAACACTTCTCTTTCCTAGGTCGGTCACCCACCTGCTGCGGTGCTTTGGCTGACCGTAGCACATCCCCAGCATCTTCACGACTACCCAGCCGGCCAGGTCGCCGTCTCTATTCATCCGGTTCTCCGCCTCCTGCAAGCTAGAAGCGATGCCCTTCGCCATGGTCTTGTTCACGGTGTCAGGGCCGCTCTTCACCTTCATCAGATAGCGGCGTCTGAGCACCTCGTCCGTGCCCTCTAGGTCTGCTTCCGCCACTCCCGAGGATCGCAGAACCGTGCCGACAGTGCGCGCGACCCTCTCCAGACGGAAACCCAGCGAAGTAACAACGCCGCGTTCGAGCCGCTGCCATACGATGAACTCCGCCAAGTCCCGTGGACTCCGCGCCACGAGCACTAGGAATGGGTCGACGGGCCGCGCTGCAAGGCTGGCGCTGCGTAGCTTTGTGAACGCGTTCTTGACGAGCCCAGCGAGGGCCGCCTCAACCTTTTGCCGCTGCTCCTGCGTGAGCGACACCCTGCTCGCGTGCCCCCTCGCTCCTAGCCATGACTTTCCTCAGTGCTCGGCCGACCGCACGTGCCAGGCCGACTGGGACGGCGTTGCCGATCTGGGAGTATCTCGAGGATATCGGCCCTGCGAAGACATACTCGTCGGGGAACTGCTGGGCCCTCGCGTATTCCCTCACTGTAAGCGGCCTAGTCTCAACCGGGTGGCAGAGGCAAGTCCCCTTCTGGATGGGACTTGCTGTGACTGTGGGGCACGGCTTGTCAAACGTGAGGCGGCGCCAGAACCCTACCTTGCCGCCGCCCGCGTCATAAGCGCCGCCCATGACCTCCTTTAGGTACTCGTGTCCATACGTGTCGCGCAGGTACCGCCAGTTCTTACCTGGCGGCACCCGCTCTAGGGCGGCCTCGCGGCCGCGGGAGTAGCGGACGTACTCCGGCTCATTTTCGGCGAGCTCGGTCAGCGCGTCCCTCAGGGTGAGCCACGGCCGACGGCCCAGCACCAACCCCTCAGCGTGGGTCGGTGGCATCAGCTCGGCAAGCGGCATTGCCCCGGGGAGCCACCTGTGGCTGCCAAACTCGGCGTCTCGACTACCAAGGAAGAGCGCCCTGCGCCTGACCTGTGGGACCCCATAGTCCGCGGCGTTCACCAGCCCGTAGACGACCTCGTAGCCCAGACGCTCCCGGAGGCCAGGGATGATGACCTTCCGTAGCAGGCTCCCCAGCTCTTCGTCCTCGTCCAGCGGGAGGTTGCCCGGGCCGCGCAGGTGCAGCGGCCTGTGCTTCAGGGCGGCGGACAGAATCCCCCGCACGTTCTCTAACAAGAAGAACCGGGGGCGTATGCCCTCCAACACCTCGACGAAGTGGCTAAACAGGCTACCACGAGGGTCGGTAATCGACCCTCGCCTCCCGGCGGTGCTGAAGGACTGGCACGGCGGCCCTGCGGCCACCAAGGTCGCCTCACCAGGGCACAGGCCAGCCGCGTCGAGCACATCCTGGGGTGACAGCTCTGTGATGTCACCCAGCAGCCTGGCCTCGGGGCAGTGGAGAAGGTGCAGGTTGGCCTCCAGCGTCGCACGGGCGTAACGGTCGATTTCGACGAAGACCGGCGTCGCGAATCCTTCGGCTTCAAGGCCGAGGTCAAGGCCACCTGCTCCGGAGAAGAGCGATATGTTGGTCAGGATTTCAGGACACACCGGCTGAGCGATAAACTGCCTACGCCCCTAAATGCTTCGCTTCAGGTTTGCCCTAGTCTACCGTCACCGGCGACTCAAGTCAACCCGCCCGTTGTACTCACCCAGCACATTGGTGCAGTACCCCGCCCAGAGGTTTATAATCGCTCTCGGAGTGACCGGATGGACATCTATGCGCTGAAAGCCGGTGACAGGGTTCGCACGACCGACGGCGCTCTAGTGGAGATTCTCAAGGAGACCGAGGACGGGCGGTGGATACTGATCCGCTATCTTGAGGATCCTGAGAACCCGAGCGTGGTGGGTACCGAAGACCTCTGTCATGTGGATGAGCTGAAAGAACTGGCCTGACGCACCCGGGCTGTGAACCCGCCAGCTAGATGCAGAGCCTCAGGACTGACCGATCTGGTGCGCTTCTCAGAGAACTGGATGCACCAGCTGCCGACAGGAACCAGGGCTTAGGCGAATTCCAACTGGATCAGTCGCTCATTCTTCGATTCACGAACTGTACGCCTCTCGGCTCCCCTCCTGCAATCCCCTGGAGTCGTAGAGAGCCTGCCCGCGGAGCAGGAGATCTGATTGTGACTCAGCGCGGGTCGAAGTCCAGCGCAACGCTGTTGATGCACCAGCGCTGACCGCCCGCGTCCCTTGGCCCGTCGTCGAAGACGTGGCCGAGGTGAGAGTTGCAGCGCGCGCACCGCACTTCCGTGCGAACCATGTCGTGAGAGCGGTCTTCGAGTCGCTCGACGGCGTCCGGCGAGACGGCATCGGTGAAGCTGGGCCAGCCGCAGCCGGAATGATACTTCGTTCGGCTATCGAAGACAATGTTCCCGCAGCCGTAGCAGCGGTAGACGCCGTCCTCCTCGGTGTCGACGTATTCGCCCGTGAAAGCTCGTTCCGTCCCGGCCTGGCGCAGCACCGCGTACTGCTCCGGCGTCAGGCGCTGGCGCCATTCCTCGTCGGTTGTGGGCACGGGCGTAAGAGGGTCACCGGCTTCGGACGCGGCCGGTAGATGGCAAGTCACCCCGGTCCCCGCGATTCCGCAGTAGCCGTTCGGAACCTTGTGGAGGTACTGCTGATGGTAGTCCTCGGCGTAGTAGAACGGACCGGCGGGCGCCATCTCGGTGGTGATTGGGCTGAAGCCGGCTCGCTCAAGCGCCTCGTTGTACATGGTGCGCGCCGACTCGGCAGCCTGTCGCTGTTCTTCGTCGGCGTAGTAGATGGCGGAGCGGTACTGTGTGCCGACGTCGTTACCCTGTCTCATGCCCTGGGTCGGATCGTGGGCCTCGAAGAAGATCTTCAGCAGCGAGGCGTACGAGATCTGGGCGGGATCGAACGCCACGAGGACGGCCTCAGCGTGGCCGGTTCGGCCCGAGCAGACCTCCTCATAAGTCGGGTTGGGGGTGTGCCCGCCTGCGTACCCGACCGCGGTTGTGTACACCCCAGGTGTCTGCCAGAAGATGCGCTCGGCGCCCCAGAAGCAACCGAGGGCGAAGACCGCTGTCTGGACGCTTTCAGGAAACGGCGGCTGAAGAGGTGTGCCGAGGACGGCGTGCGTGCGCTGTCGACGGCGTTCGGCGGCCAGCACCTTGTGGGTCTCCTGCGCCTGCTGCAATACTGCCTTCCCGCCCTTCTTTCGCTTCTTGCTCTTCGCCATTTGGCCTCGCCTACTCTGAACCCAACAGAACCCTAGTTCTCGTTGTGAAGTATATCACCAGCCAGCGAACACGGCCTAGGCCGCCGGTCTGTCTGCCACGCGGAAGCTGGCCCGCCCAACATTCGCTGGGCGACGTGGGCACAGGAGCCAGGTTGATGGAGTGCGTGCCTGCGCGTGATTACCTGCCTGAGAAGCAGGAGCTCTATCAGTTGGCGATCAGCGCCGACAGGTGCCCCGGATTGTCAATCACGGTGTCGGCGGTTCGACTCCGCCCCCCAGCACCAGGCAGGCCCGAAATCTCCTTCAA
>Ga0315288_10005281_pt1 | contig 16431 bp, 17 predicted proteins | sample YL17G11_20_MG_FD_203454 | JGI IMG/M metagenome (GOLD analysis project Ga0315288, IMG submission 203454) | Sediment microbial communities from Yellowstone Lake, YNP, Wyoming, USA - YL17G11_20 | ecosystem: Environmental > Aquatic > Freshwater > Lake > Sediment | place: USA: Wyoming | collected...
GAGCAACATGGACGTCTTTCAGGATGTCGTGGGTTTGGCCACCGCCGGCCAGTTGAGCTTTGAGCCGTGGGCTCGACCCCCGGTGGAGGTCAAGCAGATTCCGGTGCATCGTCCGGAGAACGTCCGCCAACGGGAGCAAGCCCGACAGCGGACCTTGGCCGAGCGCAAGGTGGGGGCGCAGGCCAAGGCGGAGAGCGCAGACCTGAGTAAGATCGTGATTCGATCCGAAGTCGCTGTTGTCCGGGAAGTAAGGACATACTCAAGCTGTCCCGTCGCGCTGAACGTGATTGTCAACCGCGAGGTTTACGGGGACGGCCACCAGGAATATTGGGTGCTGCTCGATACCGCGCCTGTTGCCAATCCAGGACAGGTCCGGCAAGAGTACACGCTGCGAACCGCCATTGAAGAACGCCACCGGCAACTGAAGTGCTTTTCGGATCTTGAGGCTTTCACTTCGCGTGCTTTCAGTCTGATCGTCCACCAGGTGGTTTTCGTGCTTCTCACCTACAGTCTATTGCAGTGGTTTCTGCTGCGGATCGGACGGAAAGAACTCAACCCCAGAACCCGCACCCGCACCCTCGAGCTTCTGCGACCGAGCATTACTGTGATTGTCATCTATTACCAGAACTATGTCGCCTATCTGAGCCCGCTCCAACACCAGGAATTAGTGCTGACCCTCGGTGAGGTTGCCCGGAAAAAGATCCTGGCCAAGACACGGAGATTGCGCCGCAGCCTGGCGCAACAACTGCAACATCCCAGGCCTTCGCAGTTGTGCTGAGGCCGTACCCTACAAAACCCGAAAGGTGAACACAGCCGGAGCGAAGCCCGCCTCAGTCCCAAGCCCAAGAGCCATCCATCCGGCGGAGTCCCTCATAAGCCTCCGAAGTTCCGTCCCCGGCGCCGAAGAACCCGCGTCCTACGACCTGCAGAGTGACGCTCAACTGCGGATAATCCAGATAAAAACCGCTCTCGCCCCCAGCAACGAGTCAACTTAACCCGAAAACCATGAAGGCGTGGCTATTTGCCAGGGCTGACCCCTCTCCACTGTCTGAACTGCAGCAGGGGGATCGAAACTCCTTGCGGCCCTCCCGTTTGTTCACTATACTCACTTCCCTCGCGGTCTCCGTGACAGTGCCGGGGACCCGATCCGTCTATTCGCCCCTCTCTGGTGACGAGTGGCCGTCGAGCAGGTGATGTCCGCGAAGGGCCGGAGGCTTGTGCTGTGCTTGTGAGGCCACAGAAGCGAGGTGGCTCTGTGCTTCTTCCAAAGGGAGCCGAGAGGCGGCGGACCCGAGCCAGGATCGATGTGCGGAGTTCCCCGATCCCAGTGACACAGGGGCGGATCCTCATCGCGGACACGGACCGCCAGGACCGCCAGCAACTCCTCGACCTCCTCGACCGGCGGGGATTCCAGGTGGACGTCGCCGCCTCGGCCACGGCGACGCTCAAGAAGGTCGAGGGGATTGTCTACGATGCCATCTTTGTCGACCAGAAGCTGCCTCGGATCGGCGGCCTGGAACTGCTCCCGCGGATCCTCCGGATGCGACCCGACGCCTCCGTGCTGGTTATGGCGAAGGGCGGCAGCCTCGAATCCAGTGTGAACGCGATGAAGCGGGGGGCGTTCCATTACCTGACGAAGCCGGTGGAGCAGGGGGTGCTGGACATTGTCCTGCGGAGCTGCATGGAGCGCTCCCGGCTGTTGTATCAGAACGCTGAGCTCCAGCAGAAGACGATCCAGGACGACCTGACCACGGCATTCAACCGCCGGTACCTGGATGCCTATCTGGATGAGGAGCTGGAGCGCGACCGACGCTACGGGCGCACCTTCTCCATCCTCTTCTTCGACCTGGACCACCTGAAAGAGGTTAACGATCGTCACGGCCACCTGGCGGGCAGCCGGGTCCTGCGCGAGGTGGCGAAACTCATCCAGGTCAAGCTGCGCAAGAGCGACCGGATCTTCCGGTATGGCGGTGACGAGTTCGTCGTGACGTTACCCGAGACCGGGGCCGAGGGCGCCCTCCGCGTGGCCCACCGCCTGCGGCGCGCGGTGCGATCCCATCGGTTTCTGGCGGCCGAGGGACTGGCCGTGACCCTCACGGCCAGCTTCGGGGTGTCCACCTTCCCCCACGACGGGTCTTCGCAGGAGGAGCTGGTCCGCACGGCAGACCAGGCCATGTATCGCGTCAAGACCCACACCCGGGACGGCGTGGCGTCGCGGGAGGCGTGATGAAGCGGCTGGCCATCCTGGGGTCCACGGGCTCCATCGGCACCCGCACCCTCGAAGTCGTAGCGGCCCATCCGGATCGGTTCCAGGTCATGGCCCTGGCGGCCCGGGCCAATCTGGACCTGCTGGAGGCGCAGGTCCGGCGCCATGCGCCCCGGCTGGTGTCGGTGGCCACGGAGGCCAGCGCCTGGGAACTCCGGCGACGGCTCGGCCGGACGTCGACCGAGGTGGGCTGGGGGACGACGGGCCTTCTGCGGGCGGCGTCGGACACCGGTGCGGACCTGGTGGTCTCGGCCATCGTGGGCAGCGCGGGGTTGCTTCCCACGATGGGCGCCATCGCGGCGGGGAAGGACGTAGCGCTGGTCAACAAGGAGTGCCTGGTGATGGCCGGCGACCTGGTGACTGCCGAGGCACAACGGCGCGGGATCCGGATCCTGCCGGTGGACAGCGAGCATTCGGCCATCTTCCAGTGCCTGGGGGGACGCGATGCGAGCCAGTTACGGCGCATCGTGCTGACGGCCTCCGGCGGGCCGTTCCGGGCGCGGCCGCGGGCCACCTTCGCCAGCATCACGCCGGAGGAGGCCTTGAGACATCCCAACTGGGCCATGGGGAAGAAGATCACCATCGACTCGGCCACGCTGATGAACAAGGGCCTGGAGGTCATCGAGGCCCACTGGCTGTTCGGCCTGCCGGTCACGCAGGTGGACGTGATCATCCATCCCCAGAGCATCATCCACTCGCTGGTCGAGTTCGTGGACGGCTCGATGCTGGCCCAGCTCGGGGTCCCGGATATGCGCGTCCCGATTCAGTATGCCCTGACCTATCCAGAGCGCCGGGCGAACGCGGTCCCGCGGCTCGCCCTCGAGAACCTGGTGGGCCTCATCTTCGAGGCCGTGGACCGGGAGAAGTTTCCCTGCCTGGATCTGGCGTACGAAGCGGCGCAAGCGGGCGGCTCATCGCCCACGGTGCTGAACGCCGCCAACGAGGTCGCCGTGCAGCGGTTCCTGAGCCGCCGGATTGGTTTTGACGAGATCCCGACACTGATCCGAAAGGCCTTGGACGCCCATCCGAGGCAGGCTGTCTCTTCTGTGGAAGAGGTGCTGGAGGTGGACCGCGAGGTCCGCCGTCGGCTCGAAGAACACGACTAGAGAACCGAGAGCCGGGTACCCTGTGGGTGGCCGAGAGCCGAGATCGGATTCCGCGTCCAGGCTCTCGGCCACCCGCGCTGTCGCGCGGGTACCCGACTCTCAGGTCTTGATCTGAGTGGGGTAGGCATGACCATTCTGGCAGCCATCGTCGTGCTGGGCATTCTGATCTTCGTCCACGAGCTGGGCCACTTCCTGGTGGCCAAGCGGTCGGGGGTGGGGGTCTTGAAGTTTTCCCTGGGGTTCGGCCCCAAGCTGGTGGGGGTGAAGCGTGGAGAGACGGAGTATCTGCTCTCCGCCCTGCCGCTGGGCGGATACGTCAAGATGATCGGAGAGGACCCGACGGACCCCTTGCCAGAGGCCGCCGATCCTGCGCGATCCTTCTCGCAGAAGACCGTGGGGACGCGCGCCCGGATCATCCTGGCCGGCCCGCTGGCCAACCTGGCGCTCCCGGTGGTGATCTTCTGGGGCATCTTTGCCATCGTCGGACAACCCTATTTCCTGCCGATCGTGGGGACGCCCGAGCAGGGGTCCCCGGCCGCCCAGGCCGGCCTTCTGCCCGGGGACCGGGTGCAGGCCCTGGACGGGGTGCGGATCGAGCGGTGGACCGACGTCGAGGTAGCGGTCCAGGCCTCGTCCGGGAAACCGCTGAACTTCACGATGACGCGGGACGGCCGGACCTTTGACGTTCGCCTGGCCCCGCGGGCAGTGGCGACACGGGATATCTTCGGGCAGGAGACGCAGGCGTGGGACGTGGGGCTCCACCCGCTGCTGTCCACCCGGATCGGGCAGGTCCTCCCGGGGCATGTGGCCGAGCAGGCGGGCCTCAGGAGCGGCGATCGCATCCTTGCCCTGAATGGGACCCCGGTCGTCGAGTGGGAACAGATGGCCAAGAGCATTCACGGGAGTCCGGGCAAGCCGGTCCGCCTCACGGTGGAGCGGGACGGGCAGCGCTTCGAGGTCGAGGCGACGCCGCGGCCGACGAAGCAGCAGACGGCGGCCGGAGAGGAGGAGATCGGCCTCATCGGCATCGGGCCGGCGCCCGAATCGCACTACCAGCGCCTGAATCCGGTGGCTGCCCTGGTCGATGGGGTGAAAGAGACTGCGAGGCTGTCGGTTGTCATCGTTCAGGGCTTCGTGAAGCTGATCCAGGGCAGTATCTCGCCCAAAACCATCGGCGGGCCGATCCTGATCACTCAGATCGCAGGAGAGGTGGTTCGGCGGGGGACGGTGCAGCTCTTATCCTTCACCGCCTTCCTGTCCATCAACCTGGCGATTCTCAATCTCCTGCCCATCCCGGTGCTGGACGGCGGGCATCTGCTGTTTTCCCTGATCGAATGGTTGCGCGGCAAGCCGATCAGTCTGCGCAAGCGGGAGATCGCCCAGCAGGTCGGCTTGGCCCTCCTGGTGGGGCTCATGATCTTCGCCTTCTACAACGATATCTTCCGCCTGTTGGGGCGACCATGAAGCAGGCGTCGACGTTCGAGGCCGGCGGCCGCGAGGCCATTGACTTCAGCCCGTTCACCGAGACGGTCCCCCTCCGGATCGCCTCGGCCCGCAGATACACGCGGCGGGTGACCCGCCAAATCCGGGTAGGCAAGGTGGCCGTCGGCGGCAACGCGCCGATCTCTGTGCAGTCCATGACCAAGACCGACACCCGTGATGTCCAGGCCACGGTGGACCAGATCTGGGCCCTGGAGGCGGCCGGCTGCGAGATCGTCCGGGTGGCCGTGCCGGACGCCGAGGCGGCAACCGCGGTGCGGCAGATCCGGTCGCAGATCCGCATCCCGCTGATCGTGGACATCCACTTCGACTACCGGCTGGCCCTGCAATGCCTGGAAGGGGGCGTGGACTGCCTCCGCATCAACCCGGGGAACATCGGCCCCACCTGGCGCGTGCGCGAGGTCACCAAAGCGGCGGCGGAACGCACGGTGCCCATCCGGATCGGGGTGAATGCTGGGTCGTTGGAGAAGCACCTGCTGCAGCGGTTCGGCGAGCCGACGCCTGAGGCTATCGTGGAGAGCGCCCTGTTCCACATCCGGATCCTGGAGGAGCTGAATTACCCCGAGATGAAGATCTCGCTGAAATCCTCCGACCCGAAGACGATGATCGAGGCCTACCGCCTGCTGGCCGACCAGGTGCCGTACCCGTTCCACCTGGGCGTGACCGAAGCCGGGACCGCCTTCTCGGGGGCCATCAAGTCGGCAGTGGGGATCGGGACGCTCTTGGCCGAAGGGATCGGGGACACCATTCGGGTGAGCCTCACTGAGGATCCCACGGAGGAGATCCGCGCGGGCTTCGAGATCCTGAAGGCTCTGGGCCTCCGCAAGCGTGGGCTCAACGTCATCGCCTGTCCCTCCTGCGGCCGGGTGGAGATCGACCTGGTGGGTGTCACGAAAGAGGTGGAGAAGCGGCTGGCGGCCCTCAACATCAACCGGCCGCTGAACGTGGCGGTGATGGGTTGCGCGGTGAATGGCCCGGGCGAGGCCCGGGGGGCGGACATCGGCATCGCCGGCGGCAACGGCGTGGGCCTCCTCATCAAAGACGGGAAGATCGTGCGGAAGGTGAAGGAGTCGGAGTTGGCCGACGTCCTGGTGGAAGAGGTGAAGGCGCTGGCGGCCAAGCAGGAGGAGGCGTAGCTGGCGAGGACGGGACGCCGATGATGTTCGAGGAGGGGGACGCCGGCAGCGTCCTCCTCCTTCGTGTTTGAACAGGAGGGATGCCGGATGCCGGAGGGCACCGGGTTGCCGGAGCCCGCACCGGCGGCCTGTTCCGGATCGCCATCGTCCCGGGATCCGTGGCGATCCTGTCGGAGTCCCGGGCGGTCCTGCTGGCCTGCCTGATCTTTGGGGCGCTGGCTACCTTCCTGGGGGCCAATGGATTCTTGCTCTTGGTGAAGCTGCCGTTCTGACGTCTTGCGGGAGGAATCCCCGATGCGGTGGTCCAAGTCGCTCATTCCGACCCTGAAGGAAGATCCGGCGGATGCCGAGGCCATCAGTCACAAGCTGATGGTCCGCGCCGGCCTGGTGCGCCAACTGGCGGCCGGGATTTATGTGTACCTACCGCTGGGGCAGCGGGTAATGGACAAGATCAACGCCATCATCCGGGAAGAGATCAACGCCATCGGCGGCCAGGAGATCACCATGCCGGTGATCCATCCGGCGGAACTGTGGCAGGAGTCGGGCCGCTGGGACGCCATCGGGGACGAGATGTTCCGACTCAAAGACCGGAACCAGCGGGACCTGTGCCTGGGCATGACCCACGAGGAGGTCATCGCCTGGATTGCGGGGCACGAGGTGCATTCCTACCGCGACCTCCCGCAGCTCTGGTACCAGATCCAGACCAAGGAGCGGGACGAGGCCCGGCCGAAGAGCGGTGTCCTCCGGACGCGGGAGTTCGTGATGAAGGACTCCTACAGCCTGGACCGGGACATGGCCGGATTGGACGTGCAGTACGAGGCCCACCGGCAGGCTTACTGCAAGATCTTCGACCGCTGCGGTTTGCGGTACGTCGTGGTCGAGAGCGACCCCGGCATGATGGGCGGCGCCGGCTCCCACGAGTTCATGGCGCCTAGTCCCGCGGGAGAGGATCAGGTGGCCCTGTGCCGGGCGTGCGGCTACGCGGCCAACGTGGAGCTGGCCGTGTCACGACCCCGCCCCGGCGGGGCCTTCCCCCCGCCTACGGCGGGGCTGGAGGAGGTGCCCACGCCCAACGCCCGCACCATCGCCGAGGTCTGCGCGTACCTCAAGATCGAGCCGGCCCTCACCATCAAGTCGCTGGCGGTGGTAGGGAAGGAGGGCCCGGTCCTGGCGCTGGTGCGAGGGGACCAGCAACTGCGCGAGCGGAAGCTGGAGCGCGTGCTCGGGCCCTTCCGGCCGGCCCACCGGGATGAGGTCCGAGAAGCGGTAGGGGTGGAGCCGGGCTTCGTGGGCCCGGTGGGCGTCACGATCCGGATCATTGCGGATGAATGCCTCCGGGCCGGCTGCTACGTGGTGGGGGCCAACAAGCCGGATGCGCACCTGCGCGGGGTTGTTCCCGGCCGGGATTTCCAGGCGGAGTTTGCCGACCTGCACGAGGCCAACGCGGGCGATGGCTGCGGGCGCTGCGGCGCGCCTCTCGTCGTGGAGCGGGTGATCGAGGTGGGGAACATCTTCAAGCTCGGGACCAAGTACTCCGTCCCCCTGCGGGCCGTCTATCTGGACGAACAAGGGCAGGAGCGGCCCATCGTCATGGGAAGCTACGGCATCGGCCCGGCCCGTATCGCGGCCGCGGCCATCGAGCAGAACCACGACAAGGACGGCATCATCTGGCCCGAGACGATCGCACCATTCCAGATCCACCTCCTGGTGGTCAATACCAAGGAGCCCAAGATGGCAACCCTGGGGGAGCAGCTCTATGCGGATCTCACGGGGGCGGAGCTGGAGATCCTCTACGACGATCGCGACATGCGGCCGGGCGTGAAGTTCAAGGACGCCGACCTCTTGGGACTGCCCCTGCGCATCACGGTGGGAAGCCGGGCGGTAAAGGAGGGCGTGGTGGAGATCCGCCGACGGCGCACGGGGGAGGAGATCGCAGTGGCTCCCGGGGGGGTGGTGGCCCGCGTCCGGAGCCTCCTGGGTCGGCCCGCGTGATGGGGGTCGGATTCCGAAGCGGAGAGTTCCAGTCGGCCATCTGGCGCTGGGGACCGCTCATCCTCTGGATGGCGGTGATCAGCGGCCTCTCGACCGATGCCTTCTCGGCGGCGGAGACTGGTCGGCTGCTGATGCCACTCCTGCGCTTGCTCTTCCCTGGCGCGTCGCCAGCAAGCCTCGACCTGCTTCATGCCGTAGTCCGGAAGGGGGCGCACGTGACCGAGTTCGCGATCCTGGCGTTCCTGTGGTACCGCGCTCTGGACTGGCGCAGGTCGGGGTGGCAGACCAAGGCGGCCTTGACCGCCCTCGTCCTGGCTGCCGGATTCGGCGCGCTGGATGAGGCGCATCAGATGTTCGTGCCGAACCGGACGGCCTCGATCGTGGACGTGGGCTGGGACAGCCTGGGGGCTGCCTTGGGTCTCGTGGGCCGCCGGATGGTCCAGCGGTAGGAAGCGGGGGTGCCAGGAAAAACGCGCGCCCCTGGGGACCGTCTCCTCGGGGGCACGTGGGGAATGTTGGCGGTTGCAGGGAGCGCTCAGAGTGTGTGAAAATATCGGTGAATCAGCGCCAAGCGCATTTTTCACCCACGGAAAATCAAGAGGTTACAGTCACACTCTCGGCCCAGCGACGATTTCTTCACACACTCTCAGTCGTCCTTCTTGCCGGCGCCGGGGCCGGCACCGGCGCCGGACTTGGCTGGTGTGGTGTCGGCCTTCTTGTCGCCGTTGCTGTCCCCATCCTTTTCGGCCTTCATGGCCTTCTTGCGGTCGGAATTCGCATAGTCGGTGACGTACCAGCCGCTCCCCTTGAAGACCAATCCTGGGGCGGAAAGCACCTTGTGGACGGGACCGCCGCACTTCTCGCACTTCTTCAGGGGGCGGTCGCTGAACTTCTGCATGATTTCAAATCGGTGCTGGCAGCGGTCACACTCGTACTCGTAGATCGGCACGCCCATCATCCTCCTTCTTACTTCTGGCTGGCAAAAAAGACCAGCTGAACCTTAGGGGATGAGCCCGGCATTGTCAAGGCATTTGACTTTCTGATGTCCTAAGGGTAAGGTATAAAGTCCCATTTTTCCAGGGACTTGGGAGGTTCCCACGGCTACCGAAGAAGGGCCAGGCGCACGCGCCAGCATGACCGGGTTCGGCCGCGGCGAGGCCATGGGCCGCGGCCGCGCCTTCACGGTCGAGGTGCAGTCCCTCAATCACCGGTTCTTGGAGGTTCGCTGCCGGGTGCCGAAGCGGTTGACCGGCCTGGAGCCGCGCATCCAACAGGCCATCCAGGAGCGGTTCTCCCGGGGCCACTTCGAGGTCCTGGTCCTGGACAAGGACCTGGACGGTCGAGGGCGAACCCTCAAGGTGGACGTGCCCCTGGCCATGCAATACGTGGATGCACTGCGCACCCTCCAGCAGGCGCTCGGCCTCTCCGGGGAGGTGACCCTGGAGATGCTGACCGCCCAGCGCGACCTCATCGCGGTGGAGGAAACGGCCGAATCCCTGGACGAGAGCTGGGGAGAACTCTCGCCTGCCCTGGCGAAGGCCCTGGACGCCCTGGCGGAGATGCGTCGCCACGAGGGGGAGGCCCTGGTGGCAAACCTCAGAACGCACCTGGGTGAGGTCGAGGCCACGCTGGGGGGTATCGTGGAGCGCGCGCCAGAGCTGGTGCGGGCCCAGCGGGATCGCCTGCGGGAGCGGGTGGCCGAACTTCTGGACGGGCGCCTGCCCGATCCCGCCCGGGTGGAACAGGAGGTGGCGCTGCTGGCCGAGCGCGGCGACGTGGCGGAGGAGTGCGATCGGCTACGGAGCCACCTGGCCCAGTTCCGGGACGTGCTGGAGCAACCAGGGCCGCAGGGGCGCCGGCTGGACTTCCTGCTCCAGGAGATGCACCGCGAGGCCAACACCATCGGGTCCAAGTCGGCCGATGCCACGCTGGCGCACGAGGTGGTTCGTCTCAAGACGTCCATCGAGCGGCTGCGGGAGCAGGTGCAGAACCTCGAGTAGGCCCGCGAGGTACCGCCGTGGGCGGCCTGGAAGACCGCGGGGACGCGCAAGACGCCACGCGGGGGGCAGACCGGGAGGACGCGGCCGACCCGGGGAGAGGAGTGCATGGCCGCAGTACCCGTCGAGGTCCTGAACATCGGCTTTGGCAACGTGGTGCTCAGGCCGCGCATCGTGGCGATCCTGAGCGCGCGATCGTCCAAGGACTCCAAGGCCGTCTTCTCGGAGCCGATGAAGCGGCTGCGAGACGACGCCCGGGAGGCGGGGCGGCTGGTGGATGCCACGTGCGGGCGCCGGACCCAGACGCTGATCGTGACCGACAGCGGCCACGTGATCCTCTCGGCCATCCAGTCCAGCACGCTGGCCCAGCGGCTCGGCGCATCGGACGAGGTCGCGGAGCGAACCTGAGGCGGATGTGGCATCCAAGGGGCCAGGGACCGGCGAGGCGGAACGGGTGAGACCCGGCCGATTGCTCGTCGTGGTGTCGGCCCCGTCCGGAGCGGGGAAGACCTCGCTCTGCGAGTGGGTGGTCACGGCGGCGCCCAACCTGGCCCACTCGGTCTCCTTCACCACCCGCCCCCCGCGGCCCGACGAGCAGGACGGGCGTGACTATCACTTCGTGGACGAGGCGACGTTCCGGGCGATGGTGGACCGGGGCGAGTTCGCGGAGTGGGCCGTGGTTCACGGCCACCTGTACGGGACGTCGCAGGCGCTCCTGGAGCGGCACTTCGCGGCGGGGCAGGATGTCATCCTGGACATTGACACCCAGGGCGCGGCCCTCCTGCGGCGCGCCCATCCAGATGCGGTCTTCGTCTTCATCGTCCCGCCCTCGTGGGCCATGCTGGAAGAGCGCCTCCGTCGCCGGCGGAGCGACACCGAGGCCGATATCCAGCGTCGGTTGCAGCGGGCGCGGGAAGAGGTCACGCACTACGCCGAATACCAGTACGTCATCGTGAACGACGTGTTCGCCCGGGCGGCCGAGGAGCTGAAGGCCATCGTTCTGGCCGAGCGCCGGCGGAATGTCCGGGTGGATCTCGGATTTCTGCAGGCCTGATCCCGCGGAGGAGCGGGACCGGGCAGAGAGGAGTCACGCGGATGTCGCAAGTGCCGTTCGAGGACCTTCTGGAACACGTGGACAGCAAGTACCGGCTGGTCATCGTGGCCGCCAAGCGGGCCAAGCAATTGAACCGCGGCGCAGCCTGCCTGATCCAGCCACGCAGCGCGAAGCCCACCTACCAGGCGTTGGAGGAAATCGCCAGCGGCAAGCTGGGCTACGAGGCGGAACCGCTCACCGGCGAGATGGCCCGCGAGCTGGTCGAGGCCGAGGCCAAGCCCACCTGGTTCCGGAGCCTGAGCGCCGAGGAGGTTGTCCCCGAGGAGGCGGTGGTCGAGGCGGAGGAGCCGATCGAGGAAGAAGAGGCGGCGGTGGAGGCCCCGGTGGCCGGCGCCCCAGCCGGGGACGTGCTGATCAACGAGCTTGAAGAGGAGAGCCTGGACGAACTGGGTGACCTTGACGTGATCGAGCGCGAGGAGGTGGAGGAGTAATCCTCCATCCCATACCCGCGCCTCGCCGACGCGCGGCGAGTGCTGCTCTCGACCGCGTGGCCCTTCCCGCCGAGGCAGCGCCCCCGACCGAGGCCGCGGCCGTGGAGAGCAAGGCCGCGCGGCCGGCCGGGACGAACAAACCACCGTGGAACTCTCGCCTCAGGGATGAGCCGTGGTTCCCATCTTGTCCATCGTCGGCCGGTCCAACAGCGGGAAGACGACGCTCCTGGAGAAGCTCATCCGGGAGCTGACGAATCGTGGGTGGCGGGTCGGGACGATCAAGCATCATTTCCATGGACCCGTCGAGGTGGACGTCCCTGGCAAGGACTCCTGGCGCCACAAGCGGGCGGGGGCGCGGACCGTGGCCCTGTCCTCGCCTGACACGCTCTTCGTCCTCGGCGACATCGCGGGGGAGTGGTCGCTGGAGGCCATCGCTCACCAGGCGCTCTTCGAGGTGGACCTCATCCTCACCGAGGGGTTCAAGTCCGGCCCCATGCCGAAGATCGAGGTGAACCAGGCCGCACAGGAGATGCCGCTCCTCTGCGGGCCGGAGGATCACCTGGTGGCCGTGGTGACGGACCGTGACCTCGCGCTCCCAGTTCCCTGCTTCGGCCTGGAGGAGGCAGGCCCGCTGGCGGATTTCATCGAACGCGAGTTTCTCAAAGAGACCGGCGTGTCGCGCGTGGAGGTCCTCGTGGGCGGACGCCGCATCTCCCTGGATGGTCAGGCCCAGGAGATCCTGGCCCGCGTGGTCCGGAGTCTCGTGGGCGACTGCCGGGACCTGGCCGGTGGCCCGCCGATCGAGCTCCGGATTCGCGGACAGACGCCATGACGGGCGCGGTCTTGGCCGGCGGGGGCTCCACCCGCATGGGGGTGAGCAAGGCCCTGCTCGCGTTCGGTGGGGTGCGGATCATCGAGATGCTGCTCCGGATGATCCGTCCGTTGTTCCCCGAAATCGTGATCGTCGCCAACGACCCGGACGCCTATGCGGATCTCGGCGTGCCCATCTGGCCCGATCGGATCCCGGAGAAGGGACCCCTGGGGGGCATCTACACCGCCGTCTTCCGCAGCGCCTTCCCCCAGACCTTCTGCATCGCCTGTGACATGCCGTTCGCCAATCCGGCGGTCATCGCCTTCCTGCGGGATGTGTCCCCGGGGTACGACGTGGTGGTCCCACGGACGGCCGATGGATACCAGCCTGTGTACGCCGTTTACAGCAAGACCTGCCTCCCCCACATGGAAACGATGATCTGCGCCGATCGCCTGAGGATCGACCGGCTGTTCCCGGTGGTGCACGTGCGGACGGTCGGGGAGGACGAGCTGCGCCCGCTGGATCCGTCCCTGCTCTGTTTCGTCAACGTCAACACCCGGGAAGAGCTGGAGGCGGCCGCACGGCTGGCCGCCGGGGGCGAGGACGACATCCGACAGCGACAGGGACAGCAACAGGGGCTGGGGGCAGGCCGCGGGCGATATGAGTAACCCCGCCGTTAGCGTCCTGACCCCACGCTGGGTCTTTCCCATCAGCTCGCCCCCGATCGCCGATGGGGCGGTGGCGACCCAGGGTGGACGGATCCTGGCCGTGGGGACCCGCGCCGATCTCACCGCGGCCTGGCCCGGTGCCAGCCGCTTCCATCTCCCCGAGGCCGCGCTCTTGCCCGGCCTCGTGAACTGTCATACCCATCTGGAGCTTTCCGGCCTTTCCTCACAGCAACTCGTGAACGGCACATTCGTCCTGTGGCTCGCGGCCCTGATCGAAAAGCGACGGGGGATTCCGGTCGCGGAGCAGGCAGCCGCCGCCGAGGCTGGCGCACGGAGGCTCATCGAATCCGGCACGACCTGTGTGGGCGAAGTCAGCACGGCCGGCTTGAGTCTGGCGGCCCTCCTGTCCCTGGGACTACGGGGAGTGGTGTACCGGGAGATTTTGGGTCTCACACCCGGAGAGGCCGAGAGGAGATGCGATGCTGCGCGGGCGGACCTCCAGGGTATGCAGCAGATGGCTCGCGGCGGGCTGCTTCGGGTCGGCCTCTCACCCCACAGTCCATACAGCCTGTCGGAGGAATTGTTCCGCGCCTGCGGGGCGATGCTTCGCGGGTCGCACCTTCCGTGTTGCATCCATGCGGCCGAATCCCGGGAGGAGGTGGAGTTTCTCTCCACGGGGCGGGGAGCCATCTCCGATCTGCTCTATACCGCGGTCGGGTGCCGCGTCCCGCCCCCGCGGCGGCGGGCGCAAAGCCCCATCGAATACCTCGACGGACTGGGCGCCCTGGCGTGGCGCCCGCTGCTGATCCATGCCGTCCACGTGGACGCAGCCGACATCCCCCGCATGGTGAGAAGCGGCGTCAGCGTTGCCCATTGCCCGCGCAGCAATGCCCGCCTCTCCGATGGCGTGGCCCCGGTGGCGGACTTCCTGGCGCACGGCATCCCTGTCGGCCTGGGGACGGATTCGCTGGCCAGCGTCCCGACCCTGGACCTCTGGGACGAGATGCGTGCGGCCCTGGCGGCTCAGCGGGGCCGCCTCGCCCCGGGCGAGGTTCTCGACATGGCGACGCGAGGGGGCGCCCGGGCCCTCGGCTTGGCGGACCAAGTGGGAAGCCTCGAGGTGGGCAAAAGAGCCGACCTCATCGCCGTACCCGCAGGAGCGGTGGTAGCATCGGATCCCGCGGGCTCCCTCATCGCCATGACGCGAGGGGAGGATGTGCTATTGAGTCTGGTGGAGGGTGAGGTGCGCCACCACCGGCTCGCGGAGGTGCCATGCGCCTGAGGCTGGGACGGGTTCGCTACATCAACTGCGAGCCGGTGTATTATGCCCTGGAGCATGGGATCGTGCCGGCCGACTGCGAGATCCAGGATGGGACGCCAGCCGAATTGAACGGACGCCTACGCGCCGGCGACCTGGATGTCTCGGTCATCTCGGTGATGGAGGCCGCGCTCCGCCCCCAGGCCTATCGACTGCTGCCCGGGCTGGCCATCGCCTGCGACGGAGCCGTCGAGAGCGTTCTCTTGGCGAGCGAGCGGCCGGTGGAGGAGTTGAACGATCTCCCCGTGGCCCTCAGCCGCCACTCGCTCACCTCCGTCTACCTCGTCAAGCTTCTCCTGGAAAAGGTGTATCAGGTCCGGCCCCGCTTCGTGGCCGACGCCGAGGGGGCCAGGGTGGCGGCCCGCCTGATGATCGGGGACGAGGCGCTGCGCCTGGGCCCCCAATATCCGAACAGCCTGGACCTGGGCAAGGCGTGGCACGGGCTCACAGGACTCCCCTTTGTCTTTGCCGTCTGGGCGGCACGCGCCGAGGTCTGGGACGCCGCAGGGGAGGAGGTGCGGGCGCTTCACCGAGCGCTCCTGGCCGCGAAGGCCTACAGCCAGACCCATCCGGAGGCCATGGTAGCCCTGGCCTGCGAGCGCACCGGGCTCCCGCCGGAGGCGTGCCGGCGGTATTTGCGGGAGAGTCTCTGCTTCGATCTCGGCCCGAGACATTTGGAAGGACTCCGGACCTTCCTGCAGTTCCTGGCCGAGGCCGGCGAGCTGCCCGCGGTCCCCTCGCTGACGTTCATCCCGGCGTGATCCCTGGTGGAGGGAATCAGATGCCTGACGCCCACCTCTCGTTCCTTCACGTCTCGGACCTGCACATCCTGGGGGAGGAGGAGCGGCGCCAGTACGGCGCCGACACGGCCGCCATCCTTCGGCAGGCCATCCCCATGATGAATGCGCTGCGGCCGGATTTCATCATCGCCAGCGGCGACCTGATTGGCGACGAGTCGGAGGAGTCCTACCGGCGCCTGCAGGCGCTCCTCGCGCCCGTGGAGGCCCCGGTCCATTACCTCATGGGCAACCGCGATGACCGGACAGCCTTCCGCCGGGTGTTTCGCCCGCAGGTACCGGCGTCGGCCGACCCGATCTGCGAGGCCTTCGGGCGAGGCGGGGTTCGGTTCCTCCTTCTGGATTCCGTCCTGCCCGGCAAGATCGAGGGGCGGCTTTCGGGCGACCAGCTCCACTGGCTGGAGACCGAGTTGATGGCCCATCCAGACCGACCGACCTGGGTCTTCCTCCATCACCAGCCCCTGCCCATTTACATTCGCTGGCTGGATGCCCTGGGCCTCCAGAACCAGGAGGAGTTCCTCTCGGTTCTGGCCCGGCATCCACAGGTCGAGGTCGTCTGCCATGGACACGTCCACCAGGTTCGCCGCTGGCGGTATCGCGGCGTGCTCTTCCTCAGCGTGCCTGCCCTGGCCTTCCAATTCTCTTCCACCAACCAGGAACTGGAGATCACGACGGAGCCCCCGGGCTTCCGCCGGGTCGAGATCCGCGGCGGGGAGCGGCGGCACTGGCTCCACTTCCTGGACGGCCGAGTCGTCCCCGAGCCCGCGCTGCCCGCGATTCCCATCTACGTCCGCTGATCCCTGAAGGCCGCGACGCAGAGGAGCCGCGAACACATGAACCCCTCCGAGTCGCAGATCCGTCGGGATCTCACGGCCCTCGTCGGGCCGCGCGATCCCTACGCAAGTCTGCAGGCCCTGGACGCCGCTGCGACCTACGTGGCGGAGCAGTTCCAGGCTGCCGGGCTCGCGGTATCGGAGGATGCGTTCCCGGCCGAGGGTCGGCTCTTCCGCAACATCGTCGGGACGAGCCTTGGGATTTTGGCGCCGCAGGAAGAAGTCCTGGTCGTGGCGCACTATGACACCAGGCCGGGGACGCCGGGCGCCGATGACAATGCCAGCGCCGTGGCCGCGATGATCGAGGCCGCGCGGACGCTGGTGCCGACGCGCTTACAACGGACGCTTCAATTTGTCGGCTTCACCCTGGAGGAGTACGGCTATCTGGGGAGCCGCCACTTCGCCCGGCGGGCCAAGCGGGAGCGGCGAAAGATCGTCGGCGTGCTGGACATGGAGATGGTG
>Ga0315288_10005282_pt1 | contig 16427 bp, 6 predicted proteins | sample YL17G11_20_MG_FD_203454 | JGI IMG/M metagenome (GOLD analysis project Ga0315288, IMG submission 203454) | Sediment microbial communities from Yellowstone Lake, YNP, Wyoming, USA - YL17G11_20 | ecosystem: Environmental > Aquatic > Freshwater > Lake > Sediment | place: USA: Wyoming | collected...
TTTCTTCCTCAGCTCATCCGAACATTTTATTTTGGATTTATCAGTCACATATATTTTATCTTTCACTTTAAGAGCCTGCGGCAATTCTTTAATTTGTGTGTCTCTAAGATCGAGATATCCGCCTACCGTTAGACCTTGCGGCAATTCTTTAATTTGTGTGTCTCCAAGATAGAGATCCCCACCTACCGTTAGACCTTGCGGCAATTCTTTAATTTGTGTGCCATTAAGATAGAGACCCCCACCTACCGTTAGACCTTGCGGTAATTCTTTAATTGGTGTGCGTTCAAGATCGAGATTTCCACCTACCTTTAGACCTTGCGGCAATTCTTTAATTTGTGTGCCACCAAGATCGAGATTTCCACCTACCTTTAGACCTTGCGGCAATTCTTTAATTTGTGTGCCATAAAGATTGAGATATCCATCTACCTTTAGACCTTGCGGCAATTCTTTAATTTGTGTGCCTCTAAGATCGAGACCTCCTTTTATCTCTAAGTTTTCCATTTTAGAAAATTGTTCAATGGTTATCTTTTTACCATTTATAATTACGCCTTCTGTCGCATGTTCTGGTTTAAATTCTGGTAAGCCAGCAGGCTCTTTTATGTTATTGTTATGAGCATTCCAGTATTCTTTCTCCCCCTTTGCATCTATATTCATAGCTATCTTGGCTAGCGGGTCGTCTCTGCCTCTATTCTTAGAAACATAGAAGTAGAAGTTCATATTCTTAATATAACTTGCCCAATGCTGACCATCCGGCTTCTTGATACACCACTGGGTGTCGTCGCCGTACTGCATGCAAGCCTGGTGGTTCAAAATCTTATAAACCCGCCAACCCTCGTTCTCGGCGATCAGCTTGGCACCGTCGGTCTTCTGGCTGCCGAGTTTTCTCGATACCGTCGATTCGCTGTCGAGTTTATCAACGAATTTTTTGAAATCTTCAAAGGGCTTCTTAGCCCAGGTATCTATGTTCTTTTCTTGAAGGTCTTTTATTTTGTTTGCATCTTTAGCTGATTTGAAATCTTTGAATGTTTTGTCGATATCGTCTTTAGGCACTCCTTGACGTAGGAAGACCTTTTCCACTGATTTGAAATCGGCGGTGATGATGTGGTATTTTACGTAGACATCTGATTTAAACATGTAGTTTCATCCTTTGATGCTATGGTATTCTTAAGTTTTCCATTGAGGCTTATAAACATCAAAGGCTCCTAAATGTTGTTTCAACATGGGTCAAATCTGCCGAAAACAGCAAAGTGTCGCTAGGATCTAAAGGCAGTCTAGTTATGTCCACCGAAAAATTAGTGGGGACAGCTATCCCGCCGTAAGAAGTAAAGGTGGCGAGGACACTGTTTTCTAGATGCGGTGAAATGTGTGTTCTACTAGAAACAACAGTCACTACCTGCGGGATTCCTAATTGATTATTAAGACGATCAAAGAAGACTACCGTTATTTGCCACACGGCATCGCCAGAAGAAACAACAGAGGTCCAAGATAATTTCGTCGTAAAATTAAAAGTATTATCTAATATGAACGGTATAGGAACTGCCATCGTAGAAGCACTGGAATTGGCGATTTCTATAAAAGACAAAGCACCGAAGCCATTGACTTCCACTAAAGCACAGCCGGGGGTATAAGAATCTAAATACTTACCAACACCGATTGGTATATACGTTTTCCCCAAATAATTATTAGATCCTACTGGATAATTACCCTGCCAGATACTATCCACCAAATTAAGTTTGTTAGGTATACCAGCTAAGAAAAAATTACCCCTAATGATGAAGAAATTACCAAACAAGGTAATAGCCCCCGCAATTACCTTATTGTCCTTTATCAAACAAGCATTCGAGGTCGCATCAGATATTATCGCATCTATACCGACAAAGAAGGTGTTATCACAGATCGTACTTGTAGAGTTTACTAAACTTATCCCGTTCACCCCACTAAAGAGGCAACCGCTAATTACTATATTGGTAGAATTTGTAACACTCACACCTCTACCCTGAAACTTACATCCGAGCACACGTACATTCTGACAAGAAGATATGTCGATAGGTGCCACAGCATTAGGTGCATTAAATGTAATGTTAGATATAGAGGTATCATCGCTAAGTATAAAAGCATTATCTGATATTATAAATACACCACTAGAACACGTTACACTTTTTCCTACGGGTATCGTTACACTACTTGAGAAGTTGTAGGTGCCTGGTAGTACGTCAATCTCTGTGACTAGAGGATCCGCTAAGGCAGTTGTAAAGATAGCGTCCGTGTTTCCCCTATAGTCAGCTTCGCTCCCTAAAAATCCGATAGATTTTTTCTGCCCAAGCGGTGTCCCTCTATAAAAAATATCAGACAGAGGTCTTTCAATGAACTTAGTCGCTGAACCCGCATCGGTTACCGTACCTGTATTTGAAAACGTATTACCGTTTAATGAAGTATAAGTAGCGCCTACCTGTATATTTATATTAGTGAGATCGAAATTGCTAGATACTACCGTAGTACCTAGCGCATTTATATCTAAGGTAGTATTTAGAAAGGTGCAATCATCAATCGATGAGAAGTTCCCTGTAACCAAGATGCCAGATCCTGAAAAGGTGCATCTCCTAATACTGCTGTAATCTCCTTGTATGTTGACAGCAGTATTACTACCAGTAAAAGTGCAATCTTCTACGATGCAATAGTCTCTAGCTAAGAGGATACCTGGAGTTCCGGTTAAGATAAATTCAAACCCCCTTATGGTCACTTTTCCTATACCTGGAGGTAGAATCTCGATTACTTCGGTTAAAGAAGTACAAGTTATGGTGGCACCACCTACAGGTAAACACTCTAAGAGCCATCCATCTTCTTGCAGGCTCCAAGTCAAAGGACCTGTGAGCGTATAGTTTCCAGGTAAAACTTCTAAGGTTTTTACTTGCCAGTTGTTCCCACCTACATGGAAATCACCACTCCCAGCACTGGTGGTTATCACTAGAGGACCTGCGGGTATTGCCGAGATATTAAACTGTGTAGGTGTCGTATTTACGGCGTAGTAGAATACCATACTGAGAATTCCATCAGGCAATGTTCCAGTAGAACTGAAATAAACCACATCCCCATCTTGAATATTAGTCGAAGCGGTTATCACTGCCGGATTGCCAACACTGATGGAACAAGAAAAATTAGAAATACCCTCTATAGCCGAAGTAAACGTAGCAAGTGTATTTCCCGGATAGGAACAAGGAGGTATTGTTACTCCTATAGTAGCGTATGGATTTCTTAAAGTATTAATCCTAGGATCGTAATCTGTGACATATCTATTGATATTAGATGGGGTACCTACTGTACCTAACAAAGCGCCTACCATACCTGGAGTAGGTATCAAAGAACGCTCAGCGTTCGTAATTATTGCACCTGAACCCGATGCTGTAATTTGATCTAACAGGATTTTATTCGATACAAAATGACTATCTAGTAAGACAGGTTCCCCTGTGATGCCTGTAGGGGTGAGATTGACACCCGGCGACGTAATATCTACAGGAATACCTGCTGGAGCCAGCGATACCTGAAAGGATGTTGGCGTAGAATTTATAATATAATAGGTAGTGGCAAAAATCCCCCCAGGCAAAGTTCCCATGGAATGGAAAGTTACGGGAGTGTTATCCACAAAATTGTGTGCGATGTTTATAACATCTAAGACAATATCTACATTAGACGGGTCGAAATAAAAGCCATGGATATGAGCATTGTGGTTTAATGCGTTGATGTTTGTTAGCGAAATATGCTGCGTGTTTAGATCGGCATTCATGGTCGGTGAAAGAAGCATCGTATGATCTAATACGCCTGTGTGGATATACAAATTCCAAACAAGTCCATCCCACCGATACAAAGAATTTTCATCTAAAACAGGGCGCACATCCCCCAAGTCAGAATATATAGATAAAGACACACCTAGACCACTGGCTGTAGCGGCTAAATTTATTTCAAAACTATTAAGTGAAACACTCACTACGTAAGCGTTTAAAGGAATGCCTAGACCACTGACATTTTGCCCGACGACTACGGACGTAAACACATTTAAAATCGTCGTAAACCCTAAGGTAACGTCTCCGGTAGGTGTTATATCTAGGGGAAGATCTGCAAAAGTGGCTACGCTGTCCTTGATTTGTCCAAAATCATCCATCTTATAATAGACAGGTACATCTAGTTTGAGGACTACGGGATTTCCACTAGAGGGGAAAGTGGCGGTGGCGGCTAAAGCTTGTTTTTCGCCTGGAGTAAGAGTTAAGGTGGAAATGTTTTTTAAAACTATATCTAAAGGATATCCCGAGAGCGTACCAAAAATAGGATGAGAAGAGGTCGCATAAATTTTTACATCTTGGATCTCTACTACATCTGGTGTTCTAATCTTCTCATTGCTTAATGCCATTTTTAGTTTCTTGGTATTAGTGCTTTAGCATCTAATAAATGTGCTTGATTGGTTAAGGTATCAAGGGAATTGCTCCCCTTCCTAGTGACCGTAAAGGATACATGCGTAGGAGCCACTGTATAATCTAAAGTACTGAAGGTAAAAGTTACATCATCTTCTAGATCGGGTGAAGCGCCTGTGCGTGCAGACAGAAGCTGCAAGGAATGCGCAGTACCCAAGACACCCGAAAAAGCATCACGAAATACTACAGATACTTCCCACACCACATTTCCAGTGGTAGCTACTGAGGTCCAAAACAGTTGCACGGTAAAACCACTAGCAGTGTTTACACCGCCCCCACTTGAACCAATCTCTATAGCCGTAGTTATCGCCGAAGAATCTACACTATCGCTAAATGATACACTCCCGGCAGACGCTATACTACTAACAGACGAAGCACCAGAAAGAGGTTGTAAATATCCCTGCATATCTACTTCAAAGAAGTCTATGCCGTCAATATTATTAGCTGCCTGAGGATAATTACTTTGCCATACACTATTAAAAGTGTTTACTTTGGACGGGACAACTCCTAAAAAATGATTACCTTCCACGATCAAGGATGTCGTGGAAAAAGCAATATCCCCAATGACTGGTGCTGGAGTTGAGACAAAAAAGTTATCTCTTATCTGATCCTGAGTGCCTGAGTGCATCAGAAAATTGCTAACGGAACAATTGAAGTAATTATTTGACACCTTACTTCTTAGCGAATTTGTTATTTCCAAACTCCGCAACCCAACAAAATTGCATCCATCCACGACATAATCCACAGCACTACTCGTATTTAAAGGGTAGCCGGTTCCCGCCGAATCAAAGGTGCAGCCTCTAACCTCCCCACCGCTTCCCACCACCGAGACTACGGAAGTGTTGCCTCCCATGAAGGTCATGTTTTCCAGCTTGCCACTAACAGAAAAGCAAGGCGATCCCGTGGCACTGGTAAATACCGAAGACAAAGTTCCTTTGACAGTACATCCGGCAGGAATGAATACGGTATTGTTGAAAGTGTAGTTTCCAGGAAGAATATCTAGCGTGAGGACACCGTCGTCTATGGCGGCTAAAAATCCTACCTCATCACTCGAACGATAATCCCCGTAAGATCCTGTTGGTCCTACTGTCCTAGTTACGCCAATATACGGCTGGTTAAACTCTTGAGGCATATTGCCTAGTATTCTAGTACTATAACCAGGATCTAAAAGGAACTCAGGAGAGAATACCGTATGCACACCTGTACCCGCAGACAAAGTAGCAATCAAAGGACCAGCAGGCGTTGCAGAGACATTAAACTGTGTAGAGGTACTAGTTCTAACATAATACCTGTGACCTACTAAAAGACCTAAAGGCAATGTCCCGGCAGTGGTGAAAGACACTACATCCAGATCTACAAAAGAATTTGCAACTGAAACAACCGCTGGGGATGCATGAGAAATAGTGCATGTGTATAGAGGAGTATTCCAGAAGTTATTAAATACCTGTGCGAAGTTAGATTGTAATTTGAGTTTACCACTGTTGAAAACGCAGCGATCTATGATGGTATTTTCACCTGGAGGCAAGGTATGTACCGCAGCATTTTGAATATTCGATAGAGTAAAAGTACAATCCTCTATTCTAGTGTTAGTGTCATTCACTAAAATACCGGATAGGAGCGGACCAGAGAACTTACAACGCCTAAATAACGTGTTTGGTGCATTAACATAAACACCTATTTGAGTGTTAATCAAAGGGAGGGAGATGAAAGTGCAATCTTCATAGGTTGTATTTGGTCGCTCAGACAGACAGGCAAAGGTGTTGTAATCGTTCATCTGAAAGGTGATCCCCCGCACTGTGAGGGGACCTCCCGCGCCTAAGGCTTTAATCCCCGCTACGTATACTTGGAAGGTGACCGTATCTGGTACCATGGCTTCGATAAGCAAAGGTGCCGTATTTGCCCAGGTTAAGGTAGAACCCCCGAGGTTAAACACACCTGGCAAGATCTCTAGTGCTTTAACGGCAGTAGCACTTCCCACGTCGATGGCTACAAGAGCATCTTCGAGAGGAATTGCATCAACACCTGTAAACGTAGCCAGACTGCCGGGGGGTCCAACTGTGACATAAGGATTTCTAGTCGTGTTTAACCTAGTGTCCTGATTTGTCACATAGCGATTGATATTAGAGGGGATCCCCGAAGTACCAGCCAAAGCATTAAACTGATTTTGACTCGGTATCCTCAATCTCTCAGCAGAAGTGATGATCTGTCCGGAACCTATTGAAGTAATAGAATCAAGAATCGGTTGATTTGAATGGAAATGAGTTTGAGCTAACAGTGTTACTATATTCGCATTACTAACATGCTGATATGCAGGATCTGCATTATGATTGATAAGTAATGTATGATCAAAAGTCCCGCTATGTAAAAACACAGTCCAGGTAAGTGCATTCCACCTGTATATAATATTATCTGAAACCACTGGACGCAAATCACCAAGAGTATTTCCTACTAAAGGAAGATCTGCGTAATTTTGGACAGAATCCTTTAAGTTTCCAAGATCTGCTTGAGGAATATAGTTCAGCAGATCGTCTTTTAAAACTACCGGATTAGATGCCGAGGGTACTGATAAGGTGTTGTCTAAAGCTAACTTTTCGGCTGCATCGGGGATTAGAGCTTCTATTTTGGTAAGTACAGAATTGTAGTCTTCAGCAACGGCAACAAGTAATGTGGCGTGAGCACTAGACGTGAAAATCTTAAGGTCTTGAACCTCAACAATATCCGGGCTGCGTATGGATTGATTAGAAATAATTTAACCTCTAGTAAAAAAAGCCACTTGGATCTTCACACCTACGCCAGGGGCTTCTACAAAAGTAACAAACCCGTTAGGATTTCCTTCGACATTAGTATTGACCGTAAAATCAACACCTCTTCTTAATACAAAACCGTCTAACGCTAATATTACTGAATCTTTAGACCTCGGCAAATTAGCCGTCAAAAGTGTCGGAAACACCCACAATATTTGCGCACCGTTACCCGTACCGACACTGAGTTGTAACCATTTATCTACGCCAATAGTTCCTTGGTTAAAATGCGCCCACAAAGAAAAACCAGCGCTAGGTGCTGTGGCGAATGTGATAGCTGTATTACCTACGTCAACTGTGTAGTCTACATCCTGCAAACTTAGTAATCCCTGGTTGAACACAAGCAGGGTCGGATCATCCACCCAAGGACTAGACGGTACACTAAAATTGGTATTTACCCCGTCCACTACACCAGTTAAGGGCACTACGTATTCTTGCATGCAGCTATCAGAGGCAATGATGTACCATACCCAAATTTCTTGATTTACTGCTGGAGCAAAAGATAAAGTGATGCGTCCATGCCCCATAAACAAACTGTAGGTGTAGCGTGTAGGATCTTGGAAGATACCATCTACCCAAAGCAACATCGAGTTTTGACCGTTACACGAGGATAAAGTCATATCAAAGACAGTATTAATTCCATCGATAGCTCCCGTAGGAGCTTCTTGATATGGTTGCCCATTAGTCGTAATTGCCATCACTGCGGTTTCAGTATAATTGATCTCGGTAGTGGTAAGGAAACTACCCAAACTCTGTGTAAAAAGCCCTTTAGGATAAGAACAAGGTTGGTTAGCAACCATACTGTCTAAAGGATGTGAATCTAGGGGAAACACCTGAGATACAATATACGGCGCTTGCTTATATGGAAAAGAATCAAACACTATAGAGTTACCACTATATCCAGTATATTTTGTCGTACTCACGCCATCCAACGAAACAACTGGTGCCTCGGCATAATAAAATGGCTTTGGGGTTAAGAATGGAATGTCATTCTCTACCGCTCCCCGCACTATACCGTTTGGCGATGTCATACTACTACCGCTGAATATCAAAGCAGTACCTAGATCAGCTACATGTATAGATGTTAGACCCACACCTCCCGTAATAGGAGAGGCTCTATACATTTTATTTATAATAAGATTAGCATTTATTATCTGAGCCAAAGCCAGACTATCATGCTCTTGGGTGATATTTGCCGGAAACCGATCCCCATAACCTTCAACAGTCGCCACAATATTTGGTACGACGCCGGTTGTATTCAATGCAATAGTATGAACACCTACACCAGCATCTATAAGAGCCACTAATACGTTAGTCGGAGGTGCAGTGGTTAATTTTATAGTATTTACATCTACTAAATATACGTAGTAGGTAGTGCCTACTGTTAACCCTGCCGGTAGTGTGCCTGTTGTGAAAAATCCTACTGTATCGCCGTGTTTAAATCCGTGCGACAAAATAGTGATAGCATCGCCAGTAACATCCGCAGGGGTGAAGGTTTTTTGTATGTCGTAGAGGCTTAGAAGTGGCTGTACTTGTCTGCCGTTAACTCCTGCAAAAGTAACTTCAAACTCAGTACCTATTGTTCCAGAGACTTCCACAGTATTCAGGGTAGAAATGTTTCTAAGAATACCCTCCAAGGCAGTGCTAGAAACGTTAAACGGGATATCGGTTGTGACATCGCCTTTAAAAGCTAAATTCCACTTACCTGAAATAGGTGCTACAGGAAAGGTAATTGTTTGCACTTCATCTTTAAAGCTGAACGAATCTCCTAGTATATTTGTTGCTTCAATCGAACCTGCAATAAGAGGTAAGGTTGTAAGTGTTTGGTTTGAATTACTCCCAGATAGAACTAAAGCTTTAACGGTAGTAGTACCCGCACCATCATAGGTAGCTAAGTAGTACCCAAGATTCTTATTTATAACCGCCGCCAATGCTTTAGCATCGTCGTCTCTAGTTACGCCTACGGGGAATTCCGTAGGAAGTGCTCCGGTCTCTAGAGTATGGATACCCGTTCCAGCATCAAGCAAGAGGATGGCTGCTCCACTAAAGGTAGTAGAAAGCTGGAAAGTATTAAGCGTTACATTAATGATATAATATCTAGTGTAAGGAGAAATTCCCGAAGGGAGTGTCCCAGTGGAGTGCAAATAAACTAAAGTATTGTCGAATACTCCTACACTATTTAAAGTAAAAACATCACCTACTACATTGTAGTCAGGTATAACCCCTAGAGTTCTCGTGTCTTCATATAGAAGGTTAAACACACCAGTAAAGGTTATACTAAGTTCGACAAAGGTTAGGGAATGTCCTGGTATTATTACTGCTGGATTATATATGTAGCCAGTGGCTGTCGAGACTGAAGTAAATACAACATCTTTTATGGACACGGTATCCCCTGGTATAATAACCGAAGGGGCAAGTATTTTACCCGCAGCGAAGCTGGCGGATGAAGTGTGACCAAATATTAATTCCCCTTGATTCCAAACACTGGTGGGAGCTAACAAGCTGAAAGGATCTATGGTAGGATAGATACACCATAGTCTTTGACCGGCTTGCGGGATAAAAGAAAGTTTTAAAGTCACGCCGTCTTCATTAAGAATATATTGCTTGTTTGCTCCTTGAGATAGCAGACGCCCATCTAAAGTAGCATACATGGATTCTCTGATAGGGCATGCCGTGGGCAGGGTAAATTCTTGGGTCACTCCGTCTACATTTTGGATAGGTGCAGTATTTGCCCATCCTTCCCATTTAGTATCGTATTGCGCTTCCACTATTTGACCTAATTGTGGTGGAGCAAAAATTTCTATGAAATTTCCTACCTCTGATGGGAACACGGTGTAATCTAGCCGGTAGTCGGAGCCGCTGATAGCTTCAGAGAATTGCGCAACAAAGGATACGCTATTTAGATTGGTAATAGTCGTGAAGGGTAGGGCTACAGATCCTACGGCGGTAGTATTCCATAAAGAAATAATAACAATCGGTGTATCTAGGTAAGGACCGCTGGTGAAAGGAATGAGTATACTGGAAATACCATCTATTAGCGTTACGGTTCCAGTTTCAAGTCCTACATTACCTTCGATGAGCCACCAGTGCAGAAGAGCATTGCTGTCGCTTACTGGTGCGGAAAGTTCGATTGTTGCTCCGGTAAGCGTATGATTGCGCACAATATGATGTAACTGACTGACGGACGTTGGGGTTATAGGCACTGGAGCCGCAAAATCCACGCCGTATTGCACCAGCAGTTGATAATCCACGGAAGATGCGGCTACAGGGAATACTAAAGAGTATGTGGTAGTCGTTAGCGGTAGAGCCTCTGTTCCATATTGGTTAGGTGCTGGATAGCTCCCTGATGGCAAGGCGGGTGTCGAGTAGTGTAACCGAGCTTCCTGTGCGCCTAAAGCCGGAGGTTCTGATATAACGAATGTGACATCTGTCAGTGTCTGAGATCCCGCAGTTACTAGAAATTCTGTATCTGCGCCTCCCACTATTTCTACGGTTGAAAACACGGGGGCAATAAAAGGGCGTGGCTCTCCTACGAAGGCGTCTATCAAAATAGGACTTAAGGAAAACGGCAGGATATACACGTCTGAGCGGAAATCATCTGCTTGTGAAATTTTGTAATCAAGGTGGAGGCGTAAAAGTAACCCATCGATAAAAAGTTTTATAGAATTTATGGATGCGGGAATTTGCGTCAAATTGTAGAATTTATTTATGCTGTCTACGGCTCCAACCACGGGACTATCGTAGACCCAACCATGTATGCCATCGGCTATATCGAACTGTTGTTCAAAGCGTCCAGTCAAAGACCATTCGGTGAAATTTCTCTCCCCTAGAAGATCTGTCTCTGGAGAGTAGATAGGAGACATTTGCCCATCTAACGTGTAAGAAGCCTCGCAGAAGGAAATCATTACTTGATTAGTATAAGACATGTCCAGGCGAAATAGGTTCTCAAAGCACTGATTAATTGCAGAACCAGAAAGGACTGTATTAGCAAATGCTGATTCAAAATCAAATGAATGCTTATGTACGGTATTACCTACTTGTACATAAACCTCCCCTTCGTTTATTTGCTTGATTGTATATATCTGAGGTAAGTTATCTAGGTACCTTATAAAGGTGATCCACCGCTCTACTTCTCTGTTTGGAAGCCACGTATGTACTTCCGTCCCGGCGAAACTTTCTTCATTCCGGTATAGAAACGTACTCGGTGTTCCTCTATTTATCATTGGGGAAAGTATGGGAGTTGAAGCGCTGAACGCGGCAAAAAGTTCGGTAACTCCCCGATCTGTTCCAGGACCCCATAGAAAATTCTTTACAAGGAGTTTATTGCCTAAGGTACTTAGTGTTTCAAGACTGTTAGGTATATAAGCCGCAACATCTCCGATGAAGGTATTGGCTAGTATATGTCCTACAGGGGATGCGATTGCATTCTGGACGTTAGTTATAGGTATCCAGGTAAAATTAGTAAGTTCGGTAGCTTCGGCTAGAAATATAGCCGCATAGTGAGTTACCGCTAATCTGAAATATGCCTTATTGCCTAAGGCGTCCTCGATATAAACAACATTAGGACCGTAGGCTAAGGCTAGCGTCACCACCGCAGTTACATCGTTAGGTACGAAGGTGACTGTAGGTGTCGGAGGCACTCCCCATTCGGCAGTGACATGAAATATGTGGGCAACATTGGGTGTCACATTACTAACAACAAACGATACTGGACGCTCTAGCGTGTGCGAAGGCACTACTAGCTCAGCAGTAAGGTTGTCCCCGCTTCCAGGAGGCAAGGATCCCACTAGGCGATCGAATGAATCCCCAGCTAACCCAATATTTAATTTTAAACCAAATGATGCCATGATTAATAACTTACTACTAATGACGAAGAAGCGACATCAAATAGTGGTTCCTGGTTTTTTAAAGGTGAAATTGTTTCTATAGTGGATATCGACGTGAGTGTACGCCTAAACTCGTAAATATTTATTGACGATACGTTATCTATTTTAGATCTAATAAATGATTCTAGGGACACAAAATCCAGGCTAGCAGGTATTGGTGAATTCTCAATATAAGCTGTCACTACTTGGTTTAGATCAGATAAGAGGGTAGAGAGATCTACGCCGGATTTTATTACTTTTACGGTGCAGCCTACGGTGACAGGCAAACCCACAAAAGATCTAACGAGCACATCTGTTTTAAATATGGCATCTGCTCCGGAAAGGATGACGGCTTGCACTTCGTCTAGTAAGAAATTGAAAGTACCACTTATATTAATTATATCATTCGCTGTTAAGGCGTTAGTAAATTCTATGGTGGGGCTGGCTCTTGTCGATCCTTGGTATGCTGAGCTAGTATCAGGTGCAAAGACCCACAAGGATGTGTCTAAGAGGCTGCTATTAATTTGCACTTGTGATACGGCGAGTGCTGTTGCGGTATTTATCGTAATACTTTGCTCTCCACCTAAGGCGAAATATTCTTCTGTGAAGTTTTGAATGTTGGTACCTTTAAGACACAAATCTATGGCGGGACCTATGCTGGGGCGTCTAAATTCTTGGCGATCTGTGGAGCGCACAACACTGGTATCTAAGATCCCTGTAGGTACTACGCGGGTGGCTAAGGTAGCAAGTCCTGTAATAGAATTTAAATTTATTCCTTTGAATTGTTGGATAACTCTAGTAGCTAGGTCAACTGAAGTTTCTGCCTCTGTGCCACCCTTCATTGATACAAGTTGTGATACACCGTTAAAGGATTTAATATTAGCGCCACCGGCTACAATTTGCGTAATGCGATTGGGTGGTACGTTATACAAAGAGCCTGGTAACACGGCTTGTACGATTACGGTAATTTCATAACGTCCAGTAGTGGGATTATAATAACTGCTTGCAAAGTCTCCTAGCATGGTGACTGTTTGCACGGATTGAAAAAGAAATTGCGAATCCACAGTACCGACCAGATCCCCTACCGAAACAACGAAAGTAGCCCCCGCTGGCGGTGGTGTAGTGCGGAAAAACACTACTGGTCCTCTAGCATATTCCCCCCCAGATACCGTAATGCCAAAATTAGTGGCGAAATCTCTAGATTCTACTGGCGTTGCAATGATTGGGAAATTAGGTGAATAGAAACTAGTTAGGTTAGTGGCTAACGTTTCAGCACTTGAAATTTCCGCAGGTACAGGAGCCATGGTGTAGTCATAGGTAGGACCTACGAGTAAATCCAAACTAGGATTTATCGATGTAAAACTATCCCTTAAACTTTGTGCTACTTCTTCTATACTTCTTCCCATAAGCCTCCTTAAAATTTAAAAATAAGACCTTCTGGAAAGGGTGGGGGTATTACTTGCCGAATAGATATTGGTTTGAAACTGATGAACAATTGCTGCCCCACTGTTGTTGCACTATCCCCAATCGATGCGGATGTTATAAACACAGCACCTTGAGATGCCGGATCTACGAAAACATCAGCACGATCGAATTCTATAATCTTTTCGGTAGCTTCATCTAAATAGACATCATTATTTTGCTTAGAAATTAGTCTATTGTTAGCTGATACCAGCTCGCTATAGATGCTCCCACGTAAGATCGAAAAAGAGGAAGTTTCGGTAAAATATTTCAAATTAAGTTTTGATCCCCAATTCCGCGTAGGATCATAATCGGTAGTATACAGAGAAAACATTTCTTGATCGACTTTCGTCGGTCCAGAGACTACTTCCCCTCTACCTGTTTCAGGATCTATAAACAAATCCCCATCGGCTTTTTTTAAAGCTACCGTCACTGTTTATCCTTGTTAGTAAGCACTCAGAGGTGAATACCAACTATCTATTTGGTTTTTATCTTCCGTCGTTACCCCATTAGTAGATAATGCTTTTAAGCCCAGTGATGCATATTGCACTCTATGCTTTAATGTATCTATTAAACCTTGAATCTCATTCATCTGTCTTTGTAGATCTTCAAGAAGAAGACCCGCTTCTACAACGCGCTCAAACCCCGTAAGGGAGTATTTTTGCCGAAAAGTGTTAAAAACGGAAATGAATGAGGTTAACTCTAACTGAGAGTTTACTGCATCATTTACTTCATTTCTAAAAGCACTAGCAGCTAAAGCATCCCTACTTAAGTCTCTAATAGTGAAATCGGTACACTCGTCTAACCAGCGCACTGTATTAGAATTGTTAGTACCACCTTGTAATATAAGAAAGGCTTCAAAATCAGCGGAAATTTCCGTTTGTTTTTTAGTCGCAGCATTATAATATTTAGGACGACTGCCTTCTGGCTTACGTTTCGTATCTACAATGCGTACTTGATTGTCGTCTAAGGACAGTGTCATATGGTCGCTCCCACAGAGGCGGCTAAAGATTTCTGAGCTAAAACATCAGCCTGCTTCGTAATGATGCTAGCCAAAAGAGCTGGCGATCCCACGCCGGTTTTCAAAAGTCCTTCTCCTATAGTATTAGTGGCGTCAGCCATAGTCGTTTTCTGACACAGAGAAGCAAACTGAGTTAACCCGTTAAAGGAATCCTTATTCTTAGAAAAATTCGCTGTAAGACCGTTAAATCCTTCATACCCCTGCCTAAGAACTAGAGATCTTAAGTCGAAGGTGAAGAGTAAAGCTTTCAGAAGATCGAGAAAGGCTTGAGGTAGAAGGATATCTTTTAGACTACAGCCAATGATGTTAAGAAGAGAGTTAACCCCACCTAAGAACGATTCTAAGAGCCGTACAGGTACACAAATTGCTTTGTTAATCAAATCCTGAATTAACCTTAAACCTGCGCGTATAGGTCCCCCAAACTCTTTAAAAAACTTATTAAGATAGGTTAGCAATAAGCCAAATAAATCTATCTTAGCCCCGAAGTCTAAAGACCAAGAGCATTTAATTAAGGATGTATCAAAACCTAGATTACCGCCTATATTGAGATTTAAAGTCAATAGCCGCTCTAAAATACCTAGCACCTGATCCAAAACCACCTGAGCTTTGGCTATTATATGATCAATTTGATCCTGAACCACTAGGAGGGCGCGTTGAAGTGCTTCGCAAACAATAATCAGCTCTTTAGAAGCGTTTGCCTGTAATTTCGCAATCTCTTGAGCAAAACCGTTATGAAATACCGGAGAACAGGAATAGGAATATTTAGCCGAGACATCCGTAGTTTGTTTGCCCTGATTGAGTTTAACAGCCTCTCTGTCTGAACCTTTCAAACTGGTAGAATTTACGGGCGTTATATTCTGTTTAAATCCAGGTCCAAACTGTGTAAATTTATTACCTATATTATCGCTAGGTGCATTTGATGCTTTTTTAATTTGTTTGGAGCAGGTTGCGAAATTCTGATCCCATTTAATTCTTCTAAAAAGAATGGTCATATAATTTTCTTGACTGGCTAAACCCTGAGTAGGATTGCTTGCGGGGGCGAGCAACGTATCTCCGGCGACTGCGGTAGCAATTGCCTCTTTTGTTTTGTCCTTGTCTGGGCTGTTGTCGATCACTCTATTAACAGAAGCCGTTGTCGAGCCGACAGTAAAACCGGGTTGTTGTAGCGTCTGTACGTTGTTCACGGTTAATTCCACGGGAATAATATCCGCAGCAGACACTGCACCGCCTTTGAGTTCCTCTAGGAGAAGTCTAAGCGAATCTGCCGCACTATGCTTTTCAAGCACTAAGGTTTGAAGAAGATTAACTCCTAGCGACAAAAGTCTACGCTCATATGGCTTCCTATAGATCTCAGAATCCTTTGGTAGTTTGATCATATAGGAATTTATTGCGGTACTACCTAGTTGTAAACTAGACGCCGCATTAAGAAGATCACCAATTGCATTTGGACTTGTTGGGACCACCATATTTAATACTTCAGGTCTACGCTCAAAAACTTCTTTCATATCTGCTGGAGATAGGGAAGCTTTAACTTTCTCCCAATAATCCGGAGAGAACACTAAAGATGAAAGATTTATCTGAGTTCTATACTGTAAATATGCTTGTAGAGCTTTCGTCATATACGAAACCTCATTAAGCCACCGAGGCTTTCTTTTTTCATCTGTAAATGGTAAAGCAAATAATGCGGAGAGGTATTTAATTTGAGCTGTTGAATTTTGTAAATACCCGGTAAGTACCGCGTCACTATCCCTAGGTTGACCACGCCCTAATATCCTAGAAATGTTAATATCACTATAGCCTATAGCTTTTAGCTTAT
>Ga0315288_10005283_pt1 | contig 16427 bp, 14 predicted proteins | sample YL17G11_20_MG_FD_203454 | JGI IMG/M metagenome (GOLD analysis project Ga0315288, IMG submission 203454) | Sediment microbial communities from Yellowstone Lake, YNP, Wyoming, USA - YL17G11_20 | ecosystem: Environmental > Aquatic > Freshwater > Lake > Sediment | place: USA: Wyoming | collected...
AGAGTTCGAGGAAGTGACGGTCCGTGAAGCGGGGCTGGCTCCCGGACGCCTCGAGCGGCGACAAGATGCCGGCCTGCCGGTAGAAGTAGATGGTCCGCGGGCTCACGTCGGCGCCCAGCTCGCGCCGGGCCTTCTCCGCCAGTTCCTCCGCGGTGTACGCCTCCATGGGACCCCTCCGTTCGCAGGGCACTGTTAACACTCCGCTGTCAGTATAGGTGGGACGACGGGCGGAGTCAAGACCTGTCGAAACAAGGCGAGAGGATAGGACCCTCCCTCCCATAATCCTCCATGTCGGGCCCGGGTATCGGGGAGGCGGCGAACACCGGCGAAAGGGAGGTTGGTCTCGCGCAAGAGGTCATGGAGGGCATAAGGAGGCTGGTGAACGATGGAACGGAAGCTCGACAGGGGACAAATCTCGGCCAAGCAGGGCCAGATCGAAGGGTACCGCCCGCGGGTTGTCGTCAAGTTCCGCGACTACGTCGAACTACCCTACCAGGATGGTGTCGAAGCCCAATTCGAGAAGCTCAGGATCGGCCCGTGGGAACGCATCGCCAAGGAGTTCCCGGGAGCGACGATGCGCCGGATGTACACGGCCGTCGACCCGGGCAAGATCAAGGAACTCGTGCGGAGGGCCGTCGAAGCGGACCAGACCTATAAGCCCCCCAACTTCCTGACCTACTTCGTCGTGGATTGCCCGACAGGGGCCGACCCTCAGGCGCTGGCCAAGGCCTTTCGGGAATGGCCCAACGTCCAGACCGCGTACTTCGACCTTCCCGGCGAGGACCCCAGCCCGGTCAACGACGCCGACGACCCCCTCTGCCCAAGCCAACTGTACTTGGATCCGGCCCCGACCGGAGTGAACGCCCACTACGCCTGGGGCTTCCTCGGCGGCGACGGTGAGGGGCAGCGGGTGATCGACCTCGAACAGGGCTGGACCTTGAACCACGAGGACCTGACCTGCCACGGGGCCACCGTTCTCTACGGCGCCGTCCGAGACACCTCGCGCTATCACGGGACGGCTGTATTGGGTGAGATCTGCGCCTGCGACAACACGCTCGGTTGCGTCGGTATCGCTCCGCACGTGGCCGGAGTCAATGTCGTGTCGTACTACGGCGCGGGTAACACCATCCCCAACGCCATCATGACCGCCATCGTCAACCTGTCGTTCGGGGATACCCTGCTCCTGGAGGTCCAGGTCGGCTTCTTGCCGGTGGAGACCCAGGACGCGGAATTCGAGGCCGTCCGGCTGGCCACGGCCCTCGGCCTCATCGTCGTCGAGGCCGCCGGCAACGGCGACCGCGACCTCGACGCGTACACGAACGCCTTGGGCCAGCACATCCTCCAGCGCGGGCACGCCGATTTCCGCGAGTCCGGGGCCATCATGGTCGGCGCCTGCAACGCGGTCACCCCCCACACGCGCTGGACCTGGTCCAACCACGGCAGCCGTGTCGACTGCTACGGCTGGGGCGAGCAGGTCGACACACTCTCCTCGGACGACACCGGTTCGACCACCCTCTACACCACCACTTTCCAGGGAACCTCAAGCGCTTCGCCCATCGTGGCCGGCTGCGTCCTGGTCGTGCAGGGCATCGCTGAACACAACCTCGGTCACCGCTTCAGCCCCTATCAGATGCGGGCCTTGCTCAGCGACCCGGCCAACGGGACGGCCTCGGCCACGCCGGCCACCGACCTCATCGGGGTGATGCCGGACCTCAGGGCCATCATCGACTCGGCCGCCATCGGCCTGGCCCCGGACATCTACATCCGCGACAACGTCGGCGACACCGGTAACCCGCACCTGGGGTCCATCTCCTCCAGCCCGGACATCATCCTGGTCCCGGCCGAGGTTCCCGACCCCCAGGCCGCTTACGGCCAGGGGAGCGGCACGGAGAACAGCGTGACCCTCTGTCAGGACGCCCACCCCGGACACGACAACTTCGTCTACGTGCGCGTCCGGAACCGGGGCGGGTCCGTGGCCACCGCCGTGGACTGCCAGGTCTTCTGGTCGCCCGTGGCCAGCCTGGTCACGCCCGACCTCTGGACCGATGTAGGCAACGCCACCATCCCCTCCGTGCCCACCGGGGACATCCTGACCGTGTCGCCCTCCATCCGCTGGCACCAGGCCGACATCCCCGCCGCCGGCCACTACTGCTACGTGGGTCTGGTGGGCAACGGCCGCGACCCGGCGCCCACCTCGGCCGACTTCGCGACCTGGGACAACTTCTACCGCTTCATCCGCGACAACAACAACGTGACCTGGTGCAACTTCGACGTGGCGAGTTCGGATCCCGACCCGGCCGCCGACCCGGTGGGGTATGTGGCCATGCCGTTCCTGGTCGTCGGGCCGCACGACATGGCCAGGGAGATGGCCTTGGAGGTCGTCCTGCGCCTGCCGAAGGGGTCCAAGGCCATGTTCGAAGCCCCGCTCCACCTCCGGGGCCCTGTGGCCAGGGTGGCGCGGCCGGTCCTGGAGAAGAAGCGGAACCTCGTTCGGGTTCCCCTCAACCCGTACGGGCCGACCGTCTTCGGGCCGATGCTCCTCAAGGCCAAGCTCCGGGCCCCGTGCCGGCTCCTGGTGGCCATCCCCAAGGAACTCCGGGGCGGCGAGTACGAGGTCTTCGCTCGGCAGCTCTTCCGGAAGCAGGAGGTCGGCCGCGTCACCTGGCGGTTGGTCCCGAACGCGAAGCTCAAGGAAACCCGGTAGCCCCAAGGCGAGAGGGGTGGTGGGAAACCGCCGCCCCTCTCGTCGTCCTGCCCGCTGCCCTTCCCTCCGCTTGTGGTAAGCTATGGGCTAACAGGCTAACAGGCTAGCAGGCTAACAGGCGACAGGGACGATGGGGGCGACTTAGGTGCGGTTTCGACTGCGGGCCGCCATGAGCTTCGAGGAGTTCCAGGAGAAGCTGGGGGAGATGCTTGACGAACTCCCCGAGGCCCTCCTTGAGGACCTCAACGGGGGCGTCATCGCCGAACCGGAGACCGGGCGCGACGACGAGACCCCCGGCCTCCTCGTCCTCGGCCAGTACCATTGTGACCCGCACCTCGGCCGGCTCGTTGTCCTCTACTACGGGTCCTTCTGCTACCTCTACGGGCCCCGCCAGGACGTCTGGCTTTCGGAGATGCGCCAGACCCTCCGCCACGAGATCCGCCACCACATCGAGGACCGCGCCGGCGTCCGGGACCTTGAACACGAGGACCGCGAGCGTGTGCGGCGCCTCCTGGAGGGTTCGGAGTAGATGGAGGGGCTGGAAAGTGTCAGAAGAGCCATTCGTAGTCGTCAAGAACCTGCGCAAGGCGTTCAACGGCACGGTCGCCGTTGACGGGGTGAGTCTCTCCATTGAGAAGGGCGAGATTTTCGGCCTTCTCGGGCCGAACGGGGCGGGGAAGACGACGACCATCCGGATGATGGCGACGACCCTCCCGATAACTTCGGGCGACGTCATCGTGGCCGGCCATTCTGTCCACGACAACGCCCCGGCCGTTCGGCGGCACCTCGGGGTCTGCCCGCAGGAACTCGCCCTCTACCCGGAGTTGTCGGCCCTCGACAACCTGATGTTCTTCGGGCAGATGGGCGGGCAACGCAAAGCCGAGGCCCGGGAGCAGGCCCTGAGGAACCTCGAACTCGTCGGCCTGATCGAGCGGGCTCGCGACCGGGTCTCCAAGTTCTCCGGGGGTATGAAGCGCCGCGTGAACCTCGCCATCGCGCTCATGGCCAAGCCGGACCTTCTCTTCCTGGACGAGCCCACGGTCGGCGTCGACCCGCAGTCGCGGAACCACGTCTTCACGACGATCGAGGGTTTGCGTGACGGCGGGATGACCGTGCTCTACACGACCCACTACATGGAGGAGGCCGACCGCCTGTGCGCTCGCGTCGGCATCATGGACGCCGGCCGCATCGTCGCCCTCGACACGCCGCGCAACCTCAAGGCGAAGCTGGGCGACCCGGACCACTTCTCCCTGGAGGACGTGTTCCTCAAGCTCACCGGCCGTAGGCTTCGGGACGTGGGGTGATGGCCATGCCGAGCCGCACCACCAGCGCCCCGGCGGGCCGCGGCGACTTCGGACGCCGCCCGCTCGCCTACGCGGGCAAGGAACTCAAGGTGTTCTTCAGGGACTCGCAAGCCCTCTTCTTCTCGCTCGCTCTCCCGCTCGTGCTCGTTGTTCTCATGGTTGCCACCTTCGGCGGGCAGACCCGGTTCAACACCGATGCCTACGTCGTGAACCTCGACCGCGGTGGCGCGGCCGGCGCCGAACTCGTGACGCGGCTTACGGCTGTTCCCGAGCTCACCGTGGAGACCCTATCGGAGGAAGAGGCCACCCAGCGTCTAGCCGACGCGAACATCTACAACGTGGTCTTCATACCCGAGGACTTCACGGCCAAGCTGACCTCCGGTGAGACGCCGCGGCTGGTCATCCGCCAGCGCGGGATGGGCAACACGGAGGGGCAGATCGTCAACTCCTTCGCGGCCGGGTTGGCCACCGAGATCGCCACGGAGTATCTGGTCTCCCGGAGGGTCGGCCAGACCCTCGCGGCCATGGGGCGGCCTCTGCCGCAGGCGGACGTCGACGCCAAGGTCGGCAGCCTCTTCGAGACCGCCAAGGCCGACCCGCCCGTGCGGGTGGAGGAGCAGGCCGTCGGCGCCCGGTCCGACCCTGTCGCCATTTTCCTCCCCGGTATATTCACGATGTTCACCCTGTTCGCCGTTTCCCTGGGTTCCGTCGCCATGGTTGAGGAACGGAAGAAGGGAACCATGGAACGGCTCATGACCACGCGCCTGACGCGGGTCGAACTCCTCGCCGGGACCTGGCTCGGGTCGGCCGGACGTGGCGCAGTCCAGGTCGTCTTCCTGTTCGGCCTGGCCTGGGCGGCCTTCCGCATCTTCACCCCGGTCTCGTTCTTTTCCATTGTGGTCGTCGCCCTCGTGGGCGTTCTGTCGATTTCGGCCGTGGGCCTCATCATCGCGGCCATCTCCCGGACCCCCGACCAGGCCAACTGGACCGGCGTCTTCCTGGCGATGATCATGAGCTTACTGGGCGGAAGCTTCTTCGACGTTACGGCGGCTAAGGGCGTGCTGGGCGTCGCCTCGCGCCTGACCTACAACTTCTGGGCCAACGACGCGCTCCGGCGGCTGATCGTGAAAGGCGAGACCCTGGCCAGTCCCGGCGTTGGCCGTGACCTGCTGGTATTGGCGGGCATCGCCGCCGCGGGCTGGCTGGTCGCCCTGCTTCTCTTCCGGATGAGGGGGGACGCCAAGTGAACGGAAAGGGCGGCACGGGCGGCAAGGGCCGCGCCTTCCTGAGACAGACCCTGCTCCTGACGGGGAAGGACCTCAAACTCTTCTGGGCCGACAAGGGCACCCTGGCCTTTGCTATCATCTTCCCCTTCCTATTCGTGTTCCTGTTCTCCCTGGTCATGGGTGGAGCCTGGAGCACGGAGGACAAGCAGTACACCGTGCCCGTGGCCACGGCCGAGGCCGCGGGCAGCATCAGCCAGGCCATCATCGACGGAATGGCGGGAAGCGAGAAAGGACTCCTCGTCGTGCAACTCGACGCGGAGGAGGCCCGCGACAGGCTGGCCACGGGGAAACTCGGGGGCTACCTCTTCTTCCCCGCGGGCTTCTCCGAGGCGGTCAAGGCCGGCGAGCGGACGACCATCACGGTCTACGTGAACCCGGAAGGCACGACCAGCAGGGCCGCGCTCCTATCCATAGCGGGGGCGATCGCGGCCGAGTTCCGCTCCTATGCGGTCATGTCCGAGGCCATCGCCGAATTGGCCGGTGGGCCGGGAGGCGTGGCGCCACCGGGCGACGGGCCTTCGGGCGGCAGTGGCGGCGGGGCCACGGGGGGAAGCGCCGGTCCGGGGGTCATCATCGAAACCGAGAAAGTTGGGGAGATCGAGCCGTTGCGTCCAGTGGACCTCCTCATCCCTGGCTACCTGACCATGTTCGTCTTCTTCGCCCTGGCCCTCATGGCCGAGTCCTTCGTGGGTGAGAAGGAGAACTCCACCCTGGAGCGGATGGTGGTCGCCTCCGCGACCAGAGGTTCCCTCATCGCCGGCAAGGTTCTCGGGTCCTTCACGCGCGGCCTCATCCAGGTCGTGACCTTCTGGGTCGCCGGCAAGCTCATCTTCGACGTGAGGATGGGGCAGCATCCCGTCACCGTCGTTCTCATCTCGATCCTTCTTACTTTCGCCGCCTCGGGCGTCGGTGTGTTCCTGGCGGCCGTGGCCACGAGCCGGAAGGCGGCCGGCTCGATAGCCGTCTTCACTTCGCTCAGCCTCGCGGCTTTCGGCGGCTGCTGGTGGCCGCTCTTCATCATGCCGCAGTGGCTCCAGAGCGCGGCCAAGATCACCCCGCACGCTTGGGCGAACTCGGCCTTCAACAAGCTGATGCTTTTCGGGGGCTCGCCGGCCAACGTCGTGCCGGAGATGATTGCTCTCACTCTGTTCGGTGTGGTCTTTCTGAGCTTGGGAATCTGGAAGTTTCGGATCAACTAGCTTGGGACGGACCTAGCGCGACCCCGGGCGCCACCGGTTCCCGAGGCCGCTTCGCGGCCATGACCACGGCCCCTACGGCCACGGCTGCCCCGCAAAAGCCTAGGATGACGCTGGGAGCAACCACGGCCGCGACCGGACCCGCCAGGAAGTAGCCGGGGAGAGAAGCGGCGCTCAGGGCCGCGCCGAAGAGGGCAAAGGTTCGGCCCCGGAAGTCGCGGTCCACGGTTTCGTAGAGGCTCGCCTGGGCAGGGATGAGGGCGGCGACGCAAAAACCGTTGTCGGCGAAGGCCAGGGCAGCTAAGCCGCCGAACCCCGGGCGCAGGGCGTAGAGCCCGAGACAGGCGCCGAGGAGACCGACGCAGGACACGAAGAGAAGGCTTTTGGGCACCCTTCCCCCGAACTTGCCCACGAGGAACGCGGCCGCTATGGCCCCAACCCCGTTCGCCGCGGTGACGAGCCCGAACTGGGTTTGGCTCAGGCCAGCCACGTCGAGGGCGTAGACAGCGGCCACGACGTTGAAGACCCCGCCCGCGAGCATGACGTAGAAGAGCGAGGCCATGTAGAACAGGACCTTACGCGTCCGTATCACGTAGCGGAGTCCCTGGCCGAGGTCGTCGAGATAGGAGCGGACCGTCACCCGGCGCCGGCCCTCGACGAGACGGGGGAGCCGGAGAGCCGCCAGGGTCAGGGCCGAGACGAGGAAGCTCAAGGCGTCCACGACGAACGCCGCCCGCAGACCGAACGCCGCCACGAGCACGCCCGCTACAGCCGGGCCGAGCAGGCCGAGCCCCTGGCGGGAAACCTCCCAGAGCGCCGTGGCCGTCATGAGGTCTTCCTTGGCGACAACCTCGGGAATCACCGAGCTGCGGGCCGGGCCGAAGAGGACCGAGAGCGTGCTGTGCGCGAAGACCAGTCCGGCGACGCCGGTAAGACCGGGCTCGAGGAGGAGGCCACCCACGCACGCCGCTCGGGCGAGGTCGACGACGACCATGAGGCGTTTCCGGTCGGAGCGGTCGATGAGCGGCCCTCCGAAGGGACCGAGAAGAAGGGCAGGGACCATCTGGGCGGCCAGAATGAGGCCGAGCTTGGCGGCCGTTCCGCCGGCGCCCTTCCCGAGGGAGGCCGCCAGCAGGAACAAGGCCATGCGGGTGAACGACGAGCCGAACTCCGAGACCGTCTGTGACGCCCAGAGCAGGCCGAACGGATAGGAGCGGATGAGCCGGAGGTAGGCGGGGACCTTGTCAGGGGCCCTTTCCGGGAGCACGGTCGGGCGAGTGGTCATGACCTGTCGCCCTCCTCACCGGACCGTCCGTCGTCTGCCGGTCCTCCGTCCGGCCCCAAGCCGGGGGACGGCGTGGCGCCATCTCCCAGCCTCGCGACCCGCGCCCCCAGGCGGCGCAGGCCTTCGCCCTCGAGCCGGGCGTAGGTGAACGCGCCGGACGGCGTAAGGCTCACCAGACCCGCCTCCTTGAGGGCCTTCAGGTGGTACGAGATGGCCGGTTGGGTCACGCCGAGGACGCGGGCGAGTTCGGTCGTGTACATGTCGCGGACCCCGAGGTGAGCCAGGATGGACAGGCGGGTCGGGTCGGCGAGGGTCTTTAGCGGCCTGGCCAGCTCCCGGACGACCAGGCTCGCTGCCCGGCCCGGCTTCGCCGTCCGGAAGGTCCAGCCGGGTTGGCTGAAGAGGATGAGCGACACGCTGTCACCGTAGAAGAAACCGGGGCTGGGGTCCACGAAGTGCGACGGCACGAAGGTCAGTGTCGCCCCAGGGTGCGCGGCGATGGCCCGGGCTTGTTTGTCAAGGAGCGGCACTCCCGTGAACTCGGGAACCAGGAGCACGAGATTCACTGTCGCGCCGGCCTCGCTGGGGGCAATCGCCTCGCGCGCCTGCCGGGCGCATTCCTCCAAGCGGGGCTCAAGGTCCGTCCAGACGGGGGCGAAGGCGTCCCACCAGGGTCCGGCCACGAAGCCGGCCACCTCGGGAGGCGCCTCGTCCAGCGCCGCCGCGACGTCTTCCCGGCCGACCTTCTCGGGGGCCACGGCCAGACTCTTCAGCGCGGCCAGCAGCCTGGCCGACTGCTCGAGGTCGCGGGAGGGCATGACCTGCCTCAGGGCCTCAAGGCCGGTCGGGCCCACGCCCTGCCGCAGGGCGCGGTGGAAGCCTGTTTGCCCGAACTCCTCGGGGTAACGCACGGAGATGAGGCTGATGGCCAGCTCCATGACCATGGAGACCTGAACGTCCAGGCCCCGAGCCGGCCAGGGGAGGCCAGGGTCTTTCGGGGACATGCAACATCATCCTCTGTTTATAGGATAAACCGTGCTTTATGGTCCGCCCCCATTATCGCCGCCCCGGCTCGACCTGTCAAGTTACCGCGGTCACTCAGCTAGGATGTTACCGAAGGACGCATGCATTACAGCGGGGCGCGTGGCCCCCGAAATGAGCTGGGGGTCTACCGCGGAAGTAACCTGCTCTCTCTCCGGTGCGGCGCGGCTACGTCTTTTTCGGCTGCGGGTGTCGAGGGGGTGACGGCCGCCGTCGGCTGCATCCACGACATCCAAAGGGCGCCGACCAAGGCGAGGTCCGCCAGGGCCCACAGGCCGGTGGCCCAGGACGCCGAACCCGGCGCGCGCCGCCGGCGGGCCGCTTGCCACACGGCCACGAGGCCGACAATGGCCAGCCCCTTGACTAGAGTCGGCACCTCGCGGACTACGTAGAACGGGCCGGAGGTGAGGGTGGCTCGGAGCAAGTCCGGGACCGACACCAGGCGCAGGAAGAGGTCCACCAGCGGGATGATCGCGGCCTGGCAGGCGAAGGCGCCCAGGAAGGCCGGCCCTACCCGCCCGAAGCGCCGGTCCTCCCCCGTTCCGGGGAGAGCCACCGCCACCACGAGCCAGACCGCGGTTACCCCGACCGCTAGGTCGGCCGCCAGGCCCGGCCCCACTTCGAACTTGCTGAGGAATGAAGGCAGGGCAAAGGGGTTGCCCGCGCTGAACGTGCCGAAGAGGGCCCGGACCGCGTAGAGGACGGCCGCGGCCGTCAAGGCCACCCGGGTAGAGCGGGGAGTCAGCCCCTTGGTGAACACGAGGCCGCCGGCGACGAAGAGCGCGGCCCCGAACACCGACCAGGCCACGGCGCCAATTTTGCCGGCGTGGTCACGTAGTCGCCGAGCCGGAGGGCTACCGAGAGGTAGCCTCCGGAATAGAGCAGGAGGAACAGGCCCAGCCAGAAGTCTACGGGCGAGGCCGGCTTAGCCGGTGCGGTTTCTTCCGCAGCACCGCCCGCCGGAACGCGAGTGCTTGGCCCCAGCTTGTGAGAATCGAGCCAGTATCTCGCCCTTTCCGCCCCAAGCGACAATGGCCGGTTCGTCGGCGCGGTCGCATCGCCTTGAACCGGCCACCGGAGCGTCGCCACCGAGGGCTGCTTTCGCGCTTTGGGCGGCGCCTCCTCCCGTCTAGGATGCCCGGGGTACCGGAGAAGCGGCGCCCTTTCGGGCGCCGCTCGCAGGACTACCCCGCCGTGTGATGCCGCTTTCGCCGCTAGGGAGCTAAGTCAATGCCAGAGCGAGGACGGCCGCGGTGGCCGGGCAGGCGTGGGCGAACTCGGCGGAGCCCGCGACCTCTGTCGGGACGCCTTCGCGGCCGGCGGGTTCGAAGCCGAGCCGCGTGAAGTAGGCCGCCGCGTCGACTGTCAGGAGGTAAGCCGACCTCAGGCCACGGGCCCGCGCCTGGTCGAGCCGCTCGACGACAAGAGCGCGGCCGACGCCGAGACCGCGCCATGGAGTATCGACCACCACCGAGCGCAGGAGACCGTCCTGGCCGTAGATCTCGAGTCCGGCCACTCCGACCACCCGGCCGGCGCTCTCCCCCACTTGATAGGCGGCCGGGAACTGACTCGGCAGGCCCTCCAGCGGCAAGTTGGCCTCAGCCACGAGGCGTTCGACGGCCGGAAGGTCGGCCGCGGTGGCCCCGCGCAGGAGGAAGGAACTACTGCCCGGCTTTCTTGCCCGGACGACGCCGCCGGTCAGGCGCGCCCCGGCGGGGAGGTCGGGCGCACTGCAGGCGCTCGCGGATCCCAAGAGACCGGTCACCTGTAGGTCGACGCCGACGAAGCCGACCTCTCGGAGCCTGCCGACGTAGTCCTCTTCCTCCAGGGCACCAGCGACACACCCCCCCCGAGCCTCGGCCGAACAGCTGATCTCCTCGGGGAACCGCGACCGATCGCCCTGGAATACGGTGTCCGAGACGCTCAGTCTGCCTCCCGGCCTGAGGACGCGGTAAGCCTCCCGGAAGACCTTGGTCTTGTCCGTGGCCAGGTTTATGACGCAGTTGGAGATGACCACGTCGACCGAGCCGTCCGGCAGGGGAATGTCCTCGATATCGCCCCGGAGGAACTCCACGTTTTCTACGCCGGCGCGGCGCTGGCTTTCCCGCGCGAGGTTCAGCATCTCGTCGGTGAGGTCAAGACCGTAGACCTTGCCCGTGGGCCCCACACGCTGGGCGGAGAGTAGCACGTCTATGCCGCCCCCGCTGCCGAGGTCCAGCACCGTTTCGCCCGGCACCAGCCGCACGGAGGCCAACGGATTCCCGCAGCCAAAGCTGGCCAGGGCGGCCGGTTTCGGAACACGGCGCAGGTCGTCTTCCGTGTAGAGCTGCCGGGCCACTCCGTCGCTCACGCCGGACGCGCTGCAGCACGACCTGCTGGCGGCAGGGCCGCAGGTCACCGCCTGGTCCGCCGCCGGCAGCGCGCAGCAAGCAGATGCGTGCGGGACATTCTCGCTGCTCGATACCGCCTTCGCCAGGTCCCTGTACCACGTTCGAATCTTGTCCTTGATTTCACTTGGCGCCTGTTCATTCGTCATCGTAAGCCCTCCTTCGCTGACTCGGTTCCACAGTCTATGGCTACCGGCCGCTTGTCGCCTCGTTGCGCCCGGCCCGCACGTAGTAGCGCCGCCCGAACCCGAGGGTAACGTTCAGCCGGCTCGAAGTTGTTGCCTCCGGTTATTTTCCACTCACTCCCTTGGTTCATCGGGGTCACCACACGGTTCTTCGAGGTGGCCCTTCCGGTTCTGCGTGCCGGCTCGCTTCTATGAGACAGCCCGGTTCCTTCCTAGGGGATAACCCAGTTGAACAGGTACCCGATGAGCATGATGGTCACGGCCGCCGATGCCGAAGTAGATGCCCAGGAGCTTCGGCTTGAGGACCTTCCTGAGGATGATGGCCTCCGGCAGGGACAGGGCGGTGACGGCCATCATGAAGGCTAGGGCCGTGCCCATGGCCATGCCTTTCTCCATCAGGGCCTGGACGATCGGGATGGTTCCGGCCGCGTTGGAGTAGAGGGGCACACCGATCAGGACAGCGATGGGGACGGCGAGCGGGTTCCCCTTGCCGGCGACATGAAGAAGGAGGTTCTGCGGGGCGTAGCCGTGGGTGAAGGCCCCCACGCCGATACCGTCCACCACGTACGGCCAGACCTTCGCCAGGATATCCTTGACGTAGCCTCTGGCGTAGCCTCTGGCCACGGTCACCCCGGCGGCGACATAGAGCACGGCTACCTTCCAGCCGAAGAGCCCCCAGAGCAAGACCATGGCCACTTCGTTGACCATCGGCGAGGAAATCAGAAACGAGAACGTCACCCCCGGAGGCACCCCGGACTCCACGAACCCGATGAACAGCGGCACGGCGGAGCACGGGCAAAACGGAGTGACGATACCTAGAAGGGCCGCCAGAACGCTGCCAGCGTACTCGTTGCCCCGGGCCAGGATCTTCTTGGTTCGTTCCGGCGGGAAGAAGCTCCGGACGACGGCCACGGCGAAGATGATCACGGCCAGGAGGAAGAGGACCTTGGCCACGTCGTAGATGAAGAAGCTGACAGCCGAGCCCAGCCTGGTTTCGGGCGAAAGACCCAGGACACCATGGGTGAGCCAGTCTACGAAAGCTTCCCACACCGCTGGTAGCCCCTACTCTCCAAGTCGACGGCACCTGCCGTCCGTCTAGCGTCGCTGCCTGCCGCCTGTCTTGCGCGTGCCGCCCTCGGCCCATACCTAGACTTGCACCTAGGGGACGCACTTCTTACAGAGCAGTGGGTCGTCGCCCGGCAGACGTTGGGCCAACTCCCGCATCTCAGGGATGTCGGCGAGGTCGGCCCGAAGGAAGGAATCCAGATCGCGTTGAAGGCGTCTCAGACCCTCCTGGTGACCCGAGTAGTAGGACCATTGCCCGGCCCGGCGCTCCTTCACCAGACCGGCCCGTTTGAGCTTGCCCAGGTGAACCGACACCGTGGGCTGTGCGAGGCGTATGGCCGGAACAATCTGGCAAACGCACAGTTCTCTCCTCTCGACTAGCTTGAAAATCTTGAGGCGGGTCGCATCGGACAAGGCCTTCAACTGCTCCAGGAGCGCGTCCACCGCCCGGACCCCCCTTCTAAGACAAACTTTAATAGCTATTTGACTATAGACAATTGTAGCGCGGGCTCTTGGGTCCGTCAATGGTTACCCGGTCGGGGGAGAGGGATAGGCTTTTCCACCGTGGAATACGCTGCTCTCAGGTCATTCGGAGGCGGGGCCCGCGATGCCAGGCCGGACGGCGAGCACGACAGGCGATATGAAGCGGAGGCTGCGCGTCGGGGTCATCTTCGGCGGGCGTTCGGGGGAGCACGAAGTCTCCCTCATGTCCGCGGCGTCCGTCCTCGCCAACCTCGACCCGGAGCGCTACGAGGTCGTGCCTATTGGCATCACCAAGGAAGGTCGGTGGGTCCTGACCGGCGACCCGCTCAAGGCCCTCGCCGAAGGGCTCGCCGCCGGCGGCCCGTTGCGCCCGGTGGCCCTCCTCGGGGACCCGGCGGTCGAGCCGAAACTGGTGGCCCTGCCCGGACCGGGTCTCAGCGGCCGGGCCGCGGTCGCCACGTCCTCAGCCGCCGCGCCCGCCCCGCCCCTCCCCGCCTTCGACGTGGTCCTCCCGGTCCTGCACGGACCCTTCGGAGAGGACGGCACCATCCAGGGCCTGCTCGAACTGGCCGGCGTGCCGTACGTCGGGGCCGGAGTCTTGGCCTCGGCGGCCGGCATGGATAAGGCCGTCATGAAGGACCTCTTCGTCCGCCACGGGCTGCCGGTGCTGGACTACGTCGTGGTCAAGCGCCAGGAGTGGCGGGAGATGCCGCCGCGGGTCGTGGATCGCGTCACGGCCTCCCTGCGCTTCCCTCTTTTCGTCAAGCCCTGCAACCTGGGGTCGAGCGTCGGCATCTCGAAGGTCCACGACCTCGGGGAACTGGCCCCCGCCATCGACGAGGCGGCCATGTACGATCGGAAGGTCATCGTCGAGAACGGTCTGGACGACGCTCGGGAGATAGAGTGCGGCGTCCTCGGCAACGACGACCCCCAGGCCTCGGTCTGCGGCGAGATCCTGCCTTCCCGCGAGTTCTACGACTACAACTCCAAGTACCTCGACGGCACCTCCGGCCTCATCATCCCGGCCGACCTGCCCACCGAGGCCGGCGAGCGCGTCCGCGACATCGCCGCCCGGGCCTTCCTGGCCCTCGATTGCTGCGGCATGGCCAGGTGCGATTTCCTGGTGAGCCGCGACGCGACCGCGGTCTACCTCAACGAACTCAACACCATCCCGGGGTTCACGAAGATAAGCATGTACCCCAAGCTCTGGGAGGCTTCGGGCCTGCCGTACGCCCGTCTCCTGGACCGTTTGATCGAGCTGGCCTTCGAACGCCACGCGGACGTGGCGCAGAACCTGACCTCGTACCAGCCCAGGGAGTAGGGCGCCGGGAGGATTCGACCAACCATGCCCAGAGACAGCGGAGACCCCCAGGAGAACCGCATTTTCTTCGGCGGTCCCATCCGCACGCTCCGCGACGGGCTCTCCGTCGTCGAGGCCGTAGGCGTGCGGGGTGATCGCATCGCGGCCACCGGCTCACGGTCCGAGGTGGAGAGGGCCCTGACCACGACAGACGGCCGGCGCCCCCGCCCGTTCGACCTCGAGGGGGCCGGCCTTCTACCGGGCCTGGTGGATGCCCACGTTCACCTGGAGAATCTCGGCCACCGCCTCGGCCTGCTCGACCTGGACGGTGTCGACAGCCTTGAGGAGGCCTGTCGGCTCGTGGCGGAGGCGGCCAGGGGCCTTCCGCCCGGCGCGCCCGTCCGCGGTGGCGGATGGAGCAAGAGCCGCTGGGGCGACCGCTTTCCGACGCGCCACGACCTCGACCGCGTCGCGCCCGGCCGCCCGGTGGCGCTTTCAAGCAAGGACGGGCATTCGTGGTGGCTGAACAGCGAAGCCCTACGCCAGGCGGGCCTCACCCGCGAGACGGTGGCCTCGCCCGGAGCCGACATCCAGCGCGACGAAAGCGGCGAATTGACAGGTATCCTCAGGGAGTACGGGGGGGACTTTGCCTGGGAGGAGGACCGGCAGGCGTCGCCCGCCGCCGCGGCCGCCCTGAGCGCCGCCAAGCTCAGGCGGGCCGTGGCCGAGGCCAACCGGCGCGGTCTGGTCGGGGTTCACGACATGGAGGGTCGCGACGCTCTCAAGGGCCTTCAGACCCTGGCCGCCGACGGGGGTCTCAACCTGAGGGTCTGGATGTACGTTCCCGGCCTCGTCCTGGAGCTTCTCGCCGGGGTGGGCCTGGAGAGCGGCTTCGGCGGTCCGTACCTCAGGCTCGCCGGGCTGAAGGTCTTCCTGGACGGTGCCCTGGGCAGCGAGAGCGCGAGTCTGCTCGAACCGTACGAGGGTTCGTCGGACCGGGGTCTCGATCAGATGACTCCGGAGGAGTTCTCGCGGATCGTCGCCAGGGCGTCGGCCGAACGTCTGGCCATCGCGGCGCACGCCATCGGGGACCGGGCTGTCCGCTGCGCCGTGGATGCCTTCGAGGCGCACCGCGCCGTATGGCAGGCCGCCGGATTGCGTCACCGCGTCGAGCACCTGCAGTTCGGGCACCCGGACGACATCCGGCGCTACGGGAGGCTCGGCCTGGTCGGCTCGATGCAGCCTATCCACGCCCCGTCCGACCGCGACATGGCCGAGCGCCATTGGGGTCCAGGCCGCTGCGCCTCGGCCTACGCCTGGCGGACGGTGGCTGACGCGGGGGCCGTCCTCGCTTTCGGCTCGGACGCTCCGGTCGAGACCTGCGACCCCTTGCAGGGGCTCTACGCCGCGGTGACCCGGCGCCATCCCAAAGACCCCGGCCGCGAGCCATGGCGTCCGGAACTGGCCGTGACCCCGCTCGAAGCGGTCCGGGCCTACACGGTCGGCGCGGCCTGGGCCGTGGGGGCCGAGCGCGAGCGGGGGACCATCGAACCCGGCCGGCTGGCCGACTTCACGCTCTTGTCCGAGGACATCCTGGCCCGGCCGGACGACCCTTCGGCGACGGGGGAGATCCTGTTGCGGACCCGCGTCGTCGGGACCGTCGTCGGCGGCCGGCTCGTGTACGACGGCCGGACAGGAACCCAGGCCTCCGGAGCAGAATGACTATGTTGGAGACGGCCCGGACCGGCCGTCTCGGGGGTGAAGGCGCTGACCGACGATTGTGTTTTCTGCAAAATCGCCGCTGGTGAGTTTCCGGCGAAACTCGTTTACCAGGACCCCGAGTTCGTTGCCTTTTCCGATATCAACGCTCAGGCGCCCGTCCACCTCCTTGTCATCCCGAGAAAGCACTATCCCGACGTCCTCGCGGCTCACAAAGCCGATGCCGCGCTGCTAGAGCGCGTCTTTGCCGTCGTCGCCCGGCTCGCCGCGGAGAAGGACCTCGAGGCCGACGGCTTCCGTTTGGTGTGCAATACCGGCCGAAATGGCGGTCAGACAGTGAAACATCTGCACTTTCATGTGCTTGGAGGACGATTCATGGATTGGCCTCCGGGCTAGGTATATGGTAGTCTATCTAGTGGTTCGTGCACCCCGGATGCCCGAGGGGACATTTCAAGCCGAACATGACGGTCCA
>Ga0315288_10005284_pt1 | contig 16425 bp, 14 predicted proteins | sample YL17G11_20_MG_FD_203454 | JGI IMG/M metagenome (GOLD analysis project Ga0315288, IMG submission 203454) | Sediment microbial communities from Yellowstone Lake, YNP, Wyoming, USA - YL17G11_20 | ecosystem: Environmental > Aquatic > Freshwater > Lake > Sediment | place: USA: Wyoming | collected...
GAAGGCCGGGCGTCGCAGATCTATTCGGCGATGAACGAAGGGGGCTACTGGGGCATGCAGACCATGAACCAGTCACTGGTGAAATACTGGCGGGCGGGAGTGATCTCGGAGGACGATGCGCTGACGTTCGCGGGCAACCTGACGGAGCTGAAGCAGATGCTGCGGCGGGGGGTGGCGTGACGGGGCTGTGAACCGCAGAGGAGCCGAGGCGCAGAGGAAAGGGTAAGACGGCGGGCGTAGATCGCCCGCCTTACGGAGGGGGATGTAGGCTGTTGCGGGGGAGGCGGCCGTGGAGCTGGAGACGCTGCTGGCGCTGCTGGTGCAGGTGAAGGGGTCGGATCTTCACATCTGTGCGGGCGAGCCGCCGATCATGCGGGTGCAGCGCGTGATCCGCCGTACGAAGTTCCCCGAGATGTCCAGCGAGGAAGTGGGGCAAATGCTTCGGCGGGTGGCCGGGGAGGATCGGTGGGCCCGGCTGGAGCAGGAGCAAGAGCTGGACATGGCGCTGGTGGTGCCCGGGGTGAGCCGGTTCCGGGTCAACTTCTACCGCCAGCGCAATCACCCGGCGGCGTGCTTCCACCGAATCCCTTCGGAAGTGCAGACGATCGATGAGCTTGGCCTGCCGCCGGTGCTCAAGGAGATCGCGATGCTGCCGCGGGGCCTGGTGTTGGTGACCGGCCCGACGGGGAGCGGCAAGTCAACGACGCTGGCGGCGGTCATCGATTACATCAACGAGAACCGGCCGGTCCACATCATCACCATCGAGGACCCGGTCGAGTTTGTCCACAAGCCGAAGATGGCGTCGATCACGCAGCGCGAGATCGGGCTGGATACGCACACATTCGCGGATGCGCTGAAGCACGTCATGCGACAGAACCCGGACGTGATCCTGGTGGGGGAGATGCGGGACCTGGAGACGATCCAGCTCGCGATCACGGCGGGGGAGACGGGGCACCTGGTGTTCGGGACGCTGCACACGCTGGATGCGGCGCAGACCATCGACCGGATGGTGGATGTGTTCGAGCCGTACCGGCAGGAGCAGGTGAGGGCGCAGCTTTCGATCACGCTTCAGGCGGTGATCAGCCAGGATCTGCTGCACCGGGCCGATGGGTCGGGGCTGATCCCGGCGTTCGAGGTGATGATCGCGACACCGGGGATCCGGAATCTGATCCGGGAGCGGAAAACGCATCAGATCTACACGCTCATCCAGGGGGGCGGCGATGTTGGGATGCAGACGCTCGATCAGCACCTGGTGCAGCTCTTGCAGGCCGGGGTGATCACGGCGGAGGAGGCGTTGGCGAAGGCGAGCAACCCCGATGAGCTGGCGAGGATGGGGGGGCTCGGGGCAATTGCGAAGGGGGGATGACGGGGGCGTGGCAGACGGCAGAACGCCGATGAAGGCGGACGCGCGCGGATGAACGCAGATGCGGGACGAATACTCGCCCCGCGGAGTGCGAACGGCGACGACAGTCGCGCCCGATCGGGCTAGGGACAAGCAGACTGCGCGGATTGCACAGGCTAGACGCGGCCGTGGAACACACATGAGGGCGGGATTGGGGCGGATTTGGGGGGAAGGCGGCAGGGCGGTTGGGGTAGAATAGAGCGAAGGCAGGCGGCCGAGGTGGTGCGGCGCGCGCCTGCTCGAGTTGCTGTGGAGAGTGACGAATGTCCCAGTACGCTGTCCCGCTCGATGACCTGCTGAGGCTGCTAATACGCAGCGAGGGATCCGACTTACACCTGCGTGCGGGCGAGCCGCCCGTCTTCCGCGTGCACGGCGACCTGCGCCGGACGAACTTCCCGGTTCTCAAGCCCGAAGACATCTCGGGCATCGTGTATGCGATCATGGGGCCGGACCGGATCGCACGATATGAGCGTGACCTGGAGTGCGATCTCGCCTACCAGATCAGAGGCCTGGCGCGGTTCCGGGTCAATGTGTTCAAGCAGCAGAGCAGCCCCGGGGTGGTGATGCGACTCATCCCGATCCGGGTGCAGACGCTGGATGAGTTGGGGTTGCCGGCGGTGCTGAAAGAGGTGGCGATGCTGCCGCGCGGCCTGGTGCTGGTGACAGGGCCGACCGGGTCGGGCAAGTCCACCACGCTGGCTGCGATGGTCAACCACATCAACGAGAACAAGCCGGTGCATATCATCACGATCGAGGACCCGATCGAGTTCATGCACATGGATAAGACGGCCGCGCTCAACCAGCGCGAAGTGGACATGGACACCCACACCTTCGCGGACGCGCTGAAGCACGTGATGCGTCAGAACCCGGACGTCATCCTGGTGGGTGAGATGCGTGACAACGAGACGATGCAGTTGGCGATCACGGCGGCGGAGACGGGACACCTGGTGTTCTCGACGGTGCACACGACGGATGCGGCGCAGACGATCGACCGGATCGTAGACGTGTTCGAGCCGGAGCGGCAGGAGCAGATCCGGATGCAGCTGGCGGTGACGCTGCAGGCGGTGATCTCGATGACGCTGCTGCCGAGAGTCGACCGGCCGGGGCGAGTGGCGGCGTTCGAGATCATGATCGCCACGGCGGCGATCCGGAACATGGTGAGAGAGCAAAAGACCCATCAGCTGTACGGCGCGATCCAGACGGGCGCGGAGCTGGGGATGCAGACGCTGGACAACCATCTGCTGGACCTGTATCGAAATGGGATCGTGAGCTTCGAGATGGCGCTGTCGAAGTCGTCGAACCCAGGCGAGTTCACGGCGCGGGCCAGTGCGGGGCGGCGACCGGAGGAGTTGATGGCGCCGGCGCCGGGGGACGTGTGAGGGGAGCGGGTGTGAAGGAGAGCGGCTATGTCTGAGGGTCAGCTCCAGATAGACGACCTGCTCAAGACAGCGGTGGCGCGGGATGCGTCGGACATCCACATCAAGGCCGAGTCGCCGCCGCTGCTGCGCATCTACGGCGAGCTCATTCCGATGGACCTGCCGCCGCTGTCGGTAGATGAGGCGAAGCGGCTGTCCTATATGATACTGTCGCCGCAGGAGCGGGAGCTGTTCGAGCAGCAGTGGGAGTTGGACCTCGGGTACGACATAGAGGGGCTCGCGCGCTTCCGCGTCAACCTATTTGTGCAGCGGAGCATGGTTGGGGCGGTCTACCGGGTCATCCCGCTGCACGTCCAGACGATCGAGGAGCTTGGGCTGCCAGACATCTGCCGCTACTTCGCCGAACGACCCCGCGGCCTGGTGCTGGTAACTGGGCCGGCGGGCTGTGGGAAGTCCACGACGCAGGCGGCGATGATCGACCATGTGAACAAGAACTTCGCGGTGCACATCATGACGGTGGAGGACCCGATCGAGTTCGTCCACGAACCGAAGGTGGCGCTGGTGAATCAGCGCGAGCTGGGGCGGGACACGCGAAGCTTCCAGAATGCGCTGAAATACGTGCTGCGGCAGGACCCGGACGTGATTCTCGTCGGCGAGATGCGCGACCTCGAGACGGTTCAGCTTGCAATCCGGGCGGCGGAGACGGGGCACCTCGTGCTTGGAACGCTGCACACGACGGACGCGGTGCAGACGGTGGACCGGGTGATCGACATTTTCCCGACGCACCAGCAGCAGCAGATCCGCATGCAGCTCTCGGTGAACCTGCTCGGGGTGGTGTCGCAGATCCTGGTGAGGCGGGCCGATGGGCGAGGCCGGGTGGCGGCATTCGAGACGTTGACGGCGACCTCGTCGGTGCGCAACTCGATCCGTGAGCGGAAGACGCACCAGATCTCGTCGGTGATCCAGACCGGCCAGCAGCACGGGATGATGACGCTGGATCAGTCGCTGGCGCTGCTGGCGCGGTCGGGCGTGGTGACCTTCGAGGAGGCGGAGTCGAAGGCGAAGGACCGGAACGAGTACCGGCAACTGGTGGAGACGGGCGATACGGCGATGGCGAGGTAGGGGGGGGCCGCGCACGGCACAACGCCGATGAACGCGGATACCCGCGGATGCACGCCGATGGCAGCAGTTTCGCTGCTGCCCGACGGGCGGTGAACCGCGGGGGCGGACGCGAAGGGGCGGAAGGCGTCGCGGTCCTTCAGAGGTAGCGCCTCACCTTGCTGGTGTACGTCGTCCACGTGTCGCCGAATTGGGCTGCAAGGTATTTCTCCTCTGCCAGCACGATCTTGCGGTGCACGATGGCGGCCACTATCGTCAGCGCGAAGACCACGGGGTTCGCAGTCCAAGCGATGGCGGCAAGACACGTCAAGAGGCCGCCGACGTACATGGGGTTCCTGGTGTACCTGTACGGGCCGCGGGTCTTCAGCGCCGTCTCCTCTGTCGGGAGTCCCATCCTGAGCGAGCTGCCAAGGTTGACAGCACCAGCGACCATCAGCAGCAACCCCGTCACGAGCAGGCCTGCTCCAACGACGCCGAGTCCGGGGCTTCTGAACCACACGAGAGCTGGCCAAAACCACCTGGCGACGAGCGATGCCCAGCAAGCCAGCACAGACAGCTTCCCGAGCAGATAGGCGGAAGGTCTGATAGGCGCGGTTCCCATGAAACCCACAACGCTCCTCCATGGTGCGCCAAGAGTGGCCGCTATCCCCATTGGGCTGCGCGGAGGATAGGTGTAAGAGAGGGGGGATGTCAACGGCTGGCTGGGCGTCACCCGATTGGACCGCGCATTTGCCAGGGGGTCTGCGTGAGACAGCGCTGGTTCACGAGAGCCAGGGGGATCGTTCCGCACGCCTGATGTTTCCGCGAAGCTCGTCCAGCATTTCGACGAGAACCTGCTTTCGAACGGTGGTGGGGTAGGGTACCGCGATATCAGCCGGGAGACCCTTCAACGACTCTGGCTCGCTCGGAGGCTCTGGTTCGCTCGGAGGCTTTGGCTCGATCGGAGGTTTCGGCTCGGCGTCAAGCAGTGCTTGGTTGGGCGCCCGGCCCGTGCCTCCGCAGTCATAACAGCTCACGTCCTTCGTAACAGTCATCTTCGGCCCGACGCGGACCCACTGGCCGCCGCGCGGCAGACCTTGGCATCTGGGGCATATGAACTCGCCCGACGTCTCGACATACTCCACGCGATACGAGCCATCCGGATTGGTGAGGGGTACCGGTACTGACCCGTAGAGGGTAACCGTGCCGCTTCCCCCGCAGCGCTTGCATGGCGGAGCCGCTTGCCAGACCCGTTCCGTTGCATCAACCTCCGCCAGATGGCGGCCCGTCGCCCCGCAGCGCCCGCACGGGCACCTGGGGTTCCGCTGGTATTCCTCGCGCCAGCGGCTGTGTGCCTCGCGCCAGCGGCTGTGTGCCTCGCGGCATGCCTCGCGCCAGCGGCTGTGTGTCTCGCGCCAGCGATCGTGTGCCTTCTCCCACCCCGCTCTCTTTCTCGGGTAGAGACGCACCTCTTCGCGGTATCTCTCCTCTATCTCCTCTAGCTCCGCCTTGTAGGCAGCGACCTGTTCGGCATGGACCGCGCCTGCCTTCTGGTCGGCCGCCGCCTCGATTTCCCTTAGCCTAGCCAGCCACCATAGCCGGGCCGAGCACTCCGGCTTCAGCCACTGCTCGACAGCCGCCGAAGCCTCGGCTGCTCGGGGCTTCAGGTAGTGGGGTATGCGCTCCCAGTAGATCAGGCCGAAACGAGACTCCCGCAGCCACCACCGCATGTCTGCCACCGACGCCGCGCCAATTGCCTCGAGGGGGATCAACTCCATCATCTCCTGGAATGTGAATCGATCGGCGAAATGCGTTACTAGCCGTCTCTCGAGCTCGCTGCCCGACCGGCGCTCCCCGCTGGCCAACCGGCGCTCTTCGTAGACCGAGGAGAGAAGCCACCAGCACGGCCCGAGCAGACAGAGGGAGGGAAAGAACATCTGAGATCCCCAGAACAGATAACCAAGGACGATGACGACGAGAATCGCATGACCGAGGACAGAACTCGTGCTCAGATTGATGCCCACGGGGTCTCGTGTTCTGCCCTCGTATTCCCGCCGCAATCCGTCGGTCTTGCTCATACGCCGATGGCTCCTGTCCCGTGCCGACTGGCGATCCCAGTGGCGGGGTGTTCCTGCACAGGTTCTACGGACGTTCGCGCAATGAAGCAACATTGCGCGAACGTCTTTCTTCAGGCATTTCCTGGCTTTCTGATGAATGTCGCCCATTACTTCTTTGGGCGACATTCATTAGTGGCCGTTTCCGGACCAGGCCCGGCGCAGGGACAGCGGCGCCCCTCTGCGCCAACCGCGGTTGATCCCGGACTGTGTCTAGCTCTTTTGACCCGGGGAGTGTTCGATCCTCTCCACAGCTTCCTAGGCAGTGATGTGTAGCGCGAGAGGATGGGTTCGGAGGAGGAGAGAACGAGGAGGCTGACGGAGGAATACGGGTCGCACCACGAAGACAGGCAGGCACAAAGGGAACGGCAGTGGCAGGGGACCAGCCCCTGCCCAACGGGAGAACGGCATGGCAGGAGCGAGTCGCCTAAGGCGACCAAGGCTCCTGCCGAACAGGAGGAGAGCGGGAGATGGGTGCGGTTCTTGAAGTGACGGATGGAACCTTCGAGCAGGAGGTGCTCAAGTCCGATACGCCGGTGCTGGTGGATTTCTGGGCGCCGGGCTGCCCGCCGTGCGCGGCGATCGCGCCGCTGCTGGAGAAGCTGGCGACCGAGATGTCGGGCAAGGCGAAGTTCGTGAAGGTGAACGCGGCGCAGGAGCGGTCGACGGCGGCGAAATACAGCATTCAGGCGGTGCCAACGCTGTTCATCTTCAAGGGCGGCCAGGTGGCGGACAGCCTGATCGGGTACCAGGCCGAGCAGGAGTTGCGAAAGCGGGTGACGACGGTGGTGGAGGGGAAGTAGCGGATCGAGAGTCGAGATTCGAAAGTCGAGAGTCGAACGACCTCGCGACGAGGAGTCGGGGCAGGAATGCCCCTCCCACAGGGGCAGACGGCTAGGGATCGATATTCGAGAGTAGAGGAAGGCACTACGAGTTGAGCATATCGGTCGATCCGGAGGTGTGGGATCTGGCGATCATTGGCGGGGGGGCGGCCGGGCTCACCTGCGCGATCTACGCCGGGCGCGGTCGGCTCAAGACAGTGGTGCTTGAGAAGATGATGCCCGGCGGGCAGGTCGTGCTCAACCACCTGATCGAGAACTACCCGGGATTCGCGGACGGCATTTCCGGGCTCGAGCTGGCCGATCAGATGCATCGTCAGGCGATGCGGTTCGGCGCGGAGGTGAGGACGGCCGAGGTCACGGGCATCGAGATCGGGCGGCCATTCCGGATCGACACCACGGGCGGGGCGTACCGGGCGAAGGCCGTACTGATAGCAACTGGTTGCTCGCCGAGGAGGCTTGGGATTCCCGGGGAGCGGGAGTACTACGCGCGCGGGGTGAGCTATTGCGGGACGTGCGACGGGCCGCTGTTCTCGGGGAAGCGGCTGGTGGTTGTTGGGGGAGGGAACACGGCGCTCGATGATGCGCTCTTTCTCGCCAACATCGCGAGCGAGGTAACAGTCGTCCACCGGCGGGAGAAGCTGCGTGCCGACCCGATCCTGCAAGAGCGCGCGTTCGCGAACTCGAAGGTTCGGTTCCTATGGAGCCACGTGCTGACCGAGATCAAGGGCAACCAGTCGGTGGAGGCGGTGAGGGCGAAGCACGTGCAGACCGGGGATGAGATGGAGGTGCCTGCGGAGGGGGTGTTCATCGCGGTGGGGGAGACGCCGCAGACGGGGTTCCTTCCGCAGTTGGTGCATCGCGATGATATGGGCTATGTGATCGCCGACAGCGATTTCCAGACATCGGTGACGGGGGTGTTCGTGGCGGGGGATGTGCGAGCTGGGGCCTACCGGCAGATTGCGGCAGCGGCGGGGGAGGGGGTGATGGCGTATCGGAGGATCTGGGCGTATCTGGAGACGATGTGACGAGCGCTAACCGCGGAGTCGCTGAGGCGCAGAGAAGGCGCGAGGAGGGCAGGAGCGGAGCTCCTGCCCTACGAGTCTTGTAGTGGGCGGTGCGCGTGTGGTAGGATTCGGGTGTAGTTTGATATCGGACAGGAGACACGCTCCTGCCCCACATAGCAAAGGCTGCGAAGGGGAGGAGTAGGCGGGCGCTGGGCCGACAGAGAAGGGGCCTCGAAGGCTGGAAGGGCCTCGCGGAGACAGCCCGTCGAAGTTCGCCCCAGAGCCGCGCCGGTGAAGGTGAGGTAGCAGTAGTCGGCGACGGTGAGTCCCCCGTTATCGGGACGACGAGAGGGCCGCGTGTGTGCGGCCAATCAGGGTGGTACCGCGGAGGCCCACGGTCTTCGTCCCCTATGGGACAAGGCGTGGGCTTTGGTGTTTGTGGGAACGGCGAACGGCGGAGGCGCGGAGAGGACTGAAGAGGTCCCAGTGGGCTTCGGCAGCAAGCTACCGAAGCAACAGGAACACGGATGGCAGGAGCTTGCCCCTCGCTTCGCTTCGGGGAGCCGCTCCTGCCCAACGGGGAGACGATATGGCTGAGATGCCCCTTGAGGAGATCAGGCGGTTGGCGCAGTAGGGGAACCACAGATGAACACGGATGAACACAGATAGGGATCGGGCAGGAGCAAGCTCCTGCCGAACGGGCTGCCGAGCCAAACGCGGCACGAGGAGGTCAGGCGATGGGAGATGCACCTGAGGATACACGGAATGCGGACATGAGGGTCCCGGGGGGGCCTCTGACATGGAAGCAGCGTCTTGCGCTTGCCTTGGCGGGAGTCGAAGTGATCGCCGCAACACCGACGCAAGAGGACTTGGACCTCAAGAGGATAGCTTATCTGGGAAGGCACGGTCTCCTCACCGAGGCACTCCGCGAGCTTCGCAACTTCGTTGCGCACGAGCGTCCCGCGAGGGGGCAGGAGGCGAACCGAGTTCGTGCGGCACTGGAAGCCGCGATAGAGAAGCGAAGGGCGGAGCTGGCCGCCCAGGAGGCGGCGGGGCGCGCGGGGGATGAGCTCGACGTGACGCTGCCGGGGCGCGCGGCGCCGGTCGGGCACCGGCATCCGCTCATGACCACGACGGAGCGGCTGCTCGAGGTCTTCGTGGGGATGGGGTATGAGGTGGCGCAGGGGCCGGAGGTGGAGTGGTTCGATCTCAACTTCACCGCGTTGAACTATCCGCCCGACCATCCGGCGATCGACGAGCAGGATACGTTCTACGTTAACTCGGAGAGTGGCAGGAGCAAGCTCCTGCCCAACAATGGGATTATCCTGCGAACACAGACATCTCCGGGGCAGATACGGACGATGCGGGCGCACCACGCGGACGAGTGCCCGGTGAGGGGGCTGGACTGGCGATACCCGCCGATGGAGGTTCTCGGCCAGTGCCGCTGCACGCCGGCGCCCACGCGCGCGGTGGTGCCGGGCCGCACCTATCGCCGGGAGACGGTGACCTTGACCCATAACGATGTCTTCCATCAGCTGGAGGGACTGGTGGTGGATGAGGGGATCACCTTCGCCGATCTCAAGGGAACGCTCGCCGCTTTCCTCAGCACGTACCTGGAGACGAAGGTGCGGCTGCGGTTCAGGCCGGACTTCTTCCCTTTCACGGAGCCGAGCGCTGATTTCTCGGTGAACTGCGTGCTGTGCGACGCCAGGGGATGTCGGTTCTGCAAGGACAGCGGATGGGTGGAGATCGGCGGGTCGGGGATGGTCCATCCGAACGTGCTGATCGCGGGCGGATATGACCCCGAGCGGGTGAGCGGCTTCGCCTTCGGGTTCGGGATCGAGCGGCTGGCCCAGCGGAGGTATAACATCCCACATATACGGACGTTGTACGACAATGATATGCGATTCCTCAGGCAGTTCTGACGGCCGGTTAGGAACCGCAGATTTCACAGATTTCACAGATTGCGTTCGCTTGCGGCGAACGAGACGGCAGCGAGACGCCCGATGGTCGAGTCGCAGTATGACCTGATCGCGGAGTTATATGACGGGTACCCAGGGAACTACCTGGATGACGTTGTGTTCTATGCGGAGGAGGCGAAGCGGGCGGGGTCGCCGGTGCTGGAGATCGGTGTCGGGACAGGGCGGCTGGCGTTCTGCCTGGCGGCGATCGGGGTCGATGTCGTCGGGATCGATAGCTCGGTGGCGATGCTGCGGACGCTCGAGCGGAAGCGTGCGCAAGTTGGGAAGCTGCCCGGGCGCGTCGATGTGATCGCGGCGGATATGCGGCGGTTCGCGCTCCGGCGACGGTTCCCGCTGGCGATCATCGCGTTTCGGACGTTTCTCTATCTGCTGACGAAGGCCGATCAGAGGCGGGCGCTGCGAGCGGTCCGGCGGCACCTGCTGCCGGGCGGCCGCCTGGTGATGAGCTTCTTCGTGCCGCCGCGGGAGTTGGTAGCGACGGGCCGGACGGAGCCGCAGGAGATGACGCGGTTCGCCGCGCCCAATGGTGGTGGCGAGGTGGTCGCGATCGATTGGGCCGAGTTCGTGCCGGGCAGGCAGCGGGTGATCTCGCATATCACGTATGAGTGGCGGGGTACGGGGGGCAGAAATGGAGGGCAGGAGACGCGCTCCTGCCCCACACGACGGATCGAGCGCGAGCTGGTCGCGCGGTATGTGTTCCCGGAGGAAGTGCCGCCGCTGCTGGAGGGATGTGGATATCGGGTGGTGGAGGCGTACGGGGGGTTCGATCGGAGGGCGTTGGGCGTGGATTCGAGGGAGCAGGTGTGGGTGGCCGAACGGCTTGACGCCGATGAACGCGGATGAACGCCGATGGCAGGAGCTTGCCCCTTCGCTTCGCTCGGAGCGAACGCTCCTGCCCAACAAGGGAATGGTATGAGGATACCGGTTGACTGGCTGAACGAGTATGTGCCGAACGGGCTGTCGGTGAAGGAGCTTGCCTTCATCCTCACCAACGTCGGGCTCGAGGTGGAGGCGATCGAGGAGGCGGGCGCGACCGCGGTGTTCGGGATCAAGGTCACCCCGAACCGCGGTGATTGCCTGTCGGTGCTGGGGGTGGCGCGCGAGCTGGCGATGAAGCTGCGAGTGGAGCTGCCGGAGTGCGAGCCGCGCGTGACCGAGACCGGGCCGCCGGATGGATCGTTCGTTCGCGTGACACTGGATGATCCAGCGGGCTGCCCGCGATACTCGGCGCGAGTGGTGCAGGGAGTGAAGATTGGCCCGTCGCCGGAGTGGGCGCAGCGGAGGCTGGAGCTGTGCGGGCTGCGGCCGATCAGCAACGTGGTGGATGCGACAAACTTGGTGATGCTGGAGCTCGGGCAGCCGCTGCACGCGTTCGATTACCAACTGCTGAGAAGAAGCAGGCTGAAGCCTGCGGTACCCGGGGAGGCGGACACGCCCGAGATCATCGTGCGGCGGGCGAGAGCGGGTGAGCGCCTGGTTACCATCGACGGGGAAGAGCGCGAGCTGACTTCGGAGATCCTGCTGATCACGGACCCGAGCGGGCCGATCGCGCTGGCGGGGATCATGGGCGGCTCGAGCACGGAGATCCATAGCGGCACGACGGAGGTGCTGCTGGAGTCGGCGCATTTCCATCCGGGGACGATCAGGCGCGGGGCGCGGGCGCTGGGGATGAGCACGGAGGCATCGTATCGGTTCGAGCGGACCGTCGACCCGGGAGGCACGGTGCGGGCGCTGGACCGGGCGTGCGAGCTGATGGCGGAGTTCGCCGAGAGGCCGGTTGAGATCGCGACGGGGGTGGTGGACGCCTACCCGAACCCGGTCAGGGAGAGGAAGATCGCGCTGCGGCCGGCCCGGGTCAACGCGCTGCTCGGGCTGCACCTGAGCGCGGCCGAGATCGCCGCTCATCTGCGATGGCTGAAGCTCGATGTCAAGGAGGATAAGCCACTGGTGGTGCGCGCGCCGACGTTCCGGCAGGACCTGGTTGAGGAGATCGACCTGGTCGAGGAGGTCGCGCGGGTGCACGGATATGAGGACATCCCCGAGACATTGCCGCGGGGGAGCGCGGGTGTCGGCGGTCTGCCGCCGGCGCTGGCGTTCGAGCGCGATGTGCGGCACCTGATGCGCGGCATGGGGCTGACCGAGACGGTGACGTCGAGCCTCGAGTCGACTGAAGGACACGAGCGGCTGAAGCTGCCGGAGGATGACGCGCGGCGGCGAGCGGTTGTCATCAGCAACTGGAAGACGGCGGACCGGACGCAGCTCAGGACGACGCTCGTGACATCGCTGCTCGACGTGGTGGCGCTGAACCGGCGGCATGGGGTCGCCGATGTGGGGGCGTTCGATATGGGGCGGGTGTATCTGCCGGCCGCGCCGGATGAGCTGCCCGATCAGCCCCAGCATCTTGCGATCGCGGTGACGGGCGAGATGACGCGGGGCCGGTGGGCTGTCCCACAGGCGCTGGCGAGGTGGGACTTCTTCGCGCTGAAAGGCGTGGTCGAGAATCTGCTGGAGGCGATGACGCGGAGAGAGGGAGATTTCGCGCCCGAAGCGCAGCCGTGGCTGCAGCCGGGCCGGGCGGCGCGGGTGAGCCTGGGCGGCGTTGCGGTCGGCTATATGGGCGAGGTCTGCGGGGAGGTGCGAGAGGCGTACGATCTGCCTGACCCGGTGTTCGTGGCCGAGCTCGATATGGATGCTCTGCGCGCGCAGGCGGCGGAGGAAACGCTGTTCGAGCCGATCAGCCGGTTCCCGGCGGTCACAAGAGATGTAGCGTTCCTGCTGCCGCGCGATGTTGCTGCGGAGCGGGCGGGCAGGGTGATCGAGGAGGCGGCGGGCGATGACGCCGAATCGGTGGGGCTGTTCGACGCGTTCGAGGGCAAGCCGCTGCCGGCGGGGATGCGGAACCTGGCCTACTCGCTGCTGTTCCGGCGGGCCGACCGGACGCTGATGGATGAGCAGGTCGAGGCGGCGATGGAGCGGATACGGCGCGCGCTGCGGGAGAAGTTGGGGGCGCAGATCAGGGAGTAACGGCTTTCACCCCAAAGGCGCAAAGGACGCACAGAGGAACGGGATGAAGATAGGGCGCGGTCTGACGACCGCGCCCTTGGAACGGCATGGGCAGAAGGCAAGCTCCCGCCCTACGGCGCTACTCCTCTTTCTCTCCCTCGCCGCGGCGGATGAGGGAACGGCCTTTCTCGGCAGCGGCGTCCTTAAGCTTGCGGGCCTTGTCGGCCACCAGCTCGCGTGTCTCCTCACCCGGCTCGGGAGCGAAGAGGAGCCCGAGCGCTCCACCGATCAGCACGCCCACGAGGATACCAGCCATAAAATCACCGCTTCTCATGTTCGCAGTGCCTCCAGTCTAGGATTGTCACGACGGATTGTACTTGCGAAGCAAGCGAGCGTCAAGGACAGGTTGCGGACCTTTGGCCCCAGAGAGGGACAGGAGACAGTCAGTGGGCTTCGGTGCTGAAGCCCACCAGAGGCGGGCAAGCATCCGAAGCAAGTGTAAGATGGCAGGAGCGGCCAAGGCGGCGGAGCCGACCGCCGTGGCGGCCCAAAGGGCCTAGCCACTTCCGCTTCTGCCCAGCAGACGGAAATCTGGCCCGGCGTCGGGGACGGACGCCGGGCCAGTTCTGGCGCGGGAGGGAGTTGCGCCGTTCGGCGTATGTGTCCGCTTGTGGGGGTTGGAGGCGGTCAGGTGACCCCGAGCACAGGCGGAGTTGTTGCGGTCACCCCGGCGGTGTCATCGTGTGCGGCGATTGCGGCGAGCGCAGGAGGGGAAGTGCAGCGACGCCGCGGGTGACCGTGCGGCTCGATGTTTGTGAGCAGGCGGACGTGTCGCACCGGGCGAGTACCAGGCGCGCGGGGTTCGGGAGAGTTCCACTCGGCCCAGTGCATCGTCCGCAATTCCCTGTCCTCCTTTCCCTCTATCGGTGCCAGCGCACAGACGAAAAGGCTGCCGCAGACGTCACACCTGCGGGAGCCTTCCTCGACACCCCGCCGGCCTGGCGGCTACGGCAGCCTTTGCCCTACGTCGGCTTCAGTTTTGGTGCGTCCGATACAGTCATTCCACAGAGCGACGCGGGTTTGAGATGGGATTTCAAACGGCGGACGCCAAGCGCCGAGACGGGCCGCAGAGAAGGGGCGCATCGCCATGCGCCCCTATGGGCCGGGATCGACAAGCGGGTTCGGGGTTCACGCGGAGGGGACGTCGTAGTCCTCGACGCCGATTTCCTCGAGCTCGGTGTAGGGCCGGCCGTCGGGGAGACGTGTGCCGTTGGAGCGATACCGCGCGGGGGTGGCGCCGTAGACCTGGGCGAAGGCGTGATGGAGGTGGCTGGCATCGGAGAAGCCCGCGTTCTCAGCAATGGCCTCGACGGAGAGATCGGTGCTGAGGAGGAGCTGGGCGACATAAGCGAGCCGAGCGCGCATGCAGAACTTGCCGAAGCTGAGGCCCATGAGATGGCGGAAGATGTAGCCGAACTGGGAGACGCTGAGGCCGCAGGTGGCGGCGCCTTCGGCGAGGCTCAGGCGGCGGGTTGGGTGTGAGTGGACGAGCCGGACGGCCGGCATGATCTTGCCGAGGTTGCCGGTGCGGACGGCCTGACTTCGGCCGGCCGGCAAGCCGGGCTCCCAGTCGCGGCTCACCATGAGGAGCAGGCGGAGGATGTGTAATCTCACGGAGACGAGCCAGCCGCGAGGGCGGTTGTGCATTTCGCTGCGAATCTCGTGGGCGATGGCGAGGACGTCTCCCCGCATTTCGCGCGTGGTGACGCGGGGCCGCTGGTCGGGGGAGGCGGAGAAGAGGGTCAGCCAGGAGATATCGTCGAACATCTCCTCGCCGAGGAACTCGGGGAGGAACTGGAGCACCAGCTCCTGTGTACCCGGGGCAAGCGAGCGCCAGCCATGGGGCTCCCAGGCACCGCAGAGCCAAATATCGCCCGGTCGCACGGTGAGCACGGTGTCCTCGAAATGGCGCTCTTCCTCGCCACTGAGCAGCACGCCCATCTCGAATGCCTGGTGCATATCGGTGCCGAGGGGTGCGGGGTAGGGGTGCTCGACGACACCCGCATGGAACGGCTTGGCCGGCGTGAGATGGAACTCCTCGATCCTGGCAAGCATATGCATTCCCTCGCTTCAGGGGTTGAGAGAACTCTCCCTAGTCCGTCAGATGCTACAAGAAAATCGATGATCTGTCCAGTGACAATTTCGGGAGCTACTGGTAGCATTTCCGTGTAGACAGGAGCGCCAGGTTCATTCCGGTACGCAGCCAGCGTTCCAGCAGCCTGGAGGCCCGGCGGGGGGTTGAGCAAGGATGGGCGTTGCCTCAGGTGTCGAGCAGGTGGCATTAGCAGGCGTGGCAGGAGACGAGCTCCTGCCCGACGACTGCGACTGTCTTTCCCCCATCTTCGATCACCTCAGGGCACGGGTGCTTTGCAGGCATGGCAGGAGACCGGCTCCTGCCCAACGACCACCCCACACAACGGCAACGGCCGGCCTGAAGCGGGCATCGCCGCCCTACAGAAGCGATCACTATGGACAGCGCGGGCGCGGCACTTGGGAGAGGAAGGAGGTGAGGACGGTCTTCGGACGGCGTAGGCAGGGACTCAGTTGTGGCGGCGTAGTTCACGAGTAGCAGCGAACGAGCAAGGAGGCTTGGTAAGAGATGTCGCGAAGACACAGAGGCTTTACGCTGATCGAGTTGTTGGTAGTTATTGCGATTATCGGGATACTCGCGGCAATGGTGTTCCCGGTCTTCGCGCGGGCGCGCGAATCGGCCCGCAAGGCGGTGTGTCTGTCGAACACGAAGAACATCGCCCTGGCCATTCAGATGTACCTGGCGGACAACAACGACACGCTCTTCCCCACAGAGCACCGCCAGGAGACCGTTGACTACTTCGACACGTACCCCGGTGGCGGGGACTGGTGGGACGGATCCGGCGACTGCGGCATGGAGCTGCGCGCCAACCCGTACCTGCGCCCGGCCGTTCTGCTCGACGAGTACACCAAGAACCGGGACGTGTGGCGGTGCCCGAGCGCGAAGATCCAGGGGGCGGCGTATACGATCCTGCCGGGCCCTGACTGGCTCGGCTACCTGAAGTCCAGCGAGGGGGTGTGGGGGGCCAACTCGGACCCGCATGTCTGCGTCAAGGACAATGTCTACCCGCCCGGATGGGGGGGAGTGGTGACGGACTCCATCAAACAGCAGCGGGCGGCCAGCGAGTGGCCACTTCAGGCGAACGCGGTGTTGAAGGTCTTCGTCTGGGGCATCAGCATGAACGAGTGCTACGACGTGAAGCTGACGGCGGTGCAGGACGCAACGAACCGCGTGATCTGCGCAGACGCCGGGTTCTATGCGGAGTGGGTCAGCCCCGGGATGATCGCGTACCCGGATTTCTGCGCCCTCGAGTGTGGCAACTGCTGGGGCTGGGCTGACTGGGACGCCTGTGCTTCCACTGCCGGAGACTGCGGTCTCTATACGATTGCGCCGAGCAACGGGTCGTTCCTGAGGGACGAGGCGCTCCGCAAACCCTTCACCCGCCACCTTGGCGGCTCCAACATGGGCTTCCTGGATGGGCACGCGGCCTGGATGAGCGCGGGGAAGCTGCTC
>Ga0315288_10005286_pt1 | contig 16423 bp, 9 predicted proteins | sample YL17G11_20_MG_FD_203454 | JGI IMG/M metagenome (GOLD analysis project Ga0315288, IMG submission 203454) | Sediment microbial communities from Yellowstone Lake, YNP, Wyoming, USA - YL17G11_20 | ecosystem: Environmental > Aquatic > Freshwater > Lake > Sediment | place: USA: Wyoming | collected...
GTGGTGCCACGACAACCTCCACCGAAGGGCGAAGTGTCGGTGATCTCTGAACGAATGGAATTATCAAAAATGGAGTTAGTGGCCTTCTCCAGAAGCTCCGCGTACGACCAGCCCGTGGGGGACACGCCGTGACGCAAGTCCGCGATGTCCTCAGCCGCAAAGATGTCTTGAAAAAGGCCATCCGGACGGTCCGAGGGCCCAGGCGAAGCTACCCCACCGTTCTGATTGAGACGGCGATCAAAGGCCGTCTGATTCCGACGGAACACGGCCAAGAGTGGGATACAGTACATGTACCCATCAACGGTACCCAGAGTGTTGGCCGGATTACCGTCCCCGGCGATCCAAAGGCCCGGATCCCCTGCGGACGACTGATTCACGTAAGGGAAAACCGTCGCGGTACCGTCAGGTAATGCAGCACTCGGAGGCACCGAGTTCGCCACTACCGCCGGGTCGTCAAGGCCGTAGGGGAATGAGAAAGTGTTGACGTTCTGAACACCACGAAGCCGGTACTGGATCTGAACCCGCTTGGTCGTCTCCGACCCAACGTTGACATCTAGGATGTCGTCCGGGTAGTTCAAAACTGCATCGTTTGCCGGGTCTGTGGCAACGTTACCTTGTTGCCAAATGCGCCCCATAGCGGACTTGCCGTCGGTGCTCGGGGAGGCCGAAACTAGACGACGCCAAACCTCAAGCACCACGATGTCGGTACGCTGTGCTCCAGACCCTACTGGACCTGAACTTAGGGAGACCTGGTTGGAACCCGTGACACCAGTGTGCTGGATCTTGAGCACCCAACCGTTGACGTGAGCCACGAGGCCGTTGGGGATCTCAATCGTTTCCGCCACAGGCAGCGGTGAGAAGATGGCCCCCACGGGGTCCGAAGTGTTGGTGAAATCATCAGAGATCCAACCCGAGGGCGTGGAACGCCGCAAGACGTCTTGGGCGGCCCCACCGTCTACGTCCTGGAGAAGGTTATTTTCCCTATCTAAAACAGGCTTGCCCGCTTGATAGACGACAGTTTCAAAACTTCTCCCGGTTGGAACTAAGTACCCGGAGACGGCTGGCCCAAAGTTCTTAGGCATGGCGGACTACCCCTTCTGAAGACAGGCGACGATTTCCTTGGGGTCTACTATTGGTTCTAATGCGATGACAGTTAGCACAGACCACATCGCACTTACCCACCTCTTCAAGAATTTCTTCCCGGGACAGGCTCGTTAGTTGAGAGACCTCACCACGTTTGACCCCCCGCACATGATCAAAGTCCATCTGACAAGGGTGGAAGGACTTCGCACAGACAACGCACGGCTTGGCCTTGAGAGAGCGCACTAATTCTCGCTTCTTCGAGAGTTTTGCCTCAGGGCGTTTAGTCCTAGATACCCAGGACTTTAAGCGGTGGCAACAGGCGCAGCGTAACGCACATTTGGCGATCTCCGCTAGAACAACGTCCCATGGAGCGGACCCGACTAACCTATTAACGTTAGAGACCTTCGCGTCTCCATCCAGGTGGTCGAAGTCCATAACGCAAGGTGGGAAGGTGATCCCACAATCTAGACAAGGCACACTCTTGAGGCTGTCGATCAGAACGTACCGTTGGTGTCTACGCTGTGCAGTAAGCGCAGCGCCCCGCACTCGATTCTCAAACAGATTGGCCCTGTACCGCTCGGCGTACTGCTCTGAATTACGCGCATGGTATTCCCGGTTAGAGGGTTGTACACGCGAGGCGCGACAAATTTTGCACTCAGCCGCAAAACCGTCTCCACACTTAGCATTGGGAAACGCTGTCAAAGGTTTGCGATCCATGCACTTCGTGCAGAGCTTTGTCTGAACCCCATTGACCTCTAAACGAGACACGCACCGCTCTCGAAAACTAAGGATCCCAAGAGCTACACGTTCAAGACGAACACTCTCCTCATGGTGTCTAAACCGTGCGGCTACCTGGCTATCTGGCAACGTGCCTAGAACCTGGACGTAGGCGTGGTGGCAAGCACAACACCACCCACGACGGTTCTTTACGAAGTCGTCTGGCAACTTAGCCTGACCACATTTTGTGCAGGTTTTCATGACAGGCGTGTACACCTAAAAACTCAAGCGCCACACAATCGTCAAGGTGGATGTAGGCGGTTTATTAATTACAGCAAATGTAAGGTAGTTCACTTCAGTGTCATATAAGGTAAGGTCTACACTTACATTGTACGGCCCGTTTGGCGGGAGCACCGGGTTCTTGACCGCCATGTTGGTTGAGATGTTGCCGCCCAAGAGGCCCATCTCCACGAGCGGGCCAACCGCCTCGGACTCTGCGAAGGTGGTGGTGAAGTCCACGACCTTTGTGGGGATCGCGGTAGGAACGCCAGCCCCGTCAATGAACTGCGTGTTGGCGAATGTCTTGCGGGCCAGCTCTGAGTATAACGAACGTTGGGTTGCCGTCGGGGCCGGTGGGGCCATGGGGTTCCATCCCACATCTCCCGTTCCTACCGCGAGAGCGTAGATACCGTGCGGGGGCTCCGCAGGGTCCTTCATGAGCCGGGCGATCAGAATCGAGGCATCCAAGACCACGAGATTCCGAAGCGCACGCTCCTCTTGAATCTCGCCAGTCTGGCCATCCCGAAGCGTAAAGAAGACATCGCCGCGAATGTAGTAACCGAAATCCTCCTGGTTCACGCTGCGTACAGCGAAGGCGGGTGGTTTTTCACTAGCCTTCCCGAATGCTTCGATCCCTTTCATCTTCATCTCCTGGCGGTCCACAAGGTGGACAGTCTCTTTGCCGAACTAGGTGGTCCATAAGGAAACTAGTCAAAGGACCGTTGCATCCGCCCCGAACGTCGAACTGCCCTGCATCGCTTGCCACAAGACGGTAGTGACCGAAGCCGCCCCTGGGGGGATTGGCGCAAGGTTGTTGGCCGTGATGAAAGCTGGGGGCTTGGTCCACGTGATCGCCCCGTTGTTCACGTCTGGGGCTACACCAAGTGGATTGAAAACCTTTACTGAAACGGCTGAAATGAAAGCCGTGATCCGAAACGTCCCGTTATTCCCCGGGGTGTTGGCACCGGATAGCTTCAGGAACCCGCCTACCGAGTTGACCGTCATGCCTACCAGCCCAGTCAGGGTAACCTCGTTTGCAGCAAAGGCCGTGATGCTAGCGACAGCCCCTGTGTAGGGCACGTCTGCATCAAACGTGCGCCAACTGGTCGAGTTAAGCAGCGATATGTACGTCGGGTCCCAAGTCTCCGACATGGTGACCACCACAGAAGTATCAGAAGGGGCCTCTACCGTATCAGCGGGCAGTAGCTCCAGGTCAAATCGAGCATCCACAAGACGTGGGAACTTGGCCCAAAGTGCGGCTGTCGAGTTGAGAGTTGTGACAACTGGAGTGGGCCCAACACCCGCGCCGTGTGTGAACAGTACGGGGGGATCCAAAGGCTGCGGGAAGTGGTATTCGTCGTAAGCCTTGGTGCAAACCGACACGTCCTCCACCTGGATGATGGAATTGGCAGCCGCGTTTACCAGAGCGGGTGAGAAGAATACGAGTCCACCATGGATCCCGTAGAGGCCGTTCTGTACCTCACCCGAAAACTGATCCACCGGGATCGCGGTAGTAAGCAGGTTCGCTACGAACTGAAATACTGAGGTGTCAGGCGTGAGTGGCTTGAGGGTCGCCGTAATGATGCCGCCCAACGTGGTGAGCCGGTAGTGCCTCTCATCCGTAAGATCCGTCCCAAGAGTCAAAACCGTAGAGCGAACGTTCGATGTTTGCTCCGCCCCCACGGTCAAGATTGGGATGGGGTTGTTGTCCAGGTCCGTGAGAACGTACTGCAACGGATCGGTCAGAGACGAGTTCTGAAGCATCGCTTCTGTGAACACTGCACGGACGCGATTCTTACGGGTAGCCACCGCAAAGAACGTTGGGGCCTCAGGAACACCCAGGAAGTTAGCTTCATCGAGATTCGGATCCAGGGGTTGGCCAAAGTACCCCTTGGCTTCCGAGATCGTTACTGTGTAGACGATCTCGACCTGTGGGTCTGTGATCAGCAGTACGGTTTGGGCGCTCTCCAGGATAACCGTGTGGACGACCAACGAAGGGAAGATCGAGTAATTGGCTGCGGATAAGAGCGGCGGGAAAGACGCATCAAAGAGCGCCGTGTACCGGATTCTGACCAGAGTCGGAGATAGAGCGGTGGCGGACTCAATACCGTACGGAGGATACGCCGATCCATACGGTCCAGATCCGTACTCGCCACTACCGTATGGTCCGATCAAGTCAGTCATCAAGGCCCGTGGTTAACGGCAAGTCTAAGTGGGTGCCATTTGTTGTATCTACGTAAGTCTGCATCAAAAGCCCACCCACTCGGTTTGAGGTCCCACTCAATTCTAAGTAGGACCTTGTAACTGAACCCGGAGCCTTGCGATTGAGCTTTCAACTCCTGCTTGGTAGGTTGCGCGTCCCAACGAAGGTATACAGTAGGGTACTCCGCCAACTCCACTGGCCCGTCATGCGAGTAGGCCTCAGTTCTTTGCTGGACTTCCACTCGTGCTTCAATGTCCTCTAGAATCTCCGAAGTCTCTCGACTCCCGTCTTTCGGTATAACCGGCGTAGCTGATCGAAACATACCAGCGGTGTCAATTCCCTTCAGGATTGCCTGAATTTGCTCCGACGAAATACCCTCGTCATCATCAAGCTCGACACGTATGTTTTGTTCAAGCTCAGTAGGTTGTAGATCAACCTCAAATGAGAAAGTGGTCACCGCTTTGGTTGGGTAGTGAATCGTGAAAGCGTAGCCTAAGTCCCCATCCGACGACAATTCTTTACCATCTGAAAAGTGATCACTTGGGGCATCTGGGACCACTACACTTTTCAGGTGCTTACCAAGCTTAACTTTCTCCAAAGCTTTCTGGATTGAGTATGAAACTACGTCTCGCGCAATCCCTTCGAGGATCGCTTGCGTGTATCGAGCTGCGACTTTGACTGCTAGGGGTCTGGGCATGATCATTCCCTCACGACCTTTAATGACACAAACTGGTTAAGCCGGTCGATGGCACTTTGAACATGTTGCTCGCCTTCTGCGGAGAGCTTACCCACTGCCGGAAACCCGATGGTTGTGCTGTTAGGGGTCACTTGGATCTTTTGGATATACCCGACAACCTCATCATCAATGCGAACGAGAGTTGCCGCCGGGGCATGGGAATCGAATGTGATCGAAAGCTTCGCCATACCCTACCTCACGCATCGATGAAGATTCGGATGTTGTCCAACCCAGGGGTCCGCACCAAGCGGTAGTCATGATAATTTCCGTCGTAAAAGTCGAACGGGATACCGCCCAAGGTCTGCCCGTTGTTGAGGTCCACCGCCAGGACGTAGCGTTCACCCAGAGGTGTCGTGACGAAGGCCAGACCCACCGTCGCACCCGGGCTGGAGAAACCGACACGGACTTGTGAGTCCCCGAGGCCGCCCGTTGAGTCCAGGAGCAGCTTGAGTCGGAACTTCACCTCAGTCTCAAGCCCGATGGAGTCGGGCAACGGGGAGTTGTTCCGGTACGTGGTCCGGGTGCCCGTAGCGTCGGTCCCGTAGGTCAAGACCCCCGAGAAGGCAGAGGCGAACTGGTGCGAGTCGTCGTCACTGACCCGGGTCCACGGGGATGCGGCGGTCGGGTCATTCTCAGGCAGCACCGAGCCGTCGTAGGTGAGGCACACTTCCTTTTGGAAGAACAGCGGGCCGAAGCTTGGCTGGCACTCATCATCGAACGGGAAGATCAGGTTAGGATCCCCGATGTCGCTCTCGATGACCTGCAAGCAGTTGTAGAGCACGTCGTCAGGAACCAAGATTTGGATCGTCTGCGATGCGTTGTTGAGCAGGAAGGCTTGGCTGCCCAGCACGTCCTCAGGCCGGTTGAGCCCTACGGTCGAAACCAACACAGGGGTTGGGCTCCGGACTTCGTAGGTCTGCGTCGAAGGCACCAACGGGGTCGAGTCGTTGAGCAACGTGTAGGCCACGAGATTGGGATCGCGGAGCAGATCAGGTTCCGTCTGCGGCGGGATCCCCTCAGACTCCGACCAGAAGTCCGTGTGGGCGTGCGGAATGTTGGTCCGGTGGTGCTCGAACGAAGCCATGACGTTGCGCTGGTTCAAGACCTGGTGATGCGGGACGATCCCGAGTTCCGAAACCGACCGGACTGCCCCGAACCGGACGTAATCCCAAGAGGTCTGAGAGACATTGGTGGGGTCGAAAGCGCCCCACAGGATCGAGGGCAATGCACCCGAAACCGTCCAGGCGATACCCGAGGTGCTCGGAGGCAGGTCCACGGCACTGTAATCTGCGTGGATGAGTGGTAGAGGGTTCGTGTCCAAGAAGACCGAGACGCCGCCCCCGGGGTCTTTCACGATGCGATACCGGTGAGGTGTGGACCAATCGGTCTCAAACACTACCCGGTAGACCACGCCCGAGGGCTGCACAGGGAACATACCCAAAATTGTCAGGATGGTGGGGGCCACTGAAGCCACATCGTAAGCGCCCTTGTTGGGCCCAGAGTCGATTACGATGCGATCCCCGACCAGAACCCCGCTGGCCACGAAGTTCTGGTTCGCATCGGTGAGGACGTTACCCGCCACTTGTGCCATTCGGCCCGCTGTACGAAGCGGCAAGTGGTAGCCGGTCAACTGATCCGAGTCGTAGCCCTTCCAAAGGCCGCAGTACCGCCGGTAACTCGTGGGATCGAGAGGCGCTGAGGCGTAGTCTGGGTTGATACGCCAGAAGTTAGCGTATGCCCACAACGCCGAAGATTGAGCTTGGACGCTGAGTGGTGTGGCCGAGCCAAATGACACAAGACCCGTAATCGAAGGGGCCGGAACCGTGAAGTTGCTGTAGAGCGTGGACCCTACGAAGATCCCGTCGATGAACAGGGTCACAAGGTTCCCACCCGTAGATTTGACAGCACGGTAGGTATGGAACTTACCGTCAAACCAGTCGAAGGCGAATTGGCCGCCCACAACCGGAGTGCCGTCCGAGTGAAGCGTGACGTACCGGGTCCCCAACACGTCTTCCAGCATGATTCCCACGGACCGCGAGCTATCGTAGACCGAGGACATGACGCCCGCGAACCCAACCATGTCAGGTGTGTAGCTCTGGACCTGAGTCCGGAACTCTATCGCGTAGTCCGTGAGTGACCCAACGACACGATTGGCCGACGTGACCAACGCCAGGTCGTCCAGGTAGTACACGAGGCCGTCAAGCGTGGAAGAGTCCGCGATCCGCAGGTACTGCCCCACCATCGTCGGGGTTTCACCACCAGATTGATTCCACAGATAAGGGGCGAATTGGTTGGGCAGGGACCGGCCGCCGTAGCTGAACTTCGGGGCCGCCTTGTCCGGGAATAGGCTCAGTTGGATGAGGCGTGTCCCGTCATCCACCGCAGCCATCACCGCGTTGGGCGTAATCCCGTGAGTGAACGTCCTCAAGGCAACATTCACATCGAGCACCGTGTCAAAGGACTCAGCCAGCAAGGGCTCGATTCGAGCAAAGCCCTTGAAGTCCCCGCTGATCAAACCAGACACGTCAGGATTGAAAACCTCCCAAAAAATAGCACCATTGGCGGCGTCAAAGGGGTCTAGAATTGCAGCTACCTTTATTATGGTAGATGAGAGCAACTCAGTAATTCTGAACACCCCTGAGTTAACTGTCGTGCCAGTTAACCTGATGCTCAAGCCCACCATGTAGGAGGTCAGGGAAGCTGTTGGCAGAGACAATGTGGTGTGATCGAGAACAGTCCCGGTTGAGCCTGTCTGAATCGTCAACACAGGGTCCGTGGCACTCGTTGAATCCAACAGCAAGAAGTCAGACGCAATGATGGTCTCGGTTCCATGAAAGCCCACGGGGGTCCAAGGCTGCGACGCTGACTCCGGGGGCGTAGTGCCTTCATAGGACACGAAGATCGAAGGAGCGGTCTGCTTGGGGTTGATCGGAATCGCCGTGTAGCGAACGAAGCTCCACGTGGAAGTGTTCTCGGCCTCACGAGACAGAGATCCAAAGAACGACCCTTGCAGCTCGTTGAACGGGGCATTCAGTTCCTCAAGGTACGGCAGGTCATCCGGGACCACTTGGAGAGAGGGCGTGATGGACCCATCCACGTAGAAGGTGATGATCCCCGTTCTGGCCCTGAACACCCGGTAGCTGCGTAGGATGGACCAGTCGAGATCCATCGGGACACCCGTGGGGTTTCCCGAGCCATCAAGACCGCCGGTCCAGGCCGTGATGTCCGATGGGTCGTTACCAGCGCCCGCTTTCAGAACGCCGATCTTCTTGACCCCGCCATCATCCAAGAAGCCGATCACTACCGCCTTCTCGTCATCCGAGTAGCCCGCTGCGATGCCCGTAAAGACGCCTTGGGGCAACGGCACAGCATTGATCATCATCCGCCATGCAATGGCGAACACATGGTCAAACGTGAGGTCAATTGTTTGGGACCAGAAGATGGGGTTGCCCGTCGGGGAAGGCCCGGACGAGGTGTCCACCACCACGAGGTCAGTACCCGCAATGACAGCGGACCCAGACCCGTGCCGTTCCCAGGGGGCCACAGGATCCGCCTCTGGGAGCACGGTGGCCTGGTAATTGACGAACGTGCTCTGGAGCTGCCGAGCCATCGGCGGGAACGCGATACGGTGATTCGGCGAGTTCAGTAGCAGAAGGTTCGGGTCGTTGAGCGCAACCGAGTAAGCCCGCTCGTAGGCCCGGTACTTGAGATCCCGTTGCTGCGGTTGCGCAACTTCAGCCCTGAGATCCACGGGGTCGATCCGATAAGTGCCCCCGGTCAAACTCAAGATAGGGGCATCTAGGATCAGCATGGTGTTGCTGAAAACGGTGACGATCTGTCTGCGTGTCCCACTGTTGGGTCCGCTGGTGATTGTCACAAACGACGCTGTTTGAATGGTCGTTAGAAACTGGCCATTCACATCGTTGAGTGTCACGCTCGTTGGGAACGTAGCGGTGCCCGTCAATTCCTCAGGGCTCAGGCTCAAGAACGTATCGGTCTGGATCAGCGTATTGTTGTAGCGGTACTTGTGCCGTGATGAATCGGCGGGTCGTCCGTTGTCGCGGTTCCAGTTGTTGAGCCGAAACTCTTGCGAGTTGAGCCGCCGGAAGTCCACCACGGGATTGCAGACCCAGCAGTAGTCCACGTCCACGGTATCGGTGGGGGACGGGACCATAGGGAGCACGATCTGACCAAGAAGCCCGATCACTGCGTCGGGGATCACAGGAACGGCATTGACCCGGACCACCACATCCGTGGGGTTATCCGCGATTTCACCGTTCCGGGGGTCCTGGAGTTGCCAACCGATGGTCCCATTCACGGGGTCAGGAAGCGAGAAGCTTGCCGTCACCTTGACCACGGTAGCCGAGACTCTCTGGGTAATTTTGAAGGTCCCGTCGTTGACTGTGGAGCCGGTCAACGTGAGGTAGAGCCCCACATGCGCTGCCGTAATGTTGGCGGTGGGCAGCGTCAATTGCGTGGGGCTATTGATGGTTCCCGAGGCCAAGTGCTCAGTCCAAGTGATCGACCCATCGTTGACGTCGGGAGCCACCCCTGAGCTGTTGTAAACCGTCACGCTCGACGCAGACACGTACGACTTGATCAGGAAGGTCCCGTTGTTGCCCGCAGACGCGGCCCCACTCAGAACCAAGAGATGGCCTACCGAACCTGAGGTCATCCCCGACAAGCCCGTCACGGTAGCGACCCCAGAGCCAAACCCCGAAATGCTCGCTGACAGGCCCGTTTGTCCGATGATCGGAGCCCCGGGTCCCGCCGCACCCGTCTGGATCACCAACGTGGGCTTAGTGATTGGGCCCTTGTCCACGTAGACTGAGCGTGAAGCCAGCGCCGGGCTACCCGTGAAGATGGCCATGTTGAACACGGGGTCCATAGGGTTGCCCGCCACATCGTGCGGGGTTCCTGTGGCATTTACGGTGACTTGGTAGGCCCCCGTACCCATCCCCACGGTGGTGAGCATAACCTGCTGGGGTGTGACGGTCTGAACGGTCTTCACGAGCACCATCGAGGGGCCCGTCACCTCGTACTCGTTTGGGCTCAACAAGGCGAAGTCTACCCGCATCGTGTCCGAGAACGTGATGAGAAGCTGCCCTTCAGCGAGCTGCACAGCCTCGACCACTTGGGGCTTGGCCGACACCGCAGTGAAGTCTTGTGAGTCCTCGTAGGGGGCTCCCAGGGTGTCCTGGAGCCCATGAACGGTTGCCGTGTAGAGCTTCCCGTTGGTGGGCTTGTTGATCTCTAGTGAGACCCCCTCAAGTGCTGAGGTGTGGGTCCAAGCGATGGAGCCGTTGTCGGGATCCACAGCTAAAAGGTCACGATCCAGAATCAAGGTGCCGTCGGGGTGGACGTCCAGCACCCGGGCGAACGCGATGTTGTTGGCAGCACTCTGGAGCGAGATGTAGTCCCCGGTGCTGATTGGAGCGTAAACACCCGTAGGGGTGAACCTTCGGGTCCTGACCGTCTGCACGTAGGCAGGGGACGCCGTGAGGGTTGCCTGGCCCCGCATGGCAGCCCTCACTTGAAAGCCGGGCGTCAAGTAGTCTGCCTCAGCCCGGAAGGTTGCCGAACCCCGTAGGGCCCCGTCATCCGAATGCCCTACGAAGCCGACCCCGGACTGGTACTCCGTGTAGAGCGGAGTGACTGACTGAACCCCCACAGGGACCGCCCCGGGTTCCCCAACGAGCACCTGGTAGTTGGACGGAATGGTGCTGCCTTGGAGGCCCAGTGGGCTCCCGAACAGGATTTCGAGCGTGGTTCCGTTACTGTTGACGAGCATGGAGGTAGCGGTCCACTACATGCTGTGTTAGTGAATCTTTCTCAGAGGCCAAGAGGGTCTTGAACGTGCGGAGCTGGTCGCGATCCATGTCCCCGCCGCTGACGTAGCGCTCAAACACCTCGGCAAACGCTTCTTCGATGGAGCTACGGCCGTAGGTGCTGACCGGGAACACCGTTTTCTCCCGGCCCTCGTCATCGAGCGGACCCGACGGGAGGTCCCTAACCTTCTTGGAAGGGTTGGTGACGACCGCCGCGTTGAAACGCGCCCGGTTCGCAGGGGTCATAAACTTGAACCAGTAGCGGTGCCCCAGCTCGTGGGTGATGACCCGCTCCGCGTCGTTCGGGGGCGTCGTAAGCACCACGTTATCCTCGCCCGAGTGATACATCCCAGAGCGAGCTTCCATCTGCTCGTAGCCGTACTCAGCGTACTCCGCCGTCTCTTGCTCTGTGAGCTTCTCGTACTTGGATGACTTGAGGAACACAACGCCGTACCAGAGCTTGCCAAAGCCCTTCTGGGAAGTGAGCGTGTGCGCCCGGTCAAGCGCCCGGACGTACTCCTTCACGAGAGTGCCGGTAGCGCTTGGGTCAATAACGATGACCTTCATGCGGCCAAACGAGAACTCACGAAACGCAGGCTCCGCGAAGTTCTCGCGGGTCACCGAGATCCCATGCTCTTCTTCGGCCTGCATCGCGTCGTCAAGACGCTTGGCGTCCGCCCTCAGGATCTCCAAGATCTTGTCGAACAGCTCTGTGATCCCCGCAGAGCGCGTATCATTCCACCGCCCCTTCGCGAAGTCTTTCTTGGTCTTGACGTGGACCTCTAGGGTCCCCGCGAAGTTATCCTTGTAGATCTGGAGCATCCGCTCGCCGTCATCTTTGCGTTGCACAAAAGGGTCGCCCGGCTTGCCCGTGGCCTGCAAGTGCCAGAACTTTGCGGAGCTGTACAGATCGTTCAGCACGTCCTTCAGCCGCTTGGAGGCTTCTCGTAGCTCCTTCCCCTCACTCATCTGCGGGGAAGTCGTGTACGGCCCACGGCGTACGAACAGCACTTGTTCTTCGAGGTTGTTCACGAACTCGATCAGCCGATCGAAGGCCTTGAATACGTCCGGCCAATCGTGAATGGTGGGCTTGAGCAACGATAACCACCCACGACGCACACCCATCAGCCACTGCTTGGTAAGCAGCTCGGCTGTGACATAACGCTGCGCTACACGCCGGGATAGATCAGAAGTCATCGTCAAAAGTCATTGCTTTCTCCACGATGCAGCAAAATCGAGGATTTCAGGATCTTTAGTACGTCGGAGTATAGTCCTGAGTCCATGGCAAACGGCACATACAAGCTCACAGGACTGTATTCTTACCATTAGAGACCAAAGCGTTTCTAAAAGTCGTGCGTGTGATCCTCTCCGACTACGCTCTGGTTGACCTTCTTTCCAAGACGGTCTCGGTCTCGAATACCCGTCCAATAACTACGAAAATCGTCGTAGTGGTAGATACCCATCCGCCACCGCATGGCGTCTAGGATCTTCCCGATTGTGTCATTAGGTATGTACCGATCGTTAAAGATATACCTGATGCGGTAGAGCGTGTGGGCTGGACGCACCAAGTCAAGCAATTGCCGAATAGCAGAGTCCGCCTCAAAGATGTTGGGTGGGAAGCCCCCGCCGGGCGGCACCAGGTAGTCAACGGTGAACCCGAACTCATCTGAGATGTCGAGCCCACTGGCACCCTTACGGACGAGCAAGAACTGCTCAGTAACCTGGATGTCCCCCGAGAGGAACAGCTCAACCACATCGGACATGGACTCGGGTATGGACCCTTGAAAGTAGATGCGGACCAGGTTGAGGAAGAAAGTACGGAATTCCTCATCTGAGAACCCAAGTTCAGGTAACTTGCTGTTCACCAACACCAAGTAACCCACGATGGACCACAGGAAATCGGACCGTGTTGTGGCGAATGCACGGTCACGGTCTACGTCTTCGAGCGCAAGTTCCAGGCGGGCCAACTCTACCGCCACGGCCTTGAGAGCTTGAGTGTAGTTGGGGCCCTGGATCGCCGACACGTAGTTCGACGGCATCAAGTTCAAGAGGGTGGAGAAGATGGTCTGCGCCCTCTGCATGAGACGCAGGTTGTACTCTTTCCCCGATTGGGAAATAGTAGAGTTCAAACGACTTGGGTCGAAGACGAATCTAGCCATGAGCCACCCCTAAGGCTGCTAGTCTCTGCCTAACCGTGACCCTATTGGTACCAAGCTTCTTTGCGATAGCTACCTTTGTGAGACCTTCGTTAAACAATCTCATTCGACACCCCCATACGTTATAGTGAAAGTCCCTAACGAAATGATCTCCATCTGAGACACAGTAATGTCGTGCGAACCCGAGTCGCCTCGGATCACATAAGACACCGCGTAAGCGTGGTTCTCTGGGTTGTCCGGCGGAAGGCCAGAACCCAATAGCGACACCACGATGTGGTTGGCGGTTCTGCGGAGTCGTTCCTGCACGTACTCGTTGGGCAAGAAGCCTTCTAGCGCCAAGGTGGCGTCGTCCGAATACCCGGCAATGGTTGCACCACCGGCACCAATGATGAACGCCTGGTTCGTCACGAAGCACACCAGGTTGAGGTCATCGGCAAGCGCCATGACCTCATCATCTTGGAAAACGCCCTTGTGCTCCGTTGAGAGCCCACCGCCGTCTGTGGTGGGATACTCCAACGAGTTGGTCAAGATGTACGCGATGTTGCCGCCCACATCAAGAGAGTTCAGGTGGTGGTACGTAGAGAGCACGGACTCTCGCAGTTTGTGGGAACCATCCGCGTAAGCCATCTTGGCCATCGGCAAGACATTGAACTGAACGCCCGTGGAATCGTTGATCGCCGCGTCCACGTTGGACTGAGCCACACCTTCGCCGATCACCTTCTTGTTGAGGTTCAGCGAAACGTTGTTGCGGATCACCGGGTCGGTAAGAGCTTTGGAAGAACCCTTCTTGAGCTGAACCGTAGTCTCGATGTCAATGTCGTTCTGGATCGCTTGCTTCACCAGCACGTCGGCGGTCACATGACGCTTGACGTTCAAGATGGCCTGCAACTGCTGCAAGAGGGAATTGATGACGTACGTGACTGTAAAATTCTCATCGTGAACATAGTCCACCGAGACTTCTTGACCACTTGCTATTTTGGAAGCAGAGGTCAGAACAATACGAGCAGGGGTAGTTGGGGTGCCCTGGATGATGTCATAGTCCGGGGCCACAGATCCTGGGGGATCAAACTCAATGGTACGCTGTTCGTTGAACACCCGGATCGTAGCGGTGTTGATGCCGATTGAATCCAATGGTTCTTGCTCGAACCCGATCATGACGTGCAGTTCGTTGTTGACCGTGATTGTATCCCCACTGGGGATGCCGCCAGATGGTGTGATGGCCACATAGTTCCGGGCAATCGTGCTCTCACCGTCAAGCAGCGGGTCGTCGGTCTTGAACAATTCGTAGTGCGTGGAAGGGTCAAGAGCACCCGACACCTCACCCACCACAGAGACGACACGACGCACAGGTTGCAACGTCATGAAGAACTGGTTCACGACGCGGAACCGATAGTCGGCCAGGATGGTGTCATCGACTGCCGTCGCGGGCTGGGCAATACTGGTGTTGAGCTTGAACGTCTGGTAATCCAAAATCGAGACGCCCGTCAGGTCGTAGTCCAGTCCGAGGGTCGCATTACGGACACCTAGCCCTTGGGAGGGGTTGTTCAAGATCTCAATGATCGGGGTCGTGAGGGTGACGCGAGAGTCCAGGACCCTGAAGATCAGGTTGGTGACGTCAATAATCTGGCAACGGGTGTCGCGAGCAATCTCAAATGAGAAGGCGAACTTATCCTGGGCTTGACGTTCCTGCACGCCCTGGATCCAAACGTCAACCTTGCCGCCAATGTGCTTCTTACGAACGTCATCGTAGTCCCGCATCATAAGCGGATCGCCGCTCTTGACGATCTCGGTCTTGATGACGCCGATTTTGTTGGCAGCGGTGGAGGCGTACCCCGTCTCTGTGCCGGTATCAACCGAGGCAAACCCCAGCATCGAGCTAGCTGCCAAGTCCGCGTTGGACTGCACATTATCACCGAAGACTGTGGCAGACTCGTTGATTGCTTGCAGACCGCTGATCCCAATCAGCGTCTTGATGGACCCGGCTGGGACGTTACCGGCTGAACCAGCCTGCTCAGCAACGATAGAAACCCGCAACTCATAACGTTTCTCATTGAAGTTATAGAAGGAGTCCGCATTGGCGCTGGACATGACATATGAGCCCCCAATGCGGAAGCGTTGTGCACTAGACCCTGAGACCGCCGTTGAGACTGCAAACGTGCCTGCCGGGACCTGCAAGTCTTTAGTGGGACGAGTTGCAGTGTAAACCACGAGGGTGCCTACAGCTTGACGCCCTGGCAGACGAGTCTTGTTGACGTTGGCCGCCAGCTTGTCGAACTGCTGGTCAATGAGATTCTGCACCGACGAATTGGTGCCCAGACCTAAAGCCGACTTAATAGCCTGCTTGTATGCGCTACCTGCAACGGGATCCGAAACCCCGTTACCACTCACGTTGTCAACGGCCAATAGCGTCAAGAAGCTCTGACTGCGGTGCACGAAGTCGAGCATGAACCAGATACGCTCAGCCTCTGAGGCAAACGGATCAATGTCCACGTCACGGGTCACAGAACCAGGGATCAACGAAATGTCCGCGTTCACCCGCAGTACAGCAGTCATGTAATCTGTAACGATTTGTGCCTGAGTCCTACCAGGCAGATCTCGAATTGTCGTATCAATAATCAGAGGTGCCCCTAAAACCTCTTGCGAATACGGAGTCTCAATCTCCGTATTGGTGGTGGGATCAAAGTAGATCCCAGTGACTACATAGTACAAAGGGTCGCTATCGGACACATTGGCAAACTGTGCTGAGTTAGTGGTGCCTGGACTACCCGCACGTCTGTGTGTAAAGACCACGAAGTTCTCGAACTCGTAGTTCTGGAGGTTCCCCGTGAACCGCAGCTTACCCGCCAGCACGGTGTTGTCGTGGGTGGTGTTTAACCGAACTGCAAGCTCGTTCCCGAACTGGTCCTCCTCAGAGACTCTCAAACGTATCGCGTATGCCTGAGGGTCTACGTCCCATACGGTCAAGTCATCGTAGGCTAGAATGTCGGATTCTTCGTACTCAGTCGGAGACGTTACGGGCTTCTCATTGATCTTGAAATAACCTGTGGCCCCCGCCGGGGACGTAGAGGCGTAAAAGTTGAAACCTTGAAACGAAGCCACTGCATTCGGAACAACAGCAACGGCAACCAATAAGTCAACGGAATCTCTGTGTCTGTGGAGTCGAATCCCCGTGGGGATCCTTATGCCATCGGTAGTTATTGTCTCTACCCGAGTCACGAGCACAGACGATGTAGCCGAAACACCGCCGACAATATCGATCGTACGGATCAGGATCGTGTTGACCCCAAACTCTAGAGGCAGGCCCGTAGGGTAGACCGCTAGGTTAGGGATCGTGAACGTCTGTAGGACGAAGCTGACCAGGTTAGGGTCAGAGACGAATGCCCCACCGTTGACCGAGAGCTGCACCGAGACCGTGTTCACA
>Ga0315288_10005289_pt1 | contig 16421 bp, 25 predicted proteins | sample YL17G11_20_MG_FD_203454 | JGI IMG/M metagenome (GOLD analysis project Ga0315288, IMG submission 203454) | Sediment microbial communities from Yellowstone Lake, YNP, Wyoming, USA - YL17G11_20 | ecosystem: Environmental > Aquatic > Freshwater > Lake > Sediment | place: USA: Wyoming | collected...
GCCCGCGCCGAAGGTATTACCCGCCAGGCCATACACGACTCGATTGTGAACATACGCCGAAAATTATCAGAAGTATCCCAAAAGGGGTAGTCCAAAAGATTTCTCATATTCTTGGGATTTTCTCCTTGACAAAGTGCGGGCAGTTGACGATAATACAAATATGCGATACACAATTACAATAGCATCTTCACATCTGTCCCGCCGAGGCATACCATTGGTGTATCGCAACCTCGGCGGGATTTTTTTCTAAAGGAATACAGATGCCTGATATGTACCAGTGCGATAAATGCGGCGGCAGATTCACAATGAGACATGATGTTCACGCGCCAAAAGCAGTTTGGATCGGTCAGCCGATATTCGTGCCCTGCGACGGAGTCCTGGTCGAAGTTGACGGCAATGTGTTGTTGGATGGCCTGCCCGCCGACACTGGTTATTCACCGGAGTTGCCTTCCCGCGATATGATAATCGGACAATACCGGGCAAGATAAGGAACAAGAATATGAACGATGACCTTCCCAACTGGCCGATAGTAGTACGAGAAGCGTATCTCAAAGTCGTCCATAGCGGCAGCAGTGAAGACTTGCAAAACTATCTGAGACTCCGCCGCGAGTGGCTCAATGCTTGTCTTGACAAGATTAACAGTCCGCGCGTCGTGGACAAAGTGTATGAAGATGTGCACAATGACAAAGAACGCGATCACAAACTGGTTCAATAAGATTAAGCAAGAGCGAATCAGGAGATGAATAATGAAAACGAAAAAGACCACAAAGAAACAATCGGGCAAAAAATCCCGCCGAGCGAAACGAATCCTTGACCCGTTAGGGCAGTTGGCTCCTATTGGGACTTATTGTGGCTTGACAGCGGCGCAGGCTGACGCAGCGTTGCAAACGAAGATATTGGCGCTTATGCAGGATTGCCCGGAAGTCGTGGCGACCGGCGAGGTTACTGAACCGACCGGCGAGAAGTTCAAATTCACGATTTACTCCGATGTCCGCAAGGCGATTGACCCCTGGCTGGTCAAACACCGGCTGACGTTTATTCCGTACAGCGACGAGAAACACCCGACGGTGCTTACACAGGCCGGCGGATGGCATTATCTCACCACGCATTACCGCCTGGGGGATGCCGAGACGGGTTACTACATCATCGTGCCTGGTTGTGGGATAGGATTGAATCGCTGGTGGGCCGCAGATTCAGCGGGGACTTTGGCCCTCAAACACGCACTTATGGAAGCCCTTCATATTCGTTGGGATAATCGAAGCGCCGTCGAGCGTATGCTGGCGGGCGGCACGGAAATCATCGGGGACATCGTTAAGGAAGTAATGCGGCAGTTGGCCGAGAAACAGGAAGGTAAACAAGCGCGCCCGCAAGAAGGCGACGCGGTGGCTGAACTGAAAAATCATGATTGGAAGGGACAGGGCACAAAGGCGCTCTCGTCAAAATAATGAAAGGAGAAAACACAATGCAAGTGAATGTACGAGAATTTAACACAGAGGCATCCGCCTTAGTCAAGGTGTCCATCGCGGCGATCCCGACGATGAGCGAGTTGGCCTCGCCGGACTCGATAAAGAGATTGCGGGCGTTTATCAAACCAAATATCGAGCAGGCCCTTGCCGTTCGGGTCAAGGACGCGGGCAGTAAGAGCGAGGCGTATTTGTGGGCGGGCACACTAAAACCCTTTTCAGTTACGCTGGACACAGCGCGGCGGGAAATCAACGCCACGCTCAAAGCAGAGGTCGATGGCCGCCTGCAACCGACCATAACCGAAATCGACTGCGCCGTGAAACATTGCGAAAATGAATTGCGGACTTATGATACCGAGCAACTTCGCGCGGCTCAAGAGGCCCAGCGCAAGGCCGATGAGGAACGGGCAAAGGAACAGGCCGAACTTGAGCGCCGCCGCAAGATTCAAGAGGCCGCGGTCGCGGCAGGCAAGGAAAAACGAACCGAAATACCCATCGAGGCCCCGCGCGTCGAGATAGCCAAGCCGGTAGGTATCGCCGCGGACAAACGATCCCATTACCGGGTGCGATACGAAGTCCTGGACGTGGAGAAATTGCCCGAAGGATTCTACGTCAAAGAAGCGAATAAGACCGCCATTAACGAGAAAGCGTTGGCAATCGAGGGGCGTTACGAAAAAGCCCGTAAAGGTATTGATGAGATACCCCAAGAAGTTCCCGGTGTACGTTTCTTCTGGGATGCTCAATATCGAATGGTTTGAGGCCCGCGAGGGTCTATCTGAAAAAGGCGGTAGATGTGCAAGGATGAAACTGATAAAGCCGTGAAGGGCAAGGAGGCCCACCGCCGCCTTTTGGGATTATGACTATGGATACAAACCTGCAAAACGGTGCGGATTTCAATATCTTTGTTCCGGGTGTACCGGCGACGAGCGGTTCGCACAAGTCATTTAAGGGCCGAATAACTCACGCCAGCGACACAACAAAACGCTGGATGGATGCGGTCGCTTGGTGCGTCCTTGAGAAGTACGGCAACCACTGTTGTCAAGACGGCCCGACGCGGGCGCGATTCGTATTTTATTTGCCTCGACCCAAAGGCCACTATAGCAAAAAAGGTCTAAAATCGTCCGCTCCTCAGCATCCGGTTGTAAAACCTGACCTTGATAAACTGGTGCGGGCCGTCCAGGACGCCCTGACGAAGGTTCTATGGCGCGATGATAGCCAGATATACGAGTTACGAGCCGAGAAACGATATACTGAAGCGGATGCGGCCTGCGGGGTGCAGATTTACGTTTTGTGAGGAGCGAAGAATGAAAACCAGGGAACGCTGTAACCAGTTGTGGAGTTCTATCGTATTGACCCGCGATAGATGGTGTCAATCCTGCGGGGCGACGGGCAATCTTGAGCCCCATCACCTGTTCCCCCGGTCGCAGGGCGACTGGCTGATATTGTACGACCCTGATTATGGCGTTGCCTTGTGCGATCAGTGCCACCCTAAAGCGACGGGGAATCCGGCGAAATTCAGAGAGGCGATTCTGCCGCGCCTGAAACTCCTGCGATACGATTGGAGCAGCGATTTTGAGAATGAAATCCGGTTCGGTTTTGACGCCGATTGGGAGAGTCGGGTTGCTACGCGGGCACAGAAACTTGAACACCAAATGACCGCGCCGGTTAAAGTTCAAAACCTCCGACCCAACTGGAAGATTATCAAAGGCTTCCTCTTGGCTGAACTTGAGAACGGCAAAGAATGGGCGGCGTTAAATGCCGACTGCGAACCTGAATATGGGAAAACAATAATATGAACCCCGGCGGCGGCATTGTCTTGCAGGATGAGCCAAACAGTCTTAGGGATTCGAACACGGCTATCTCCGGGCCGGAATCGACTGAGACATTATTTCAGGATGGTTATTATGAATTTTACGCCGCTTACAACAAACGCGCTCTTGCCGACTTCAAAAATTTCAAGTTACCCTGGATACTTCCATATCTGCCAACAAACAAGGATGCTCGTATTCTTGATGTAGGCTGTGGTCCTGGTCTTCTTTTGGGATACCTGGTTCGTTTAGGATACGCAAATGCGATAGGCATTGACATATCGTGCGCCCAAATAACCGCTGCCGCTGCTTACGGCCTGCGCGACCGCGCCATACTTGCCGATGTGTTCGACTACGCGGCGCAAAAGGGAACTATTTGGGATGTTATCGTCTGCAACGATGTCATTGAGCATATATCGCTCGACAAGTTGCTGACGTTACCTTCGCTGTTTGCCAAATCTCTGCGACCGGGCGGCATAGTTATCATCCGCACCTGCAACGCGGATTGCCCTATTGCGACCAGAGGTCGGTATATTGACCTAACACACACTATAGCGTTTACAGAGTACAGCCTGCGGCAACTGATGCGCGGTTTTGATGGCCGCATTATTGACCAAAACGTTGGCAAACCACTGCGTCATCGGGCCATTTTTTGTGTCCGGGACTGGTTATGGCGCTCGGTATATCGTGTTTATGAGAGCAAGCCGCCCAACAGTGGCAGTGCGGCGCTGGCAATGGTGTTTACGGTGAAGGAGCAAAATGGTTCAGCAACTAATCTCAAACAATACCCTGCCCGCCGGGGTTTTTGAGAAAGGCCAAGAATGGCTATGTCAAGAACTAAAATACCCTGGACCGATGCATCCTGGAATCCGGTAAGATACGAAGATGGCTGGATGTGCACGAAGGTAAGCCCCGGTTGCTGGAATTGTTATGCCGAGTCGATGAACCTTCGATTCGGTAACAACTACCGATATGGCGATTTTTCAAGCAAGGCTGAATTTTCACTCGATGAGAATGTTCTCAATCAACCTCTGCACTGGCGGACGCCGCGCCACATCTTCGTTCAGTCGATGGGGGACTTGTTCCACGAAAAGATACCACTCGAATTTGTGCATAAGATACTTGATATTGTTCAAATGTGCCCCCAACATACTTTCCAAATCCTGACGAAGCGCCCGGAGCGAATGACAGAAATCCACCGACTTGTCTTTGGAGTTCTCCAAAATGTCTGGCTCGGCGTCAGCGTCGAAACGGAGAAATATCTGCACCGGGTAAATGCCTTGAATGAAATCCCCGCCACCATAAGATTTGTCAGTCTTGAACCTCTGCTCGAAGAAATGCACATCGAAGATTACTTGAAACGCTTGCAATGGGTAATTTGTGGCCCCGAAACAGGCTCGCGCCGCCGCCCCTGCAAGCGGGAATGGATAGAGAGCATTATCAAGCAATGCGACGCAGCGGGGGTGCCAGTATTTATTAAAACCTTTCCTTTGAATGGCAAGATTTTACACGATGTAAACCAATTTCCCAAAAAGTTTCAGAGACGAGAATTCCCAAAATAACCGTTGACAACTTAAAATATAACGGTATGATGTTTTTATGCTCGATAGTCCGACAATCTCAAGAAACGATACCGACCGCGCAGGTGAAACATCCTTCGGGCTGTCGAGCCACTTGCCGGTCGGTTCGCTTTTGAAGAGTTCAAGGATGAAAACTATCCCGCTTACACAAGGCAAAGTAGCGCTTGTTGATGACGAAGATTTTGAAGAACTCAATCGGTATAAATGGTGCGTTTTTAGCAGTGGACATTCCTGGTATGCCGTGCGAAGTAAACCTGCTGTTCTTATGCACCGTCAGATTTTGAAACCACCGCCAAGAATACAGATTGACCATCGGGATCGCAATGGCTTGAACAATCAGAGAATAAACTTGCGGATTTCAACGAAGTCGGAAAATGCCGCCAATAGTCGGAGTCGAAAAGGATCCTCCCAATATAAAGGAGTTTCTTGGCACAAAGGAGCACATAAATGGCGCTCACGAATTCAACCAAAGGGCCGACAAATTCATCTTGGTTATTTTGATACTGAGATTGAAGCGGCCCGTGCCTATGATAGCGCCGCCATTAGGTATTTTGGGGAATTTGCAACAACAAATGTTGAGGAGAAACCGAGACGAATATGCCTGAACCGCACATAATCTCATATCCTCAATACTGTCACGCCTGCCTATACTCATTCGTAAGCGAGGAGAGAAATGCTATATGTCCGAAGTGTGGCAAGGGTAGTAGTGTATTGAATTGCTTCGGTGAAATCACATCAGAGCTCAACCAAGAGAAACATGAAAGCGAATAGAATAGATGACAGACAAAGACAAAATCATCCGCGTTTTCGCGCTCGGCGAAAAAATTACGTGGGCAAGAAAAGATATTGGAAGGACTAACGGTACGCTTGCCGCAGAGACGGGGATACGATTTTCTGACCTATTGCGTTTTCAACGCGGCACACAGAAGCCAACAATGTCTGAACTTGTCAAAATCGCCGAAGCTCTCAAACGGGATGTTGACTGGTTCTTGCGCAACGATGAACCGAAGCCAGAGGTGTTTGTCAGATGACTCCTAACACAATCCACACGGGCGACTGCCTCTCGATGCCCGAAGCGCCGGGCACGGCGGGGCCTGAAGGAATGGGTTGAATGACTAAGAAGAAAAAGACATTCTTCAACTGTTCTGTTTGCGGTAAGATAACTACCGGACGCTTGCCGCGATTATCAAAAGGGATGTGGTCTGGTGATAATTTGCATGTGGGGGATGGTACAATGAGGTATCCTCGCCGCCATAAGGGACCTGATGGCCAACCGTGTCCGGGCAATATCGAAAAAGCGAAATGGGTCGATTTATGACAGACAAAGGAGACGTGGTGGGCAAGGTTGACGAATGGGCCTCGTGTTACGATTTGAGTTATCGGGGAATCATAGTTCCAGAAGCCTTCGGGCACCCTGCGAAAATGTCAAGGGGCCTGCTGACGCGGATCCTGCGCCACGCCAAAGAGGAAGGCTGGCTGAAGGCTAACGATATTTGTCTTGATGTATTCGCGGGCGTGGGTACGACACTGCTGCTTGGCGCATACGAAGGATACCGTTGCATAGGTATAGAATTGGAAAAAACTTTCGTGGATTTAACAACGAAGAATATTGCCCTTCACGCCAGGAAGCTGGCGGCCCTGGGCTGCCCGCAGCCGGTGATAATCCAGGGCGATTCGAGGCGGCTCTGCGAAATACTGCAAGAGGCGGATTTGATTGTGTCGTCGCCACCATTTATGGAGAACAACGTCAACATCGGCGCAGTCGGCAATACGCTCGCACAAAGACAACAGATTCACGACAGCAAGCCGCGCAAAGATTCCTACGGCACTACCCCCGGTCAGTTAGGAGCTATGAAGCCCGGTTCTATCGACTGCGTGCTGTCCTCTCCCCCCTACGCCGAGACCTTGAAGGGGGACGGCACGCAGGCCGAGACCGCCGCCGAGTCCTATGCAAAAAGGACTGATGCTCAAGCTGGTGGGCCATTAGGCCAGAGCCAGAGGACGCAGGGCTACGGCAGCAAGGGCAATCTCGGCAACCTCAAGCCCGGCGATGTCAATTTGATTCTGTCATCTCCGCCGTATGAAGGAATCGTATCAACTGAGAAATGCGGAATAGATTTCTCAAAGACGAAGCGAGATGGGGACACTCGACATCAGAGTTTGAAAAGCGGCCAAGGTAAAGTGCCTTTTGAATATGGTGAAACCGAAGGTCAACTCGGCAACTCTCGGGGACCGACCTTTTGGGACGCCAGTTTTCAGATACTCCAGCAGTGCTATGCCATACTCCGCCCCGGCGGTGTAGCTATCTGGGTAGTCAAAGACTTCGTCCGTGCAAAAAAGCGTGTGGATTTCACCGGCGACTGGCGAAAACTCTGCGAAGCCGCAGGCTTTACCACTCTCCACGAACACCATGCTATGCTATACAAAGAGCACCGCTTTAGATCCATCTGGGGCGAGGAGATAATCAGGCGCACTAATCGAGCCAGTTTCTTCCGTACCCTCGCAAACAACAAGGCCGGCTGGGCCGCCTACTGGGAAATCGTCCCCGAAACTGAACGCCAGGAATGGCTCATCACAGCAAAAGAGCAACTACCCCCCGGCAAACGCCAGCACATCATTCTCGGCAAGGCCCAAGAACTCGCCTTCAAAGATACCGCCGAACGCATCGAAACTTGGAATGAGCACGTCCGCATTGATTTTGAAGTTGTACTCTGTATGAGGAAACCTGAATGAGCAAGGCGGCAAAAATGATTGAATCCAGGGGCACGGGTCTTTCCTTCCACACTAATCCTTTCGGCCCGTGCCCCTATATTTTGCGCGAATTTTGATTGACGCAGGCCGCAAAGACAGTAAGATTGCGATTATGGACGTTGTAGTAAGCTATTTTTCAGACTGGCGACATAGGGCTTCTCGGACAAGTCACAGCTTGCTGTAACGTCCAACCGAGAAGCCTTTTTCTTTGGCAAGGAGGCTGTCTATGGAAGAAACAGGTTACACAAAGCTCTTTGGGAGCATCATTTACAGCACTATTTGGCGAGAGAGCAAGGACACGAAGATTTTATGGGTTACGATGTTGGCGCTTGCGAATCGGCACGGCGAGGTGGCGGCGTCAATCCCTGGATTGGCTGATGCGGCCAGGTTGACTATTGATGAGACCCTGGTCAGCTTGGAGGTGCTTGAATCCGCCGACCCCTTCAGCCGGAACAAAGACAATGGGGGTCGTAGGATAGGGGTAATTGACGGAGGTTGGCGAATACTCAATTATTCCGTTTACCGGGCAAAAATGCGTAAAGATGCTGAATACTATAGGGAATATCGCGCAACCAAGTGCAACCAAGTGCAACCAAGTGCAACCACACACAACCATCTGCCTACTATATCAAAAGCAAAAGCAAAAGCAAAAGCAAAAGCAAAAGCAGAAACAAAAGAAGAAAAGAAGAAAGAAGAAAAGAAAAGGGCTTCGCCCTTTGTACCCCCGACAGTTGAAGAAGTTGAACAGTATTGCAAGGACAAAGGTTATGAAGTGAACGCCAAGCAGTTTATCGAATACTACGCCGTTGCCAAGTGGCACGACGCTAAAGGCAACCCAGTGAAGAGCTGGAAGCAGAAGATAATAAGCGTTTGGGGCACAAAGAATGGGCGAACCACAGAGAATAGGCGAAATACTGAAAACAGCGCTCCCGCAGATTTTATCCGTTAGATGTGAGAAATGCGGACACGGGTTGCGATACAAAGACAATACCGGGGTGCGGGCCTGGTGCAAACGGTGTATTGACGTTTGGGGGCGATTGCAGGCGCTCAAAGAGGAGAGGGCCGAGCAGTTGATATTGAACTTGGTCGGTTCCTTGTACCTGGATGCGGAACTTCTCGACCTGGAGGAGGAAACGGGGCAAAAGTTATTGAGTTTAGAGGCGGGCCGCGACGTTTTTATGTTCGGGCCTGTGGGCACGGGGAAAACCTACGCTATGGCCGCGCTCATCCGGCATTACATATATGCGGGATACGAGGTCGAGCGGGTGAACTTCGACGACTTCTGTGTGCAGGTACGAGCTACGATGTCCCCGGCGTCAAAGAAAACTGAGTGGGACCTGATAGAGCCTCTCAAAGATATTGACAAACTATTCATTGACGATTTGGGTATTCGAGGCAAGCAAGAAACAGACTTCAGCTACGTCACGTTGTACTCGATTCTCAATAAGCGGCAGGAGCGCCAATTGCCCACATTTCTAAGTTCAAATAAGACCCTCGCGCAGCTTGGTCAGAGTTTTGATGCGCGAATTGCCAGCAGGTTATCGGCGGCGTTAATTATCGAAATGACCGGACCGGATAGACGCCGGCCAGACAATGCCTGAATCAGGGCCTACAGTGAAATACCCCCTACAAACTACCCCTCAGGGGGAGATCGTCGTGCCACGGGCCTGTAGAAAGCGCCTGGTGAAGACTACAGACAGGTTAAAAGGGGGCTCCGTCCCCCTAAGAGCAGGAAAAGGTTCTATGTTACACTCAGCGCGAATTGCTCGACCAGGTTATGAAGTCGCAAATGCAGATTCCCAAGGGCATTGGCCTTCTCAAGAGGTCTATCGGCACCTTCAAGGTCCCTGAGAATATCCTTGAGCGCCGCCATCAATTTGTCGAATCGCTCTGCCCGATACCTATCAACGCAGTCGTAACATAATAGCGCTATATTTTCATCGGTCAACATTATCATCTCCTTTTTGATTCGGACTTCGCAATCAGAATCAATACAAACAATAAACAGAAACACACGGTACAGAGGTCAATCAGGCGTTGCATTAAGCGCATCCCTTGACGATTATCATAAATACAATCACCGCCAGGCTAAACACCAATGCGGATAGATTGAATTGCTTTTCACTCATTTTTTAGCCTTTCTCTGTTTTTTCGGTTCTCTACGATTCGCCGGGATTGACGATCCCCGGCGCGCCCGATACAAACTACCCTTGTTTTGCCTCTGCCTCGGCGATAGCGGTTTCCAACCTCGCCGTCAACACCGCTGCTTCCAAAAGGCTCAACCAGGGTGATGCCTTTATACCCAACTCATTGCATATTTTAGTGAGCCGCTCCAATGAGAGTTCGCATGCCGCCAGCAGTTTGGCGTTATTTTGACGTAATTTCTGTAACTGAAATTCGTGCCAACAGAACCAACACCAACCATTCGGCTTCCCATACACATCAACTGTATCATAGGGGCCATCGTGTTGTCCCGGTATGTGCTTGCCAGGTAAGTCGATAAAGTGTTCGCAATCGCCACGACCGGGGCCAGCATAGAAACAACCATCGTCCCTATGTTTTGTTTCACTCATCTTCAACCTCACCTTTCTTAAAAGGCCCTGATGGTAACATTGGTCGCTTGAAGATCCATATTCGCCAGAGGATTGCTCGCAGGTAAAAAGCAACTATAACCTGTTACGTACTTTGCCCACTCCACGAATTTGTCGTAAGGCGTCCCCTCTGGTATTTCGACTCTAATCGTTATTGTATATTCGCTCATATCAAACCTCACTTTCTCAAAAGGCCCCGCTGCGCTTCCGCGCTTTTCACGGCGGGCGGGGGCAGCCGGTTGGAGTCTATCCCACAACTTCCTTAATAACGGCCAAAATATCAAGTACTTGGTGAGCCTCCGCCGCCTCCGCCGCCAGGGCCGCCGCCTCCGCCGCGGCGACCTCCGCCGACCAAGCCTCCGAGGTCGCCTCCGCCGCCAGGGCCGTCGCCTCCGCCGCCAGGGCCGCCGCCTCCGCCGCCAGGGCCGCCGCCTCCGCCGCCAGGGCCGTCGCCTCCGCCGCCCACGCCCCCGCCTCCGCCGCCAGGGCCGCCGCCTCCCAAGCCCTCCACGCCGCCTTCGCCGCCGCCGTCTTCGTGCGGTTTGTCCCATTCAGCCAATTCTCCGCCCAAATAACAAAATTCGGCTCGGAATGCAGTCCCTGCACGCATCGAATGCCAATCTCGACGCGTTGTGTTGGAGTAATGAGGGACAACGGCAACTCTGTTAACAGTCTGGCTCGGCGCGCGCCGCCCTTTGTAGCATCCACTTTGGTATCCCCGTCGATTTCAATTTCCCACAGGCGCGGCTTGTCGATATTTGCATGAATTGGGTTGAAAAAGACGGCCAACAACGGATCGTCGTAAAAATGAATCCAACCGTCTGAACACAAACTCTGGGCCAACTTGCCCGGTGCTTGCACCCATTCCCCGACTACCCACTGGCAACCCATGTGTGTTTGCAGATTCTGGTCCGTCAGTTTGTATTTCATTTGTGTCATAGTCTTTACTCCAATAAAGTGTTTCATTTTGTAACGGGTTCAACAAGGCCCCAGAGTTATCATCCGAGCGCTTTTGACGCCGCAACTGCACCGCCGGGGTCAAGAGCTTTCAGTTCGCTCATTCGCTTGCCAAAGTATTCCCCTGATTCGCCCTCGAACATAGGAGTCCCGGACGGGGCGAATCGCCATTGCTGTAGCAGGGAGTAATACGTTCGGGCATCAATTTCAGCTTTGAGTTCCGGTGTTAAGTCCATTTTCCTACCCTTTCAAGAAAAGGCCCCGGCTCGACTACTAAACTTGGGCGAGCAAGGTAGGTGAGCCGAGCGCGGGGCCGCGTGATTATTGTTTTGAATGTGTTCGCCCAAGTTCATAATCACAAAGTATCATATCAGCGCAGCTTCGTCAAGGAAAATCTTTGCAGAATGTGAAAAACCTTTTCACTTGACACCTACGCCGTAAGAGGTATATCTTATGGGGTATGCGAAAAACGAGGCCACATAACCTCACAATCAAACAGCAAGTCTTTGTCAGCGCGTATGTCGCCAACGGCTTCAATGGGACTCAGGCTGCGATTACAGCCCAATACGCACCCCAGAGGGCACGGTCCACAGCATCCCGGATGCTGGCAACAAACGGCAACGTCCAGAAAGCCATAGCGGAAAAGCTCAAACCGCTTGTCCGCAAACACAACATAAACGCGGATAATATCATCGCAGAATTCACAGAGATTGCTTTTGCCCGCAAGAAGCGTCCGTGGGGTAGAGATACGATGCAGGTGCATACACATAACAAAATCAGTGCGCTCACACAGTTGGCCGAGATATGCGAAATCATCCGCCGGCATGATGCGCCTCAGCAACAGGCGCAGCAGGTAATCGTGAACGTGTTATTGAAGGGTCAGCCCATTGAGGCCAATATCATAGATGATGACTTACGAACTAACGACCCGACAAGAACAAGCCTTTCAAATCTTGAATGACCCCGCCGTAACCGACGTGCTTTTCGGGGGAGCGAAGGGGCCGGGCAAGTCGTGGTTCCTCTGCTGGTGGGCTTGGTGGCTCACAAAGCAGATCATCAAACAGTTCAACTTACAGCCCACCGACACCCCGCCACATATCGGATTCATCGGGCGCAAACAGTCAGTCGATTTCACGATGACGACCTTGCAGACGTGGCAAGAGATAATCCCCCGCGCCAGCTATACTATCAAAGGCGCGACCGACCGCCATCCGAAACACATTCTCATCGAGGGCCGCGCCGCAATAGACTTCGGCGGATTCGATAGACAAGAGACGGTCAACAAGTTCAATAGCGCCGAGTATGTCTTTATCGGTGTTGACCAGGCGGAGGAGCTTACGCAGGATGATGTTTCTATTCTCCGTGCGTCGCGCAGAATGAAGTTGGGCGGCAAGCAACTGAGGTATAAGGGGTTGTTCACGGCGAACCCGGCGCCAAGTTGGCTCAAGCCTGAGTTCATCGACGCCCCACCCCCACAGAACAGATTCGTACAAGCCCTGCCCTCAGACAATCCCCACTTGCCAACCACTTACATTGGAATCCTTCAAGAGGCGTTCAAGCACAGGCCGGAATTACTCCAAGCCTATCTGTACGGCTCTTGGTCGAGCGTAGAGGGTCCGAATCAGATTATCAAGTCGCAGTGGCTGGTAGATGCCAAGATAAGACGGCCACAAGAATATCTTCGCACATATCTGGTATGCGACCCGGCGGGAGAAGGCGATGACGAGTGTGTAATCTATCTGATGCACGACTCCGAAATCGCCGAGAAGGTGATACTGCCCTATTGTAAGACCACGCAGATAAGCAATTGCCTCGCCCGGCTAAGCCGGCAGAACGATAATTGTATGGCGGTGGTCGAATGTATCGGAGCAGATCTGGGTTTTGGCGTGCTTTCGGAGCTGCAGGAATTAGAGGTCCCCACAATACGCTACAATCCCGCTGGCGCTTCCAAACAACCGGAGAAGTACGTCAATCTGCGGGCCGAGGCTTGGGACACAGCGGCGAAGGCGCTGTGTGAAGGAATGCTGCCGCAGTCAAATTCCCTCTTGACAATGGCAAGTTCATACATTACTTTGGAAACTCAGTTATGCGTCCCGACCTATAAATTCGCAGGCGCAAAGATGCAGATTGAGGCAAAGAAGGACATAAAGAAGCGGCTGGGCAGGTCGCCCGACCACGCAGATACCTTCATAATGGCCTTGTGGGCCTGGCCCCAAATCAAGAGCAGTAAGCAAGCGAGGAAAGAACAAAACGATTTAGCCGCCCTCAGTGAAAGATATGCCAGCCCGTTCAGCATGAGGTAGTATGAAAGAACACGAACTGATTGCCGATTACGAGGAGTTGTTCAACGACTACAAAGGTGCGTGGAGTCCTTACCTCGTAGAGGCCGATTCGGATATGGAGCTGCACTTAGGTGCACACTTCTCGTCCGCACAGGTGGCGCAGGCCAAGAAGACGGGCCGCTCCTTAGTTCCCTTCCCGAAGACAACAAGGCAGGTAGAACTATTGCACGGGTACGAAATCAAGAACAGGCACATCCTCAAGATTGGCGCAGTCGGCAAAGAGGATGACATTGCCGCCCGGCAGCACACGGGCATCATAATGCAACAGATGGCCCAGGGCGGCTATGATATGCTCAGTGAGACCTTCAAATGGGGGGCCCTGGTAACAGGGTCGAATCTCTTTGAAGTGTATCTTGACCGCGAAGGACGAGTGCAATTTGGCCGTCGGCCACACAATGGATTCATGCTCGACCCCGGTTTCACGCTGCCCGACCTATCAGACTGCCGGCACATATTGACGGGCAAGTGGCTTCACGAAGACGCCGTGAAGAAACTGCTGCCGACCGAGGCCGACAGGATAGACAAGATTCCGCCGATGAACGCCCGCAGGTGGACAGACAGCTTTCAACTGGCCCGCAAGGACTATATGCGGTGTTATGAGGAGTGGTGGTCTCTGATTGAGGAGTTCAAGAGTTTCGTCATAAACCGCATGACGGGCCAAGAAATCGAATGGGAGCAATTCGTCAAGAACGCGGTAGTGGGCGGGGCGCGTAACGCTCAGGCTATTCTTGATACAATGCGGATGCCGAATGGTATGCCGATATTCAGTAAATTCCAGAAGCCGGTCCGCCGCATCGAATTGAAGTGCTTCGTTGATGCCGAGCCGGTGTGGGAAGGCCCGAACCCCACGGGGATTGACGAGTACAACTTCGTATGGGTAGGCGGTGAATGGTGTCCCGAATGTCCGCGAAGCGAATTGAAGCTCCGAAGCTTAACGCGCAAATTGCATGAGCAGCAATTCGCTCGCGACAAGCGTATCAATCAAGCCATAGACATTATCGAATCAAGTATTCAAGCCGCAAAAGTTGCAAGACAAGGTTCACTGGTCAATCCCGACGATGCCTATAAGAGTGGCCAAGGTCATACAATTTGGGTAAACAAAGACTTCGCCGGGACTTTGCAGGATGCAATATATCAGCTCACCGGCCCCAGCCCAAGCGAGGGAGTCTTTCAACTTATCGAACTGATGGACCGGGAGGAGACTGAGGCTACAGGACTCAATCAAGAGGTATTTGGAGGGGATGAGGGGGACAGGCCCGCGATTCTCTCCGTATTCCGGACCGGCCAGGCCCTTACGGCGCAACAGAGCATATTCCAGGGCTTCCGGCGCGCCAAGTGGCAGGTGGGAATAAAACTCGTTAAGATGAACCAGGCGAATATGACGCCGAAGATGGTGACGCGTTGTATCAATGAGCAACCCGCCCCCGGATTCTATGAGCCGGACTTTACCCGTTTCGACTGCAATCCGACCGAAGGACTGCTCACCGATAGCCAGCGACATCTCAATTACCTCGAACTAAAGGAGCTTTACACATTGTTCCCGGACGCGATTTCGCCGAGTTTCATAATCGAGGCCGCCCCCGTCCAATTTCCCGAAAAGCTAATCGCCAGTATCAAGCAGAAGGAGCAAATGGCAAGCCAGATGGCGCAGGCCCAACTCCAGACTAAAGAACAAATGGATGCGATGCTGTTGGCCCAGGCGCGACTTGATAATGCCCGGGCGCAGGCGGAGATGGCAGGTATCCCATTAGAGCAGGCGAAAACGATGTCCGAGATAGCGAAAATTAAGGCCGAGCCACAACTTACCTATATCGATCGTTATCTTCAGTTGCTTACCCTTATGCAACAAAGTCAGCAGGCCGCTCAGCAACCAGTAAGGCAAGGAGGCGCATAATGCCGCTGACCAAAAAAGGGATGAAAGTCCGGCGGGCGATGCGCAAGCAATACGGCGCAAAGAAGGGCGACCGCGTCTTTTTCGCATCCCAGAACAAGGGTACAATTAAGGGTACACACAAAAAGAGGAAACGCAAGCGATGATAACCCCCGGTCTATTGCAGAAGCTAATGTCGAATAAGCCCCGCAACGAGAAGGCGAAGATACTTCGTCCCTGCGAACCAGGGTGGTGCAGTATGCCCAAGGGTATCATATTCGAGGTTATGGCAGTAATCGCCGACGCCGCAAAACAGAAGAAATGCAAGGCCGCGGATTTATGCGTCGCAGCGCATTTGGCCGATGATAAGTTGCAGATGGTCAGGATATATGATAAAGTCCCCAAAAGATTGAATGGCTGGCTGCGCGTTAAAGCCGCCTGGAATGTACTATTAAGGGGAAGAATATGAGAAGGATTTTTGTCACCGTCATTTTGTGTATAGTTTCTCTGGTTCTTGGTATGTTGGCCAGGGGAATGTACAACAACTATGCCGCAGGGAGCAAATTGACCGAAGAAGCGCGCCGCGCATCGTATCTGATGCCGCAGAAAGACAGCCCCACCTGGAAGGATTGGACGGCCAAATATGGCGACACCGCCGACTCGTGGGAATTATTCAGTATCGCCTTCCATACGCGCTATTTAGGGGAACTCAATCAAAGAATCACGAAGTTGGAGAAGGCGCGGGATGTCAATGAACCTAATCCACCTGCTAAAACAAATTGAGTGCATTTTTGAAGGAAATTAGACAATGGACATTCAGAATCAAGAAGACGTAAAAATTGAGGTTCAGCCCGTCACTGAGCCTACAGGCGATACCGGCCAGGTCGCCTCTGGTCAAGGCGTGATAGAGAATCAGCCCGCCCCTGACCAAAATCAGGCAGTACCCTACGAGCGATTCAGAGAAGTGAACGAGGCCAAGAAAGTCGCCGAACAGGAGGCCGCGAATCTGAGGGCGCAATTCTCATTATTGCAACAAGCGCCAGTCGCGCCGCAACCACA
>Ga0315288_10005291_pt1 | contig 16420 bp, 16 predicted proteins | sample YL17G11_20_MG_FD_203454 | JGI IMG/M metagenome (GOLD analysis project Ga0315288, IMG submission 203454) | Sediment microbial communities from Yellowstone Lake, YNP, Wyoming, USA - YL17G11_20 | ecosystem: Environmental > Aquatic > Freshwater > Lake > Sediment | place: USA: Wyoming | collected...
GCCACCGAGCGCCCCCTTGATCTGCTTCTCGGTCAACCCCAGGAACGACAGTTGCAGGGCGGCCAGGTCGTGGGCGTCCGTCGCCTCGGCCCGGAGCTGGTCGGCCTCGCAGGTCCAGCCCAACAGCTTCCGCGCCTCCTCGACACCCATCTCGACCCCGGTTTCGAGCCGCAGCCCCCGGAGGTCCTCTCCCTGCCACGGGCGGCGCCGCAGGTCGTCGAGGCTCCGGGCCTCGACGACCTTGTCGTCCGCGTCGTACACCACCTGGTATACGGGCATCAGGTACAGTCCCCCGCGCACTTGGTCACGAAATCCTGGGCCACTTTGAAGCTGCCGTCCCAGCCTTCGGCTACGACGAACGCCCAGATATCCTGGGGGTACACCCAGGGGCCGGCGCACACCGCGGGAGCGGGGCTCGCCGCGTAATACCCCGTAGGGGCCTGGCCCGCCGCTACCTGGGCGACCACCGCGGCCCGCGCAGCCGCGTAGGCCGCCGCATCGGTGGACAGGTACCACAGGTATTGTCGGCATGCCCCGCCCCCCACCGCGTTGCAGGCGAGCACCACCGTGGTATTGTTGATCCGGCTCATCAGTGTACCCCCGACAACTCGCCCGGCCCCCAGGTGGGGACCGCGATGGCCAGTGGGGCGCACGGGGCGCTGAGCACGAAATTATCCGAGGTTGCGGCGGCCGTGAGGTTCCAGTCCGCGGCCATCAGCGGTGGGGAGATTACGGCCCCTCCGGCCGCCAGGTACTCGACCTTGCTTATCCTCTCGAACAGCACTCCGTTGCAGTAAAAGAGGAAAACATCGGCCGCCGCGTAGGCCGCGACGTTCGTGAAGGTTGCATAGATTGACCCCGGGATGGTCCCGGGGACCACGGCCAGGCCGGTCGGGACCACGGTGGTGGGGCGGATGTCGGTGGCGGGGTCGTCGCGGAGGGCGGCGGAGTAGAGTGTTCCCCCGGCCGGGAGGCGGAGCAGCGTCCGGTAGACGGCCGACAACTGCGCGGCCGAACCGATGAATTTGTGGGCCTTCACCGTGAAGGCCGCGTTGTCCGTGGCGGAAGCATTGCCGTATTGGGTGAAGTAGGTGGCCGGAGCGGCAATCGCGGTGGCCTGCGCGCTCGCGTCGATGGTCACGCTCTCAATGGTCACCGGGATGGTCCGCGCGATGGCGACAGTATGAGTGAACAGCGTGGCGTAGATGGCCCCGATGTTCCCAGTGAGGTGCGAGACGGTCCCCAAATTATGCGAACTGGCAGTAGTGTAAGCAGCGGTGGGCGGCAACGAGAAGGCAAACAAGCTGGTTGCCGTCGAAGGGTAGTTCAACTGCCACGTCCCCATCGTCCCGAAGAGGCCGTAGGTCCAGTCTATCAGGTAGCGTTTCGTCGCGCCGTAGGCCCCGGTCGAGTTCGTGAAGATGGTCGGGCTGCCGGTCGTGCCGAGGATGGCGAGGGTGTTGGACTTGGTCTCAACCCCGAACGTTGCCGGGTTACTTTTCAGTCCGCTGTTTGTGGCCGTGGCGTTGCCGTCCAGGGTGTTGGTATACCCCGCGTCGAAGATGATGTTCCCCCGGCGGTTCCCTATCCCGGGGTCGCCGGCCGCGGTCTCCCCGCACTTGACAATCAGGTAGGGGCGCGAGGCGTTCACCTCCAGGGTAGCCCCGTGGTGGACGTGTATCTTGTCCCCCACGGTAATTACGTGGCCGGTCAGGGCCTCAAAGGCCAAGAGTGTGGTATCGGTATCGATCTCGGCGTTGGGGGCCGCATAAGTGTTTCCCACTAGCCGACTCCTTCGTCATAGCCGTAGGCGGCCATGACCTCGGGGTCGAACTGGGGGGGCAGGTGCTCCCCGGCCAGGCGGGCTACGTCCAGGACCACCCCTTTGTCGTGGACCAGCAGGTGCCCTAGCGGGGCCGCAGCCAGCTTGTATTTGAGGGGGTGCTCCTCCGGGAGCCCCGCGACCGCCCCCAGAATGGATTGACACCCGGATATGGGGATCACCCCCTGGGAGTGGTTGCCCCGGGCGGCCCAGGCGGCCAGCATCTCCGGCGGGATTTCCCCGGGGACCCCCCCGCCGCCAGGAGGCCCTGGGGGGGCCTGCTCGGGCGCACCGCTGGTTAGCCGCGGCCACCAGGTCCGGGGGTCGTACCAGGCCACAGACCGCTTCTCCTACAACACCCGGATCGCGGACGCGCCGGTCAGGTACGCGGGGGCCGCGGGGTACGGGTCGTAGCACCCGGCGTATATGCGGTCGTCGAGCCCGGCGCGCAGGCGACGGCGGCCAGTGATGTCGAAGGGGAGGATATCGACCCCCGGGACGTACACGAGGCTCCCGGGGTTGAGGAAGAAGTTGCCCCCCCCGTAGTTGATGAACGAGATGTCGGCCAGGGGGACCAGGGTCTTGGACAGCGCCCCCGGGGGGGTTATGTCGTCCCCCGCGTTCCAGCAGCAGAAGGCGGCCAACCCATTGACGTACCCGAGGTTGTTGCAGTTGTAGGCCAAGCAGCCCTTGGCATCGAGGTTGTTGACATTCCCCTGGAGCCCCTGCTGGGTCATGTTCACACACGTAAAGTGTTGGAGGATGACCTGGCCGGGACAGCTTGGCATCACCCCCCGCAATCCGTTGAAGAGCAGGGTGTTATCCCCGAACTGGCCTTCGAGGCAGCGCTTGGCCCCGCCCCCGTCTATGCGGCACCGGCTGATCCAGTCCTCGGCGACGTTCAGTTCGACCACGTAGGTGGCGGCGGACCCGACGTTGGAGAACGAAAGGTTTTCGACGCACACCCCGCCCGACCCGGTGACCTGGAGGGCGGGGGCGGCCCCGGCCCCGGCCCCCGCTATCGTGATCGCCTGGAGGTCGTTCACCCCGCCGACGAGCCGGATGCGCTTGTTGTTGACCAACACGGCCTCGGCGTAGACGTTGCCCCCGGTGGCGTTGCACCGGACGGTCCCCCCCGACGGGGCGGCGTTGACCGCGGCCTGGACCGTCGTATACGGGTACCCGGTCCCTACTTCTAGGAGAGCCATGCCTCAGCCTCCGCATAAGATTTGACCGGGCGGTACTCGGTCTTGCGGCAGCGGACGTCCAGGACCTTGATCGCGTAGAGCGGGGCTTCCGCGCCGGTCCCGCTCTTGCGGAGGACCACGACATCCCCGTCCCGGGCGCTAGCCCACATATCCTCCTCGGTATTGTACGCGGCCCCGGTCCGTAGGCAGGTATACGCCGGGGGCGCGATATGCTCCGCCTCATCGGTCTCAGCCAGCGCCCCGCCCAGGAAGATGTTGTCCAATCCCGAGTATTCGTGGGCGGCCGCCAACCGGTAGTGACGCCGCAGCAACCGGGATCTCAGGTCCAGCCACTCGCTCCGGGGGGTACGGATGATCGTGTGCGCCTGGGGATCGAGCTCGGCTACTCCCCACGCCCAGCCCACCGGCTTGTCCACCAGGTAATAGCCGGTCCTGGCGTCGAACAGGTAGTCGCGCAAGCGACCCTCCTTTGATCTGCCGCCCACCCCGGCGGGGGCTAGGTGGCGAACTGGTTGACCGAGATGGTGGTGCCCGCCCCGTTGCTGACCGCGTACACGCGGACCAGCTCGCTGAGCGGGAAGGACTTGGTCCCCCCGGCGACAATCTTGTCCCCGAAGTTGACCCGCGTGGTCGAGTCCGGGCCGACCCAGACTTCGTTCGCCACATGGGTGTTGGTCACCACGATGATCCGGCGGAGCCGGCGCACAGGTTCGTCGACGAGGATGGCGTTGGCCACCCCCAGCAGGTAGGTGTTCACCTGCCAAACGCTGCACGGGACCTCCGCGGCGGGGACCCCACCGTGTAGCTGCTTGATCCGGGTGAACGCCTCGATTATGCTGAGGACCTGCTGCTCGTTGTAGGCGACGACCCCCGGGCCGGGGGCCGGGGACGGTCCGCCCTCGACCAGCCCCTGGGGGGGCCGGCGGATGGACCCCGGATGCACCCGGGCGGCCAGCGCGTCGAAGTAGTCGCCGACCCCCTGGCCGGTTAGCTGCAGCTCCCCGGGCCGTCGGCGGCTATCCGACATAGATCATCCTCCCCGCCAGGGTGAAGTAGATGGTGTTCGGGGCGACACTGAGGTCGACGAAGTCCAGGCGTACCTGGGTGTTCGGCTGGAACAGGATGGGCTCGGGCAGGACCAGGGGGACCGGTCCGGCGCCGGTCCCGGCGTTCACGTGGACCCAGTCGTTGGTGATCCTCCGGCCGTTCCGGGAGTCGGTGACCTGGAACCGGAAGGCCCCGGTCGACAGGACCATCAGCTTGTGCCACTCGAAGTGGCCGACCGTGGGGGTGCGGATGAACGCCACGCCCGTGGCGGACGCGAGCAGCGTGGGATCGGCGTTGTCGGGGACCATCCAGAACGGGGTGGTCAACCGCGCGCGCGCCGACCTTTTTTCGACCGTCTGCGCCATCTCGGCCGAGGGGTTGGCGTACCCGTAGAACCGGCGGCCCACCACTATCGGCCAGATGGTCTGGGCCACCGCGGCAGCGCCGTTCACGAACTGCATGACCAGCGACCGGGTGGCATGCACCCACAGCGTCTCGGCCAGCAGGTGGGGGAGTACCCCGGCCTGGAGCACCCCGGCCGCCGGGGGGGCGGTCAGCTTCCGCCCGAACAGGGTGTCTATGTGGACCGCCCTGTTCACGAGCCTCAGCTTCGCCCCCTCGTCGTAGATGTCGACGAAGCAGTCCTGCGCGGACTGGACGTTCGGGGTCGCGGTGACCTGGCGGTCGTGCACGAGGTAGAAGGCCTCGAACGGCCCGTCCTGGGACACCGAGAAGGTGACCGGCCCCGAGGCCGCGCCCGCCGCGGCAGCCAGGTTGATCGGGTTGGCGGGGGCATCCGGGGTCAGCCAGAAGCTCTGGACATCGATCTTGCGGGGGTTGATGATCAGGTTGCCGGCGGCGTTACGTGCGAATGTGTCAACGTACTCTGGCATCTTCTATCCTTTCAGCGGCCCCATCACCGGGTGGCCGCGACAGGAGGTACCCGGGGGGCAAGGGGTGGGGGGCAGTCTTTGCCCCCCACCCTCCCCTTGAGGTTGGGTTACAGGCCGACGTACAGGGTGCCGACCAGGAAGGTGCGGATCATCAGGACCGCGGTCGAGGTGATGGCCAGACTGGGCCAGAAGATGCGGACCTGGAAGGTCTCCGTCGCCTTGATCGGGTACGGGCTGCCATCGGGCTGGACGAAGGGGTAGTACTCGCGGACGCTCGGGAACCCCCAGTTCAGGGTGACCGCGGCACCGGCCGCGTTCCCGGCCGCCTGCAGGCTCGGACCCTGCGGTATGCGGCTGATAGGCACCTGGAGCCAGATGCGCTGGGTGCCGAAGCTGAACTCGAAGACGCCCCGCTGGTAGATCAGGATCAGGTTGGCGATCAGGGCGCCCGGCACGGTCTCGAACTGGAATCCATGCAAATCAAACATTTGTGGGTTGGCGAGCTGACCCGCCTGGGTCAAATTTGTATCCGCCTCGGTCTTCCGCACCGCCGAAGCGTTGTTCTGGCCCAGGGGCACCTGGAACAAGCGCACCTGGGTGGTAGCCGCGTTCTGCAGGTCGTCGGTGTCGTACAGCGGGTTGCGCAGGGCGCGCACGTACCCCGCTGGCGCCGGTCTGCTGACCTGGACTGACTGTGCCATCTTACCACTCCTCCCCGGCTATAGCCGGGCTAAGAACCTTGGCGACCGTAGCCGCCCGGGGCGCCGGCTACACACCGGCCGCCCCATCTTGTTCCCCGACCTAGATGATCGCTCCTGACGGGATGTCGGACATGCCGGGCTGGAGGTAGTCGCTGACCCCGGGCTGCAGGTAGTCGTCGACCCCGCCCGAGAAGGGAAGGGCGTCCCGCAACCCCTGGCGCGCCAGCTCCTGTTCGACTGCGCGGTCCACAGCGGCCTCGACCGAGCTGGGGAGCGCCCCCATCCCGCTGACCCCGACCGCGGTCGCGGCCTTGGAGATCAGGCTCCCGGGTGCCGCGCCGACCGCCTGCTTGCGCAGGAGGTCCATCACGACGGTGTTCACGGTGAACGCCACGCCGCCGATCAAGAAGTTCTTGGCCAGCCGCTTCTTCCCGAACCACCCGGCGGCCCCGGATGCCAGCGCGGCGGCCGCGAGGTTGACCAGGTACTTGCCGTACCCGGACTTGATGACATCGGGCAGCTTGTCCCCGAGCTTGCTGCCGATGATCAGGTTGGGGACCGCCACGCTGATGAGCCCGCCGCCCGTGATCTGCGCGGCCTCGATGAAGGTGTCGAGCTTCAACAGGTCCTTGAAGCTCTCCTTGAACGCCCCGAACCCACCGGGGTTCCGGCCGATCCGGGCGAAGAACCCGCGACGCCGGGTGCTGCGCCGGTGCTTGCGCCCGGCGTTCAGCGACCACGGGTTGGCGGCGATGCGGTGACGCCGGACCCCCCGGTGACCCCGGCGCCAGCCCTTGCGCGAGGCCTTGGCATGCCGACGGGGCTGGCCGAACCAGGTGTTGTGCCGGACCTTCCGGCCGTGCTTGCGGTGGCGGGGGTTGGCCGCTACCTTCTTGCCCGACTTCCAGGCGCGGGCCGCGGCCTTCATGGACTTGCCCTCGCGGAGCATCTTGCCGACGTACCGGGCGTACGCCGAAACCTTTCCCTTACGAGCCATTCTCTGCACCCTCCTTCGCGGGTTACGTGCTGGCCTCCCCCGGGTCGACGGCCAACCGGCTAGGGCCTCCATCTCGGAGGCTGTTAGCCGGACCCGTCGGGTCGGGGGGTTCAGCAGGATCGCCTCGACAGCCATGTTCAGCTCCTCGCATTGCGCCGAAACAAAAACCCCGGCCGCGCAGGCTGTCGTAGCTGCGCACCGGGGTCTGCTTCAGCCCCTACCGGGATGTCTTGTCCGCTCTTACGAGCTTGATCGGCGGGCGGGGGCAACCCTGCCCGCGACTTGCTACTGGTAGCCTACCGTGATGGGCACCCCGTGTCCAGATGCATTTCCCCTCCTTTCAGCCGTGTATCCAAGCTTCCCCGTCTTTTCCGGCCCGGACCCCGTGGCTCCCGGGCAGGGTGATGATCGTCCTGCCGTCTGATGTGACGGCCTTCTCCGGCTTATGGTCGTACGGGTGGACCCAGATACGTCCGTGCTTCTTGGACCCCCGCTGGTACGGCTCGTAGCTTTCCGCGGGGGCCTTGCCGAGGCTGACCAGGCACACCCGGTCGGTGATCCTCTTCTCACCCCCCATCGGGAGGATCACGCGCTTGACACTCGTGGGCTCGCACCCGTGGACCTGGCGGTACAGCTTGGTGGCCCGCCGAAAGTCGGGGGTGTTCATGATCGAGCCCATGTCGGTCCCGGGATTGGGGCTGGCCCCCCGTCGCATGGCGGCGATCTCCATCTTCATCCGCACGATGTCGACACCCTCGATCTTCTTCTTGATCTTGGCAGCGCGCTCGTGCTCCTCTGCCTCGCGGGTACGCTGAAAAGCTCCGTCGCGGCTTCCGTGCCGTTCTAGCTCTTCGGCCGAGGTACGTAGATACTCTGCCCTCGTCTCGTGCCAGCGCTTGCCGGGGTTGACCGCGACGTAGCTGGACATCAGTTCGTCGCGCAGGGCCGAGGTGATGTGGATTCGTTCGCCGCCCCTGCCCACCCCGTAGACGTTATAGAACTTGGCCGCCGCCTTCTTGCCGCTGGCCGTAACGATCTTGCCCCACCGGGGGTTCCCCCAGTCCACGAACACGATATTGTCCCAGGGTCCGCGCATCCTCTTTAACCCCCGGGTCCACGCCGGCCACCCCACGGGCTCGGCATCCTCGTTGCGCCGGGCGCTGGGAGTGTCCGAAATCAGCCTTCCCTTCTCATACCGTACGCCCCGCCGTTTCAACCCCTCCTCGTAACCAAAAAGCCAGGTTTCCGAAAGTTGGTCGGCGCGGCCCGCGGTTTCGGGACGCGAGAGGGCCAAATTTTTCAGTTTCCCCATGATGGCCCCGCGGCTTTTCCACCTACCTTCGTAAGGTATTTTCTCCTCAAGCCATTGGCGCGCTGTAGTCCGCTCAACCTTGTGGTCGTTTTTGCCAAGCTTGCCGATCCGCTTTCTGAGTTCCGCCGTAGATATTTCGGGCTCTCCGATTTCGGCCCCGGGGGTGCGTTGGCCCACCACGTCGATGGCATCGACCACCATGTTGGCAAGCTCGTAAAGCTGCCCACTTCTTTGTTCAAGTCTCTCTTTGCGCCCAAACTCTGGACCTCTCTGAAGCTCCTCGTGCACGCGCACCCCAAAAGCCCCGATGCGGGCCTGCAAGGCCCGCAAGTGATAGAGTTTGAGGGTTAACAGCCAAGCTTCAAATTCTTTCCGCCACCCCAAGAAAGGATGTTTTCCCGCCGGCCAGATTGCCAATCCGCTGGTCAACCCGGGCACCTTCACCTTGAACGGGCTGACATGCTTGAGCGCCCCGTATGAGTCGAAGCGGCTACGCTTCGGGTTCTGTCCGGCCGAGGGGTAGAGGGTCGCCTGTCCCCCGACTATGCGTCCCTGTCTCCACCCGCGGGCGATCAGCCTCCGGTGCTGCGGGGACCCGGCGGGGACCACGATGCTCTCGACCGCAGGGGCGTCCGCGATGGGGTTGCGGCCCAGCAGCACCTTGTGCCGGGTGGCCGCGACGATCCAGCCGGCCCCGGACGCGACAGGCCTGGCCGCTACACGGCCAGAGCGGTTGACCGCCCGGACATACGTCTCGGCCTTGGCCTTCGACGAGAACCGGTGGAACACCGTTTTCTTGTCCCCCCCGCGGGGACGGATGTAGCTGGCCATGTGCGCCTCCCTATTTGACGGCGTGCCGGCGGACGTACCCGACAAGCTGGTTGAAGCTCATCCGCCCCATCGCCCTTTTGATGTTCGTGGGCTGGGCGCGCCAGAACTTGAGGACCGCGCTGGCGACCAGCTTCCTGCGCCCCGGGTTGGCCCCGTAGACCCCGGCGGAGGCCAGGGTCTTCCGTAGGTGCTGCTCATTCTCCTCTTTGGCTACGGCCGCGGCCTCGGCGGCCAAAGCCCCTTCCCAGTATTTCTTGCCCTGCCCGTGCCCGGCCGCCTCGTCCCCGGCGGCAAGCGCCCCGTACTCCTTGACCCGGGCCTGGTGCCACGGGAGCCGGGGGTTCCCCCCCATCTTGACTGGGGCGGACCGGCCGTGCAGCGTCCACCCACCCTTGATCTTCCCCACCCGGGCGACCGCCCCGCCGGCCCGCAGCCTAGTGGCCTCGGCCACCGCTTCTTTGTGGCTCCTGTAAAGGTATCGCCCGGGCCGCCAGTCTTGGGGGTGCCGGAGCCGTCTGCCCGCTTCGACAGATGCCTGCTGCTCATCGGCGCGGGCGGTCAAGAACTCTGATTGTCGCCCCGAGGTCCCCGTAGCGGCCTCGCGCAAAAAGTCCCGACGCTGCTCGTGCCACTTCTCGTCCGGGTTGCCGGAGCCGAGACCCCATTCGCCCCCGGGGTTCGGGACCACCATCAGCAGGGGGTTGCGGCGAGTGTTGCGGCCAACGCGCTTCAGCACCGACTGCACCTCGGTGCCTACCAGGCATCGTCCGCCCCGGTAGGACCCCGTGGGGCACCCGACGACCATCTTGTGCTGGCCGCTACCGGGGGTGACGGTCCGCAGGCTCCGGGGATCGAACTCGGCGGGCGAAGCGACGCGGGTCCGGGTATAGGGGTTGAGCTTGTAGTTCCCGGTAAGCCCACCACCCAGCTCCTTCGCAATCTCGTTGATGCGCGGCAACAAACTGCGACCGTCGGTGTCCCTGTCGGGGACGAAAGACACCTCGTGCCGAAGCGGGACCCCACTGGCATAGGCGTTGAGGACGAGACCGCGAATTTTCCGCATGAACGCCTTTGCCCGCGTCTTGGTCTCGAAGATCGCCTGGTAACAATAATTGTCCCCGCTTGTTTCCACGCCGTGGGGGTTCTCCGCCATCGCCCGGTACCGGGCGCGGGAGGGGTTGGGATAGGGCTCGGACGGCTCGGGGGGTAGCCCCCTTGCCGGCCGGGCGGTCAGTACATGACCAGCACCGGCCTTCCAGAACTTCGTCCACAGGACCTCCCCGGACAATGCCTTGGCCCGAGCTTCTTTCCTCGACGAGGCCCATACGAATCGGGTCCCCAGATAGGGGGCCGTCCGCGGATCAAGGGATGCCCCCCGGGCATCAACCCGCCAATATCTATACCCCGGGTTCTCCGCCATCGCCCAGGCCACGTGCCGGCGCCGGGCCAGCAGCGCCGCCCGGGGTAGTGGACGACCGTGCGCTCGCATGTGCGGGTTCTTGGTCAGCATGTTAATCGCTCCTAACGCTAATCCGGCTTTGCCGGCCGCGGCCTTGGCCGCGGTGCTCCCGGCAAAGCTCGCCACACCCTTGAGAACAGCGCCGACCACCCCGAGGAGGACGGCCCCCCTTTTCCGCTTGGTGTACGTGGGGGACTGCACATCCTCCGGTTTTCTGTCCGCCATCTCGACAGCGCTCCTTCCAGTTGTCGGCCGCTCGTACGCATGCTACGCTTGTGCCGGGGTGGCCGAGCGCTTGGGGAGCGCCCCGAGCACGGCGGGGAGCAGCATGACCCCGGCCACGGCGACCCCCGCTATTGCCAGCCACTTGAAGTCGATGCCGAACAACCCGCCGCCCTCGCCGGCTTTGGCCGCGGCGGCCGCGGCCTGGGCGGCCCCCGCCTTGGCCCGGTCCCCGGCCTGGGCGACGGCCGTCTGCTTCTGCTCGGCCGAGAGGTTCGGGTTCTTCATCGCCGCATCGACCTCGGCCTTCCTCTGGGCCTCCACCATCTCGGCCATCTTGTTGGCGACCGCCATCTTCTTCGACTGGGTGTACGCCCAGCACAGGGCGGCTATGGCCAGGGCCGCGGCCACCGCGATAGCGGCTATCGCCTGGACCGCTATTCCCACCCCGACGTGCCCCACGTCCGCGGACGCCCCCGGAACGTATTTCTCCAGGTAGGTTAGCTGCGCCTGGACCCCCGAGGCCTCTTTGGCGACCAGCGCGTACCGCTCGGGGGTGAGCTGGGCACGGGCCTGGGCCAAGATCTGGTTCGTCGCGTCCACCTCGCCCCGTACCCGGCGCAGCAGGTCGTTGAGCTTGTCGATCAGGGCGGCGCCGGAGACGACCGCCATCGTCCCGGCGATAGCGGTCCAGACCGCGGTGGTCCGGGCCGCGGTCACCGCCTCTTCGTTGACCTTCCTGTTGATCGCGGCGAAGACCTGGCGGCGGAGCGACCACCACCCGCTGGCATCCATCATATAGTAATATGCGGTCTTGGCCAGGCTGTCGGCGGCGAGCGCGGCGGTCAGCGTCGGGTACAGTAGTGCCCCGCTATCAGCGGCGGTGACCACGTTCCCCGCCTCCTCGTCGGTCATCCACCCGGCGGCCAGGATGCTCTTGGCCCCGTCGACGATCTGGTCGTGGACCCGCTGGCGGAAGCTGTCGTCCCCCTGGTCGCCGTACTGCTCCAACGCCCACCCGGGGCCGGCCTGCTGCTGGGTGTCCCGGGCGTACTGCGTGCTATACTCGTACACCCCCATCCCGCCGGGCTTGGGCTTGGCCGGGGACTTGCGGGCACGGCCCGAGCGGACCACGGTCGCGGCAAGCTGCGGGCGGTAGGGGGGCACCCGGCTGCGGGGCCGGGAGAAGCGTTCGTCGAAAAACATTGCGCTACCCTTCTTTCTGCTGCTTGCCGCGGAGGAGGAAGAGACCGGCGAGCAGGGCGGCCCCGACCCCCAAGACGATCAGCCCGTACGTGCTGGTCGCCGTCTTTATCACCGCCTTGGGCAGGGCCGGGAGGTACGACGGGGTGACCGCAGCCTTCTTCGCGGCCGCCAGCTTGGCCGCCGCCTGCTTGGCCAGCGCGTCCTTCAGCTTCGTGTACGCGCTGTCCAGCGACGCCTTGTACGCCAGGGCCGAGGCCGTGAACAGCGGACCCATTGACGCAACCTTCGAGGGGTCTGCGCCCATCGCGGTGATCCGCTGCTGCATGTCCGCCCGGGACGCCGCGTACGGCTGGGTCGCCGCCGCGAACGTCTCGGCCGACATCGACCGGAGATCGTTCTCCTTCCCCAGGATCGCGGTCCACTGCTTGGTCAGCGGGGCCAGCGCGACCGTGCTCAACAGCGTGGTCAGATAGCTGGGGGCCGCCGGGGTGGGGGCCGAGATGAACGGGGTCTCCGGCTGGGGCTCCGGGGCCAACTCGTCGTCGGCCACCACGATCCCCATCCCGAACATGCCGGTCTTCTGCCACCCGCTCTTCTTGTTGGCCACGGCGAACGTATCGAACTCAAGCATCGGCACGCTCCTTTTCACCCCCATCTGGTTCTCGTTGACGACCGAGGGGTCTAGCGGCTCGTCTACTGCCGCCGTGTACCGCGGCCCCTCCCCGGGCTTCAACGGGAACCCCAGCCGCTCCACTTCGATCAACTGCTTCGGGCGCATCGCCCGGTCGGCCCGGGCCGCGAGGTCCGTCTGCTTCTCGCTGACCCGCTCCGTGTTCGCGGGCATCCCCGCCCCCGGGTCGAACGGGTACGCATCTTGGCGGAGGAACGTAACGGGGGTCCCCCCCTCGGGGATGGTCGGGGCCGGCCACGAGGCCCGGGGGCTCCGCACGAAATCCGCTTCGGGGCCGCCCCCTACGTCCAGGGGGTTAAAGGTCCCGCCCCCCCCGTAGTAATCCCGCTTGACCCGGATATTCGGGGTGACGTGCACCGCGTTCACCGGGAACAGGTTTTGCACCCCATTGTTTTCGCTCATCTTAAATCCTCCACTCCGTCTTCCCCCATTGCCGGGGGGGCTCCCACCCGAGCACGCTGCTGGGGACCGTCGGGTCCGCGGCCAACCACACCCCGTTGACCAGCAGCCGGGGGTACACGTGTGAAAACTCCTCGGGGCGTCGCATATCGGACTTGATGGTCACGTACTGCGCGGGGATACCCAGGGACATGGCCAGGGCGGCGATCAGGGTCCCGATACAGTCGCAGTCCCCGGCCCGGCGCTCCAGGGTCCTCATCGGCGCCTGCACCATCTCGATCCCCTCGGCTACTTGGTCGGTGGACGGGTTCATCCCCAAGAACCGCTGGTCCGCCCCTGCTTCGGACACCGGGTCGGGGACGAACGTGATGTTCTTCTTGACCCAGGTGAGTATGCGGTCCGCCTGGCACCGGTAGTCCCGCGGACACTGCTGGGCAAACGGGGTGGCCATCTTAATGAAGTTCCAGTCCCGGGCCGCCTGGACCGCTAGTCCGCGCATAACCTCAATGGTCCGGGCGGTCCCGTGCCACCCACCGGGCGTATGCTCAAGACTCATCTAGTTCGCCGCCGTACGGAGCGCCCGGGGGTTCGACGCCGAGGGGCGTAGCAGGGGGGTCGCTAGTACCGTGGCCTTCGCCTCGTCGATCCGAAAGATGCTGGTCGTGTGACATCGGCATTTGAAGCTGATCACGATCCCGGTCCCCCCGTAGAGCCGGCCGAGGCAGGCCCGGCAGTTGGGACAGCGGATGGGGAGAAAATCGTCGGCCACTACGATTCTCCACAAAAAAAGCCCCGCCGGCGCGAAACCCGCGCACAGACGGAGCTGGCCAGCCCCTAACAGGATGTCTTGCTACCACTAATATGCCCGAACGCGGGGTCCGTGTCCAGATAAAAAGTGGGCGGCCGTATAGGCCGCCCAACCGCCGTGGTGGCGGGGGGTAGCTACTTTCGCTTCTGCCGACCCACCCTTGGGACGGCGGGGGTACCCTCGTAGAAGGGCATCAGCGCGGCTTTCTTGGCGGCCTTCGCCCATTCGGCGGCCTGGTCCCGGGCGTTCCGCTTACCCGCCTCGCCCTGTAACTTGGTGACCTCCGTGAACCCGGAGACCATGACGTCCTTGATATGCTGCATCTCCGCGAACTTGTTCTGGCCCCGGCGCTCCTCGATCAGCAGGTCGCCCGCCAACCCGGCGAGCGCCCGGACCGCGGCGGCCCGCTCTATGGTGTCCCGCGGCGTCTCGAACAGGATGTCCGCGACCACCGCACCCCTGCGGGGGGCAAAGTTGTCGCACAACAGAACCTCGTGATCGTACACCCGAACTGTGTACTGGGTGCCCCCGTGTACCCGAACCCTGCGAACGTTTCGCCCCGCCATTTGTTTCTCCTTCCCGGCCTTCTTCGGGCCGTCTACTTTGGCCTCGACACCCTGTAATCCGCGGCGATCACCGGACCGTCTGGTGTTCCGTTTGTCACATCGTTTTCGTCTTCTCCATCCCCGGGTCCTTCCTCCACGTCTTCGTCTTCTTCGCCATCTCCCTGGGCGTCCATCTCCTCCTCGGTCATCAGCCGCAAAGTGGCCTCGGCCCATGCGGTCAGGAAATCGCGGATATCTGGCTTCTTCCTGAACTCCCCGGTCTCCTCGTCCCCGAACTTGTTGAAAAGCTGTTCGGCGAAGTACCGGTTGATCGTGGTCAGCTCATCGAGGTTGTTGACCAGGGCATCGAGGATATCGGCCTTCTCTGCCTCGGGGATGTCCCCGAAGAACCGGGCTATCGCGCCGGCCGCCAGCTTCTCCGCGATGTTCCCGACCACATCGTTTTTTGCCGGGGCGGGACCGGGGTTGGGGGTGCTCTCAGGCATGGTCCTCTCCTTCCATTGTGGCCGGGGTATCGGGGGACACAGGGGCGGCCGGGGGCGGGGTGGCCACCGGGGCCGCGGGGGCCGGGGCCTTGGCGGCCCGCACCCGTCTCCGGGCCTCCACCCTGCGGGCGTACTCGGCCTTGATGGTCATCACCTGCTTGAGCATCCACCCCTGAGCCTCGGGGTTAAGCATCTTCCCGCCGACGGCCCCGATCTCGTCGGGCTGGACGTACGGGGCGACCAGGCTGATGACCTCGCTGATCTTCTCGGCCCTGCCGATCCCCTGGAGCAGCCCGGGCGGACCGTCGACGACTATCCGCGTGAACGACGACTGCTCGGGCAGGCTATCGAGCTCGCCGGCGAGCATGGCCCACGCGGTACGGATGTGCTGGCCATCAGCGGGGGGTGCCTGGGGGGCGACCGGGGCCGGGGCCGCCGGAGCAGCGCCCGGCCCGGTAGTGGCCGCCGGGTGACCGCGCATCCCCCTGATCTTGGTCGCGGCCCGGGCGGCGATCCGCTGGGCCGCACCCTCCACCTGTTCCTCCGAGTATAACCCCCCTGGCGGTGCCGGGGCCGCCGGGGTCGGGGTCAACGTCGACTTGGCGAGGTGCGCCCCGATCAGGGACATCAGCATGTTCCCCGCCTTGTTCGTCCACGCCATCTCCCCGTCTTCCGCGGGGGCGGCCGGGGCCTGCAGCTCCTTGGCGAAGTCCATGCCCTGGCGGATGAGGGACATCTGCTTGTCGGCTGAAGCCAGCTCGGCGTCCTTGTTCCCGGTCGCCATCTTCATCAGCAGCTCGGTCTCGCGCGCCCGGCCCGCCGCCTGGGCCTCGACCAGGGCGGCCGTGCTCTTCTGGGACATCTCCATCATCTTGACCAGGTTCTCGTACGTGCTCTTACTGTCCTCCTTTGAGGATCGAAGTTGGTTGCCGACGTTCTCGACAACCATCTTCAGGCCTTCCATCATCTGGACGTTGCTCGACTGCATGGCGCTCAGCACCGCGGTAAGCCCCCCGTCTGAGGACCGGGAGGTCTTCATCTCGGTGATCAGCGTCTCGAACCGGCGGTTGGATTCGTCGCGGGCGTCCAAGACCTCTTTGCGGGCCGCCACCTTCTCGTCCCGCTGGCGCACCACCTCTTCAACCTGATCGCGGGTGAACAGGACCTCGCCATCCGGGTGAAGCTCGGGGGCGGGGGGGGGCACGGGTTTCTGCAGCTCCTCGACATCGCGCTCGGCCTGCAGGCGCATCTGCTTTGCCCGGAGCAGCTTGGTGCGCTCGAGCTCGCGCTTGCGCAGGGTGCTGATATCCGCGATCTCCTCGGATTCTTCGGGTGGGGGCGGGAGTTCTTCTACGGGAACCCCCTGATCATCGCCTTGGGCCTGGGCACCCGCATCCCGGTACGCCGCCTCCTGGGGCGGGACGTCCACGGTCTGGGTAAAGCTCTTGAGCGGCTTGCCCTCGTGCTTTACGGTGAACACGTAGTCCCGTCCGCCCTGCTCCTCGCGGAGCATCTTCTTCATCTCCTTGACATCGAACGGCCACTCGCTGTCATACTCGTCTAGCTGGCCGGTCCGCACCTCCCGTCCTTGGTACGAGGTGGGGGACCGCCGGGAGACCTCGAGGACGCAGTGGTACGGGTTGATCCCGGCCTTGACCAGACTGATGATCCCGCGCCCCACGATCTGGCTGAGCGCCCGGTAGTCCTCGATAGGGGCGGTCAACCGGTCGGCCGGGGTAAGCTGCGACTTTATGGCCTCGAGCTCGCTGTCAT
>Ga0315288_10005293_pt1 | contig 16418 bp, 15 predicted proteins | sample YL17G11_20_MG_FD_203454 | JGI IMG/M metagenome (GOLD analysis project Ga0315288, IMG submission 203454) | Sediment microbial communities from Yellowstone Lake, YNP, Wyoming, USA - YL17G11_20 | ecosystem: Environmental > Aquatic > Freshwater > Lake > Sediment | place: USA: Wyoming | collected...
TCGGGAAAGAATTCACCGATTATCTTAAAGGGAGCCTCATTTATAGGATAGAGCAGGTCCATATATCGAATGTTATCGAAAATGCGTCAAAAGACTTTAAAGATGAAGCAGGCACTAACTGGATATCGAGCTTGATGTTCGAACTAACGCAGGACACGAGAGATAATGTATTTAATCCGACTAAAGGTTATGTCTTGGGAGGTTCCATAGAAGACGCCGGGGGGGTATTCGGCGGAGATAAAGATTTTATAAGAGGCACGGCATCGGCCAGTTACTACCACACGTTTTTTGAAAAATTCGTTCTGGAATTAAGGGGCAGGGCAGGATGGGCTAATGCTTACGGTAATTCGGACGAGATCCCTGTATATGAGAGGTTTTACGCTGGCGGCGCCAATACCATAAGAGGATATAAAGAGAGAAGGGTCGGCCCCAGAGACCCTGGTTCTGACGAACCCATAGGAGGCGAGACGATACTTTTGGGGAACGCAGAAGTCACCTTCCCTATATATGAGAAGATCATGAAAGGGGCTATCTTTTATGATGTCGGAAATGTCTGGAGAAGGGCCGAGGACTTTATAGTAGGCGGCAACTATAAGTCCGGCGCAGGAATAGGAGTTAGGGTAAAGACCCCTCTCGGGCCTGTCAGGGTAGATTACGGATATCCTCTGGTTAAAAATTTTCAGGATGAGAAGACGGGAGAATTTTATTTCAGTATGAGCCGCGGCTTTTAGTCGCAATTCCCGTTTTGTGTATATAATATAAAATGTGCACTATTTAAAATCGTAGAGAGAAAAGGAGGAGTAACGTGAATAAGAAGATTGTTTTAATGACAATAGCGGCATTTGCCGTCGTCTCTATCTTCGGTGCAGCCTGCGGAAAGGCTTATGCCAAAGAATATAAGATAGGGTACGTTGATTTAGCCAGGGTCTTTGATGAGTATAAGAAGACTAAGGAGTCCGAAAAGACCCTTGAGGAAAAAGGAAAAGCAAAAGATGCCGAAAGAAAAAAGATGGTGGATGAGTTAAGGAGGCTTAAGGATGAACAGGCCATCCTATCCGAAAAGGCCAAGGCCGAGAAGCAGGCCATCATAGATACTAAAATAAAGAACCTTCAGGAATTTGACAAGAGCGCCAGAGACGAGATCGTGAAACAGAGAAATGACCTCCTGAATAATATCATGAAAGAGATAGAGGGCGTAGTGACGACTTATGCCAAGGAAACCGGTTACGATATAATATTAAATTCGCGTACAATTCTTTACGGCGCTGACCAGTTCGATCTGACCAATGATATATTGAGCAGGTTGAATAAATAATACGCATAAGGGTATAAGGAGTAGAAAGTGCTGAAAAGATACGCCTTCTCTTTCATAAATAAGAAGGCGTATCTTTGTTTTAACCAACACCTCTAGAGAAAAATGCAGAAGAAACTGAAAGATATAGCTAAATTTATAAACGGGGAATTGATCGGGAACGGAGAAGTCCTGATAAACGGTATAAACGGCATAAATGAGGCCGGAAAAGGAGAGCTCGCCTTTATACTAAACTCTAAATGCGAAGATCTCATAGGCTCGACGAAGGCCAGCGGTGTCGTTGTGCCGAGGGATATAAAGAAGAGTTTTGATAAACCCTTGATAATGGTTGATAACCCTTCCATCGCCTTCTCCAAAATAATAAATATTATCCTTCCGGATAGAATACCGCATCCGAAAGGCATCCATCCTTCAGCGATAGTAGCTGAAAACGCCAATCTCGGTAATAATATAGCGCTTGGACCTTACGTTATAATAGAAAAAGGCGCTTCAATCGGCGACAACACGATATTGTATCCGTTTTGCTATGTAGGTAAAAACACCAAGATAGGTAAAAACTGCGTTATATATCCGAACGTAACGATAAGAGAAGAGATCTTAATAGGCGATAGGGTCATTATACACTCAGGCACAGTGGTGGGCAGCGATGGTTTCGGTTACGATACGCAGGACTGCACCCATGTAAAGATCCCTCAGCTTGGCGTAGTCGTGATAGAGGACGATGTGGAACTTGGCGCTTGCGTGACTATCGATAGAGCTAGATTTTCTAAGACGGTGATAGGTAAAGGGACAAAGATAGATAACTTAGTGCAGATAGCCCATAACGTCACCTTGGGCCCAAATTGTCTTATTGCGGCGCAGAGCGGCATATCCGGAAGTACAGAGATAGGCAGGAACGTTGTTTTGGGAGGCCAGGTTGGCGTTGCTGACCATTTGAAGATCGGTGATTTTGTAGTGGCAGGAGCCAAGACCGGCATATCGAAATCGTTTCCAGCAAATACGGTATTATTCTGGTATCCCGCTAAACCCGTGGACAAAGCACGGGATATAATAGCATCCATAGGCCTGCTTCCAAAATTGTTTGAACGCGTAAGGGCACTGGAAGCCAAAATAAAAGAACTAGATAAGTGATAAGACAAAGGACTATAAAAAATCCTGTCGCAGTAGAGGGCGCAGGCCTTCAGACAGGGGAAAAGGTAACCTTAACGCTAAAGGGCTCTCCTGCGAATAGCGGAATAAATTTTATAAGGGTAGATCTTCCGAACAAGCCTCTATTAAATATTCAATCGGCAATGCCGAGCAGCCTTAAAGAACAAGGCTTAGAGCGCAGGACCACGCTAGGGATAGGACCTCTTCAGATACAGACGACAGAGCATTTTCTCGCAGCACTTTCAGGTCTTTCAATAGATAATATAGTTGCCGAAACGGATAACGAAGAACTTCCGGGCCTGGACGGGAGCGCCAAGGGCTTTGTCGATGCCATTAAAAAGGCTGGGATCGTTGAGCAAGACGCGCCTAAAAAAAGATTAAAGATAGACGAGGCTATATGGTGCAAGGGCGACGATAGTTTTTTGGCGGCATTTCCCGACGAGGATTTTAAGATCTCCTATATGCTGTATTATAAAAACGCCAGCCTCGGCACGCAATTTTTCAGCATAGCATTAAATGATAAGAACTTCGAGTTAGAGATAGCGCCGGCCCGCACCTTTTGTTTAGAGGAAGAGGCGCTTCAACTTTTGAAGATGGGCCTAGGCAAAGGCGCAAATTATGAGAATACCTTAGTTATTGGTAAAGACGGTCCGATAAAAAACATGTTCCGGTTTCCTGATGAGCCGGTCAGGCATAAGATATTGGACCTTATAGGCGATCTGCAAGTTCTGGGCGTGCCCATACAGGGCCATATCGTCGCTATAAAGAGCGGACATAAATTAAATATGGAGTTGGTGAAAAGATTGAAGGAAAAACTATAGAAAGGTAAAAGATATGGGAAAAGAAGAATTGGACATTACAGGAAAAGTTTTAGACATAAATATGATACAGAAAATCCTGCCTCATAGATATCCCTTTTTATTTGTGGATAAGATACTGGAAATAAGCGATAAAAAGGTGGTCGGCATAAAGAACGTTACGATAAATGAGCCCTTCTTCCAGGGGCACTTCCCGGGGCATCCTATAATGCCAGGCGTATTAATACTTGAGGCCATGGCCCAGGTGGGAGGGGTCGGCGCATTGAATATGAAGGACAACATAGGCAAGCTCGCCTATTTTCTTTCGATAAGCAATGCGCGATTCCGCAAACCTGTATTTCCGGGCGATGTCCTTAGGATAGAAGTAGAGCTTTTAAAATTAAAACTTAGCGTTATGCAGGTTCACGCTGTAGCGAAAGTGGGCGACGATGTGGTGACCGAAGCCGACATGATGTTCGCTTTCGTTACCCCGAACGCGACAAAGTAGGGTTTATGGCCAGGATAGGACTTATTGCAGGAGAAGGAAAACTTCCCATGGTATTTTCCCTAGTCGCGAAAGATAAGGGCGATACCGTAATAGCATTCGGCCTAAAAGGCGTGACGGATGAAGGCATCAAAGAGCATGTCCATAAGATGCATTGGCTGGAATGGGGAGGCCTGCAGAAAGGCGCCATGCTGCTGATTGCCGAAAGGATAAATAAGATCATAATGCTCGGAAAACTTAAGAAAGAGCTTGTGTTTAAAAGCGGCCACAACCTCGACGAGGAATCAAAAAAGATATTAGATACTATGAATGATAAAAAGGATTACACGATCCTTAACGGGGTCACAAAGTTTCTAAATAAGATGGGAATAGAGGTAATAGACTCCACCACTTATTTGAAGGAGCTTATCCCATCCAGGGGCACGCTTACCAAGAGAGAGCCTACGGAAGCAGAATGGGAGGATATAAAGTACGGTAGAGATGTCGCAAAAACCCTTTCGGGGTTCGATATCGGGCAAACGGTGGCAATCAAAGAAAAAACGGTCATAGCTATTGAAGCGATGGAAGGCACGGATGAGACCATAGCCAGGGCAGGCGTGCTGGTCAAGGACGGATTTTCCGTAATCAAGGTCGCCAGGCCCAATCAGGATATGAGGTTTGATGTCCCGCTGGTCGGAATGGACACCTTGAAGGCGCTCATAAAAGCGAACGGGAAGATTCTGGCATTAGAAGAGAAGAAGACGCTCGTAATGGACAGGGAAGAATTGGTAAAACTCGCCGATGAAAAAGGGATTTCAATCATAGCAATCTAAAAATAATACCTTTGTCTCGCCAAAATACCTAATGCAAATCGTTAAATATCGGCAGGCATTTTTTATCTCGCGGAAAGAAGCGGGATGATAGCGTCGGCTGCGCGCCTTGTCGCCCCCGAAGGGCCTAACGACTCCTTCACCTTTTTTAAGTCCTCGCGGATACTTTTCAGTTTATTTTCATCAGCGATAAGTTTTGTTACAGCGACAGCTATATTTTCTGGTGTGGCATCGTACTGCAATAATTCCGGAGCCACTTCTTTCCGGGCTATTATGTTCACAATCCCCAGGAAAGAAGTCTCGGTGACTAAATGGTAAATTATATACGTAAGGAATCTGACCCTGTAGACTACCACGAGGGGCGTTCCTATTATAGCGGTCTCTAGTGTGGCGGTGCCGGAGGTCACGATCGCGAAATCAGAAGCGCCAAGGATATTATATGTGTCACCGTTGGCGATCCTTACGTCTAGATCAGAGCCTTTAACGGCCTCCTCATATAATTTAATAGGCAGGTCCGGGTGTTTGGCAATGATGAATTGCGACCCTTTCAATCTTTTGTTTATAATACTGGCCGCGGAGATCATTATCGGCAAAAGCGATTTGACCTCAATGGCCCTGGAGCCGGGAAGGAGCGCTATGGTAGGCCTTCCCTTTGAAAGATCGTAAACTTTAAGCACCTCCTCCTTCGACAGGGCTGCTTTTACGGTGTCCAAAAGCGGATGGCCGACGAATATTGCATCCACGCCATATGTTTTATACAGCTCTTCTTCAAATTTAAAAAAGACTATTATTTTTTTCACGCAGGTTTTTATTATATTTATCCTGTCCCTGCCCCACGCCCACACCTGGGGGCTTATGTAATAAACTATAGGTATAGACCTTTTTTTTAGCTCTCGCGCGAGCCTCAGATTGAATCCGGGATAGTCCACGAGTATGGCCATATCGGGCCGCTCAGAATCTATCTTTGAGAGGATGCCCTTATATACTTTTCCTACGGTGAATATGTTTTTTAGGACCTCGGCTAGCCCGACGAGCGCAAGGGATGATATATCAAATGCTATCTCAACGCCAGCTTTTTTTAATAAACTGCCGCCGATGCCGAAAAATCTCAGATTCGGATTCAAGGCCTGAAGGTCTTTTACTAGGTTGGATGCGTGCAGATCTCCGGAAGGCTCACCAGCTACTATGAGGATCTTTTTATGGCTCATCAGCGTTTGGATGGTTTTATCTTTTCTATTATCTCAAGAGCCACTTGGAGGGCGCGTCTTCCTTCGATCCCGGAAACTATCGGTTTTTTTTCGGTCCTGACGCATTCGATGAACGATTTTAATTCTTTCTTCAACGGCTCTTTTTTCTTTATCTTTATCCGCTCTTTTACGATCTTATCATCAGTCTTTCTGAATATCGCCGCGTCTTGGGTGACGTAATCCAGCGAGACATAGGAGTCTTCCTGGAATATGCGCATCTTTCTCACCACGTCTTTTGTGACGCGGCTGGCCGTGATATCCGCGATGGTCCCGTCTTGGAATATCAGTCTGACGTTGGCCACATCCTCGTGGTCTGAAATGGTGCTTAAGCCAACAGCCTCTATGTTCACAACGTCCTCTTTCAACAAGCCCAGCACGATATCGATATCATGTATCATGAGGTCCAGTACGACGCCGACGTCCTTTACCCTTTTATGGAACGGACCGAGCCGCTGGCATTCTATGAATTTCGGTTTTTTTAAATACGGCTCAATGGCGAGGACCGCGGGATTGAATCTTTCTATATGGCCGACCTGAATGATCAGCTTTCTATCCTTCGCTATATTTATCAGCTCATCGGCCTCTGAGAGCGTTTTTGTGATGGGTTTTTCTATCAATACGTGGATATCATGGTTGAGGAACTCTTTTGCTATGTTGTAATGGAGGCTTGTCGGGACGGCTATGCTCACAGCATCGACCTTGTCGAACAGGTCTTCGTAATCGGAATAACTGGGCGTATGGTATTTTTTTCCGACCTCAATGGCTGTCTCCAGATTGCAATCGCAGACGCCTACCAGCTTGACGTTGTCAAGCTTAGAATATACCTTGGTGTGAATAGAACCCAGGTGTCCGACCCCTATTACCGCAACTCTTGTCTTATCCATATGTTCTCTTATGATATAATTATATATTAAAGAGGATTATAACATTTATAGAAGGCATTGGCAAGCAACTTTGTGAGGCCGGTGGAATTATGCCATTATTGAACGTAATTTGGCAAATATGCCGCTTAGATATGAGATATTTCCCTCGACAAACCAGCATCGTTGTGTTAGTATAAAAACTTAATATTTCAGGGAAAATATGAAACAATATATCAGATTGATAAAATTTGTGCTGCCGCATGCGTGGGAACTTGCCCTGGCGGGATTGTGTATGATTGCGTCATCCGCCTTCAGCGGTGTTTCCATAGGCATGATCATACCGCTTGTGGATAATATCATCGCAGGCAAGAAGATATTGATACCACACAGCGAGATAGTGCCCCAGTTTATAAAAAATCTGGTGGAGAGCGCTAACTCTATGACGCCCATGCAGTTACTGAATAAGATGATCATTATAGTGATGATTTTATGGCTGCTCAAGAATTTTTTCGAATTTTGTCAGACTTATTTAATGAACGACGTCTCCCAGCGTGTCATAAGGGACGTAAAGAATATAATATATAAGAAATTGCTGACCCTCTCGATGGATTTCTATTCCAGAAATCCCACGGGCAGATTGATGTCCCGCATAACCTATGACGCAGCAGTCATAAGAGACTCCATCTCCGCAGGCCTTACAGATCTACTATACCAGCCCCTGCAGTTACTTATCTACGCGACTATACTCTTGGCCGTAAAGGTATACTTTTCAATATCCTGGTCGTTGATATTGATCAGCGTTTTATTATTTCTTCTAGTGATATATCCGGTCATAAAGATCGGGAAAAGGCTTAAGGCCATATCAAGGCAGTCCCAGGAGAAGATGGCGGATATAACCACTACCTTGCACGAGACCATATCAGGCGTGCGCGTGGTAAAGGCCTTTTCGATGGAAGATTATGAAGCGAAAAAATTTGAAGTGCAGAACCAGCAGTTTTATAGGCTTATGATGAAATCCGTTAAGAGGATGGCAGTAGTCAGCCCTATCACCGAGTTCGTAGGAATGCTCTGCGTGGCGATAATATTGTGGATCGCGGGCAAGGAGATACTCTCAGGCGCCCTCTCGGCGGGTGCATTTGTGACTTTTCTGGCAAGCCTCCTCTCGCTTATGAGGCCGATAAAACGCCTTACAAACGTATATAGCATCAATCAACAAGCGCTTGCCGCCGCAGACAGGATATTTGAGACGCTCGACACAAAATCGTCTGTTATAGAAAAGCCGGCTGCCATAGAATTGCCAAAGATAAGGAACAGTGTCAAATTTGAGAATGTCCATTTCAAATACGAAGAGAAAGAGGTCCTGGACGATATAAGTTTGGAAGTCCGTGTTGGCGAGGTAGCGGCTTTTGTAGGGCCAAGCGGCGTTGGTAAGACGACCCTGATTAATCTCATACCGCGTTTCTATGACGTGACAAAAGGATGTATTATGATAGACGGCGTAGATATACGGGATTGCATGTTAAAGTCTTTGATGGCGCAGATAGGGATAGTCACGCAAGAGACCATACTGTTTAATGACACCGTTGCGGCCAACATATCATACGGTGCCAAAGGCCACAGCAGAGACGATATTGTGCGGGCAGCCCAGATTGCCAATGCCCACAGTTTCATTATGAAGATGCCGAAAGGCTATGAGACTATGATAGGTGAGCGCGGCTTCAGACTTTCCGGAGGGGAGAAGCAGAGATTGGCCATAGCGCGGGCGGTATTCAAAGACCCGCCTATCCTGATACTTGATGAGGCCACATCGCAGCTCGATACAGAGTCGGAAATACTGGTCCAAGAGGCCATCGACAGGATGATGGAAGGCAGAACCGTCTTCGTCATCGCTCACCGTTTAAGTACAATAAAACACGCTAATTTTATCTACGTTTTAGATATGGGCAAGATAGTAGAGAAAGGGTCTCATGATGAGCTATTAGCGAAAAGCGGCCTTTATAAAAGGCTTTACGATATGCAGTTTAAAGATAATGTATTAAAATAAAAGATGTTGAAAAATCGTGCGGTAAAGATTATAATATTTTGACTCAAAACTATAGCGTATTCGGTACAGCGCATGGATGAGTAATGCTTTAGCGCAGTACGGATAACCTTAATGAACAAGAAAGAAAGGGAGGGCAAATAATAATAGCATGGTAGACTCGACATTGATGAAGAGCTTATTGGAAGCGGGGGTGCATTTCGGGCACGAGACGAAGCGGTGGAACCCAAAGATGAAGAAATTCATATTTGGCGAGAAGAACGGGATTTACATAATAGACCTTCAGAAGACCGAAGATGCCATAAATAGGGCGTGTAATTTCTTGAAAGGGGTCGCTGCCAGCGGTGGGTATGCCCTGTTCGTCGGTACCAAAAAACAGGCTCAGGATATAATAAAAGAAGAGGCCTCAAGGTGCGGCATGTTCTATGTAAACCACAGATGGCTCGGCGGCATGCTCACTAATTTTCAGACCATAAAGAAGAGCATCAGAAGGCTAGAAGACCTTGAGAGGCTGAAAGAGGATGGAACGTTCGCGAAATTATCTAAAAAAGAAGCGTCCCAATTGAATAAAGAGATGGTGAAGCTTAATAAGAACCTGGAAGGCGTCAGGGCTATGGATAAACTTCCCAAAGCCATCTTTGCCATAGATTCAAAAAAAGAAGAGATAGCCGTGAAAGAAGCAAGGCTCCTCGGTATCCCGGTGGTAGCGCTTGTGGACACGAATTCAAATCCCGACATAGTAGATTACGTGATCCCCGGAAATGACGACGCCATACGTTCAATAAAACTGGTGGCAAGCATAATAGCGGACAGCGTGTTAGAGGGCAGACAGGCGTTTGCGGCCGGCGAGGCGAGAATAAAAGCAGAAGCCGAGGAGGAGCAGGAAGAAACCGAAGAGATAAAGGTTTTAGATACCAAGATAGAAGAATTGGTAGAAGGTGATATAAAACTGAAAGAGGATGAATCCCTGCCGAAGGAAATTCCGATAAAAAGAAGGAAGAAGATGAAATAGGGATTTTTAGCATCAAGGTGATCCCTCGAGCGTTTTTATTTTTCGTGTTCCTGGGATAAAATTTGCACACAAAATCTATAAGGAAAAGATATATGATAGACGCTATAAAAAAATTAAGAGAAAAGACGAATGCCGGTGTCGTTGATTGTAAAAAAGCGCTTCGGGAATCCGGCGGTGATATCGAGAAGGCGATCGAGATATTGAGAAAGCAGGGCGTTGCGCTGGCCTCAAAAAAATCCGGCAGGCAGGCAAAAGAAGGAAGGATAGAAAGCTATATTCATCTTGGAGGCAAGATCGGCGTGCTCGTGGAGATCAATTGCGAATCGGATTTCGTGGCCCGAAACGACGGTTTTAAATCTTTCGTTAAAGACATAGCCATGCAGGTCGCTGCATCAAACCCGTTGTACATAAAAAAAGAGGACGTACCGGAAGATGCGATAAAGAAAGAGACCGAGATAATAAAGGCTCAGCTTACAGATAAGCCCGCGGGTGCCGTAGAAAAGATAGTAGACGGCAAGCTGACAAAGTTTTTTGACGAGGTGTGTTTATTGGAACAGCCTTTTATTAAAGAACCCGGTATGAAGGTCAAGGATATCCTTACTTCTATGATCGCGAAGATAGGCGAAAATATCGTTATTCGGAGATTCACGAGATACCAGGTAGGCGAAGAGATATAAAATTATTTTTGCCGGCCACAAGCCGGCCAACAAAAGTTTTTCTAAGAACCAAAGGTTCAGGACGATACGATGAAAAAACCTATTTTTAAAAGGGTCGTTTTAAAACTGAGCGGCGAAGCGCTACAGGGACGGATGGGTTACGGCATAGATTATGAAGCCTGTGCCTCGATCGCAAAGCAGATTAAAGAGGTCAGAAGTTTAGGGGTCGAGATCGTAATCGTTATCGGCGGCGGGAATATATTCAGAGGCGCCTCCGGGAGCGGCAAGGGCATAGATAGAGTTAACGCAGATTATATGGGAATGCTAGCCACGGTTATAAACGGTCTTGCCTTGCAAGACGCCCTTGAGAAGCGAGGTGTCTTTACCAGGGTGCAGACGGCGATAGATATGCAGGAACTGGCAGAGCCTTATATAAGAAGGCGCGCCATACGACACCTGGAGAAGGGGCGCGTTGTCATATTTGTCGGAGGGACAGGCAACCCGTATTTCACAACTGACACAACCGCTGCTTTGCGTGCTATTGAGATAGGTGCGGAGGTTATTTTAAAGGCCACGAAAGTTGACGGCGTGTATTCATCCGACCCCATTAAGAATAAGCGCGCGCGAAAATACGACAGTTTAAGATATATAGATGTGCTGAAAAAGGGGCTCAAGGTTATGGACGCGACCGCAACGAGCCTCTGCATGGACAATAGTTTGCCTATAATAGTCTTTAACCTTCTGAAAGAAGGCAATATAAAAAGGGTTATAACCGGCGAAAAGATTGGAACGATCGTAAAGGGGTGAGCGAAAACATATGACGCTTAAAGAAGTTATCCATGACACAGAATTAAAAATGAAAAAGACCGTAGAGGCAACGCAGAGAGAATTCGCTACTATAAGGACAGGTAGGGCGTCAAGCGCCCTAGTTGATGGCATCAAGGTTGATTATTATGGGGCCCCGACCCCATTAAAACAATTAGCTGCGGTATCTACTCCGGATGCAAGGCTTATAATAGTCCAGCCGTGGGACAAGACGATGCTTGCGGAGATAGAGAAATCAATCATGAAATCAGAGATAGGGATAACGCCGACAAACGACGGTAAGGTGATCAGGTTATCCGTCCCGCCGCTGACCCAAGAGCGCCGTGTTGAGCTTGATAAGATACTGAAAAAAATCGCAGAAGACGGCAGGGTGTCCATAAGAACTGCCAGGCATACGGCCGTTGAGAGCGTCAGAAAATTAGAAAAAGATAAGGTCATAACCGAAGACGCGAAGTTCGAAGGCCAGGAAGAGGTCCAAAAACTGACGGATAAATATATAAAAGAGATAGACAATCTTCTTGCCGCGAAGGAGAAAGAGATACAGGCGTAAATCGCTCGGGCGGGCTTGCCCGCCGAAGCACCGCGCCGTCTAAGATTTGAATGCGAAGGCGGGCCGCTAGCTCATCAGGCAGAGCACCACACTTTTAATGTGGTTGTGGCTGGTTCGAGTCCAGCGCGGCTCACCAGTAAATTCGCCGTAGCGAAAGTTGCGGCGAATTTTTCATAGGGGAAAACGTTGTTTTCCCCTGATGACGCTCCGCTCGCCAACAGTCTAACCGGGTATTGTTCGCTCCGCTGTCACCCCTTTCCTTATAAGAATCAACTTTCAATAGAAAAGGTTACTTTATATAAGAGAAGGGGAACATTTCCCCTTCTCTTATTTTATCTTAACCCCTTTACATAGGTATCGCCTTCGGTGATGTTGGATGAGCTGTTGGGACTCGAACCTAAAAATAGAAAATAAAATACACTTAATAATTTTTATTGAAATGAAAATATAGTAGATGTATAATAAAAACGCAAATATGATATTGACTCTCTCAACGAGGTCTGATTCGTTGCCAGTTTAGAAGACGAGAACCCAAACGAGGTATACCATGAGAACAAATTACATAAAATATTTTGTAGTTGTTGCTATACTATTTTCTTTCTGTGGGGCCTCTTATGCTTCCGACGAGGGGAGCAAGGAAGAAAAGAGAAAAGAAAATTTGGAAGCGCTACAAAGCCGTTTTACGTGGTGGCCGACCGACGCCCTACCGGGTCCGGTGAGAGATACTGAAAAAGGCGGATACTGGTGGTGGCCGAAGACCCCGGGCAAGATGAGGCCATGGGGCAACAGAGGCTACGTATATGTATATAAAATAATTTTTGATTATAAGGAAGAAGAGCTGCCGCCTCCAAAACAGGCCGAACTGCGGCCGTCATTGCTTATCAAAAAGATAATCAAAAACGTGAAGATGTATTTTGATTTCGATAAGGCCGATCTGCGGGAAGATGCTATACCTATACTCGAAGGCGCTGTCCATTCATTAAAGAAAAACCCGGAGTCCAGCATACTTATAACCGGCAACTGCGATATCCGCGGTTCAGAAAAATATAATGAGAAACTCGGAAAACAGCGCGGAGAAGCTGTGAAGCGATTTATGCTTGAGCAAGGCATACCCGAAGAACGCATACGTATAATAAGCCGCGGGAAACTGGATGCGATAGCTCCCGTTACAGACCTTGTGGGAATGCAGAAGGACCGTAACGCCCAATTCATGGTGGCAGAGGTCGAAGAGGTCATGATGCCCTACGCGGGCGAGCCTCCAGCCGAAGCGATGCCGATAGAAGAGGGAAAATACATTGCGGAAGAAAAACAGACCGTAGAAAGCCAGGTGAAGGTTTCGACGAAAGAATATGTCATTCAGCCGAATGACTCACTTTGGAAGATAGCGCAGAAAGAGCTGGGCGACGGGAATCGCTGGAAGCACCTCTACGAGTTTAATAAGGATAAGATCAAAAATCCCAATAGATTAAAATCCGGGACGAAAATTCTGATTCCTATAGAATAGGCGCGTGAAGAATAATATTTTTTAATTTTACAGCCTAATAATTATCTTTTTGAATCACCTCATCATATTTAGCGATATGATCTTATCGCTTTCTTGCCTTTGATTTAAAAATCTTAAATCTCCTTGCGGATTATGTTATACTTTAAATAAACATGAAGTATAGATCGTCGCCTCAAAATAATATATCTTTCTTTGACGAACGCTCCTGGTCCAGCGGCCGTTCATTATTATTTCTTGCTATTATCGCAATAGCATTGATAGCGCCATTCGCCAACAAGGCCTTTCATATCGACGACCCTTTATTCGTCTGGGCCGCTAAACATATCCAATCACATCCCGCAGATCCCTACGGGTTTAATGTCAACTGGTATTCCGAAAAAACAGCGATGTGGCGTATCACTAAGAACCCGCCGCTTGCGTCTTATTACATGGCGCTCGCAGCGTTTTTTGTGGGATGGACAGAAAAGGCGATCCATCTCGCATTTCTTATACCGGCAATCGCAGTTTTTTGGGGCACGTATCTCTTTGCTAAGAAATTCTGTTCACGGCCTATCCTGGCAACATTATTTGGGTTAGCAACACCAGCCTTTATTGTTTCCAGCACCACTGTGATGTGCGATGTCATGATGTTAGCGTTTTGGATGTGGGCGACGGTTCTCTGGGTCCGCGGCATCGATAAAGACGAACATGCCGCGCTTTTACTTTCCGCATTTCTCGTCGCTTTTTCCATTCTGTCAAAATATTATGGAATGACTCTTATGATCCTTCTTCCGGTCTATGCGCTGGCGAAAAAACGTAAAATAGGGATATGGGCTGTTTATATGCTGATACCGATATGCGTCTTTTTTTTATATCAATGGAAAATGCGCATGCTTTACGGCGGCAAACTAATGTCTGACATATTTACATATGGCGCGTACGTGCAGGGTGATATCAATTTTGGGATCATAGCGAAATGCCTGACAGGACTAATATTTACTGGGGGGTGCCTGGCAACCGTGTTTTTCTACAAGCCGTTTCTGTGGCCTAAAAAAATCTTGATAATGGAGATGATCGTCCTCTGCGCGTTTGTTGCAGGAATTTCTTTTTTGCCTGCAGCCGGGAGGCTTTCGCTGCATAGCGAGGGCTCAATAAGATGGCCGCAGATATTTCAGATGTCTTTGCTAGCTATCGCTGGAATAAATGTGCTCGCGCTTATGATAAGCGAATTTTGGCGCCGCAAAGGAGATGCGGTATCGATATTCTTATTTTGTTGGTGTACCATAACGTTCATATTCGCCACTTTTGTTAACTGGAGCGTGAATGCGCGGTCCATACTTCCTATGGCGCCGGCCATTGGAGTGCTTTTAGCAAGGCGCCTGGACCGTTTAGTGTCAATTAAGAGGTCATACTCGTTATATATACCCTTGATCCTGGCCATGGCCCTTTCCCTCTATGTCAGTTTTTGTGATTATAGATTGGCCAATTCTGCGCGTAGTGCCGCAAATGAGGTATCTATAAAATATAATGGGATGTCAAAACATTTATTGTTCCAAGGGCATTGGGGGTTTCAGTATTATATGGAGCTTGAAGGCGGCATGCCAGCCGATATTGAAATGTTGCAGCATATAAAACGCGCCGTTCTCATAACACCTAAAAACAACACAAACCTATTTTCCTTACCTGCTGGTCTGCGTGTCGTTAACCTCGAAAAAATGGAATACCATATGCCTATTTATCTCGCGACTATGAGCAAAAACCTAGGGGCCGGGTTTTATGCTGATGCCTGGGGCCCTCTTCCTTTTTCATTTGGGGTTGTCCAGCCAGAAACATACGAAATCCTGTATATTGATTGAATGATTAAATAAATAATAAATCCGGTAAACCGGTATCCCTATTTAGCCCTGCTTTTTTGCGCCTTCCTCTATATATGACAATATTCACCCACCTAATCCCTTATAGCCCTCCTGCCTTATTCATACATATCTCATTATATATCAATATGTTATATTATAAAAGCTTATCAGTATATTCTTTAAGGGTCTTTAATCATAAGACTGTTCCCATAGGTTAATATATAGTGGAAAAAAGTCAGAAAAAAGGGGTATTTAGCAATTTACATATAATTTGAAATAATCTATTATTAATCTCCCTATTTTAAAAATACATTATAACAGAATAATAAGGACTTAATTATCTTTCTGGACCAAAACTTAGCGCATTATTTTTTAAAAAAAATGTTGACAAAGTTAACAGAACGTGTCATAATCAGTATCCTTTCGCTCATAACTATAATAAACAAATAAAGATATGATAGGCATGAATATTAGGGTATTAAGACAGAAGAAAAATATAACGCAGAAAGACCTTGCTGAGAGCATGGGTGTCTCTAGGCAGGCCGTCTGCATGTGGGAGACAGGTAAGAGGGACCTCAAAGTAACAACTTTAAACAAGATGGCAGAGGTCTTTAATGTGCCTGTCCATAACATTATAGGAGGTAGCATTATGGTAAAAAAGGGAGAAAAGAAGGTGCGGTTTGAAGTAACGGCCCCTGCGGCCAGTAAGGTCACATTGACCGGCGATTTTAATGCGTGGAATAAGAGCGGCGTAGCCCTTAAGAAAGATAAGTCCGGGGTATGGTCGACAGACATGAGCCTTAAGCCCGGAAAGTATCAATACAAGTATATTGTTGATGGCCAATGGAAGACAGATCCAGCGAATAGGGCCACTGTCCGCAATACGTACGGCACTGAGAATTCTGTTAAGGAGGTAGCATAAATAATGCGTATTGCATTATTGACATGGGAGTCTCTTCACTCGATATGTGTAGGAGGCGTAGGAGCGCACGTTACGGAATTGGCCTGCGCCTTAGAGCGTAAAGGCCATGAAGTTCATGTGATCACACGCATGGGCAGGCACGACCACCCGCAGTATGAGCGTATCCACGGGGTTCATTACCACAGGGTCCCGTTTAACACGCATCCGGATTTTGTAGAAGAGGTAAATAACATGTGCCGTTCTTTTGTTCACACCGTTTTTCAGATAGAGGACTATATGGGCGCGCCATTTGATATAATACACGCCCACGATTGGCTGACATCAAACGCAATGGTGTGGATAAAACAAGGAAGGGGCAGACGCACTGTCCTTACCATCCATTCTACAGAAT
>Ga0315288_10005295_pt1 | contig 16417 bp, 15 predicted proteins | sample YL17G11_20_MG_FD_203454 | JGI IMG/M metagenome (GOLD analysis project Ga0315288, IMG submission 203454) | Sediment microbial communities from Yellowstone Lake, YNP, Wyoming, USA - YL17G11_20 | ecosystem: Environmental > Aquatic > Freshwater > Lake > Sediment | place: USA: Wyoming | collected...
CATTTATCCAATAAAAAAAGGGGCTACAGATAACCTGTAACCCCTTGTTTTAATTGGTCGGGGCGACTGGATTTGAACCAGCGGCCACCTGAACCCCATTCAGGTACGCTACCAGACTGCGCTACGCCCCGCTTTTCTTCTTTTCATATCATTTTTCGGGCTGGCCTGTCAACCCCCCTTCAACTGAGGAGTCCGTGAAGGGTTTCCAGCTCCTCTTTGACCCGCAGAAGAGCCTCGCGATATTTTTTTTCGGGGAGCTCGAGTTTCAGCTGCCCCTCCCGGAGGGCCTTCATCTTCTGCAATTTTCTCCTGGCCCCGGCAATGGTGAATTTTTCCTCGTAAAGAAGTTTCTTGATCTCCAGGATCAGCTCCAAGTCTCTCTTGCGATATAAACGCTGCTTGGAGTTTGTGCGCAATGGGGTAACGATCTTAAATTCCGATTCCCAGTAGCGCAGGACGTATGGTTCGACCCCCGTGATTTGGCTAACTTCACCAATTTTGTAGTATAGTTTCTCGGGGATCGAAAGATCTATTGTTTTTTCCATGGCGTTCGATCATCCCGGAAGGTCACAGATCCCAGAGCTTCCCTCCAGGGAATTTGGCTCAATTGGTGTTGGCCGTGTTCAATGCTTTGCGCAAGACCTGACTGGGCTTGAACGTCAGGACCCGGCGGGCGGAGATCTGAATTTCTTCGCCAGTTTGGGGATTTCGTCCTTTCCGTGATCGTTTTTCACGGACGACGAAATTTCCAAAGCCGGAAATTTTGACCTTGTTTCCGCTCTCCAGGGTCTCTTTCAGGAGATCGAACACAAGGTCTACGATTTCGGCAGATTCTTTCCTTGAAAAGCCGATTTTCTCGTAAATGGTCTCGACGATGTCTGCTTTCGTCATGAAACTCCTCCTTTCAAGGTTCAGCTGATAAAATCCGCATCGTTCTTAAACCCCTTCAAATTCATCGAAGAATGGCTCCGTACCGTTGGGCCAGAAGGTCAACCATTTTTTGATGAAATTCGTTGACCTCCCGATCTGTGAGGGTCCGGTCCTCCTGCCGGTATTTCAACCTGAAGGCCAGGCTCTTCTTTCCCGGAGGAATTGGGCTTCCCCGGTACTGATCGAAAATCTTGATTTCAGCGATCAGGCCATCATTTGCCTCCCAAAGGGAGCACAAAAGATCCCCGGCAGCGATTTGATCCTCAACAATCAAAGATAAATCTCGAGTGACAGCAGGATAACGGGGTAAAGGTCGAAAAAATCGACGTTCTTTTCCGCTGTCCACCAACCTTTGGAAATTCAGCTCAAAAAGGAAGATTCTCTGATTGATCTCGAAGATTTCGCTCACATCCGGATGTGCCTCTCCCATGATTCCCAGTACCTCCCCGTTGGCCTCGACCTGGCAGGATTTCTCGGGGTGCAAAAAGGGGTCTTCGTGCACCGGAAGAAACCGATAACCTGAAATACCCAGCTCATCCAAAAGGGCCTCTAAAGCTCCTTTGAGGTCGAAGAAATCGACTTCTTCCTTGGAATTGGCCCAGGATTCATCCTCTCGAAGACCGGAGAGGAGTCCGGAAAGAACCTCAACCTCCTCGGGTAAATCCTGGCCCTCTCGGGGAAAAAAAACCCGTCCCAACTCGAAGAGCTTAAAATCAGCATTTTGTCGATGGGCATTGGTGCGAGCCACTTGTAAAAGGCCGGGAATCAGGGTGGTGCGCAATACAGACTGATCCTCGGTCAGGGGGTTATGAATGCGCAGAGCTCTTGCTCTTTCGTCCTTGGCGGATAGCTTCAAGTCTTGGAGCATTTTAGGGGATATAAAGCTGTACGTAATCACTTCCCAAAAACCGGTCGCCGCCAGAAGGTTCCTAGCTCGTTCGGCGGCCCGTTGCATTTTTGTCTTTTTTTCTGCGGAAACTCTCCCAAAAGGGAGCGTTACCGGAATTCGTTGGAAGCCAAGCAACCGGGCAACCTCTTCTATGAGGTCGATCTCTCTCAGCAAATCTACCCGAAAGGTGGGAGGCATTACCTGGAAGGCATCAGGTCCCTCCGGCTCAACTTTCAGCTGTAGGTTTCTTAGGTAATCCTGAATTTCTTGGCCGTGGATGGCTGTGCCCAGGATCTTATTTACCCTCGGAACCCTCAGGGAAATTTTGGGGGAGTCGATTTTTCGGGGGTAATTGTCCACTGCTCCCCGGGCCAAGGTTCCCCCTCCGCATTCCACCATCAAGGAAGCCGCTCGGTCAGCCGCCCGGAGGCATCCGTTGGGGTCGATGCCCCGCTCAAAGCGGACCGAAGCCTCTGTAGTCAAACCGATTCGTTTGGAAGTCCTCCGGATGCCCATGGGGTCGAAGTAAGCGCTTTCCAAAAGGATGTTTGTGGTCTCCGGTTGAACTTCAGAGTTCAACCCTCCCATAATCCCGGCCAAGGCCACGGGTTTTTTCCGGTCACAAATCATCAAAGCTTCTTCCGGCATTGACCTCACCACTCCGTCTAAGGTGGTGAAAGATTCTCCCGGCTCGGCGGCTCGAACGACGATCCCCCTCTCTTCCAGCCGGTCAAAATCAAAGGCATGCAGGGGTTGGCCCATTTCCAGCATCACGTAATTGGTCACATCCACGATGTTATTGATGGACCGAGCCCCCACGATTTCTAAACGCCGCCGCATCCAGAATGGAGCCGGAGAGATTTTGATGCCCAAGATCAATTTGGCGACGTATCGCGGGCAAAGGTCGGGGCGTTCGATGATGACGGAGGTTTGACTTTCGGAATCCACCGTTCCTTCAAAACTTTTTTCACCGGGATAACGAAGCCTTTGCCCCGTCAAAGCAGCAACCTCTCGGGCGACCCCCAGGATACTCAGGCAGTCGGAGCGGTTGGGAGTGATGTTCAAGTCGAAGATCCAGTCTTCCAGGCGTAAAGCGCTTTCCAGGGAAAATCCCAGTGGTAGAGTGGGGTCCAGAAACATGATACCGGTGGCCTGGGCACTGAGCCCCAATTCTTCTTCCGAACAGAGCATTCCTTCTGATAGAACGCCCTGGAAGTGCGTCTTTTCGATCTTAGACCCACAGGGAAGAATCGCTCCTTCCAAGGCCAGAGCTACGCTCTCCCCCACCTTTAAATTGGGAGCTCCGCAAACGATGGAATATTCCCTCTGGCCATCGTTGACCGAACAGATAAAAAGATGCTTGCTCTGTGGATGAGAACGGAAAGAACCCAACCTGGCCACTACGACATTCCGAAACGCAGGCTTCCACTCGCTGACGCTCTCCACCTCTAATCCCGCATGAGTTAGAACATCTGCAAGTTCATAAGGGCTGAGGGGGACTTCTACAAAATCTTTAAGCCATTGCAAACTTACTTTCATGCCCATCTGGCTCGCTTCCCTACATCCGGGGGCGTAAGGGCCCTTAAAACTGCTTCAAGAATTGTAAGTTGTTCTCAAAAAAGATGCGGATATCGTTCAATCCTACCTGAAGCATGGCAATGCGTTCCACTCCCAAGCCGAAGGCAAAACCAGTATATATCTCCGGGTCATATCCCACGAAACGAAAAACCTCTGGGTCAATCATGCCGGAACCCAGGATTTCCAGCCACCCGCTCTTTTTGCATACCGGGCAGCCCTTCCCCTGGCAGATGACGCATTGGATGTCCACTTCCGCACTGGGTTCGGTAAAAGGAAAGAAGCTGGGACGGAAACGCATCTGCACGTCGGACCCGAAGAACTGGTGGACAAAATAAGTCAACGTCCCTTTCAGGTCCGCAAAAGTAATATGATGATCGACGATGAATCCCTCGACCTGGTGGAACATGGGGCTGTGCGTAGGGTCTGAATCGTGCCGATAAACCCTTCCCGGAGCGATAACCCGCAGCGGGGGTTTCCGGCTTTCCATGGTGCGCACTTGAACCGGTGATGTATGCGTGCGCAAGACTACGTTGGGAGAGAAATAAAAAGTATCCTGCATATCCCGGGCGGGGTGATCTTTCGGGAAATTTAAGGCCTCAAAATTGTAATAATCCAGTTCCACTTCGGGACCTTCGGAAACCTCGAACCCCAAGCCTCCAAAAATGGAAACGATCTCCTCCGTCACTTGAGTGATCGGGTGTTTTCCTCCCCGGGGCGGTTTCCGTCCGGGAAGGGTGAAGTCAATTTCTTCACTAAGAAGGCGATCTTCTTTCTGTCGCTCCCGCTCCTTTTCCAAGGCCTGCTCCGCTGCTCCTTCCAGAGTGGCCTTCAATTGATTGGCCATCTGGCCCAATGCGGGTCTCTCAGCGGCGGGCAACTTCCCTACTTCTTTAAGCCAATGGGTTAGCAGGCCTTTCCGGCCGATGTATTTCGTGCGCACGGTCTGGACTTGGGATTCTCCCCGAGCGACACGTAACTCAGCCAATGCTTGTTCTTCCAGCCGTTTGAGGTTCTCCCGCATGCTGCCGTTTTCGTTCACCCCCGCTGTCCTTTGGCAATCTCCACAATTTTAGAAAAACCGAGGGGGTCGGAGACGGCGATCTCGGCCAGAACCTTGCGGTCTATCTCTATCTCCGCTTTGTTCAGGCCGGAAATTAGCTGATTGTAAGTCAGGTCATGGGCCCGAGCGGCGGCATTGAGCCGGGTTATCCATAGGGAACGGAAGACACGCTTTTTCGTCTTGCGATCCCGATAAGCAAATTTATGGGCTCGATCCACAGCTTCTGTGGCGTTGCGGTAAAGACGCCCGCGCGCGCCCCTGTACCCCTTGGCTTCTTTCAGTACTCTTTTTCTCCTCTTCCTTGATTTGACGCTTTTCTTAACCCTGGGCATTCTTACTCGCTCCTTTTTAGTAAATCATCAGCAGTCCACGAAAACCAGCAGGTTGAAGCATCCCTTCCCACTTCTCAACCTCTAGGTTCTTTTGCTTATGTCTCTGGCCCCGAATGGGTAAATGCTTCTTCCTTTCCTTCCTTCCCTCCCCCAGTGGTTTTCAGAGGTAAGGAAGCAGCCTTTTCATGTTTTTTAAATCACGTTTATCGACTAAAACAGACTTGCGCAATTTCCGCTTCCTCTTGGTGGTCTTGCCCGTTAAGAGGTGGCTGGCGAAAGCCTTATAGCGTTTCATCTTCCCGCTTCCCGTCGCCTTCAAGCGTTTTGCCGCCCCTCGATTGCTCTTTAATTTTAACATTTTGCTGAATCTCCTCGGCGAAATATTTTTAGGGTTATCCCCGGTCCCCTTCCGTGCAGAAAACGGAGAAAAAACGAGCGGTTCATAGCTCCAAAAGCCGGAAATGAAAATGGTCCTCCCGCGCTAAAGAAATAAACTTAACTCTTTGGGGCCAGAATCATGACCATGTTTCTCCCTTCCAATCGGGGAGCTTGCTCGATCACCATAAGATCCTTGACCCCCTCAATGAAGCGGTTGAGCATTTCTTTCCCGAATTCTGGATGAGCGATTTCTCGGCCACGGAAGAGCATGGAAATTTTGACCTTGTTCCCTTCCTCCAGAAAGCGTTTAACGTGGCGAAGCTTGAACTGGAAGTCGTGGTCCTCCGTGCGGGGTCTTACTTTAACTTCCTTGACAAGGATGACGGTCTGGTGTTTCCGCGCCTCCTGGACCCGTTTGCTTTGTTGGTATTTGTACTTCCCATAATTCATGATCCGGCAGACCGGGGGTTGGGAATTCGGAGCCACCTCCACAAGGTCTAACCCCTTCTCTTCAGCGATTTTCATGGCCGATTTCAGAGACAGGATTCCGACCTGTTTGCCGTCTGAATCGATCACCCTCACTTCCGGAGCCTTGATGTTCCAATTGATGCCTACCTCTTTAGCTATACGATTCACCTCCTATGAAACATTCTTCTTTTATCCTCTGAATGAACTCCTCCACCTTCATGGACTTCAGAGTTCTGCCAGTACGGGCCCGGGGAGAGACCATGTCTTGGGAAACCTCTCTTTCCCCCGTGACCACCATGTAGGGCACTTTTTGGATCTCCGCCTCCCGGATTTTCAGCCCCAGCTTTTCATTGCGAAAATCCTTTTGCACGCGAATCCCCGCATCCACGAGTCTCTGGCAAACGCCTTCGGCAAAGGGGATCTGAGGATCTGTGACCGTCATGAGAATCACCTGAACGGGGGCCAGCCAGGTCGGGAAGGCCCCGGCGTAATGCTCGATGAGTATACCGATGAAGCGTTCCATGGCTCCTAGGATGACCCGATGAACCATCACCGGCCGGTGTTTCTCCCCATCCTTTCCTACGTAAGTTAGTTCAAAACGCTCGGGCATAGCAAAGTCACACTGGATGGTGGCACACTGCCATTCTCGCTCCAGGGCATCTCTGAGTTTCACGTCGATCTTGGGTCCGTAAAAGGCCCCCTCTCCTTCGTTGATTTGATAAGGAAGGGAACTCTCATCCAAGGCCAAACGCAGGGCGGCGGTAGCCCTTTCCCAATCTTCATCGGACCCGATGGTTCCCTGATCCGGCCGAGTGCTGATCTCTAAAGCGTAGGGGAAATCGAAGATCTTCATCATGTCCCCGACCAGGTTGAGGATTCCCTTTATCTCTTCATTCAATTGGTCGGGCATACAAAGAATATGGGCATCATCTTGGGTGAACCCTCGAACACGGAGAAGGCCATGAAGCTCCCCGGACTTTTCGTGCCGATGAACCGTTCCGAGCTCAAAGTAGCGAAGGGGCAGATCCCGATAACTGCGCATCCTAGATTTGTAAACGAGCATATGGGAGAGGCAATTCATCGGTTTGATCCCGTAGGCCTGCCCCTCCACTTCGGTGAAGTACATTTTATCCCGGTAATTATCATAATGGCCCGAACGTTTCCACAGGTCAAGCTTCAGGATTTGGGGTCCGATGACCAATTGATAGCCCCGCTTCAGGTGTTCCCGCTTTTCGAAATCCTCCAAAATCGTACGCAGGAGGGCACCCTTGGGATGGTAGATCACCAAGCCAGCTCCGGCTTCTTCGTTGATTGAGAATAGGTCAAGTTCGCGCCCCAGCTTGCGGTGATCCCGCCGGCGGGCCTCTTCTAAACGGTGGAGATGCTTTTCCAACTCTTCGAAAGAAGGAAAAGCCGTGCCGTAAATCCTCTGGAGCATTTTGTTCCGCTCATCCCCCCGCCAATAAGCCCCGGCCACGCTGGTGAGCTTGAAGGCCTTAATCTTTCCGGTTGAAGGCAGGTGAGGTCCACGGCACAGGTCGATAAAATCTCCCTGTTGATAAAGAGTTACCTCGCTGTCGGGAAGGTTTTCGATCAATTCTTTTTTGTAGGGCTCGCCCCTCTTCAGGAAAATTCGCAGAGCTTCTTCCCGAGAAACTGCCTTCCGGGCGATGGGTAGGTCTCGATCGATGATCTCCTTCATCTTGGCTTCAATCCGGGGAAAATCATCCGGCGAGAAGCTTTGGTTAAAATCGAAATCGTAGTAAAAACCATCCTTGATTGCGGGTCCGATGGTGATCTTGGCGCCTGGAAACAGGCTTTGTACCGCTTGGGCCATGACATGCGAGGTGCTGTGCCTCAGAACTTCCATTCCCTCCTGGGAAGACAACCCCACCCATTCCAGCAACCCTCCCCGGTCCACCGGGGTCTGCAAATCCAAGGGAGCCCCGCCAATTTTAGCCGATATGACCTCATTTGCTTTATCCCTCATCGATGGATCCGCTAAAATATCTTTTAGCAAAATTCCCCTGGGGTAGCTCTTGGTGGTTCCATCCTGGAAGCGAACTTCAATTTTTTCCATAAGAAATCGCTCGGAGGTTCTGTGGCACCCGAAATAAGAAAAAGGCATCACCCGTTAAATGCATGATGCCCTTTTCGATTTAGAAGGGTTAATGTCCGGCTGCCTCAAAATAAAATTATGGTAGGCACGAGGGGATTTGAACCCCTGACTTCTACCGCGTCAAGGTAGCGCTCTCCCCCTGAGCTACGTGCCTACAATCTTAGTTGAATCAAACCCATTTTTACTGATATGCAGTTAAATTGTCAAGAAAAATATTGATCTTAATTGATATTTTTAATGTGTTTTATGAGAATGCCAAAGTTTTCTTTTTCTCCAATCAGAATATTTTTGTTCGGGGAGTTTAAACGATTTGGGCGAATGACTTTTTTTATTGAAGGGAGATTAAGTTACCCTTGATTAAAAATTCTGACTCCTTTCCCAATATATTGCAAACCTGAAATTACCGTTGCTACTGACGTCCCCCAGATCAAAAAATCAATTAAGAATGGGACCTGGAAAGCGTACTTGGAAACGAGGGTGAAAACAATCGTGCAGAACTGCAGGGTCGTGGTCAATTTGCTGGCCAGCGAAGGCCGGATTTCCAGGGTGTGCGAAGTCAGGAAGAGGATCATGATCCCCAGGATAATCATGACGTCCCGGCTGATGACAATCACCGCTAACCAGCCTGGAAGAATTCCCAGAATGGCCAGAGTAACAAATGAAGTGGCCGTAAGGAGTTTATCGGCCGCGGGGTCGAGGTAAGAACCAAGAATCGTGCGCTGATGGAGGAGCCGGGCCAGCAACCCATCCACGGCATCACTGACCGCCGCGGCCACGAAAATAAAGAGCGCCCACCCGAAAAGTTGATTGATCAATGCGATGACGAAGAGTGGGATTAAGACGATCCGGGCAACGCTGAGAAAATTGGGAAGATTCAGCATGGTTGGGGGAAACCCTTACGATTTTATCTCTTTATCCCTTTGTCGGTTCCAGCGTACCCATTCTTCCTTCTGGTCATCTTCCTCACTGAAGGCCACAGGTTTTTCAGGCTTTCCCGTTGGCGGGATAATAATTTGCATCATCTGGGTGAGTACAATTTCTTCCCACCGCTCCTTACTAACCTCTTCATAAGGTCGAGCGACCTCCTGGGGACCCCGGACCTCTCGGGGAGCTTTAAACCCCCCTTCCTCCGGCTTATAATCCGGTTTGACAAACGGGTTATAGACTTCAACCGTTCCTTCATACACCCGAATTAAGGTAGATTTATCCAGGCCTACATTCATCCGCCATACGGTGTCGCGCACACCGGCAACGGCATTGGCCGAAGCCAACTCGAAGGTCTTCTTGGTACCAAAAACCTTGCGAACCTTGGCCCAGGTTTTCCCTGCGGTCATTTCCACTTTTATATCCCGGGACCCATCTTGGGCGTCGAAGAAAACTGTTTTCATTTTGAAGGTCGTCCGCTGGTCGAAGCGCAGAATGGACCGATCCGGAAGCCGGATTTCAATTCGGGCCTTGTCCCGGGTCCGCACCTCATCACCTCGGGATAGGAGACTGCCAACTTTCAAAAGTCTCCATGCCGTTTCCCCCTTTGCCAAGACCTCACATTTACCCTGGAGAAAGGTAACCTTGCCTTGTCCCTCCTCCCCTACCCCCTTTCCATTCGATTCTTTACTCAACACGTCCCTAGGCCATAGGAACAGCATGATCAAGATAAACCAGAGAAAGAATAAATTCTTCCCCCTTTCCGACCTCATAATCCCCCCTTTCCCGGTTCCCCTCTATTTAGCTTTGCCGTTCCCTGCTGCCAATGTAAGGAGATTCTGGCAAGTCGATTCTTAAAGTAAGTCGGGACTGATTCCCCACCTAAACCTCCCGTATTTCTGGGGCAAGCCCAGCCTTGCGGTCATGGATGCATATACCAAGAGGTAGGCGGTGCTGCATCCTGTGATCGTAGGGTAAAGAATTGCCCCCACCTCCTGGAGGGTCAAGGTATGAATCTGCCCCGCTTCCCCGGATTTCTTTCCCCAATAGCCTATTATCGGTGGTGGAGCTGGGGAGAGTTTGGTTATCCTTCGGCGACACCTTTTTGCGCAGGATAGGCCGAAGCATCTCCGGAGCCCTTCAAATTGAAGGTTTCATTCAGCACGGGGCAGTACGGCAATGGACGAGGGGTGTGCGTCTAGTAGTCGGTGGCTACGGAATACCGGGGGTCCCCCTGCACAACCAACAATCAATAATGAAAAAACTAGAACAGAACCTGGGATTCCCTCATTCCTCATCCATTAACGAGGGTTGATGTTAACCTCGATGGTATTCCACGTGCTGCTGATCACCTTTACCGCGAATTCTTTGAATCTTTTCTGGCTCATTTCCTCGGCAAGGGAAAGGGCACTGCCCTTGATATCTACATCCATTCTGGCCACATTACCCGAGAAGCTGCGCTCATGGATCCTCTCCACGCCCCGGACCTGTCCCTGGAGCATGTTCTTGAATTTGCGCAGGTCCTCATGGCCGGACAGTCCAGTTACCGTAAGCTGGACAAGGGTTGTGCCGCCAACTCGCTTTTGAAAATTTTTGATGATGTCGTCCATCATCTTGTCAGAAATCTTGGCGCTGGCTTTTTTCAAAGCCTCTGCGCCGGCAGTTACCTCATCGATGTGTACGGCGGCAGCATGATCGGCGCCGGAAGAGAGCACTCTCCCGTTGTCTGTCTGGACGGCCCTGAAAGATATGTTGGCCTGCACAGATTTCATGGAGGTTCCGGCTATGCTGCCCACGGACCTGGCTAAGGCTTTACCCACGATGACCACTTCGGCATCCGCCTGTTTTCCCAGACTCACAGCGGCTTGATTACTCAAGTCCGCGACCTGGAAGGCGGGGGCGACTTTAATCTCTTTCGATTGGGCGGCATGATCCACGAAGTCAAATCCCTTCTCCCGAAAGAGGTCCATGATTGTATTCTCGGCAATCGTCAGGTCCGTTTGTTCACCCCGCTGATAGCCCCACCAGTAATGATAACTCTGGCTGCCGATATTCTGTTCCGCAACCAGAATCATGATCCGCGGCTTGCCGACTTGTTGCAGGAGGAACCCTAAAGCCTCCAGCTTTTCCTTTATCGGACCCGTGGCTACAGAGGCCTGAATGGTGACCTCATAAACATTTGGCCTTTGGTTTTCGCTAAGGACCCTGTAATTCTGGACATAGCCCTGGCTTTGGAGGTAAATTTGGTCATTCAAGGTTTGAAAGTTTTGGACCATGGTTTCGGAAGAAACCAGAGTGCCCACGGCCTGCTCGACAGCCTTGCGCAGGGCGTCATTGATGGCTCGATCCTTACCGATAAGCCCGTCACTCCCTTCAAACCAACCCTCCCCTTTGACCGTAATAGTCTGAACCTCTTGCCCGAATCCCCCGGCGCTCCAGCCCAGGAACAAAAATCCCACCACGAGCCCGATAAAAACTTCCTTTCTCAAAAGGCTCACCCCTTTCTCAGAAGAACCTCAGCTCGTCTTTAAGCTTGCGGATGATCAGCAGGGCATCGGCCCCTGATACTGTGCCCATAGGGGCAAACTCTCCGGTGGTCAAATCTTTCGCTTCCATGACCCCCCGGGAAGTCATAACCATTGCGGCGTTGAAATATGGGAGGTCACTTCTCAGATCCGGAAAGGGTGATTTGGAGCCGATAAATTTCGTCGCCAGCTTCTCGTCGCCACTCACCTTAATTAATATATCTTCAATCATCATGGCATAGGCGGCGCGATTGACCTTTTCATTGGGAAAAAATTTGTGGTCCGGGGATGGTTCCAGCCCCCTGACCCCCAGGCGCAATACCGTTTCGACGTCCACGCGCAAGACATGATTTTGGATGTCTGTTGCCGGGTCGGCCTTGACAATTCGGTCGGCTTCAAATTTCTTTTCGGGGGCCTGAAAACTGGTATCGAAACGCCGGGGAGTCCTCTTTTCATAGAGTTTCTCCAGAAGCAATTCCTGAACAAATAAGGCGGCTACATCTGCCCGGGTAATCTCTTCAACAAGGGCAATTTTTTTGCCGATCAACGACCCCGGGGCCGCCCGTTGAATTTTCTGCACCAGCTTCCATTCGCCGTCCGCTTCGATTAAGTATTTGTCGTTGAGTTCCAACACTTTCTTGAACATTTCTCCGGCTTTGTCAAAATTGAAAGCGAGCTTATACGCTTTCCCCATGTAGAAATAGGCGGCCGAAGATTTCCGGTTAAGCTTGACGGCTGCTTCAAACTCATCTTCGGCCTTGTCGATCCACTTTTCCTTTCGCTCCAATGAGTAGAGGCGGAGCATCCCCACATGGGCGGTTACTTTGTCATCGGGCTTTTCTGCCAGTCCCTTGGCTTTCTTCATGTTCTCGTAGGCCTTTTCAAAGTCGTTCTGGTAGCCGAAAGCCAAGCCCAGGCCTACATAGGCAGGCGAATACTTCTTGTCCAGCTGCATGGCCAATACAAACTCTCTCTGCGCTCCCGCATAATCCCCCTTATCCAATAATTTGTTGCCGGTAAAAACGTGATGTTCCGGCGTGTCCAGGGCCGCCTCGGGCTTTCGGGGGGGTTTGGCACAGGAAACCATCATCGTTCCAAAAACAACCACTGTGAAGAGCACCATAAAAAGCAAAAAGATGCTTCGCCGATTCATAAAACCCTCCTTAATCTAAATGAAATTTTTTATTAGACAAAAGAATTCAATCGACCACCACGAGCACGCGGCACTGCTCCAAGAAACTCAGGTTTTTCGACATGTCCCTCAGCCCCTGAGCATCGGCGTTGGCAATGACGAGGTCGCTACCTCCCGTTCCCGAGACTTTCACGCCTTTCACCACCAGGGGATTGGCCGCCACCCGGTCGTTCTTCTGGGCCGAATCCAAATCTTTGACATAGCCCAGGATCCCGAATTTGGTCGCCCACTCCTGGGAGACGAAGGCAGACCCATAAACTTCCCTGCCATCCTCATCAAGCACCTTGGGGGACATGGCCGGGCGCAGATTCAAGCCTCGGGAATCGAATACGATTCCAGTGTACACTGGGTTTCCCGCCTTGGGCACGCTTTGAGTGCCAAAGGAAGTAGGCGGCAATAGGCTTTGGGTAAGTGAGGGTGTGCCCGGCGGGGCGGCCATTGGAATCTCTACGGTCACTTCCACTGCCCCGTCAGACAGATATCTTGTATTTACAACTCGCGCACCCTGGACGATGCCCTGAACCTGCGTGCGAATGGTGTCGTTTTCGGTCATGGAATTCACAACCAGGGTCTGAGAATCGATGCGTACCCCTTTGATGGTCTCCAAAATATTCCTTAAGGCGTCTGCTTTGGCGGCTCGCTCCGCTCCGATTCTGGCTGCGGCGATATTGGGGGCCTGGGGATTGGGAGCTCCACTCCCAGTAGCGCGGATTACCTGGATCGCCCAGTTCACCTCCCCGTTACCAATTGCCTGAATCAAGGGCTGTTGGGCCCAAGTAAGAGTAGCAGAGGCCACCAGAAAAAACGCCGTAATATAGGCCATCACTATCCATTCCTTTTTCTTCATCTCTTCCTCCTCCCAATAAAATTTTTTTTTATAGACCTTTATAAAATCAAATCTTTATCGACAAGAAACCGAGAATTTTTTAATTTTGTTTGCTATTTTAGACGATCACCTCAAATTGTCAAGGCGAAATGCCGCTAACCTCCAATTGTATGAAAAGCAAAAAGCGAGCCTTGTTATCGCTTCCATTTTTCCAAAAAGAGCGGAATCATATGGAGGCCAATATTTCTTTAACTATTAGAAAATAAAGGATTATCAAGAACAAATTCTCCTCGGGAAAAAGAATTGTGGGCTAATCATTTCCTTCCTTCCCCGGGAGAATTGCATTTTTTCAACACGTTCTGTTTAAGAAACGATACGGCTCTTACCAAGGAGATCTGGTTTGGAAAAAACTTCGATAGCCCTCTCGATGGAGTCCAGGTTTTTTTGATTCGCGGGAAACCAGATGATTTCGGGATCGGCTTTAAACCAGCTGATCTGGCGCTTGGCATATCGCCGAGTATCCCGTTTAGTCAAAAGGATAGCTTTCTCAATATTTAGGACTCCAGAGAGATATGAGACGATGTTCTTATACCCCAGAGACCGCATCGGTTTCAATCCTGGAGCGTAGCCCCGATTCAGAAGAGTCTGTACTTCATCCACCCATCCCATCTCGATCATCTGATCGACGCGGGATTCAATCCGCCGGTATAATTCATCCCTCTCGCGTTGCAAGCCGACCTTGAATACTTCATAAGGGGTCTCCTGAAACCCATGTTCCTTCTGAAAAAGGGAAATCGGCTTCTGGCCCAGGGAGTAAACTTCCAGAGCCCGGGTGATGCGAAATTTATCGTGGGGATGAATCCGGGAAGCGGCTTCGGGGTCCAGTCTTTGAAGTTCGCGATGAAGTACCTCGTTACCCCCCATCTCGGCTCTTTTATGTAGGGCCAGGCGTAGTTTGGAGTCCCCGGCCGGGCCCCGAAAAAGGCCCCGGGTTAGGGCTTTCAGGTAAAGGCCTGTTCCTCCAACGACAAAAATTGGAATTTTTCGTTTGTGCAGATCAAGAATAATCTTACCCGCCTGGACCCGAAATAAAGCCGCGCTGTACCCCTGATCTGGATCGAGAATATCGATCAAATGGTGAGGAATCAATCGACGATCTTCGTTGGAAGGTTTTGCGGTTCCGATGTCCAAGCCCCGGTAAACCTGCACGGAGTCGGAACTGATGATTTCTCCTTTGAATCGCCGGGCCAATTCCAAAGCCAGGGAAGACTTTCCCGACCCCGTTGGACCCAGGAGGGCTACAAACTTCGGCTTTTCCATTCTTTCAAAATTTACTTTCTCCCGAACATCTTCTCCAGGTCGGAAATAGTGATTTTCAACAAGGTGGGCCTTCCATGAGGACAATGGGAAGGTGAAGTGCAGCCTTGGAGGTCGGTCATCAGGGCTGTGGCCTCTTCCTGGCTCATCGCCTGGGAAGCCTGAATAGCGCCGCGACAGGCCATCATTTGCAGAAGGGGGTCAAAGGACCGCTGGAGGCCGGTATCCTTCCCCCAGGAGGAGATCTGGATGATTATCTCTTTGAGCGTGTAAATGGGTTCTCTAGTTGCCAAAATTTCAGGAACGGATTTTATCCAGAATGTGCGTTCTCCACAGGGATCAACCTCAAAGCCAATCCTCTCCAGTTGGGTAAGATGCTCTTCCGTGGCCTTGGCTTCAGGCAGGGAGACTTCGATAATTTCCGGGAAAAGGAGGGGTTGTCGGCGAATCGATCCCAGAGAAAATTCCTTAAAGAGCCTCTCCAGGAGTATCCGTTCATGGGCGGCATGCTGATCGATGAGAGTTAAACCATCGGAAGATTCAAAAAGGAGATAAGTATTGGCGATCTGCCCGAGAAAAGGTGTACGGGTGGGTTCTTGATTTTTTGCCCGTCGTTCCAATTCGAGGGCTTCCTGGGGTTTAAGAGGAAAAGAAGGGTCAACCTTTGGTCGGAGATAGGTCCCGGGGGTTTCTCTTAACTCTTCCTTGGGCCCCCTACCCTCAAGGAGCCAGGGGGTACTCCCCAGCATTTCCCGAATGCCCAGGACTACGGAACGATGCACAATTTCTGAATCAGCGAATTTTACTTCCCATTTGCTCGGGTGAACATTGACGTCAACGGAGGAAGGCGGCAGCTGCACGAACAGGATCACAACCGGGTAGCGATCCTTGGGGATGAGGTTTCGATACGCCTCCATGACCGCGTGCGTGAGTAATCGATCCCGCACCGGGCGACGGTTGACAAACAGATAGATTCCCCGGGAATTCGGCCGATTCAGCCCTGGCTCTCCGGCGAACCCCGCGACCTCCATTTCTCCATTTCGGGTTCGGAGGAAATGCATTTTCCCAGCAGGTTCCCTACCCAGTGCTTCGCCCAAGCGAGAAGAAGGGTCTTCCCGGACCGGATAATTGGCCAGGAGTTTCCCGTCGTGAAAGAGCTGAAAGTGCGTCCGGTCATTGGCCAAACCGATTCTGGCCATCACCTCTCCAATGTGGCTCAATTCGGTTCCTTGGGTCTTTAAGAATTTGAGTCGCGCAGGAATGTTGAAGAAAAGGTCTCGGACCTCTACAGTGGTCCCCGGAGGGCAGCCGATTGCCTCTGATCCTCTGAGTACTCCCCCCTCGATTTTCAGTTCCACTCCGGCCAACCCATCATTCTTTCTGGTGATGATTTTCATCTTCGAGACAGCTGCTATTGAGGATAACGCCTCACCACGAAACCCAAAGGTGCGGATGGCGAATAAGTCTTCTTCCCTTTCTATCTTACTCGTGGAGTAGCGTTGTAGAGATAAAAGCGCGTCTTCAGGGGTCATCCCTTCTCCGTCATCGGTAACGCGGATCAGTTTCCTTCCCCCAGCCTGAGCTTCTACTTTGATCTCCGTGCTCCGGGCGTCGAGAGCGTTCTCCACAAGTTCTTTCACTACTGAAGCCGGACGTTCCACAACTTCTCCGGCAGCGATTTTGGAGATAATTTCCGGAGATAATGCTTTGATCTTGCCCATGGACCTTGCACCTTTCACACTGCTTTTTATCCACTAGCCTGGATTCCCACGGGTCCCAGCATTCTTAACAAACAAGCGTTTGGTTTTAATGCTGGAAGCCTTTCGAGGAATCCAAACGTTATCTAATAACAATATTTATAAACATATATCCACGAAAT
>Ga0315288_10005299_pt1 | contig 16413 bp, 12 predicted proteins | sample YL17G11_20_MG_FD_203454 | JGI IMG/M metagenome (GOLD analysis project Ga0315288, IMG submission 203454) | Sediment microbial communities from Yellowstone Lake, YNP, Wyoming, USA - YL17G11_20 | ecosystem: Environmental > Aquatic > Freshwater > Lake > Sediment | place: USA: Wyoming | collected...
CCAGAGGAGGAGCGCAGACCACGACGGCGATTCTCCACTATCAACAGGTGAGCCTCGCACAACTAGAGAGGGCGTGCGCCTGAGAATCTTCGCGAAAGGCAAAGACTCTACGGCGTCATAGCATAGGTAGCACTTTATTCTCAGTAACGGGTTACACTCTTGCTGCCAGGTTACTCTAAGAGAAGGACTATGGTAAGTTCCGCCTTAAGCGTATTTCCAGCGTGGCAAGTCGTTTCTTCCCCTGCGGGGATTTACCGTTAGATCCTTCCCTTAGAAAAGAGAGCTCCCGCCGTAGGCCGCAGGGGCACAGTTCCGGTCGGCACAACGGCGAAGCCCCTAGACCGCCGGTATAAATGAAGTTACCAGGCTTCATTCCTTTTCATCAGAAAGTTGGACGAACTCATCTTCGGGCGAGCTCCCGCCGGATCTACTAGCGCGGCAAGTCTATTGAGTGGACCTTGACATCTCCGATGCTGACCCATCGGAGGTCGCTTTTCTCATCTCGCAGCAAAAGGAGCGCCCCCGTGGGTTTCTCGTGATTCATCGCTAGTACGCGGTACGCATCATCCGGCGTGAAATTCTTTGCTTGATCCCCTTTGTTGACTTTGACCCTGAAACCGTGAAAGTACATGTCTCGTGCCTCCTGGCATTGGAGTATCTCAGAAGTGATGACTTTCTGCAAGTGCATGCAAACGTTCAAAGAGAGCCACTTTTCGCTTCGTAGCGGGCCGCGGCTTATTTTCGGAAGGCTTTCCGTATCAGGATATTTCCTCCGGTAAGCACCGGATCCGAATCGAAGCAATGATCGGCGAGCCATAACATAGAATGCAGATGGCGTAGGAATGCGGTCGCCACTTTAGCCGGAACACAAATGAGATCTCTGCTATCGAAGGTACCCTTTCGAGGGTGCAGACAATTTTCCGGCTCTTCCAGCTCCCGTGTGGGTCAAGTTGCGAAGTTTGACAAGGTCTTGGGCATAAGATTGAGTCCGCCCAGGTGAAACAGGATCGCCATGCGGAACCGTTCCCTGTTCCGATAGCCGCACGCCATGTTCTTGATCCGCTGAATCCGTGCGTTCTTTGCTTCCGCCATCGCGTTTGACACCCGGGCGATGATGGCGTTCAGTATCCCCCAGAAGTACTCGCGCACCATTCTGCCGACTCGCCTCACCGGCTCCAATCGACAGCGTGCGATCCAGCCAAGAAGTTCGCCCCAGGCTTTCTGCGCAGCCCCCCGGTAGCAGTAGTTCCATAGCCGTGCGGCTGTCTCCTTGATGGCCCACGCCCGTGCCGTTTTCAAGTTCATCCGAGACAACCCCATGAACTCCCGTCGCCCTCGATTGTCAGTACGGCCTGAGTTCCTCTGCCAGTCGTATTTCGTTCCACTCAACGAGCTGGCACCTTGTATCTGCATCAACCACCGATGCTCCTGGGCACGCACCTTGTCCAGCGCCTTGCCAAAGTGCTGGGCAACATGGTAGCGGTCAAAGCAGATCTTCTTCCCCGATTCGGGAATGCAGTCGCGGACCGCCTTGATGAACGGGTCCCACATGTCCATCGTCACCGATTCCACCGACGCCAAATGAGCAGCCGGCCTATCCCGCAGCCATCCCTCAAGGGTTTCCGCCTTGCGATCATCCAGCACCTCCACCACCACATCCCGACTTCGATCCAGAATCACCGTCACGCACTCATGGCGCTTCTGGAAGGAGGTCTCATCGATGCCGATCTGCTTCTGCAGCAGCTCGGCAACCCCCGAAATGGAGGCCTCCTTGAGCCAACTGATGACCAAGGCCTCGAACAAGGCGGTGAACCGCCCGTTGGCTTCCGCCCAGGCCACCGGCAGCTGCTTCACTCCATGATCCTCGCAGGAGGCGCGCGGCACCTCGCACTCGATGATCGTCTTCAACTGGCAGGTATCAAGGTGGCGCCAGCTGCGCTTCAGATGGTCGTAGATCGATGCCTGGCCTTGGCAGGCCGGACAGGCAACGGGCTCGGACTTGTCGTAGCTGACGCTGATTGTGACGGTCCGCTGTTTCAGATCCAGCTGAACGCCACTGACCATCCCCGTTGCGCGAGAAAGGGCGATCGAGCGCCGCGGGCCGCGCACCATGTCCGAGACTCCGCAGCTCACGACCCTGCCTCCTTCGGCCAGGCGCCTGATGGAGTCCCGCAGCGCTGCGCCGCCCCGGGGGTCGACGATCACGTCGAACTCGCGGACGGCTTGTCCGGGTGCGGCCGCCCGGACCGCTTCGCACCGCCCACTCTTCGTACGTGAAGGCCTCCCGCTTGGCGGGAGAGCCTACAAGGCCGACCACGCTCGCCCCCGCGCGGGTGGCGATCTGTACGGCCGCCATTCCCATTCCACCGGCAGCTCCGGGCACGAGGCCCTTGTCGCCCGACCGGACCCGGGCCATGTCGACGAGCCCGATCTAGGCCGTGAGGAAGCTGACAGGGATGGCAGCAGCCTCCGTGTCCTCGAGGTGAGCCGGGGTTGCACGGACCTGCGCTTCGGGCAGAACGATCTCGGTGGCGTAGCCGCCGAACCGGGGGACTGCGAGAACCCTGTCGCCGGGACGGAATGTGCCGGCCCTCGGCCCAACCTCCGTGACGACCCCCGCCACCTCGTAGCCGGGCACGAAGGGAGGCCGGAGCCCCTCCGGGTACAGACCCATGCGCATCTGCACGTCCGCGAAGCAGACGCCCGCTGCCTTCACCGCGATCCGTACGCCATCCGCTGTGAGCGGCGGCGGAGGCGAGTCCACCGCGCGGAGGACTTCGGGCCCCCCGAATCGCGTGATCTGGATGGAGGTCATGGCAGGGCCGTCAGGTCTTCACCGCCGCGATCGCCCTCGCGTAGTCCGGCTCCTGCGCGATCTCCGGTACCTGCTGTGCGTCGAGCACCCTGTCGTTCTCGTCAACGACAAGGACCGCCCGGGACAGGAGCCCCGCGAGCGGGCCGTCGGTCATCTCGACGCCGTAGGCGGCGCTGAAATCCCGGTTTCGAAGCTGGGAGCGGGTGACGACTTCCTTGATGCCCTCCGCCTCGCAGGAGCGCTTCTGCGCGAAGGGGAGGTCGTTGCTGATCGTGAGGATGACGACGTTCGGCAGCTGGGCTGCCTCCTGGTTGAACCGCCGGGCGGATGCCGCGCACACGCCCGTGTCGAGGCTGGGCACGATATTGAGGATCTTGCGCTTTCCCTTGAAATCGGCCAACCGCGCGTCGGAGAGGTCCGCCCGGGTAAGCAGGAAATCCGGCGCGCGCGAGCCGACCGCCGGCAGCGAGCTCCTTGTATGAACCTTGTTCCCCTTGAAAGTGATGTCAGCCATCGCGCCGCCTCCTTGTGGTGATCTCGGTGATGAAGATACTTCCCCCGGTTTCGTGGGGTCAAGGAGACAGCGGCAGAGCGGCGGGGAGGGCGCGGTCAGCGGCGCCGACGCGGGCGCGCTCCCGAGGTCGGCCGCACCCGTGCCGGATCCTCGGGCCAGTCGTGCTTCGGGTAGCGGCCCCGCATTTCCCTCCTCACCTCGGCATAGCTGCCCTTCCAGAAGCCTGCGAGGTCAGCCGTGACCTGGATGGGCCTGCGGGCCGGCGAAAGCAGCCGGAAGGTGAGCGGGACCCCGCACACGCGCGGGCTGTCTGCGAGCCCGAATACCTCCTGGATCCGCGCCTCGACTACCGGCGATCCGCCCGAGTAATCGATGCGCCTGGCCGCGCCCGTGGGGAGGACGATCTCGCCGGTGACCGCGGCATCGAACTCCCTGCGTGACATCCGGGGCCGGGCGCCATCCAGAAGGCTCCGCAGCGCGGCAAGGAGACGGCCGGCCGTGAGCACGGGCCCACCCGCAAGGTCCAGCACCGGCCCGAGCCAGCTCGCGGACCGCTCGATGAGTGCGGCGTCAGACAGATCGCCCAACCCGCCCTCTGGCAGGCGCGAGGCGAGAAACCTCAGCCTGTCCAACAGTGCGCGGGAGGCCGGGTCCCACGGAAGGATGCCGATGCCCAGTCGGGCCAGCCGCTCGCGGAAGGAGGCGATCCCCGCCTCAGCGGGAGGCCGGACGGGGCGCTCGGAGAGGAGCAGCCTGCCCGCGCGACGCGAGAGAACCCCTCTCGCCGTCATGCCTTCCCAGCGCACCTCTACTGTCTCCTCGATCACGGGAGCGAGCACCCGCTCCACTTCCGCCCTGTCCACGGGAGCGGCGAGGCGGATCGTGCCGATGGTCTCTCCCGCGTCCGTTTCCGGCGCGGTGATCCACTCCGAGGAGACGCGGCTTGCGACGGGCACCGCCGCTCCCGCCCCGGGGCCTGACCCGGGAAACCGCGCGGCCCGGCCCGTGACGAAGCGCCAGGAGCCGTCGGGCTCCCGGCGGGCGATCCTGTCAGGGAAGGCATGCGCGAGGAGGTTGCCGACTGCTTCCTCCCCGGTGGGCGTCCATGTGCCCGCGGGCGCCTGACCTGTGCGGTGGAGAATCCGTTCCGTCTCCCGCAGGGCCGCCCTGCGCCAGGATTCCCTGCCCCCGATGCCCGTTCGCAGCATCTCCAGGCGAAGGCGGAAGTCGGGGTCGCCGGGCACGCCCGAGCCGTCCCTCTCGAGGAGGACCGCGGCGCACGCCGCGGCGAGTGCCGCCTCTCCCCGGGCAGCCCCTTCGAGCGCGAGCACGCCGAGGCGCGGCGGCAGGCCGAGGGCCGCCACCCGTCCCCCGAGATCCGTGGGGCCCGTCTCGCTCATGAGGCCGAGCATGAGAAGCGTCTCGGCGGCCCGGCTCCACGCCGAAGCGGGGGGCGGGTCGAGCCACCGCAGGGCCCCGGGCTCGCGGGCGCCCCACAGGATACACTCCAGCACGAGGCCTGACAGATCGGAACGGAGGATCTCGGGGTCGGGCCGGGCGACGAGCTTCTCGGACTCTCCCCAGAAACGCACGCAGGTGCCCGGCCCCAGGCGGCCCGCTCTCCCCCGCCTCTGGTCCGCCGACGACTCACTCGTGCGCTCGGTGACCAGCCTGTCCAGCCCGGTGGGAGCGTGGAAACGGGCCAGGCGCGACCAGCCCGAGTCCGCAACCGTGCGGACACCAGGCACCGTGAGGCTGGTCTCCGCGATCGAGGTGGCGAGGATCACCCGGCGGTGAGCGCCGCCAGCGGCGTCGGCGGCTTCCCGCGGTCGCACAACCCTCTGCTGTTCCTCCAAGCTCATCGCGCCGTGGAGGGGGAGGACGTCGGCGCGGCCGGCGAGCGCGGCCTCGAGCCGCGCGCCCACCCGGCGGATTTCTCCCGCTCCGGGGAGGAAGGCGAGAACGTCGCCTTCCGTTTCGTCGACCAGTCGGCCCAGGCCGTCGGCGAAGCCCCCTTCCCACCCGTGACCGGCTCCGCGGGTGCCTCCGCCGACCTGCAGGTAGCGCGTCCGCACGGGGAACATCCTGCCGGGGCAGCGCAGGACAGGCGCGGAATCTGCGCTGCCCAGCAGCCGGGCGACCGGCTCCGTCTCAATGGTCGCAGACATGACCAGCAGGGCCAGATCGGGCCGCGCCCTCTGCACCTCCAGCGCCAGGGCGAGGGCGAGCTCGACGTGGAGGGAACGCTCGTGGAACTCGTCGAAGATGACGAGCCCCACGCCGCCAAGGAGCGGGTCCTGCTGGATGCTGCGGGTCAGGAGCGCTTCCGTGACGACCTCGATGCGCGTCTCGCGGCCGACCCGGGCCGCGCCGCGCACCCGGTAGCCGGCGCGTCGGCCGACGGGCTCGCCGAGAAGCTCGGCGATGCGGGTCGCGACAGCCGCTGCCGCGAGCCGGCGCGGCTCGAGCATTACGATCCGCCGGTCCGCGAGCCACGGAGCGTCCAGCAGATACGGGGGCACGAGGGTAGACTTGCCCGCGCCCGGCTCCGCCGTCAGGACGAGCGCGCGCTCCGCCTCCAGAAGAGCGGATATCCGGGGGAGGAACGGCACGAGGGGCAGATCAAGGCGGGAGAGATCCACGCACCCGATAGTACGGGCGCGCAGCCGCCCGATCAAGGAGGCATCGCCGGCGAGACACGGAGAGGCGGATGTGATAGTGTGCGGAGAATGTATGGAGAAGGGAAAGCACAGTGATTGACAGAGTAGTGTATGGGCGTGCCATGCGGAAATCCCCGCGGCTGCGAAAGCTTCTCGCGTACAGGATCTACCAGTTTCTCGCGAACCGATATCGCACGCGGGAGTGGACCTTCATGAACTACGGTTACGTGCCGGCGGGTCCCGCCGACGACGTGCCCCTCCTCGAGAAGGCGGACGAGCCCGACCGCTCCTCGATCGCACTGTACAACCACGTCGCGGGGGCCGTTCCCCTTGAGGGACGCGACACTCTGGAGGTGGGGTGCGGCCGTGGAGGCGGCAGCTCCTTCATCGCGCGCTACCTGCGCCCGCGGACCATGACGGGCGTGGACTTCTCGCAGAAGGCCGTCCTTTTCTGCCGGCAGACACATGCCGTCGAAGGCCTCTCGTTCGAATGCGCGGATGCAGAGCGGCTGCCGTTTACGGACGGGAGCTTCGACGCGGTGGTGAACGTGGAGTCCTCGCACTGCTACGGGTCCATGCCCGCGTTCCTCTCCGAGGTCCGACGGGTGCTGCGCGCCGGAGGCAGCTTCTTGTTCGCGGATTTCCGCCGCGCCGACCAGATCTCCGCGCTCCGCGCCGATCTCCTGCGTTCCCGTCTGGACCTGCTGCGGGAGACCGAGATCACGGTGAACGTTCTCGCCTCCCTCGAGAGCGGCGAGGGGCGGCGCCTGCACTTGATGAAAACGGCGCTGCGGGGGATCATGCTGGGGTATTTCCACGAGCTCGTGGGGGAGCGGGGGTCGGTGATCTTCGAACAGTTCCGGACTGGGGTTGCCCGCTACTTCAGCTTCGTGCTGCAGAGGACCTGAGCTGCGGGAGCCGCGGGGATCGCCTCCTGCCCCCGGTAGCGGACCAAACCCGATGCGAGGGGCTCCCCCGCCCCTTCGACGATCTGCCGGAAACCGAGAGCGATCTGTGCGGGCGCGTGCGCATCCGAGCCCGGCGTGAGGGGAACGTTCCCCTTCAGCGCCATCCGCACGATGTCCGTGCAGGGGTAGGTCTCGCCGATCTCCTTGCGCGTGCCTGAGGTGTTCAACTCCAGGCTCATCCCTCCCTCATGGCAGAGCGCGAGAACCTCCTCGACGTCGCCGCGGTTGGTCGCGAGCACGGGCGCCCCGGGCCGCTTGATGAGGTCCAGGTGCGCCACGCAGTCGAACAGACCGGTGGCGATCCCCTCCTTCACGGAACGGAAGTAGTCGGAGTAGATCCGCTCGAGGGAGCGGTCGCGCGGGAGATGGAACACCCAGGTGTCCCCGGGCCAGCCGCCGACGAAGTGCACGGACATCAGCACGAGGTCGAAGGAGTGCGCCGAGAGGAAACCCTCGAGGAACCCCTCGCAACCCTCGATGTAATCCGCCTCGACTCCGCTCAGGATGGAGAGGCCCGGAAACTGCGCGCGCGTCCGCGCAAGCTCCTCCTCGTACCCGTCGAACTCCTCAAGGTCCATCCGTATCCTGTCGATGAAGAACCCGGGGCGGAAGCCCGGCAGCGGAATGTGCGGCGCGAAACAGATCTCCTCGATGCCCTGCGCGACGGCCGATCGGGCGTCTTCCTCCAGGCGGCCGCTCGCGTGCCGGCACCAGTGGCTGTGCATGTGGTAGTCGTGCATTGGCGGGGGTTGACCTCGGGTGAGAAAGTACGCATTTTCCTCGACGATGGGAAGGCCCCCGAAGTATATTCATGGCACCCGATCCCCCTGTTGAATCGAGGAGACAGCGCCAATGCAGACGACGGACAAGAGCCATTCCCTGAAGAGGTCATTCATCATCGCCCTCATCGCGAGTGCCGCGCTGACGGGCCTGATCGCCGCACTCGGGCCGCTTCTCGCGAGCGTTCCCCATCTGCCCGACCAGGGACCGGCGTGGTACTTCTGGAAGCTGCCCGCCCCGTCCTTCTGGTCCCGGTTCACCTCGTGGGGGCTGTACGCGCTCCACCAGCTCTCCGTGTGGACCCTCGTGTTCCTCTCGATGAGGGAGGGGTCGCACCCGAAGAGGCTCTCTCGGCTCAACGTGGCCTTCCTCCTGGTGAACCTGCTGTTCATCCTCCTGCACGTCCTGCAGACCCACATCTGGTACGACGGCCTCGCCCAGGACGTCCCGATCTGGACCAGCCAGTACTCGGTCATCGTCATGCTCGTGCTCATGCTGGTCATGCTGAACCCGAGGAGAGGCCTCATCCTCGGCCTGAAGGTGCCCTTCGGCGAGCGGGGGCTCGCCTTCGTGAACAGGTGGCACGGCCTGTACATCTCGTGGGCGCTCGTCTACACATTCTGGTTCCATCCGATGGAAGGCTCGGTCGGCCTGCTCTGGGGGTTCTTCTACATGTTCCTGCTTCTGACCCAGCTCAGCTTCGCGAACACGAAGATCCATTTCGCGATCGCGTGGGTGACGGCTCTGGAGTTCCTGGTCGGGATCCACGGCCCGGTCATCGCGCTGCAGAACGGCTACGCCTCGTGGCCCATGTTCGCGGCCGGCTTCCTCTTCATGACCGTCTTCACGCAGCAGTTCGGCTTCCGCTTGCCGTGGTGGGGCCGGGCGCTCATTTTCGCCGCCTACGCGGCGGGGGTCGGGGTGATGTACGCCGAGCGCGGGTTCGGCAGGCTCTACGAGGTCCTGTTCATCCCCGTCGCGCTGTATGGCGGGGCGCTGGCGCTGATCTTCTTGACACGACTCTTCCCAGCGAGGTCCGGAAAGAGCGAGATCGCGTACAAGGGGTAGTTGAGGATCCGGCCATCCTGCCTCAGGTTGAGGAGGCTTGCGCGGGAGAGAATCGGCGGCGAGTAGGCATCGCCATACACGCGCAGGCTCCTGCTCTTGGGATTGACGCCCGCCTTCACTTCGAGCGGGAAGATGTCTCCCGCGCTGGCGTACAGAAAGTCGACCTCGGCTTTTCCTTCACTCGCCCAGTAGGCGAGCTCTCCGCTGGATCTCGAGGCGATCTGCTGGGCGACATAGTTCTCGACAAAGGCGCCGTGAAACTCCGTGAACAACCTGTCGGCCTTCAGGAGAGTCTGCGGTGGCAGCTCGCTGAGCGCACCGAGGAGTCCGATGTCGAGCAGGTATGCCTTGAAGGCGTCTCGATTCGCATAGCTTGCCAAGGGATGACGGGGGACGGAAACACGAAACGCTCGCAGGATCAGGCCGGCCTCCTCCAGCCATGAGACCGCATCGGCATACTCCCGACCTCGCGCGCGGTCGTTGATCGAACGATACGTGAACCTCCGGTTTTCCCGGGCGAGCTGGACCGGAATCGAGCGCCACACCTCCGTGATGCGGGGGATGTCCCTGTTAGGCGCGTGCTTGGAGAAATCCAGCAGGTACGAGGTGAGGATGCTCCTCTGCGCCTCCCGTGATCGTTCGATGTCATTGGTCTCGAGGAAAATCCGGACGGGCTCTGGCATCCCTCCGGTGACGTAGTAGATCCTCAGAAGCTCGATGAGCCGAGCGTGAAACATATCCGGAAGCGGCTCGACCTCTCTCAACTCCTGCAGCATCCGCCGGAGAGCCGATTCACCGCTCGCGTCGAGGAACTCGAAAAACGAGAGGGGGTAGAGCCTCAGGAAATCGACCTTCCCAACCGGAAAGCTCGCGGGACGCGATGCCATGATGCCGAGCAGCGAGCCAGCCGCCGCGACATGGTACTGGCCGGCTTTCTCCTGGAAATACTTCAGCGAGCTCAACGCGCGGTTTGACTCCTGGATCTCGTCGAACACGATGAGGGTCGTCTCAGGTTCAATGGCCTGTCCGATGGAGAGAGAAAGCATCCGCACGAGACGCTCGGGATCCAGCTTCCCTTCAAAGAGCTGGTCGAGGCCTCTGTCCTCCTCGAAGTTGAAATAGGCAACCTTCTGGTAGGCGAGCTTGCCGAATGACCTGAGCAGCCATGTCTTGCCGACCTGGCGCGCTCCCTGAAGGAGAAGAGGCTTTCGGTGGGGCGAACCTTTCCATTCGAGGAGCTTTGCCGCCAGATCACGCTTCATTCAACATTTGTAACATCCTGGAGCGGAAATGTCAATAAATCATTCCAAAACGGTGCATTTTTTCACCCTATTGCTTCCCAAATATGGTAAATAATCACCAATTCAGTTCCTACTTGGTGACGCAACGCTAAATAACTAATCAACTGCATTCATTCAGGTACAGTTCGGCTGCAGAGCGCTTGCCCCCGCCGGACACCTGCTCAGCCGTCGGCGTCCTGGTTCGCCTTCCCGCTCTTCTGCGTGAGCAGCGACGCGACGACGATCGCGATGAAGCTGAGCGGGATCGAGACGATCCCCGGGTTCTTCAGCGGAATCGGCGCCGACAGGGGGTCGAGGCCGTAGAGTTCGTACATCGTGGGCGACAGCAGGATCAACCCGATCGATGAGACGACCCCCACGATGATCGAGGCCGTGATGCCGCGCCCCGTGGTCTTCTTCCAGAACAGCATCATCACGATCGCGGGCAGGTTCGCCGAGGCGGCCACGGCGAAGGCAAGCCCCACGAGGAACGTGACGTTCACGCCCTTGAAGACGATGCCCAGCACGATGGCGATGAAGCCCACGGCGAAGGCGACGATCTTTCCCGCGAAGACCTTCTGCTTGTCGCTCTTGATCACTCCCGCGAACTTGTCCATGATGTCGTGCGCGACCGCCCCCGATGCGGCGATGATGAGGCCGCTCACGGTGCCCAGCACCGTGGCGAAGGCGATGGCGGAGATCATCGAGAACAGGAACGTGCCGAAAGAGCGCGCGAGGAGGGGGGCCGACATGTTGTTGTCGGTCAGGTTGATCACCCCGCTCGTCATCGCCCCCAGGCCCATGAAGAGGGTGAGCACGTAGAAGAAGCCGATCGCGGCGATCGCGACGATGGTCGACTTTCGCGCGGCCGCGGGGCTCGGCACCGTGTAGTAGCGGATCAGGATGTGCGGAAGGGCGGCCGTGCCGAGGAACAGCGCGATCATCAGCGAGGCGAAATCGATGCGCTCCAGCGGCGTGCCCTCGACCTTGAACTGGAGGCCGGGCCTGAGGATCCTGTTTCCGTCGGTGAGCACGGGGTAGTACACGGTCACCTTGTCGGCCCCGTCGGCGAACTTGATCTCCTTCCACTGCCGCACCTTGCTCTGCCTGTCGCCGATCAGCGAAAGCAGCTTGAACGGACCGATGGGTCCGGTGCGGGCCTCCGCACCGGTCTTTCCTGCGATCACCTCCATGTTCCCGACCGGCGCGAGGACATTCTCGCGCGATGCAGGGGTCCCGTTCACGAGCTGGGCGCCCCCCTGCTGTGTGACGCCGGACTGCGTCTCCAGGAGCGAGACCGTTCCGCTCGCGGGGTCGCCGGCCACCTTCCACCACGTCGACGCCCCGTCGCGCACGAGCCGGGCGAAGCTCATCTTCTTCGCTTCCTTCACGCCGGCGACCTGCCACGCGGAGTCGCTCACGGTGATGGCGCCGTCCTTCACGCTCGCCGCCAGGGTCCGATACTGCCGGAAGGGGACCCTCCCGCCCTGATCGGGCGTCGGGGTGAGCCCGCGAATGCAGACCGCCACGACGAGGACCGTCGAGAACACGATGAGCAGCCCGCCCTTGATGAACTGTACGTAGGTGGTCGAGGTCATCCCCGCCGTGGCCACGATCGTGATGACGATCGCGCCCACCATGAGAACGCCGGCTGCGTGCGGCAGGCCGAGCAACGGGGTCACCAGGACGCCCGCCCCCACCATCTGCGGGATGAGGTAGCACAGCGAGACGACCAGGGTGCTGATCGCCGCCGTAAGCTTAATCCCCCTGTGGTTGAACTTCGCGTCCAGGGCGTCGGTGAACGTGTACTTTCCGAGGCGCTTCATCGGCTCGGCCACCACGAACAGGGCGACGATCCAGCCGGCGAGGTACCCGATCGAGTAGAGGAAGCCGTCGTAGCCCGCCGTGGCGATCATGCCGCAGATTCCGAGGAACGAGGCGGCAGAGAGATAGTCGCCGGCAAAGGCGACGCCGTTCACGCCCCAGTGGATGCGGCTGCCCGCGGCATAGTAGCCGCTGGCGGACTTCGCCCGGCTGGCGAAGTAAAACGACAGGGCGAGCACGAGGGCGACAAAGAAAACGAAGAGGACCACCGGAAGGATACCCATCTACCGGCCCGCCCCTTTGGCGCCCGAAGCCCCGGCGCCCGACATCGCCGCTTCCCTGCGCCCGCAGGCGCGGTTGTACACGAGGGCGAGCACCAGGGCAAGGAGGATGAGGCCCATGCCGTAGACGACGGCGAGGTTCAGCCCCGAGAAGAGGACCGTCTCCATGAGAACGGGCTTCACGAGGTTGACGGCCACGAAGGCCGCGTAGATCGCCCCGTAGACGATGAACATGATCACGCCCAGGCGCCTCTTGTAGGCGAAGGCGAGGTCCTTTCCCGTTTTCGCGGCCGGTTCATGGAGCATGCGGCACCTCTTGATGATCTGACAGGAATCGGATTCGCAGCCATAGTCCCATACCTGATACGCGAAGTCAAGTTTTTGGAGACGACCGCAGCTTGGACAAGCGCGGACAAAGAAGTACCATGGGGCCGGCCGATGAGCGACGAGATCGTCAGGGTCAACCTCCACTGCCATTCCGCCCTCAGCGACGGCGCCCTCATGCCCGAGGAGCTGGCCCGGCTGCTCGCCGCCGACGGAGTCGCCTACGCAAGCCTCACCGATCACGACACGTGCGAGGGATCGCGCAGGTTCCGTCAGGAGCTCGCGCGCCTGGGCATCGGCTGCATCGACGGCGTGGAGATCACCGCGGCCGCTGCGCGCACAGAAGTCCACCTGCTCGCCTACGGCATCGATGGGGAAACCCCAGCGCTGCGGGACGCCCTCGCCGGCGAGCGCAGGCGAAACGATCCCGGCATGCAGGGCCTCGTGGATTCGATGAAGCGGATCAGGGGCCGGTCGCGCGCGCCGCAGCCCGACGCACTGTCGGCCGCAGAGGCCATCCGGCTTGCGCACGCAGCGGGGGGCGCCGTTTTCCTTGCCCACCCCCTCTCGTACGGATTCGACAGGGCCGGCCTCTCGGCGGTCCTGGACGCGCTGGCCGCCGACGGTCTGGACGGCATCGAGGCCTTGTATGGCCCCTACACGGACGAACAGAGGCGGATGCTGGAGGGCCTCGCTCGCGAGCGCGGCCTTGCCGTGTGCGGCGGAAGCGATTTCCACGAGGCCGGCATGCCCGGCCATTCCACCGTCGTCTCGCTGTCCGGCGCGCAGTGGAGAACTTTCCGCGACCTGCTCCTGCAGGCGCCGAGGCAGGGCTCCTCCCCGGCGCCGGCCCCCTCCCGCCAGTCGCACCGCGGGACGGGGCTGGGGGGGTTTCCCGTGCGCATCGTGCTCCCCACCCTCCTCGCGATCGCACTTTTCAGCGTGTCCATCTTTGCCGTCATCATTCCCCGGTTCGAGGGAATCCTCCTCGAGCGGAAGAAGGAATTGATCAGGGAGCTCACCAACTCGGCGGTGAGCATCCTCGCCGAGTTCGCAGCGGATGAGAAGGCCGGCAGGGCGACCAGGGGGCAGGCCCAGAGCGATGCTGCCGCGCGAATCCGTGACATCCGCTATGGCAAGGAGGGCAAGGACTACTTCTGGATCACAGACTTGCACCCCACGATGATCATGCACCCCTACCGGGCCGACCTGGTCGGCGCGGATGTGAGCGGGTACGCGGATGCCAACGGGGTGCGCGTGTTCGTGGAGTTCATGAACGCCGTTCGCGAAAAGAGCGAGGGCTACGTCGAGTACCTGTGGCAGTGGAAGGATGACTCGCACCGCATCGTGCCAAAGCTCTCCTTCGTCAAGCGTTTCCCCGCGTGGGACTGGGTGGTCGGCACGGGCATCTACCTCGACGACGTGCGCGCGGAAATCGACCGCATGGCGCGCCGGCTCATCATCCTGTCCATCGGCATCGTCGTGCTGCTCTCGCTCCTGCTCGCCTTCGTCGCCCAGCAGAGTCTCGCGATCGAGCGCGGCAGGAGCGCCGCGGAGGCTGCGCTGCGGGATTCCCACGAGAACTACCGGGCGCTCGTGGAGGCATCGACCGAAGGGATGGTCATGGTGGTCGGCGGCATCTGCACCTACGCGAACGCCACCTTCCGGGAGATGGTGGGGTACTCCGAAACCGAGCTCCCCCTCCTCCGCATCGAGGAGCTCGTGCAGCCCGACGAGGACGGTGATGGCGCGGGGCTGCTCGACGCGCCGCCCGGGGAAGCCTCGGGGGCCGGCATTCCGCCCTGCGAGTGCATGCTGCGCACCAGGGGCGGCGCGCTCATCGATGCGCTGCTCACCGCCTCGCGCTTCGCTCTGGCGGGACGGGACGGCTGGATCCTCGCCGTGAGAAACCTCGGGGCCCGGCGCCGCTCCGAGGCTGGGCTTGCGCAAGGCGGTGGGCTTGCGCGCGGGGGCGGACCGTACGCCGCTTTCGCCGAGACCTCTGCGATGGGCATGTTCCGCGCGACGGGGGGACGGCGCGCCTACCTCCTCGAGGCGAACCCCGCGGCGCGAAGGCTCTTCGGCATCGCTGCCGACGGGGATCTCACGCAGGTGAACCTCTTCTCGCTGCTCGGCGATCCGGCAGAAGCGGAGCGGCTGTACGGCGAGCTGGCGGCGCGCGGGGCAGTCGCCGACCGGGAGATTCTCCTCGCGCGGCCTGACGGCGAATCCCTCACGATCAGCCTTTCCGCCGCGCTCGCGAAGGCCGTGCCGGGGGCCGCGCGCCTTGAGGGGATCGTTGTGGACGTCACGAAGCGCCTCGCCGACGAGCGGCGGCGCGAGGAGCTGCTCGCCGAGACGGAGGCCTCCTCGCTGTACCTGAGCGAGCCGGTCGCGAAGCTCGCGCGCGTGACGGGCACCATCGGCATGAACTCGCCGATTCGCGCGGCGGCCGCGCGGATGAGCCGCGACTCCTGCGACGCTCTGCTTGTCGCCGGCCCCGCCGGCGAGATCCTCGGCATCGTGACAGACCACGACGTGCGGGAGCGCCTGGTCGCGGAGGGCCGGGACCCGGCGAGCCCCGTGCGCGAAATCATGAGCTCCCCCCTGCTCTCGATCCCCGAGTCCGCCCTTCTGTTCGAGGCGCTGCTGCTCATGCGCGAGAAGGACATCGGCCACCTCGCAGTGCGCGGCCTCTCGGGAACGATCACGGGGATCCTCAGGGGAAAAGACCTGCTGCAGCTCCACCGCCAATCCCTCGCGGTCATGAGGAAGGAGATCGAGGAGGCTGCTTCCGCGGAGGAAGTGGGCGAGTGCAGGCGACGGCTTCCTGAGCTCGTGCGCAGCCTCGTCGCGGGAGGCGCCCGGCCCGGGAGCGTTGCGCGCATCCTCGCCTCGGTCTCCGACATGGTCGTCGAGAGGCTCCTGGCGCTCGCCGTGGCGGAGATGGGCGCACCCCCCGCGGGTTTTGCCTTCCTCGCCCTGGGGAGCGAAGGCAGGGAAGAGCAGACCCTCGGGTCCGACCAGGACAATGCGATCGTCCACGAAGGCCGGTCGGAGGAGCCTTACTTCCTCGCCCTTGGCGAGAAGGTCTGCTCCTGGCTCGCCGGCATGGGCGTTCCGTACTGCCCGGGGGGGATCATGGCGAAGAACCCTGCGTGGTGCGCGCCCCTGGCGACGTGGGAGCAGTACTTCGCGGAGTGGATCCAGCTGCCCGACGCGCAGGAGCTGCTGGACTTCAACATCTTCTTCGATTTCAGGTGCGTGACGGGCGACAGGGAACTCGCCGGCCGGCTGCGCCGGTCCATCAGCGCGCTCCTGCCGGACAATCCCCCGTTCTTCCTCCACCTCGCGCAGGACTGTCTGCGGCGAAAGCTGCCGCCTCTTTTCACGGCCGGGATGCTGCGGGAGCTTCTGCGCGCGGGGCCCACCGAGATCGATCTCAAGGACGCGATGTCGCCCGTCGTTCGCTTCGCGAGGCTGTACGCGCTTCGCCAGGGGATCGAGGCGACCAACACCCTGGCCCGGCTCGCCGCCCTTCGCGACGCCGGCGCGCTCACGGGGCAGCTTCACGAGCAGGTCTCGAGGGTCTACACGTTCCTCGGCGAGCTGCGCCTGCGCTGCCAGGAGGAAAGGCTTCGGGCGACGGGGACGCCGTCGGACATCCTGGACACGCGCGGCCTGGCGCCTGGCGACATGGCCATGCTGCGCCACGCGGCAGCCCAGGTCAGCCTGCTGCAGAAAAGGATCAGCTTCGACTTCCTGGGCTCCGCGTTGTAGGCGCGAGCTCTACTTCACCAGGGTGTCGGTCCAGTCCAGGCCCTTCTCGATGACCGCGACCATCTCGTCGATCTGCTGCCTGCTGATGATGAGGGGCGGGGAGATGAAGATGTAGTCCC
>Ga0315288_10005302_pt1 | contig 16406 bp, 12 predicted proteins | sample YL17G11_20_MG_FD_203454 | JGI IMG/M metagenome (GOLD analysis project Ga0315288, IMG submission 203454) | Sediment microbial communities from Yellowstone Lake, YNP, Wyoming, USA - YL17G11_20 | ecosystem: Environmental > Aquatic > Freshwater > Lake > Sediment | place: USA: Wyoming | collected...
ATCCTTTGACGAGGAGGGCGCGCGGGGCGATCTCGAACCGGGCGGGCAGGGTGCCGAGCTGCTCGCCGTCGAATTCCAGGAGGACCGGCCCTTCGCCTTCTTCCGGAACGGCCTCAACCCTGCGGCCGCGGATCATCTCGACTTTGTGGTAGCCGAGGTGGGTGCCGTTCATCAGTTTCCATCCCTGGGCGCAGAATTCGAGGAACCTCATGCCCTTGACGAAGACGGCGTCGAAGAAACCGTCGTCCAGGCGGGCCTCCGGGGCGATCTTCATCCCCTTGCCGAAAATGCGGCCGTTGGCCACCGCCCCGATGAGATATTCGCCTTGAGAGAAGTCCCGGCCGTCCACGCGGATCCGGACGCGCTTGTTCCGGTACTGCCACATCGTCGAGATCAGGCATCGGACATAGCTCGAGGCTTTCCGCTCCATCCGTTTCTGGTTGACTTTATGGACGACTTCGCCCCCCACCCCGAAGTCGGCGACGTTCAAGAAAATCCGTTCTTCGGTCCGGCCCCCGGAGCCGAGAAACGTGACCTTGCCGACGTCGATGGAACAGGTCGGCGCCTCGGTGATGACGGTCATGGCATCCCGGAGCTTGGACGGAATCCCAAGGCTCCGGGTCAAATCGCATCCCGTCCCGGAGGGGACGATCCCCAGCGCGGCTTCGGGATTGATCGGCCGCTCGCCCTCATAGAAGCCGTTGGCGATCTCGTTCATCGTCCCATCGCCCCCGACGCCGATGACGAGCTCGGCCCCTTCCTTTAATGCCGTCCGGGAAATCTCGATGGCGTGGAGCGGTTTTTCGGTGAACTCGACCTTGAATTCCTGGAGAAAATGGCGCATTCCCTCCTTCATCTGGGACCAGCGCCGGCGGGTCTGTCCCTTGGCCGACTCCGGGTTGACGATGACCTGGGTCTTGAGGCGTTTTCTCATCAGGCGCCCGGGGGAGGGAGAGGGGGCTGCGGCGGAGGGAAGGCCGCGGGCGGACGTCTCTTGCCGAAGAGGGCGATGCCGATCACCCCGCCCAGCGTTCCCAAGACGGCGAAGATGACGGCGGTGATGACGAGACCGACGAAAAACCAGGCGATCGAGAACGGCCCCACCCCGCGGTTGAACCACTGTTCCCACCCGGCCGGCATCTCGCTCGTGTACTCGGCCAAGCGTTCGAAGACGCGGCGGAAAAGGGCGGCGTTCATGGCCGCGAAGGGGATGCTGACCAGGGAATCGATGACCGCGGCGGTCAAGCCGGCGAAGGCGCCGACCAAAGCTCCGTCGCCCGAGGTCAAGGGGACGGGGGAATCCTTGGCCCAAAGGAAAGCGGCCAGGGCGGCTCCGCCGATGATCCAGAGGCAGCAGAGGCAGTTCAGAAAAGGAATCGCCGAGAGGAGGCCCGCGGCGGCTCCTCCGATGAGCGCGGGAGTGAAGAGCGACGGACGCCGACCGTTCATCCAGGCCTCCTTTCGACCGGGCGAAGAAATCATTCTAGTTTTTCGGGGCCTCCAATGCAAGGGCGCTCGGGGAAGGGGGATTCGCTCCCTGCGCAAATCTTAACGCTCGCATCTCTCGGTTTTCTCGACGCTCGACAACTCCGCGTGTTCGTTACTCCCTCAATTGATTGATCAATGCCTTCCGTTCCGACTCCCTTGCCCTCGGCGTGCTCAGACAGTCTCGCGATCCCAAGGGGATTTCCCTCGAAAACCGAGAGGCGAGAGCGAGATTTGCTTATGTCCGCTCATCCCCCTTCCCCTCGCGAGATCGGGAAATCACGACTCAGATCGTATAGACCATCGCCCGTTGCCCTCGGCGTGCTCAGACAGTCTCGCGGCCCCAAAGCGGGCTTCCCGAAAAGAATAAAACACAAGGTCTGTCAATTCGGCGTTCGGCAACCCCCCCGTCGCGAAAAAAATAAGACGAGTTCGGAGACCCCGGTAAGGAAATAGAAGGGCAGGATGGCCCCCCAGAGAACTCCGCCGGCGAAACGGACGAGATTCGGCGTTGACCACAGTCCCAGAAAATTTCCCGCCGTGTCGAAACCGATCGGAGCGGCGAGGAGGAGGAACGTCGTCGTTTTCGGCAGGCGGACGGCTTGGAAGCCCCGAGCGAACGGATAGACGCATAATCCGGCCAGGAATCCCAGATAAATCCCGAAACAGCGCGCGCAAACGGCCATCGGCCGGCCGAACAGATGAAAAGAACGCTTTGGAATCTGATGGCAAATGGGGGAGAAACAGGCATAAAGAAAGGGAGCGGCGCCGCTTTCCCGCGACCATAGATAAGGCGCCGCGAGGACGGCTGAAATCCAGAGCGAGGCGCCCAGGGCGGTGAGGGCATAGACCGCGACGATTTTCGAGCGATCGGTCATGCTTTGCCGGTGAAGCGCAGATAAAAGAGGCCGGCCGCGAGCACGAGAAAATTGACCGTGAGGATCGATCCGGTCATGAAGGCGGCGTAAGCTTTCCGGCCCATCAGGTCGTAGATCGTGAGCCCGATCACGCCGAAGTTCGCGCCGAGAAGTATCCGGCCGACGGGGGGGAATTCGCGGAAGCCGGAGGTGACGACCGCCGCGGCCAGGATCGCCGAAAGAAACGTATAATCCCAACCCAACGGGGAAATAAGCGGAATCAGGAGAAGGAGCAGCGCCCCCTCGGCGGGGAGGGATTGTTTCAGGCGGCGGCCGCGGCGGATAAAAGCCAGGACCGCGGCGGCCAAGGCCGGGATGAGCCCCGCGTAAATCAGCCGGGAAACGGCGATATCCCCCGTCCTTTTCATCAAGAAGGCGAGCAGGGAGACATTGTCCTGCGAGGCGAGGAGTCCGGGCGTGGATTTGGCCAAGCTCGCGATCCATTCTTCATGAACGGCGATATTGCCGGGAAAACCGTAAAAGAAAGCGGGAGCGAGGAGCGACAGAGCGAGCGCGATGAGCCCCGGCCAGAGGGCGTTCCATTTCCGCTTGACCACGAAGTAGGGGAGGAAAATCGCGGCGTAGGGTTTCAAAACCAAGGCCGCGCCCCACAGGAAACCGGCCGCCGCCGCTTTTCCCTGGTTTCTGCTCTCTTCGTCCTGGACGAGAAGGATCGTCATCCCCAAAAGAATGGCGGTGATGATGGCGTTGATCTGGCCGAGCTCGAGCTCGCGGACGAAAAATTTGGCTAAGACCAGAGCCGGAACGCCGGCGGCGGCCCAGACCTCCGTCGGTGGGCGGGAATGCCCAATGAGTCGGCGGGTTAAAATCACCATCGTGGTCAAGGCCGCGAGGACGAAAGCGAACCAGACCGCCTTCGCCGCAGGCAGGGGAAGCAGGGCCATCGGCAGGTAGATCATCGCGCAATAGGGCGAGTATTTGAATTGATAATGTTCGTCTTGGAGGCGATAGAGCGTCTCGCCGTGGAGAATCCGGTCGCCGGCGGTATAGTTCACGGTGAAGTCGACCATGGCCCGGCGGCCCCGCCAAGCGAAGACGGCGGCCCCGGCCAGCAGGACGGCGAAGACGGCCGCCGCGCGGCGCGGAGTTCGCTTCAGCATCACGGGCTAAGGCTATCCGACCGCCGGCGTTTTGTCAATTGACAGAAACGGGGCAAGGTGTCAAAATAATTCCTACGAAACGGCTATCATTCGTCTCCCTATCAGGAGGATTCATGAGATTAAAAGGATTTTTCACTCTGGCGCTGGGTCTCGTCCCGGCGCTTTCCGGACCGGCCCTCTTCGCCCAGGGCGAAGCGGCGGCCAAGCTCCAGGCCCAGGCGGGCAACGGCATTATCTATCTGGTCGTCTATGACAAGGACCAGAAGGAAATCGGGAAGGGGACGGCCGCGGTCCTAGCCGACAAGATCGCGGTGACGAGTTACCATCTTGTCAGCGGTGCGGCCCAGGTCGCCGGTTTCAACGCCAAGAAAAAGAAGGTCAACGTCCTGGGCATCATGGCCGTGGACAAGAACCTGGACTTAGCCCTCCTCCAGATCGACGGAAAGGCCACGCCGCTCCCGGCCGGAAGCCCGGAGGCGATCGCTACGGGCAAGACCATCTACGGGCTGGGAGCGAACGAGTCCGGGGACGTCATGGTTTCCGAGGGAACGGTCCGGAACCTGTTCGAGGCCGTTCCCGGGACGAAAGTCGCCGATACATCCCTGGCCGTCCCGGAGACGTTCAATGGAGCGGCGGTGATCGACGCCGAAGGCAAGATGGCCGGTCTTCTCGTCGTCATGGACAGCCGGCTGCGGTTCGTCGTTCCGATCACGGCCGTCAACGCCCTGAATAAGACGGCCAAACCGACGCCCTGGAAATCGTGGACGGCGGAGGATTATAAAAACTCCTTCGAAGGGGCCTGGCTGGCCGGCCGGCTCTATGGCTGGCTGGACGACACCTTGGGGGCCCAGCGAAGCTTGGAAAAAGTGACCAAACTCCAGCCGAACAACCTTGAAGCCTGGACGCAATTGGCTTCGATCTACGACCGACAGCGCGATTATAACAACGCCGTGACGGCGTACCGGAAGGTCGTCGAGCTGGATCCCAACCGCGCCGCGGCCCATTTCGGTCTGGGGCAGATCCTGACCAAGCTCCAGAAGGGCCCCGAAGGCGCCGCCGCCCTCGAGAAGGCCATCGCCCTGGATCCTTCCAATAGAGAAGCGCTCCTGGCCCTCGGGGACGCCTACGAACAGGCCCGAGAATTCGCCAAAGCGGCCGGCGCCTACCAGAAATATGTTGCCACAAATCCGCCCAACGCCTGGATGGCCCATCGCAGTCTCGGCCGCTGCCTCCTGGAGACGAACCAATTCGAGCAGGCCGCGGCGGCGTTCGCCGAAGCGGCCAAAACCCAGCCGGACGACAACAACTTGATATACCAGATGGCCCAAGCTTACGAGCGGGGTAACAAACTCGCCGAAGCCGAGGCGGCCTACAAGAAACTCGCCGAGCTCAGCCCTAAGGACGCGACCAACTATTACAGCATGATCATGCGGATGTACGACATCGGCAATCAGCCGGCCAAAGCCGTCGAGGCCGCCCGCAAGGTCGCCGAGCTCAATCCCAAGAACGATCAGTACACGTATTACCTCGCCGCTCTTCTTCAGAAGAACAAGAGCGACGCCGAGGCGGTCGAGGTCTTCAAACAGGTGCTCGCCGTGAACCCGACGTCCGAGCCGGCCTGGTTCGGATTGGGCGTATCCTATTACAACCTCAAGAACTTCAAGGACGGCGCCGCGGCCTTCAAGAAGAACGTCGAAGTGAAGCCCGACAGCAACCTGGGTTGGCTCTATCTCGGGATCTGTTACATGCAGGTTAAGGATTTCAACAATGCCGTGGTGCCTCTCGAGAAGGCCGTCGAGCTCCAGCCCGACAGCTCCAACGCCCTGTTCAATCTCGGAGTCACGTACCTCAATTTAAAGAAGCGGGTCGACGCCCTCGAAATCGTCAAGAGGCTCAAGGCGGTGGACGTCAATCTGGCCAATAAGCTCCAGTCCTACATTAAATAGGCGAGTTGACTTGAGGGACGCGGATATGTTAAATTAGCGCTCCTCCGCGTCAGGCCGGGCGCGAAACCGCGTCGGCGCTTATTTCCCAGAGAGAGCGAATGGGTTCCGCCTTCTCCCCCCGGGAGGAGAGGGATTTGCACCGGATTGAACGGGCAGGTGGCGGAATGGCAGACGCGCTAGGCTTAGGACCTAGTTCCTGACGAAGGAGTGCGGGTTCGACTCCCGCTCTGCCCATTTTCCGATTTTTCCAAGGACGTTTCCATGGAGAACAACACGACCGACAGGCTCAAAAGCACCGTCAAGGACCTCAGCGCCACGCGCAAGCAAATCGAGGCCGAGCTGACCGCGGCCGAGGCGGCCAAGGAATACGAAACCGTCCTCGACGCCGTCGCCGAACGGGCCAAACTCCGGGGCTTCCGCCAAGGCCATGCCCCCCGCGAATTGGTCAAACAGATGTTCGGCCATGAGGTCGAGCATGACGTCATCGATCGCCTCGTCCCCCGGGTCCTGGACGAGATTCTCGAGTCCGATCGCCTCCATGCCGTGGGCGTTCCCTCGGTCAAAAACGTCCATTTCGAGGAAGGCGGGCCGCTGACCTTCACGGCCGTCATCGAAACCTGGCCCGACTTCGAGCTCCCGGTCTACAAGAGACTGAAGCTGCGGAAAAGGGAGATCCTCGTCGCGCCCGAAGACATCGATCGGTCCATCGAGGAGCTCAGGCGGAAGAACGCCGACTTCGTTCCCGTCGAAGGCCGGGGCGTGGCCGACGGCGATTACGTGACCGTCGAGCTTCAAGGGCGCGACCTCAAAACCAAGCGCCTGATGCCCGCCGAACGCGTCGTCGTCCTGGCCGGCCGCGAGGGGAACGATCCGGCCGTCGATCAGAACATCCTCGGCCTCAACGTCCAGGAGGAAAAAACCTATACCGCGACCTTCTCCGCGGACCACGGGAACCGGAAACACGCGGGCAAAACGGTCGAATACCGCCTCAAGGTTCTTTCGATCAAGGAGATGAAATATCCCGAGGTCAACGACGATTTCGCCAAGCATCTCGGCGAATTAGAGAACCTGGCCGGCCTCAAGGACAAGATCCGCCAGGAGCTCGAAGCCGGCCGGGCCCGGTCGGCTCGGCGGGAGACGTCCGAAGAAGCCGTCCAGGCCGTGATCGACCAGGCGGCCATCGAAGTGCCGGCGAGCGTTCTGGAGGAGGAGACCGAGTCCGTCCTCAAGAATTACGCGTCCCAGCTCGGTCCCCGGGGACTGAACCGGGAGGCCGCCGAAGCCCTCCACGCCCAGGCGAGGGCTCAAGCCGAACGCAACCTTAAGCGGCATCTGGTCATTCAGCGGATCGCCCAGGCCGAAAACCTGACCGTCAGCGAGGAGGAGATCGACCGCGAGATCGAGTCGGTCGCCCTGGCGAATAACGTCCCCCTGGCCCGGGTAATGGAGTCGTTTCGGGAGGAAGGACGGCGGGACGGCCTGAAAGCCACCCTCCAATCCCGCAAAGTGGTTGACTTTCTCGTCGGCCAGGCTATAATAGAATAAGTCCCTCATTTCCATGGCTTTAATCCCCTTCGTCGTCGAGCAGGACGGGCGCTCTGAGCGCGCCTACGACATCTATTCCCGGCTCTTGAAGGACAACATCGTCTTCTTAGGGACGGAGATCAACGATGAGGCGGCCAACCTGGTCACGGCCCAGATGCTGTTCCTCGAGGCCGAGAATCCCGAAAAGGAAATCTCTCTCTACATCAATTCGCCGGGCGGAAGCATCACCGCCGGGCTTGCGATCTACGATACCATGCAATTCGTGACCAACGATATCACGACGATATGCATCGGACAGGCCGCCAGCATGGCGGCCGTGCTCCTGGCGTCGGGCGCGCCGGGAAAACGCATCGCCCTGCCCAATTCCCGGATCGTCCTACACCAGCCGTTCGGCGGGTATCAGGGGCAAGCGTCGGATATCGCCATCCAGGCCAAGGAAATTCTCCGGATCCGGGAGGGTCTCTACCAGATTCTGGTCAAGCATACGCGCCAGCCGAAAGCTAAAATCCAAGCCGACATCGAGCGGGATTTCATTATGACGGCGGCGCAGGCGAAGGACTACGGCCTCATCGACCTGATTTATACGTCGAGAGCCCAGTCCCGACGTTGACCCGGCGGCCGGCCTCAGGACCGGCCCAAGGACGACGCCTGATACCGCCGAGGATATGGACACGATGAAAGAAAACAGCGCGGATCGGACGAGCGGGCCGCTCAAATGCAGTTTTTGCGGCCGTTCCCAGGCCCAGGTCCGCAAACTCATCGCCGGGCCGGACGGGATCACTATTTGCGACGCCTGCGTCGAGGTGGCCCAGGCGGTCCTCCTGTCGGATAAGGCCAAGGAGGAACCGGAGAAGCCGGCTCCCCGGGAATTCCTCATCCCCGTCCAGATCAAGGCCGCCCTGGACGAGCACATCGTCGGGCAGGATCTGGCCAAGAAAAAAATCTCGGTCGCGGTTTATAATCATTACAAGCGCATCAGCCTGCCCCGAAACCCGTCCGAGGTGGAAATCGCCAAGAGCAATATCCTCCTGATCGGGCCGACGGGGACGGGCAAGACCCTCATGGCCCAAATCCTGGCCAAAATCCTCTCCGTGCCGTTCGCCATCGCGGACGCGACGACCCTGACCGAGGCCGGCTACGTCGGGGAGGACGTGGAAAACGTCATCCTGAAGCTGTTCCAGGCGGCCAAGGGGGATAAGGCCTGGGCCCAGAAGGGGATCATCTACATCGACGAGATCGACAAAATCGGACGCAAGAGCGAGAGCCCGTCGATCACCCGGGACGTCTCGGGCGAGGGCGTCCAACAGGCCCTCCTCAAAATCATCGAGGGGACGTCGGCCAACATCCCGCCTCAGGGCGGCCGCAAGCACCCCCATCAGGAATTCATCGCCGTCGATACGACGGACATCCTCTTCATCTGCGGCGGGGCCTTTATCGGCCTGGACAAGATCATCGCCCACCGCCTCGGCCGCTCGGTCGTCGGGTTCACGGCCGAGCCCAAGGTCGGCCGGACGGACGCCTCGGCCGAGCTTCTCCGCGAGCTCATCCCCCAGGACCTCATCAAGTTCGGCCTCATCCCCGAGCTGGTCGGCCGGATCCCGGTCGTGGCCGCGTTCGACGACCTCGGCCTCGCCGATCTTATCGACATCCTGACGAAACCGAAGAACGCCCTGGTCAAACAATACCAGAAGCTCTTCGCCATGGAGGGCGCGGAGCTCACCTTCACGGACGAGGCCTTGGAGGCGATCGCCCAGCGGTCGCTCGGGCGAAAACTCGGCGCCCGGGGCCTCCGCTCGATCATCGAAGATCTGATGCTCGACCTGATGTTCGACCTGCCGTCCTCCAAGAAAACGGCCAAGGTGAAGATCACCAAGCGGATGGTCGAGACGAACGATCTCGCCTTCGACCGGCTCAAGCCGGCGGTGGGAGCTTGACATGGAAAACCCCAGTGACGCCTTCGAGATCCTAAAGAACGTGCCCCTGATCCCGCTCCGGGACCTGGTCGTGTTTCCTTCAACGCTCGTCCCGTTCATTATCGGCCGCTCCTCCTCCGTCCAGGCGCTCGAGAAATCGGGCGAGACGGACAAGCTGATCTTTCTTGCCGCCCAGATGGATCCCTCGCTCGACAATCCGAGCCCCAAGGACATCTATTCGTTCGGGGTGACGGCCAAGGTCATCCGGACCGTCTCCATGGACGATAAGAACGTCAAGGTCATCGTCGAGGGCCGAAAGCGGGCCCGGGTCCTGGAATACGTCAGCACCTATCCTTTCTATCAGGTCCTGGCCAAGGAGATCAAGGTCCTCGATGACACCGGCAAGGAAACCCAGGAGGAGCTCAAGAAAGTCCTGGGGATGTTCGAGGATTATCTCAAGCTCAACCAAAACGCCAACTTCCAGGCGATCATTCCGGCCCTGCGCGACCACACCCCCGACCGGATCGCCGACATCATTTCCTCCCACATTTACGTTCCCCTCGAGGAGAAGCAGAACCTCCTTGAAACAATCAACAGCCAGGAACGTATCCGCCGGCTCGTTTTCCTCCTCGATCACGAGATCGCCCGGATCCAAGCCGGCTTGAGGCGGAAAAACGGCAAAACGCCCCTGCCCGGACGAAAAATCCCGCCCGGCCAGGGCCAAGGCACGTTCCAGCCCGGACAGCCGGGAGCCCGCAAAGAGGACCAGGCCAACGAAATCGAGGAGCTGAAAAAAAAGGTCGCCTCGGCCAAAATGCCGCCGGATGCCGGGGAAAAGGCCCAGAAGGAGATCGAGCGGCTCGAAACCATGCCGCCGATGTCCGCCGAGGCCACGGTTTGCCGAAACTACCTCGATTGGCTCCTCGGGCTTCCGTGGAACAAGAAATCCAGGGAGAAGCGCGACCTCAAAGACGCCGAGAGGATCCTCAACGAGGACCATTTCGGTCTCGAAAAGGTCAAAGAGCGGATCCTCGAATACCTCAGCATTCGCCGGCTCGTCAAGAATCCGAAAGGCGTCATTCTCGGACTCCTCGGTCCTCCGGGCGTAGGCAAGAGTTCCCTGGCCAAGTCGATCGCCCGGTCGACGGGACGCAAATTCGTCCGTCTCTCCCTCGGCGGCGTCCGCGACGAGGCCGAAATCCGCGGCCACCGGCGGACCTATATCGGCGCCTACCCCGGCCGGATCATCCAGATGATCAAGCGGGGAGGAACGAAAAATCCGGTCTTCCTCCTCGACGAGGTGGACAAGATGAGCATGGATTTCCGGGGCGACCCCGCCGCCGCCCTCATGGAGGTCCTCGATCCCGAGCAGAACTCGACCTTCCTCGACCATTACATCGACACCGATTTCGACCTGTCGCAGGTCATGTTCGTCGTCACGGCCAACATGAGCGAATCCATCCCCCGGCCGCTTATCGACCGGATGGAGATCATCCGCCTCCCCGGCTACACGGAGGACGAAAAGCTCCAGATCGCCAAGCAGTTCCTCTGGAGCAAACAGCTCAAAGCTCACGGCCTGAGCGACCGTAACCTCGAGATCTCGGAGGCCGGCCTCCTCCGCCTCATCAACGAATACACCCGCGAGGCGGGCGTGCGGAGCCTGGAGCGGGAAATCACGACGGTCTGCCGCAAGGTCGTCAAGAAGGTCGTCACCAAGGGCAAGGATTATAAGGAGCGCGTCTCGGTCAAGAATCTCGAAGCCTACCTGGGCGTCCCCAAGTATCGGCGCACGGCCATGGACAAGGAGGACGAAGTGGGGGTGGCCATCGGGATGGCCTGGACCGAGTTCGGAGGCGAGCTCCTGACCTTCGAAGCGACCAAAGTCCACGGCAAAGGCAACTTCGTCATTACCGGCCAGCTTGGCGAGGTCATGCAGGAGTCCGCCCGGGCGGCCTTCACCTACGTTCGGGCCAAGATCTTCGAGCTCAGCGTCGCCAAGGACGTCACCAAGGACTTCGATATCCACATCCACGTCCCCGAGGGCGCCACGCCCAAGGAAGGCCCTTCGGCGGGGATCACGATCGCCATCTCCATTCTCTCCCTTCTAACCGAGATCCCGGTGAGCAAGAAAGTGGCCATGAGCGGCGAGATCACGCTCCGGGGAAAAGTGCTGCCGGTCGGCGGAATCAAGGAGAAGATCCTGGCCGCCCACCGGGAGGGCATCCGCGAGGCGATCCTGCCGTTCGACAACAAACCGGACCTGAAGGACCTGCCCAAGAATATCGGCCAGGACATGACCCTCCATTTCGTCGAGACGATGGACGAGGTCTTCAAGATCGTCCTGACTAAGGAGCTGCCGCCGATCATGGCCGCGGCGAAGAGAAAAGAAAACGTCCCGGCCCCGGAAGGGGAGGGGGCGGCGGCGCCGAACGAGCCGACGCTGACGCATTGAGAATATCGGGCTTTGCCCAACGTCATTTAAGAGAGGTGACCTCATGGTAACTAGAACCACCATCGGAGAGCCCCGGGAATGGGGCCTGATCGAGCTCGAGGAGCAAGAGACCAAAATCGTTCTCAAAGTGGCCGCCCAAGCCGGGCTTCCCGACGAGGAAATCGAGAAAGAGAAAGACAATCGCCATAACCTGATCTTCAAGATCCTGGAAGCCCAGGCGAAGAAGCAGGGCTTGCTCTTCTCCGAGGGCGTCCTGGAAACCCTCGAGGACGGGTTCGGGTTCCTCCGGGCGCCCGAGTTCAGCTACCTCCCCAGCCAGGACGACATCTACGTCTCGCCCTCCCAGATCCGTAAGTTCCAGCTCCGGACGGGCGATACGATCTCGGGCATCGTCCGGACGCCGAAAAACGGCGAGAAGTACTTCGCCCTGATCAAGATCGAGGCCATCAACTTCATGCACCCCGATGTTATCATCGAGGGCCGCCGGAACATCCACTTCGAGCAGCTCACCCCGCTTTATCCCCACGAAATGCTCAAGCTCCAGGACGGGAACCAGAAAAACCTCAACGCTCGGATCATGGAGCTGATGACCCCCATCGGGAAAGGCCAACGCGGCCTGATCGTTTCGCCGCCGCGGGCCGGGAAAACGACGCTCCTCAAGACGATCGCCAAATCGGTCGAGAAAAACCACCCCGAAGTCTATCTCATCGTCCTCCTCGTGGCCGAACGGCCCGAGGAGGTCACGGACTTCCAGCGGAGCGTTTCGGGCGAGGTCGTGGCCTCGACCTTCGATGAGCCGCCGGCCCGCAACGCCCAGGTGGCCAATATCGTCCTGGAGAAGGCCAAGCGGCTGGTCGAGATCAAGCGCGACGTCGTCGTCCTCCTCGATTCGATCACCCGGCTGGCTCGGGCGCACAACGCCATCATCCCGCCCTCGGGCAAGGTTTTATCGGGGGGCATTGACGCCAACGCCTTGAACAAACCCAAGAAGTTCTTCGGTTCGGCCCGGAAGCTCGAAGAGGGCGGCAGCCTGACGATCATCGCCACGGCCCTGATCGACACCGGCAGCCGGATGGACGAGGTCATTTTCGAAGAGTTCAAGGGCACGGGCAACATGGAGATCAACCTCGACCGCCGCCTGGTCGATAAACGGACGTTCCCGGCGATCGACATCAACCGCTCGGCGACACGGAAAGAAGAGCTGCTGATCGAAGAGGCCGACCTCAAACGGATCTGGATCCTACGCAAGGTCCTGAGCCAGCTCGGCGAGGTCGAAGCCATGGAGCTCCTGATCGATAAGCTCGGCAAGACCAAGACCAATCAGGACTTCCTGAACGCCATGAGCAAGGGGCTTTAGTTTTTCAAGGCGAAGCCCTTGGTCCGGAACAGGGAAACGCAGGCGTCGACGGCGGCCGGGTCATACAGCCGGCCCCGGCCGCGGGTGATTTCGTCCAAAGCCGTTTCGACGCCGAAGGCCGGCCGGTAGGGGCGATGGGTGGCCATCGCCTCGACGACGTCGGCGACGACTAGAATCCGGGCCTCTAAAAGGATTTGATCGCCCTTTAATCCCCGGGGATAGCCCGACCCGTCGAGGCGCTCGTGATGCTGAAGGATCATCTCGGCAACCGGCCAGGAAAATTCGAGATCCTTAAGGATCTCGTACCCGACCCGGGAATGGGTTTTGACCAGGTCGTATTCGATCGGGTTGAGCTTCGCCGGCTTGCTGAGAATTTCCGCCGGGATGGCGATTTTTCCCAAGTCATGGATCAAGCCCGTCGTCCGGATGCCGTCGACGCGGTCCGCGGATAAGCCCATTTCCTGGGCGACGGCCCGGCCGAGATCCGAGACACGCCGGTGATGGCCGGCCGTGTACGGGTCTCGTGTTTCGACCGTCTGGGCGATGACCTGGATAATCCCCCGCATCGACTTCCGCAGACGTTCGAAGCTCTCGGCCAGCGCCCGTTCGGCGCGCTTGCGGTCGCTGATGTCCCGGACGATGGAGAGAACAGTCGGCCGTCCCTGGAACTCAAAGAGCCGGGTGCTGACTTCCACGGGGATGCGCCGTCCGTCCTTGGCGAGGTGCTCGGTCTGAAAGACGGTTTGTTTCGTCTTATAGAGGTCGGCGATGATGGCGGGAATCCGGTCTTTCTGTTCCGGGACGTCGATATCGGCGACGTTCATCGCCAAGAATTCTTCGGCCGAATAGCCCAGCATTCGACAGGCCTGGTCGTTGACCTCGAGGAATCGGCCCGGGCGTTGAGGATCGATCTCATGAACGAAAACCGCATCGTTGGCGTTCTGAAGCAAAAGCCGGTAGCGCTCGCGGCTCTCGGTAAGTTCGGCGGAAACGCGTATGCCGCCGGTGTCGCCTCGGCAAACCCTCTTTTCAAGTTCGCTCTCGTCGTCGCCTTCGGCCCGGAGATCGCTTCGCCCCGTTGTCCCGACCGAGGGGAGAGCCGGGGGACGATCCTGTCGAAGGGTTTCGGGGAGCTTGGATAAAACGTCCCAGGTCAGGTATTCGCGGGCGCCCGAGGCGAGGATATCGGTGATCCGGTCTGGCTCGCCGTGCCCCGCAACGACGATGAGGGGTGCTTTCATGATGTTCGACCGAGCGAACGAGAGGATTTTGGGAACGTCGATCGCCGGAAACCGATCTTCGACGATCAGGATGTCCCAGGGATGAGACTCCAAAGATTGTTTCGTCTCTTCGAGATTCCGGACGGTCTTGGCGACGGGATCGAATCCGCCGCGCCGTAATTCCTCCAGAATGAGGAGCGCCGCCTCCGCTCGGTCGGTGACGAGAAGAACCTGAAGGCGATCGCCCATACATATCTCCCTACCTTATTTTCTGTTTTCTCGAAGGATCTTGCAAGCGAAGGCTGAGCCGCGGGAGGGGGAGTCTGTTCACTTCACCAATTCGGTTTCAGCAAAGGCAGACAAAGCGGACGGCCGGTGAGGGGAGGGAAAATCTTTGGCAAATCCAAGCCCAGCCGGAAGAGGATCGTCGGGGCGATGTCTTCCCGGCCGCCGCGTCGAATGACCGTGCGATCATTGGTTGCCAGGAAGACGTAGGGCGCGTCGGCGTGGCTCTTTTCCCCTTCATCGAAGCCGTGGTCGGCGGTCACATAGACCAGCGTCCGGCGGGACAGATCGAGCTTTTCGAGTTTCTCCAGGATCCGGCCCAGCCAGACATCGCAGGAGATCAAGGCGTCGTTATACTCTTTGGAGTTCTCACCGTAAGCATGGCCTTTCGTGTCGACCTCGGCGAAATGGATAAAGAAGAAAAAAGGCATGGACCGGTAGGCGTCGAGGTAATTCAAGGCCGTCGATCCGACCACATCGTTGAATTCCAGCCCGTTCAGGAAGACATCGCAAGCGTTTTTCGTAATGAAATAGGGTTTTCCCGGGTCGGCGTCGACATGGCCTTTTTTTCCGATCACGGCGACGGTGGCGAAGTTCGACGGACCGAAGCGGTTTTCGAGCCGTTCGAAGACCGTGTATCCCGCCGGAATGGACCGATAGCGGCTGTTGCTGAAAACGCCCGTGATTTCGGGTTCATATCCGGACAGAATCTGAGACCAACCGGCTTTCGTATCCGTCGTCCGGAGAATGTCGATCGCGACAATCGTCCCTTGATGGGCCAACTGGGAAAGATTCGGGAGCTCGCCCCGGGCCATGGCTTCCTGGACATGGTTGCGCTGGGCGCCGTCCCACCCGATGAGGACGGCGTTTCGCGGCTGGGCCTGCCCCGATGCGAGACCCTGATAGATCAAGATGATAGCCGAGGCCGCAAGAACCGGGATTTTCACACGCATGGCCTATTCCTCCTCATTTTCCGGGATCGCGCCGTGCGGTCCCGATCGTCAAGGTCCTCCTCCTGATCTTTTCCGGTCCCAGAATATAGCATTTTTCGGAATTTGGATGAAGAGCAGGCGATAATTAAATAATGAGGAGAACGCCATGAACAGGAGAGAATTTCAGTCGGCTTTGACCATCATCGGAGGGGCCGATTTCGTCCGATTCCATCGGAATAGCGTTTTCGAGATCGATCCTTGCGGCAAATTCGGAGACGTTTGGAAGGATGACCCGCCGACCAAGGTCACGGCCGTTCTTTTAGGGACGGCCCAGGACGGAGGCGTTCCGCAGGCCGGCTGTTTTTGTCCGATGTGGATGACGAATATCCACATTTGCCCAGAAAAAGGGCGGAACAAGAATCCACAGAATTCACAGGAGCTCATCTTATTGATAATAAATGAATAAATAGATATATGGATAATGGGTCGCATAAGGTATATTATGTAAACTAACGAAGATGGCTTCGATACCACCGCTTGGGTAAGACATCGATAGCCCCTAAATGCGGCGTTCTAAAGAGCGGACTTTAACTTGTCTAAAAGGTCTTCCAGAATTTTTATGATCTCGGAACGACTGACGCTTTCTTTCTTGAATTCGATCTTGATGCTGTATGTTTTGTTATCTCGGGGCGCATAATTGAATATATAATGTTTTGTTTTAGATTCTCTTCCGGAATCTTTTCCTTTAAATATTTTCGTTAAATCCCTCGTATCCTCCCGTTTCAAACCCCTTTCCCGGATTTTATCGATAAGAACTTTCATCTCTTCGTCGGTTTTCAACTTCGAGATTTCGATGAGCAGGCTTCTGTTCTGGTCGATCCGGGCATCCCGGCAAGCCTGCCGGAGCGCGCTCGGAATTTTGGCGATATTGATGATTTCGGTAATAGTCGACCTGGCTTTGCCTATTTTTTCCGAGATCTGAGCATGGCTATAACTATAAAGATCGATCAAAGCGCTGAGACCGTCCGATTCTTCGAAGATATCGAGGTCCTTTCGTTGTAGATTTTCGATCAGCGAAATCTCCATCGCTTCGCTATCCGAGACATTCATTTCGATCGCCGGAATTTCGGTCAGGCCGATATTTTTAGAGGCGACATATCGTCTTTCGCCGGCGATGATCTCATAGCGGTCCCCGCAAAGGCGGACGAGGATAGGTTCGAGGACACCTTTCGA
>Ga0315288_10005303_pt1 | contig 16405 bp, 12 predicted proteins | sample YL17G11_20_MG_FD_203454 | JGI IMG/M metagenome (GOLD analysis project Ga0315288, IMG submission 203454) | Sediment microbial communities from Yellowstone Lake, YNP, Wyoming, USA - YL17G11_20 | ecosystem: Environmental > Aquatic > Freshwater > Lake > Sediment | place: USA: Wyoming | collected...
TTGGCACTACAGACTGGTCGCCTCCTCGGGGGGCGATGGTCCCAGCGGAGTGACGGGCGAAGGCACGCGCACGCCGGCGGCTGCGAAGGCGTGATGCGCCGCGCCGACCATGTCGGTGCGCAGCCGATAACGCTGCCCGTCGAGATCGACGGTGACGGCCTGCACCTGGGCCAAGTCCCGCATCAGGTCGGGCCAGGAGATCTCGACGTGGGCCTCATCGAGCCGGCGCTGCAGGTCCACCTCGAGACGCAGCGCCAGGAAGCTCGCCACGATGTGTCCGATGCTGGTGTCGTCACGGTGGTGGAAGATGGGCCGGACCTCGAGGGTGGACTTCTCTTCGCGGAAGGTCCGCTCGACCCGCCACAGGCTTTTGTAGGTGAGGGCGACCTCGCCGGTCGGCAGATCGGTGTTGGTGGTGAGGACGAACTTGCCGTCCAGGCGAGCGTCCCGGCGCACCGCCTCGGCATCGACGGTCACGCTGCCCCGGCCCACCTTCACGAAGCGGGCGAAGCCGCGGTTGCCGATGATGGCCTTGGGACCGTGGCGCTGCAGCGTGTCCTGCAGCTTGGCCAGGATGGCCTCGCGGGCGGCGGCGTCCTTCTTGGCCTCCTCCGCGTTGCGGCACACGACGTACCGTCGCTGACTCACGTGGACTTCCTTCACTTCCAGGTTGTCGGCCACCGTCTCGTAGCGACCGGCCCGGGCCAGAACCTCCTCGGAGACTTCCCGCTGTCGGCGCATTCGGCAGCCCAGGATGTAGTCGAAGGGGGCCCGGGGGTGTTTCGTCAGGAGCGTGAGGGTGTCCCGGGCGATCATGCCCCGGTCGGCCACCACGATGACCGAGAGCACGTGGAAGCTTTGGCGCAGGATCTCGATGATGCGACGCAGAGCCGGCTTGTCGGCCGTGTTGCCGGGAAAGACCTCCCAGGCCACCGGCCAGCCTTGGCGGTCCACGGCCACGCAGAGGACGAACTGGGGCAGGTCGCCGCGCCGGTCGCGAGAGTACCCCCGCCGGCGCCACGGCGTCTCGGTGTCCCGGTAGACGTACAGGCTGGTAGTGTCGACGAACACCAGGTCCAGCTCGGTGGAGAACAGGTCCCGGTCGCGGAAGTACAGCCGGCGCTCCAGATCCTGGCGGACCAGGAAGAGGAAGCCGCACGTGCGATAGAAGTGCTGCAGATCGAGTTCCTCGAACCCTTCGGCCTCGACCGTCCTCACCCAGCGCTGCCCTGCAGGTCCGAGCCGGGACAGCACAGCCGCTGCAGAGCCATGGCAAAGCTCACGCGCTCGAGGTCGAAGCGGAACCGGCGGTCCTCGGCCAACCGGCGCAACTCCTCGGGGAGGCCCTGGCACTCCCACAGCCGCCCGAACACGAGCGCCGGCCCCCAGGATCGGGCACGGCGGGCCTGCAGGCCCTTCGAGCGGACCAGCTGCAGGTACTCGTAGGCGTGGCCGTCTCGGACACTACGCTTCCGCCGGACAAACATGGCGGCAGCACACGCGCGGCGACGAAAGGTTCAAGAGAAAATCGGCAGTGCCCGATCGCTTTTGGGAACTACATTTCGGACGCGATCGAAAGCCCGATCCAGCAGTGACGGACCTTTCCGAACGATGGAGTCCTCAAAAACGAGGCAAACTGTCGAAGATGAGTCTCACTCCACGGAGAAGAGCAGCGCTCCTTTCTCCACGGTCTGTCCCGGCACAACCTCCAGGGCCACGACCTTGCCCGACTTGGGGGAGGAAACTTCGTTCTCCATCTTCATCGCCTCCACCACGACGAGTCCCTGTCCCTGGCGCACCTCCTCTCCCGGCTTCACTTTCACCGCCACCACCTTCCCGGGCATGGCCGCCCGGACCTCGCGCCTCCCGGCGCCGTCCCCGTCGCTCGCTCCGGCCGAGGCGGAGCGGAGGGGATCCAGGATCTCCACCCTCACCGGGGCGCCTCCTAGATCTAGGTGGAATTCCCTGCCGTCCTGCCAGTAGGTGACGTCGAAGCTCCGGCCGCCCAGCCGCACCAGCAGGAGATTGTTCCCCTTCTCGATGACATCCGCCTCCACCTCCCGGTCGCCGATCCTGCCGCGATAGCGGTCCCCTTCCCTCGAGAGACTCAGAAGCCGGCGAGCGTCGCGAATCCTCACCTCGATATTCACGGCTCCCTCCAGGGGTTTCTCAGGAAGCTCCTTGCCGCCTGGGCCTGCCGCCCCGCCTGGACCCAATGGCACGAGGAACCGGCGGGCGACGAGGGACGGCGGCGGGCGGCCTGGAGGTGGAGGTGCGCCGCCGCCAGGAGTGCCGCGGTCTCCGCCTCCGGTCCCGTCTCCGGTCCCGGCCGGGACAGGAGCCTCTCCGCGTATCCGGTGTCGATCTCCCCCCGGCGGAACTCCGGGTCGGCCATCACCCGCCGGTGAAAGGCCAGGGTCGTGGGCACGCCGGCGATCCGAAACTCGGCCAGGGCCACGGCCATGGCTTCCACAGCCTCCCGCCGGCTTCTCCCCCAGGTGATCAGCTTCGCCAGGAGCGAATCGTAATAGAGGGAGACCTCGTCCCCCTCCGCCACGCCCCCGTCCACGCGCACCCGGGGCCCCGTGGGCGGGCGATAGAGGCGGATTCTCCCCGGCGACGGACGAAAGCCGTTCTCGGGATCCTCCGCCTGGATCCGGCACTCCAGCGCCCAGCCCCGCGGCCGGAGGGCCCGGGGCCACGCCGGCAGCGGCTCCCCGGCGGCGATCCGGATTTGTGACTCCACGAGGTCCAGTCCCGTGACCGCCTCGGTGACGGGGTGCTCCACCTGGAGTCGCGCGTTGATTTCCAGGAAGTAGAACCGCCCCCGAAGGTCCCGGACGAATTCCACCGTCCCGGCATTGACGTACCCGGCCGCCCGGCACGCCTTGAGGGCGTACGAGCCCAGCCTCCGCCGGGTCCCCTCGTCCACCACCGGCGAGGGAGTCTCCTCCACCAGCTTCTGGTGCCGCCGCTGAATGGAGCACTCCCTCTCGCCCAGGGAGATCCCCCGGCCCTCGTGGTCCACCAGGATCTGTACCTCGATGTGCCGCGCCCCCTCCAGGTAGCGTTCGGCGAAGACGGTGTCGTCTCCGAAGGCGCTCCGGGCCTCGCTCCTCGCCGTGGCCAGGGCCCCTTCCACTTCCTCCGGCGACCGGACGATTCGCATCCCCCGGCCTCCCCCGCCCGCGGCCGCCTTGAGGAGGATGGGATAGCCGGTCCGATCCGCCCAACCCCTGAGCTGCCCGGCCGTGAGACCCCGCTTCTCAACCCCGGGTATCACGGGGACTCCGGCGGCGGTCATGCGCTTCCGGGCTTCGATCTTGTTCCCCAGCTTCCGCATGGCCGGCGCAGAGGGACCGATGAAGACCAGCCGGGCGTCCCTGCAGGCCTGGGCGAACTCGGGGTTTTCCGCCAGGAAGCCGTAGCCGGGGTGGATCGCCTCCGCGCCGGACCGCTTCGCCGCCTCCAGGATCGCCTCGATTCTCAGGTAGCTCTCAGGGGCGGGGGCGGGACCGATGGGCCACGCTTCGTCGGCCATCCGGACGTGCAGGGAGTTGCGGTCCGCCTCGGAGCAGACGGCCACCGAGGAGATTCCCAGCCGGCGGCAGGTCCGGATCACCCGCACCGCGATCTCTCCCCGGTTGGCGATGAGGATCTTTCGGAAAAGGGTCGGCCCCTTCCTGGGCCCACGGGGGGGGCGGGCGGCGGGAGACATCAGAGGGGAATGTTGCCGTGCTTCCGGGGTGGATTCTGGTCCCGCTTGGTGGCCAGCAGTGCCAGCCCCTGGATCAGCTTCCGCCGGGTGAGCCGCGGCTCGATGACTTCGTCCACGAAACCCCGCTGCGCGGCCACGTAGGGATTGGCGAACTTCTCGCGGAACTCGTCCACCTTCCCCTCGCGAAACTTCTCCGGGTCCTCCGCCGCCTCCAGGTTCCGTCGGTGGATGATGCTCACCGCCCCCTCGGGGCCCATCACCGCGATTTCGGCCGTGGGATAGGCGAAGTTCAGGTCGGTGCGGATGTGCTTGCTGGCCATGACGCAGTAAGCGCCGCCGTAGGACTTCCGGGTGATGACCGTGATCTTGGGCACCGTGGCCTCGGCGAAGGCATAGAGGAGCTTGGCTCCGTGGCGGATGATGCCGCCGAACTCCTGGGCGGTCCCCGGGAGGAAGCCGGGCACGTCCTCGAAGACCACCAGGGGGACGTTGAACGCGTCGCAGAACCGGACGAAACGCGCAGCCTTCACGGAGGCGTCGATGTCCAGGGTCCCCGCCAGCACCGCCGGCTGGTTCGCCACGACCCCCACCGCCCTTCCTCCCAGGCGGCCGAAGCCCACCACGATGTTGCGGGCGAAGAGGGCGTGGACTTCCAGGAACCGGTTCTCGTCCAGGACCCGGTGAATCAGATCCTTCATGTCGTAGGGCTGGTTGGGGCTCTCGGGGATCATGCGGTCCAGGCCGGGGTCCTCCCGCAAGGGGTCGTCGCCGGTTTCCCGGAGAGGGGGATCCGACATGTTGTTGGACGGGAGGTATCCCAGCAGCTCCCGGATCAGGGCGAGGCAGGCCCGGTCGTCCCGCGCGGCGAAGTGGGCCACGCCGCTGACCTCGTTGTGGGTCATGGCCCCCCCCAGCTTCTCCTTGGTCACCTTCTCGTGGGTGACCGTCCGAATCACGTCGGGACCGGTGATGAACATGTAGGAGGTCTTCTCCACCATCACGTTGAAGTCGGTGATGGCGGGAGAGTAGACCGCCCCGCCGGCGCAGGGTCCCATGATGGCGGAGATCTGCGGCACGACGCCGGAGGCGAGGGTGTTCCGGAGGAAGATGTCCGCGTAGCCGGCGAGACTCACCACCCCTTCCTGGATCCGCGCCCCTCCCGAGTCGTTGAGGCCCACGATGGGGGCGCCCACCCGCATGGCCAGGTCCATGATCTTGCAGATTTTGGCGGCGTAGGTCTCCGAGAGGGACCCGCCGAACACGGTGAAGTCCTGGGCGAAGAGGAAGATCGGCCGTCCGTCCACGAGGCCGTGGCCGGTGATGACCCCGTCGCCGGGGACGAGGTTCTTCTCCATCCCGAAGTCGAGGCAGCGGTGGGTGACGAACTTGTCGAATTCCTCGAAGGTCCCGGGGTCCAGGAGGAGCTCGACGCGCTCCCGGGCGGTGAGCTTCCCCTCCCGGTGCTGGCGCTCGATCCGCTCCTCGCCCCCGCCCGCCTCCGCTTCACGGTTCCGCCGGCGAAGCTCTTCGAGTCTGTCGGACGACATCCTGGATCTCCGGAAGGGGAAACCCCGGCATCGGACAGCGCCGATACCGGGGGCCGCGGAGGGTCTTCAGCCCTTGCGAGAGGGTTGAGGGAGCTTCTTCCAATCTTCCAGGAAACGCTTCAGGCCCACGTCGGTGAGCGGGTGCTTCAGGAGCGCCTCGATCACCGCGAAGGGCATCGTGGCCACGTCCGCCCCCGCCAGGGCGGCGTCCACCACGTGGACCGGGTTCCGGATGCTCGCGGCGAGTATCTGGGTGGAGAAATGGTAGTTGTCGAAGATGGTCCGGATCTGCCGCACCAGGTCCATGCCCACGGAGCTGATGTCGTCCAGCCGCCCCACGAACGGGCTCACGTAGGTGCCGCCCGCCTTGGCGGCGATGAGGGCCTGGGGGGCCGAGAAGATCAGCGTGACGTTCACGGGAATCCCCTCGCCCGAAAGGGCCTTGATGGCCGGGATTCCGGCGGCGATGCAGGGGATCTTCACGGTGATGTTCTTGGCGATCTTCGAGAGCTCCCTTCCCTCCCTCACCATCTCCTCGGTGGTGGTGCCCACCACCTCGGCGCTGACGGGTCCGGGCACGACGGAACAGATCTCCTTCAGGACCTCGATGAAGTCGCGTCCTTCCTTCGCCACCAGGGAGGGGTTCGTGGTGACCCCGTCCAGGATGCCCCAGCTGGCCGCCTTCCGGATCTCCTGGATGTTCGCCGTATCGATGAAGAACTTCATGATGGACTCCTCGTCCCCTCCGTCGTCGGGACCTCCTCGGATCCTTCCTTTTCCACCACCTTGGCCACCGCCACCACCGAGTCCCCTTCTTCCAGGTTGATGAGCCGGACCCCCTGGGTGTTCCGGCCGTGGACGCTGATGCCGCTCACAGGCATCCGGATCATCATGCCGAACTGCGTCACCACCAGGATCTGGTCGTCGTCGGTCACCACGCTCACCCCGATCACGTTTCCGCCCTTGGGGATGGTCCGGATGTTGATGATCCCCATGCCGCCCCGGCCCTGGACGCGATAGTCGCTCACGGGAGTGCGCTTGCCCAGCCCCTTCTCCGTCACCGTCAGGACAGAGCCGGCTCCCCGGATGGCATCCATCTCCACCAGGAAGTCCCCTTCCCGGAGGAGCATCCCGCGCACGCCGTAGGCGCCGCGCCCCATGGGCCGGACCTCCGTCTCCGGGAACCGAATCGCCTTCCCATGGTTGCTGGCGAGGAAGAGATCCGCCTTGCCGTCGGTGATCTTGGCGTCCAGCAGGAAGTCTCCCTCGTCGATGGACAGGGCGATGATGCCTCCGGAGCGGGGATGGGAGAAGGAGCAGAGGGCCGTCTTCTTCACGGTGCCCCGGGTGGTGGTGAGGACCACGTACCGGTCGTCGGGGAAGTTCTTGGTGGCGATGAGGGCCGCCATCTTCTCCCCTTCCGACATCCCGATGAAGTTCACCAGCGCCTTCCCCTTGGCCGCCACGCCGATCTGGGGAATCTCGTGCACCTTCAGCCAGTGGACGCGCCCCTTGTTGGTGAAGATCAGAAAGTAATCGTGGGTGGAGGCGATAAAGAGGTGCTCCACGAAGTCCTCGTCCCGCACCGTCATCCCGATCCGCCCCTTCCCCCCCCGGTGCTGGGAGCGGTAGACCGCCAGGGGGCTCCGCTTGATGTACCCGGAGTGGGTCAGGGTGACCACCATCTCCTCCTCGGCGATGAGCTCCTCCACGGAGATCTCGTCCACCCGGTCGATGATCTGGGTCCTCCGGGCGTCGCCGAAGCTCTTCCGGATCTCCTGCATCTCCTCCACGATGATCTCCCGCACCAGCCCGTCGTTCCCCAGGATCTCCCTCAGCCGGGCGATGATCTTCAGCGTCTCGGCGTATTCGTCCAGGACCTTCTGGCGCTCCAGCCCCGTCAATTTCTGCAGGCGCAGATCGAGGATGGCCTGGGCCTGGGCGTCCGAGAACTTGAAGCGCAGCCGCATCGCCTCCTTGGCCTCGCCGGGGGTCTTGGACGAGCGGATGAGGGCGATCATCTCGTCCAGGTGGTCCAGGGCGATCTTGAGCCCCTCCAGGATGTGGGCCCGCTCCTCGGCCCGCTCCAGGTCGAACTGGGTCCGCCGGACGATCACCTCGCGCCGGTGCGCGATGAAGTGGTCGATGAGCTCCCGGAGGTTCAGGACCCTGGGCTGGTTGTGGACGATGGCCAGGAAGATCACCCCGAACGTCTCCTGCATCTGGGTGTACTTGAACAGGTTGTTCAGGATGACGTCGGCGATCTCCCCCCGCTTGAGATCCAGCACGACCCGCATTCCGTCCCGGTCCGACTCGTCCCGGATGTCGGCGATCCCCTCGATCCGCTTCTGGGTGACCAGGCCTGCGATCTGTTCCACCAGGCGGGCCTTGTTCACCTGATAGGGAAGCTCGGTGATGACGATTCGGGTCTTCTCCTTGCGGGCCTCCTCGAAGACCGCCCGGGCCCTCATCTGCAGGATCCCGCGGCCGGTCTTGTAGGCCTGCCGGATTCCCTCCCGCCCGCAGATGAACCCGGCGGTGGGGAAGTCGGGGCCTGGGATCATCTCCATGAGCTCCTCGACGGTGATCTCGGGGTTCTTGATGGCGGCGATGATCCCGTCGGCCACCTCGCAGAGGTTGTGCGGCGGGATGTTGGTGGCCATCCCCACGGCGATCCCCGAGGAGCCGTTGACCAGGAGGTTCGGGAAGCGGCAGGGGAGGACCAGCGGCTCGGTCAGGGAGCCGTCGTAGTTGGGCCCGAGATTGACGGTGTTCTTATCGATGTCCGCCAGCATCTCGTGGGCCAGTTTGGACATCCGGATCTCGGTGTAACGCATGGCCGCGGGAGGATCGCCATCCACCGAGCCGAAGTTCCCCTGCCCGTCCACCAGGGTGTAGCGCAGGGAGAAGTCCTGGGCCATCCGGACGATGGTGTCGTACACCGCCGACTCGCCGTGGGGGTGGAACTTGCCGATCACGTCCCCCACGATGCGGGCCGACTTCTTGTAGGGCTTGTCGTGGTCGTTCTTGAGCTCGTGCATCGCATACAGGGCGCGGCGATGCACCGGCTTGAATCCGTCCCGAACGTCGGGCAGGGCCCGGCCGATGATGACGGACATGGCGTAGTCCAAGTAGGACTTCCGCATCTCGTCTTCGATGTTGACCGGGATTCTCTCGTCGGGTGCCTGGGCGATGGTGTCGTCCATGTGGGATCAGATGTCCAGGTTGTGGACGTCCAGGGCGTTTTCCTCGATGAATTTCCGCCGGGGCTCCACCTGGTCGCCCATGAGGACGGTGAAGATGGAGTCCGCCTCCACCGCATCGGAGATGTCGACCTTCAGGAGCTTGCGGGTCTCGGGGTTCATGGTGGTCTCCCAGAGCTGCTCCGGGTTCATCTCGCCGAGCCCCTTGTAGCGCTGGATCTGAAGCCCCTTCTTCCCCTCCTCCAGGAGGTGCTCCAGCAGGTGCCCCTTGGTCTGGATGGCGATCTCCTTGCCGTCCATGGAGACCAGGAAAGGGGGCTTGCTCAAATCCACCATCTCGACGTTGAGCTGGCGGAGGTTCTTGTACTCGATGGAGGAGATAAGGTCCCACGAGAGGATCGCCTGCGGCACGGCCCGGTTCTGGGTCTTGTAGGCGAACTGGAAGAGGTTGTGCTCCTCGTCCCTTTCGATCTCTTCCGCGGACCGCCCCGTCTGCAGGATTCTCTCCCGCAGCTTCTCCAGCCTGCTCTCGTCCTGGAATGTGGAGATGTCGTGGACGTCTTCCTCCAGGAGAATCTCCACGATCCCCTCCTCCAGCCCCTTCCTCGCCGTGAGCTCCATGAGGTGCTTGTACTCGGCCAGCCGCTCCAGCATCCGGCTCAGGGCCTTCCCCTTGATCTCCTCCCCGGCCCCGGGCACCTTCACCGTCACCTCCTCCGCGGCCTTGGTCATGAGGTAGCGGCTCAGATCCCGGTCGTTGGCCAGGTAGGCTTCCTTCTTGCCCTTCTTCACCTTGTAGAGCGGCGGCTGGGCGATGCAGAGATGGCCCCGCTCGATGACCTCCCGCATCTGCCGGTAAAAGAAGGTGAGGAGCAGGGTCCGGATGTGGGCACCGTCCACGTCGGCGTCGGTCATGATGATGACCTTGTGGTAACGCAGCTTCGAGACATCGTAGTCGTCCTCGCCGATGCCGGTGCCCAGGGCGGTGATGATGGTGCGGATTTCCTGGCTCCCGAGCATCTTGTCGAAGCGGGCCTTCTCCACGTTGAGGATCTTGCCCCGCAGGGGGAGGATGGCCTGATAGCGCCGGTCGCGCCCCTGCTTGGCGGACCCGCCCGCCGAGTCGCCCTCCACCAGGTACAGCTCCGCCAGGGCCGGGTCGCGCTCCTGGCAGTCGGCCAGCTTCCCGGGCAGGGACCAGGCGTCCAGGGCGCCCTTCCGCCGCGTCAGGTCCCTGGCCTTCCGCGCCGCATCCCGGGCCCGGGCGGCGTCCATGGCCTTCTCGACGATCTTCCGCGTGACGGCGGGATTCTCCTCGAAGTAGGCGGAGAGCCGGTCATTGACCAGCGTCTCGATGATCCCCTTCACCTCGCTGTTGCCCAGCTTGGTCTTCGTCTGTCCCTCGAACTGGGGCCGGGGCAGCTTGATGCTGAGGACCGCCGTGAGCCCCTCCCGGACATCCTCCCCGCTCAGGGTGATCTTGTCCTTGTTGTTGAGCCGGTTCAGGTAGTTGTTGATGGTCCGGGTGAGGGCCGACTTGAACCCGCTGAGGTGGCTTCCTCCCTCGTGGGTGTTGATGGAGTTGGCGAAGGTGAAGATGTTTTCGTTGTAGCCGTCGTTGTACTGGAGGGCGATCTCGGCGACGACTCCGTCCTTCTCCCCCTTGAGGTAGATGGGATCGGGGTGGATGCAGGTCTTGTTCTTGTTCAGGTGGGAGACGAAGGAGACGATCCCGCCCTGGTAGTTGAACGCGTGCTTCTTCTCCGTCCGCTCATCGTCGATGGAGATCTCGACGCCTTCGTTCAGGAAGGCCAGCTCCCGGAGCCTCTGGGAAAGGATCTCGAACGAGAACTGGATGTCCTCGAAGATCTCCCTGTCGGGCTTGAAGGTGATCTTGGTGCCGCGCCGCTTGGTGGTACCGGTCTGGCGGAACTCGGCCGGCTTCCCGCGCTCATAGCGCTGCTGGTAGACCTTGCCGCTGCGCCAGATCTCCAGCTCGAGGGACTCGGAGAGGGCGTTCACCACCGAGACTCCCACGCCGTGAAGCCCGCCCGAGACCTTGTAAGTCTCGTTGTCGAACTTGCCCCCGGCATGGAGCTTGGTCATGGCCACCTCGGCTGCGGGACGCTTTTCCTGCGGGTGCTCCTCCACCGGGATGCCGCGACCGTTGTCTATGACGGTCGCCGAGTTGTCGATGTGGATCGTGACGCTGATCTGGTTGCAGAATCCGGCCAGGGACTCGTCGATGCTGTTGTCCACGACCTCGTAGATGAGCTGGTGCAGCCCCTCCACCGATGTGTTGCCGATGTACATCGAGGGGCGCTTGCGGACCGCCTCGAGCCCCTCGAGCACCTTGATGTCGCTGGCGTCATAGTGGTCGTCGGTCCCGATCTTCCGAATCTGCTGCTCCATGCCGCCCCCCTGCTCCCCGCGCGCCGGTTCTTCAGCCCCGCCCGATGGGAAGGGTCCCGTTCCGGTGAGGAGTTATGGGTGAGTTGTGTTCAAGCATCCGGATGCTGGCCGCCTCGCCCGGGCATAAAGCCGGTGAAAAACCTGGAGGGAAGAACCGCCCGGGGGGCCTGGCTGCGGGTGCCTTTCGACAAGTTATTTAATTTCAATACCTTGTTGACGGGGTCTACGTCCTCCCCCGGCCTCGCCCCGGAGCGGGGCGGGCGGGAGGTGCCCCCCTCGGAGACGCGGCTGATTTTAGCATAGCCGCGGGGGCGTCACAAGGAGGGACAACCCGGATGCGCGGCGCTCAAATCCGCATGGGCATGACGACGTAGCGGTACTCCGATTCCCCGGCGGCGGTGGGAGTCATCATCCCCTGTGTCTGCTCATCCTTGAGGTGGAGGGCGAACCTCTCCTCTCCAACAACCCCGAGAAAATCCAGAAGGTAACGTGCGTTGAAGCCGATTTCCATCTCCGCGCCCCGGTAGTCGATCTCCACGCTTTCCCGGGCCTCACCCATCTCGGGATTGCTCGACGAGACTTCGATCTTTCCGGGCTGGAGGGCGATCTTCACGGCTCGGGATCGCTCGTTGGAGAGCAGTGAGACTCGACGGACGGCGTCGGAGAAGTGCTGGACGCTCAGCTCCAGGACCTTGTCGTTCTCCTTGGGGACGACCTTCTCGAAAGCCGGGAAGAGCCCCTCCACCGTGTTGGAAACGAGGATCACCCGATCGGTCTTCATGAAGACCCGGCTCTCGTGAACCCCGAAGAGGATTTCCTCGGCCCCTTCCCAGTCAATCCGGGACAGCTCCGACATCGTTTTCCTTGGGACAATGACCCGGATCTCCTTCTCAACCGGCTTCCGGGCCGCCTTCCCCGACACGCAGGCCAGCCGGTGCCCGTCCGTCGCCACCAGAGTCAGCCCGTCACGGTTCAGGATCACCAGGGTTCCCTGGAGAGGATAGCGGGTGTCGTCGGAGGTGCTGGCGAAAAGAACCTTCCCCACCATAGTCCTCAGAACCTTCAGATCGAGGGGAATGGCCTTTCCGAAGTCGTACGATGGAAGGGCCGGAAAGTCGTCCTTGGGCAGACCGACGATCCGGAACCGGGCCCGCGCACAGATGAGCTGGACCCAGTTGTTCTCCTCCACCCTGAACTTAATCTCATCCTCCGGAAGAAGACGCACGATCTCGAAGATCTTCTTGGACGAGAGAGTGATGGCGCCCGGATCCGTCACCTTCGCCCGCGTCGAGGTCCGGACTCCCAGTTCCAGGTCCGTGGCCACCAGCTCCAATTCATTCTTCCCGGCGGAAAGAAACGTGTTCGAGAGGATCGGGATGGTGTTCTTCTTCTCCACAACGCCCTGGAGGCGCTGCAGCTCCCTCAAAAGATCCTCTCTCTGGACCGTGAACTCCATGGCAACTCCTTAAATATTTCTCTTCATATACCATAAAACCCGTAGTTGTAGTAGTGGTGTTGACCGCGGTGCGGAAAGGGCATCAGCTGTCTCGTGAGCGGCTTGGAGACTCGTCCGCCGCCCGGGCGCCTGTGGATAATGGGGTGGGGATCTGTGGATCCTTCGGTTGGAATGAGGATGCGGGAACTTCAACAGGATCTCCGGATGGCGGTTTCGCACAGGGCGCCGCAAATCATTCAAAGGATTCGAGGAAGCTGCGCACGAGCCTGTCGAAATCCTTGTCCGTCTCCCGACGCTTCTCCACCTTCCGGATCGCGTGGATGACCGTCGAATGGTGTTTGCCGCCGAAGGTCTGGCCGATGGCGGCCAGCGACTGGTCGGTGAGGCTCTTGCAGAGGTACATGGCCACCTGGCGCGGGAAGGATATAGCGCGCGAGTTGTTCTTCGACTTAAGATCGGTGGGCTTGATCTTGAAGTAGTTCGCCACCATCTTCTGGATTGCGTCCACCGTGACGCTCCGGCTCTTGTCTTCCAGCAGGTCCTTCAGCGTCTCCTTGGCCATGTCCAGATCGATGCGCCGGCCCGTGAGGGAGGAGAAGGCGGTGAGACGGACGAGGGACCCTTCCAGCTCCCGGATGTTCGACTTGATCTTACTGGAGATGAAGAAGGCCACGTCCTGGGGCAGCTCCACCCTCTCGGCCTCGGCCTTCTTCCGCAGGATGGCGATCTTCGTCTCCAGGTCCGGCGGCTGGATGTCGGCCATGAGGCCCCACTCAAAGCGGGAGCGAAGCCGTTCTTCCAGGGTGGGAATCTGGCGGGGAGGACAGTCCGAGGTGATCACAATCTGCTTCTGGGACTCGTAGAGGGCGTTGAAGGTGTGGAAGAACTCCTCCTGGGTCCTCTCCTTGCCCGCCAGGAACTGGATGTCGTCGATGAGGAGCAGGTCCACGCTGCGATACTTTTCCTTGAAATCCTGGGTCTTCTCGAAGCGGATGGCATTGATAAGTTCATTCATGAAGTTTTCGGTGGAAAGGTAGCGCTGGCGGAGCTCGGGGCGGTGCGTCGCTAGGTGGTTCCCCACGGCGTGCATGAGGTGGGTCTTGCCGAGGCCGACTCCCCCGTAGATGTAGAGCGGGTTGTAGTTCATGGAAGGCTGCTCAGCGATGGCCTTGGCCGCGGCGTGGGCGAACTGGTTCGACGAGCTGGCCACGAAGGTGTCGAAGGTGTAGCGGGGGTTCAGGGCCGCTGGTCCGCCGCCGGAGGGCGGCGGGAGGCGGCGGCGCAGGAACCGCTCGGTGGGAGCGGGAGCCTCGGTGCCGCAGTCGGGGCGCGTTTTGAAGCGGATCGCCAGATCGCCGGGATGGACCTCGCTGAGGGATTCCCGGATCACCGGAAGGTAGTGGCTGCTGATCCACTCGGCGAAGAAGGAGCTGGGGACCTCCACTTCCAGCGTCTCCTCGGAGAGGGAAGCCTGCTGGGTCGGCTTCAACCAGGTGTCGAAGCTCTGGCTGTTCAACTTGGGCTCAACCTTCTCAAGAACCTGTTCCCAGAGTTTCATGGGTCTATCCGGTTGGGTCTTGCGGTTACGGGATGAACACTCGGGAAGATGCTGTCTTCATTCAACCTAGCCCCGAAATCCCCCGGAGTTCTCAACAGGATTTGCACAGTTGTGGAAAACATTCTGCTCGCCAACGCCCTGCGGGAGAACAAGTTATGGGGGGCTCGGCGAGCCCGGCTCCCCACTTATGTCAACCGGGATCCGGCGACCGCAACATCTGGTGGTGCGTCCCGGGGCTGGGGAAAATGTTGTAACGCTCCGGGAGCGGACCGGTGCTGAACCGATTTTCAACAAGACGAATCCCCATTCGAGCTCCGCTTCCGAACGGCGGTCTCGAGGAGAAGTGCCCGTCACCTGAACTCGCGGGTGGGTCCTTTATGATCTTGCGTTGAGGTCGCGCACTATAGCACACGCCGCGCGAAGTGATCCAAAAAAATCGTCCGGCTTCCCGGCCGGGCGTCCGGCATCCTTGACAGGCCTCTCGCTCGTCGGTTAGCATCCAAACTTCAGATAAAGGCAGCACCTCAGTCAGCGCCCGGGAGAGAGCATGAAGCGCACCTTCCAGCCCAACAACCGGCGTCGCAAGAGGACGCACGGGTTTCTCAAGCGAATGAGCACGCAGGACGGCCAGGAGGTCCTGAAGCGCCGTCGCCGGAAGGGACGGAAAAGGCTGACCGTGTGAGGTCGCGCCAGGTCTTCAAGGCGGCCGACCGAATCCGCAAGCGGCGCGAATACCAGCGGGTTTACGATCAGGGCCGCAAGATTTCCTCCCGGAACTTCACCCTCTTCCTCCTGGAAAACGATCTTCGGCGGCCCAGACTCGGCATCACGGCGACGCGCCGGGTCGGGGGCGCAGTCCAGCGCAACCGCGCAAAGCGCCTTCTGCGGGAATGGTTTCGAAAGGTCCGGCAGGACCTTCCGGCGGTGGATCTGGTGGTGAACGTCAAGGAAGGGCTTCACCGCCTGACGCAGGAGGGCCTTTCCCGCGAGATGGAAACGAAAATCCGGCGGTCCGGGCCGGGGGGGGGGTGTCTCTCGTGAAGATGGCCGACAGGGCGGCAGTCAAGGCGCTGAGCTGTTACCACCGGATCCTCTCTCCCCTGCTGCCGCCGGCCTGCAGGTTCCATCCCACATGCTCGGAGTATGCCGAGCAGGCCATCCGGCGCTATGGAATCCGCCGCGGCGGCTGGATGGCGATCCGGCGGCTCTCCAGCTGCCATCCATTTCACGAGGGCGGTTTCGATCCCCTCAGGTAAGGCCCTCCGCATTCCATGGATAAGAGACTCCTCCTCGCCATTGCCCTCTCCGTCGGCATCATGCTGCTCTGGAACACCGTCCTCTTCCCTCCCCCCCAGCATCCCGGCCCGGCAAAGCCCGTAACGGCCCCGTCGCCGGCGGAGAAAGCGCCGGGAGCCGCTTCTCCCGCGCCGGCTCCCCCCGAAGCGGCTCCCCCCGAAGCGGCCGTCGCCCCCACGACGCAGGCCGCGACGGAGCGGGTGGAGGCTGCCCAGGCCGAAGAGAAGATCATCGAGACCGACCTCTACCGGATCCGGGTCGGCAACCGGGGGGCGGCCATCCTGGGGTGGCAGCTTAAGAAGTACGTCGATGACGGGGGACAGCCGCTGGATCTGGTCAGCCCGGGATCCGAGAAGGCGAACCGGTATCCGCTGGGGATCGAGTTCCCCGACGCCCGGATCACCGATCAGGTGGCCCGGGCCCTCTTCCGGATGGAGGTGGTTCCCGCGCCGGACGGCAGGGGGACACGGGTCTCCTTCCGATATGCCGACGGTGCCGGACTGAGCATCACGAAGGTCTTGGATTTCTCCGAGAATTCCTATGTGACCCGTGCGGAGATCCGCGCGCAGCGCAACGGAACGCCCATGGAGGGCCACGTGATCTGGGGAGCGGGCTTCGGCACCGACCCCGGGCTGGCCCCGCCCGGCGGCAACCGCAGCGACGTCACCCAGGCGGTCATCCGCCGGGACGGCAGCATCGTCCTCCATCCCAGGGAGGCACTGAAAGGAAAGCCGGAGCTGGCGGAGCCGGGCGGCGTGGCCTGGGCCGGGCTGGAGGATCACTACTTCGCCGCCATTCTCATCCCCGAGGGGGGCACCAGCGGCACCGTTCTCCGCGTCCACCAGAAGATCGAGGAGGGACGCGAGAGGAACTTCCTCTCCCTGGGCCTGGTCCTGACGGGAAGCGGCGAGTACAAGGTGTACGTGGGTCCGAAGGACTACGATCTCGTGGCGGGGCTGAATCTCGGGATCGAGGGACTCGTCGACTTCGGCTTCTTCGGGTCCATTGCGCGGGCCCTCTTCTTCCTCCTGGAGTACATCAACCGCTACACCGGAAACTGGGGATGGTCCATCGTCCTGCTCACCTTTCTGATCCGGCTTGCCTTCTTCCCGCTCACCCAGAAGAGCTCGGTCTCCATGCGCCACACGCAGGAGAAGATGAAGAAGATCCAGCCCCGGATCCAGGCGATCAAGGAGCGGTACCGGAAGATGAAGC